>Ga0307515_10001503_pt1 | contig 52217 bp, 57 predicted proteins | sample 17_EM_MG_FD_194513 | JGI IMG/M metagenome (GOLD analysis project Ga0307515, IMG submission 194513) | Populus trichocarpa ectomycorrhiza microbial communities from riparian zone in the Pacific Northwest, United States - 17_EM | ecosystem: Host-associated > Plants > Roots > Unclassified | place...
GCAACGCACCAGAGGGTACCACATGATCCATACCTTGACGGCAAAGCATCTGACGAGAGCGAGTCAACCGTGCGAGGCTCAGGTCAACTTTGTCCAGTGCGGATCGTGGAGGTCGGAGATCGTCAAAGATCGTGTTGAAATATTCATTGGCACCGAGGGGTCTGTGCTTCAAACTTCAGTCCCGATGTCATGTTGCTCCCCTGGTGACGACGCCATTCGGGTGGAGATAACAGGGCGAAAGGTTGTGGTTGGCGTCGGTCTTTGGCATGAAGAGGAGCCAGTCAGCTCTCAGCGCTAAGGGGACCAAAGCGCCATCGAAGGCAGGAACGAGGTCCACCTCTTCTCCAAGGGTCATATTTAATCAGATATCGTAGGCCGTGTCAGATAGGTACGGTCGTGGATGTAAAGCGATTCACGGGGGACGAGGGATTCATATAGCGAATGCGATTGGCCCAAAAGGAGCCACGATCTGGTGTGCGGGGTTCGCGGAGACGACGGAGGCGGATATTTTCATTGAAAGCCAACAGATGCCCTAATACCCCCCCCCAATCAATCTCACTCCCTCGCCCTTCCCTCGTCAGCATATCGACGTATGGGTTTTCGGGATTCGTACAGAAGTGTGATCGGCAGTGGGTCGAGGTGTACCATTACAGTAGGCGTGGGGGATTTTCGATCGTCTGGAATCGACCGGAATCCGAAAAACCTCTGCCACAACGACTGGTAAATAATCAGATTGTTTTGTTGCTTAGTGCGTCTCACTGAAAAAAATTTAAACACAGTTATCATCGAATGGAATTACGCTCGGTTCAGCTACTGCTACCAGAAGCATGCACGGCGACTACGTCCAACCCAGCCCACAGCCCTCGCCCACGTCTCCAGAGGCCTGGAAGCCACGGACTCGGGAAACGGGCTAGAGATAATAAACCAGTGCCGTAAGTCCCCGCGCTCTTTTCTGGGGTCCCCTGAGGATCACCGCGCCCTCTGCTGAGCAGTCGCGAACAAGTCGCTGTCCCCATCAACAGTTACTTTATCACCCGTCCGTAGCCTATCTGTAGAAAATTCCAAGTCGGCCCCACCGTTGCAGAAGGAAGAACGAGGGGCGAGAGTTACCCTTTATGAAGGACACCTGGCAAGTGCAGAATGGTGTGCGGCCCGACACTTACGCCTGCAAGTTACTTATCGGGATAACCGATGGCTCGCGATGACTCGGAAAACCGGAGCTCCCCTGCTTTTCCTAGCTTACCAGGTTTCCCACCGCAGCAACGACTCTGTGGTTTCTTCCAGGCAGGAACCTCCCGACAATTGCCGACTTTTGTATTCCTCGAGAAAGCGCGCGACTTGTCATAGACTTGCCTTCGGAAGGTACGTTTGGGGAACGTCCCCACGACTCATCGTCGACGAGCTCCGAGCGGAAGACCTGTGCTCTTAGGATACAGTAGTTGTCATCAGCGGATCCCGGGGGATTTAAAGGTGACATGTGAGACTGTGGGGTATCTATTTGCCGAGTAGAAACGTGCCTAGCTTTGCAAACAGGTGTCATACTCATAGGGAGGGACAAGCCCGGGCCCAAATTGAATTGGGATCAATGCTATTGTAGTCCCCTCGCATCGAAATGTAACGAAACGAAGGCAGATATGTAATTTGATACGTGAGGACATTTTGAAACAGGGGACGTATGTCGTATCGCAGGACGACTGCAACGACAGCTTTGGGAGACTCTCGCGAGACTCGGTTACGTGCGAGGCGTGCCATAGCGAATAAAACCTATCAGAGCTCTGTTGGTGAGGCGAGCCTCCAAAGGCCAACGGCCGCTTACGAGGCTGGGGATTCCGCACAGATCTTGAAACAAGTGCGATGATCGACCTTCCGCATACACCTTTGGACGAGCGAGGGCAACCACGCACAAACTGTCGACAATACTAGACGGCATCTTATCGAAAAGGCCAAGGCTGTGCGTCCTCATGTGCTCCACATGAGGTACTCACCGCCAGGCGATACCTCACCAGGAGAGAGATTTTCGGCAGGAACGCATAGCAAATGAAATGGGTCGACTTACGAATGGTAAAGTAATGGCGATTATGGAATAGCGGACTAAAAAAAATCTTTTTCAAGGGTCGTGTGAGTTTCGATGCACTGCGTCGGGACTAGTGAGAGCTAGCATTAGACCTTCGGGATGCTTGTAACGCGATGCAGGTTTTTGTATCGCAGATCCGTCGGCTAGCCTACCCTCAGCGAAATTACTGGCTTCGAAATCGGATACTAAGTCCCGCAAGAGAGAACACGGAATCTCCCCGCTGGAGAACCTAGGGTTATCCAAGAGCAAAATCCGATGAGGTTGCATTCTTGCCGCTTCTGCTGACTTCGGCAATACCGTAGAGAATGCAGGATCTGCGGAGGTAGGGTTGGTTTGTAAGTACCGCCAGATCGGGAAAGCAGACTGAAATTGGACGGGAACAAGGTGATGCCGTCTAGGCGCAAGACGGTATATGTCCCGATGGGCCATCTTGACTATGGAATCGATGTGATCTGGGCCAATCGAGGTAACTTGAAATACGGAGCGTTAGAAATGGACGGTTCTCGGCCGTGGGTCTAGTGGTGTGGGCCGAACCTACGTTCCTTTCGCCTGTAATTCCATCCGGGCTGGACGGCGCAATAGACCATATGGAGCAAAAGAAGGGGGGGAAGAACATGATGGGGAAAGCGAGATGTGTAACGTACCTGGATTCCACTTCGAATGAATGGTGTTGGGGAGCGGTAGTGATTGAGACCGAAACTGATTGACCGCTGTCAATGGGGGTCACTTGACCGAGAGCGTGTGCCCCACGTCTGCGAAAGAAAGGGAGATTCCGATGTGTCGCTAGGCAAAGTAGGGGGAGGCTTTTGAGAAGGAGGGTCGCGAGACACGAGAGATACTGAAGAAATGCGGTTATCTGGTTTGTCGGGAGAGCCTCTATAGGCGATGGTATGGAGGTAGCGAGGGAACCTTTGGAGAAGGGGGTCTGCGTCCGAACTATCTGCTGACTCGCCGTTGGTTCCGTCATGAATGCCCTCAAACACAGGCTTACGTGAGAAACCCCAGTGGCTCAGGCTATAAAGGCCGTCGAGAAATCCCCCCAAGTTCCCTTCAAGTTCCCTCTCTCTCATAACCCCAACCCACTGCGACCAACCCAGTCCTCTCTCACAATTGTCTGCAAGTCTCGTGTCTCTCCATGACCAATCTCTGACCGTCCTTCCTGTTATCAGAAACCCCCCTTCATACTCGTCAACATGGCCAACTGCACCAACTGCACTAGCTGCTCTTCGAATTGCAGCTGCAAGGACAAGTGTGTTTCTCAATGTTGCGTTCGTCGCGTAGGCCAAATACTGACCCCCTGTTCACAAGCTGCTCGTGCAAGGCTGGTGAATGCAAGTGCTGAACGCAATTACCCTTGCGCATGAAGCAACCGCCTGTAAATTCTTCTTCTCATGTACTACCACTACATCCGAAAACCTGGAAAATATCTAAACAATAAACCCTCGAAATTTTGTTCCCTGTTATTCTGCGCTATTACCTAATCCCCCATGCACTTTTCAGCTGGTCTCGAAGCTCAGGCATCACTCGCTGCATTCGATCGGGTGGGCCGCTCGATCATTATGTGAGATTCTGAATAGTCTAGTCCAAGTGGCTGCGTGTGCTGAATGGATATGTGGAGTCACCAAGCCCAAATTACTTCTCGAGCCTGTAACCTTGGGAGGCAGCTGACCCCAGTGGAGTCGGCCCGTTAGACAATTGCATGTCCGAGTGAATGTGATGATGGTTGGGGCGACACGTCGGTGTGACTCAAAGGCCTACTCCGCGCGAGGCTGTGTCAAGTTCTATGTCGCACCGGGGGCCAGATACTCTCATGTCACTACCCTTATCCGTGATCAAGGCACCCTCCGCGAAACTGGCACTGGGGGGGAAACAGGAAGAGTGTCATCGAGGGGCTGGCCCGTGAGCCAAAATTGGGCGCCTCAGAGCTCGGACTTCGCAACGCCCCACTCGTCTATCCGCGGAGCCGGAGTTAGGAAAACTTACCCCGGGGCATCGAGAACTCCAGGTTGTCCTTCACCGCTCGCGAAGACGCCTTGTTACCTGGCCCGTGCGTCCTGACAGGTAACTTTCGGTCGGGAAGGTCTCAAACCGTGAGACCTAAGCGCGTTCCCACACCCAGGAGCGGCGAGGAAAGAACACCTCCCTCTGATGGTGTTTAGCTTGGATGGAATCCAAAGAAGACCGTGGGTGTGATTGTTTGACTGACTTCATTAGGACTCAATAATAGGTAGGTGGCCCGCGCCCGAATCGCACCCAAGAAACAAGCACGTCGGCCCGGGGAACCCCTACTCGCCGTACCTCTACAATCTTAAAGAACCCCACACGCGATGTGATTAATTAATGTCCAAAGTACACCACTAATCAAGGTTTCTACGTAAGAAAGCGTTCAGAAGTAACATTGTTCTCTCTACGATCTTTTCCTAAACAGAGAAATGTACTTTCTTCTCTCCCAAGTTTTTCTCGAGCTCTTCAAGCTCCTCTAGTTTGCTCACTCCGTGCTTGGTCACATCGCTCATCAGCTCTTGACCTTGCAGGGCGGCTATCCAACTAAACAAGCCGAAACCTCTCCTCGGCACATCAAGAGGTAACGTGGGAAGGAAAAACGCCGCAATTACCCCAAGCAGGAGTGAAACACCTAGAACGGTAGCTAGTTGCCATGGAACGAATTTAACCCAGGCGAGGGTTTCACTATGGTAGGAGCGAGCAATTATTTTTCCTGAGCCTGAGAGGAAAGGAAGAACGTTCGAGGCATCGGACGATGCTCGGACAGAAGCGAAGCGGGAAGCAGAGAGAGAAGTGTAGCCTTCCGGCCCAGCTCCATCGGTGAAGGAAACAACCTATAGTGGTGATCGGTACCGTGGTCACCTTCGTCGGGTGATTAGGGTACTCACTGTTGGGGAGGGGGTATATCTAGCATCCAACCCGTTGTCCTTCACGAGGGGTCAGTAGTCAAGGCTATGAGAACCGCGGACTGTTGGATACGCACTTTTAGAATCTGATTTACGCCATTGTCGTGACTATTCGGGATATTTAGAGTCAGCGACCGTATCGTCTACCCAAAAAGATATGGAGAGCCCACCTCACGAAGAAAGGGTCAACTTTCCCTGATGAACTCAAAACGCGGGGGACATCGCCCCCGAGGCCTACTCCAACATTTCGTTCTCCGCGCACATTGGTGATGGTATTCGCTTGCTCGACGATTCGAACGGTAGCAACCAGACCTAGGTTCGAGTTGTAAAAAACCTCTACGACCCATGGTTCGTACAACTCGACACAGACGGCCGCGTCGTATCCAATTCTGGTCTCCCTGCCCGCAGCATCGGTCTCGGGAACTTCGTTGAAAACGGGGAATTGGCCAGAAGGGACGAAGCTGTTGTTCAAGCGTACAAGGACGATCTCGAGACTCTTCCAGCCGTTTCCTGGCTGCTCACCTTTGGCGATCGTGAGTTGGGGTTTTTGAGTGGGCGTTATAACAAAACTTACCATCGTGAGCGTTGATCGAATGAAACGAGTGTCCGAGGCCAGTATCGAAGAATTTCGCTGTTAAAGGTCAGCTGAGTCACGTAGTCCCTATTAACGGATTGTCATTTCACACCTATGTATGAAACATCGTCGGGATTCACATTGGATGGCAGTTTGTCGGTGGTCTCCAACGAAGATAGGTCGGTCGTCTTCAACTTTTCCGGGGTAGGTATAGAGAAGTTCGTGAAAAGATTGTCGATTAGTGATTTCGGAGTGTAAATGTAAGTAAGACCAGATAACGTCCGAGGTGTCCTACATTATCATGATCAGAGATTGAGCAGCATGCGAGGAGCCGAGAGACACTCGTACACGTAGACCTGGGGGTCCGGGAGCTTCTCGCAATGAATTCTAATGCCCCATCGGGGTATCCTAAGACGCCGTGAGTTCGTCGAATCATACTACCCCAAAAAACTTTCACCACGTACCTAATCAATTCCCCAGTCTCGGTGTTATTGTTCGACTTGGCGAAGAGGTCATCCGCTGGTGGTTGGGGGGTGGTAGTGGATGAGTTGACATTGAAGGTTCCGTGACCGCGTCCGCCTGGGGTCAACTCCGCAGCCGTCAACTCCCCGAAATAAACGTCATCGTCTCCCCAATGCATCTTTACCGCCGCAGGGACCTGGGATCGGTCCGCGAACGGTGCAAGCGTCCACGTGCGAACGTAGCTCTAGATTTTATCATTGGTGAATTCAATCCTGGAAGCACATTGTCAACGGGACGATTAGACATACTGTAAACGAGCCCAACTGCGCCGAAGCACTTCTGATGTCGTCCGGTGATAGGTCTCCAGATACTTCGATCTCCCTGTAGAACGTTCTCTGGTTCTGAGAGGTGATGAGTGGTCTTCAGGTTTGGCGGGCAGTATCGAAATTTATCTCACCTCTACACGTGTGCTGATATCCACGACACGGCCAAGTGCGAACGGCAAGCAGGCGGCCACAGCCACTAGGATGAGAAAGTAAATAATGACCAGGGACCAAGGTCGAGCACTGCTACCAAGTTAGTCCCAGATTAGGGTTGACAGAGGCAGGGATAACGTACTCGTAGTTTCCCCTGATCCTTCTACTCGTCGCTCGGCTTGTCGTTCGTCTTAAAAGTAGCAATAAACCACCACTGACACTCGCAGGTTCGTCTGTGTTCCGGGCCAAATCCTTTAGCTTCATTCCAGAGCTACTCTTGCCGTGGCTTAGGTGGATTATCGTCGCCCATGCTGCAAAAAAGCCAAACAACAGAGTCGTCAGGGAACCACATGGCCAGAACGGTGAAGAAATAGTGATCGGAACCCACTGGCTGCCTCCAGGAACCTCGAGGCGTACGCGAGCAAACTCCATCCGATGACCACTCCGACCGCCGCGCACCACAGTCCCACAATCACACGAGCCCAGAACAAGCTTTTGTCCCTCGCAAAAATTGCCCCAATGTATAAGATGGGATAACCGGCGATGCACAGGAATACGTGCAAACACAGATGCCCCCACTTTGGACGTTCGAACAACCCAGCTGACCGTCTCACTTTCCCCGAGCTCCATCGTCGTGGAGGAGGCGTCTGGAACCCCCCACCTCCATTTCTGTTTCCGTTCCCTCTGCTTCCAGCTCCATTGAATTTGTTACCAAGATCATCCACCCCCATCGTATGGTCTCGAGTCGGTGTGCCAATCAACGGCCGATGGCTGTCGTCGTCACTGAATATCCTTGATTCCGCTCGTTCATCGCGGTCGTGAGGGTTACGCAGTGTGGCGAGGATGAAATCCGAGGAACCGCGAGAAGAAGACATAAGGTCGGTCTAGTGTGGGTACCCAAAGCACTTCAATCTTGAGTCCTTGGATTGTTGAGGGAGAGGTCGACGTGTACGTGGCTGAAATAAGTCTCTGGTGAAGCCTAATCAGTCTCTTTACGGAATTGCGCTCGAGAACGGCGTCGGAATGAGCGTGAGTTGGGGATGACAGTGCGGCATAGCCAGGGCGAGATTGACGTGTTGCCATTGATGCATGATGCGCGTTTTGATGACCGCCGATTCCGGGCTCTGCATCAGCTGGAGCTCGAGATGATCGGCGTAATTGAGAAACGCCCAAGTCTACAGCCCGACAGGCGGCGAAACTGTGACAAACGTTTGTTATTGCAGGTTTGGAGGAAAACATATGTGATGTGTAGTTATGCAGGATAGTTGATGTAAGAGAAGCGAAAAAAAGAAACGAGGAAACGAGTGAACATGAACTTGGCAATATTAGAAAGTACTGGAGGCGATGCAGAGCAAAGGAAACAAGAAGGAAAGCGGGAGTATAGAGCGTGGGGTGGAATGAACGAGGGGATATGTTAATGAAGGGTAGGTAGCCACAAACCATCGTTCAGGGCGCAGAGTTTTGAAAAATATCTTTTGGGTGTGTACGTTATGCGATAAATAGTCGTTGAAAAATGTGGGAATCCAAGGAAAGCGTACGATGGGATACAGGGTCGACTTCATGAAACCCATGGAACCCGCGCACATGCACGCGAGTGATAAAGGCAGTGATGAGCATCGCCAAGAATTGAATGAAAAAGAAAAATCCTGAAGATCCAATGTAAGGCGCCTACGCGATCCGTGCGGTGACCGCGCGCACCGGAGTGAACGGAACTGGAAAAAATCAGAACCGAAGAAGGTTTATGACCGGAAAGGGAACGTAATATGAACAGAGAAAGTGGAGAGAGGGAGGGAGGGAAGAATGCAATGCGGGAGGATCAAGGGTTCCCACCACGTTTCCAGCTGGACGGTGGAGGCGGTGTCCTGCCTCTTCCGTTTTGCTGTTGCTGCATCAGAGTTGCGATCGGACGGTCAGGGGCATCAGGTCCAGTCTTTACTCTGGGTCGGGGCTGCCGAACCTCTGGAAAGCTCGTCGAAGACGGGTCAATCCTCGGATTCCTTGAAGGTGAAGGTCCATTCTGCTGGTAGTTCCTCGTCATGGGCGAGTTCCTATTTGAGGTGGATGGTCCGAACCCTCCTCCGTATACACTGCCTGTCGCCCACCCACCCGTGGGCCCTCCATATTCGGACCCTCCATAAATGCTACCCACATACACCGACCTTGGCCCAGTGGGAAACATCACCGTACTCGCGCTCGACGGCCAACCTAATGTCGATCCTCGTTCCCATTCGTCTCCGGCAGCCTGCATTGCTTGTTGGGCGACAGCGAGCTGGTAGGCCTGTTTGGCGGCCATCATAGCATGTTGATGTGCTACCAGGAGTTGAGGGTCGGTGCCCTGAGGAGGGGGAGGCATGAATTGTTGAAGCATTGGGTTGGGCTGCGCCATCCAAGGGGTACCCATCATCATCGACATATTCTGTTGAGGCATTCCCATTCCCATTCCCATCCCCATCATCGGGTTCATTACACTCATGTGAGGGTTCATGCCCATCATAGGATCGTCGTCGTCGTCCAACTTGATGCTCCCATTCATGACTTTTCCAAACTATGCAAAGAAAGAGGAGTCAGCGATGTCCGTCGTGACGCAAAATCAGGGATCGTACCTCGATGGCGTTCTTCGCTTCACTTCTCCTCCTCTCCCTCCTCCTCTCTTCGTCGGTCATACCAGTCACACCACTGCCACCTCTCATGGCACCTTTCAGGGTTGAGTCATCATAACTCGCACTCTTTCTATGCCCCAGCTTCCTCGCCTTGAGTCCCATCTCTGAGTTGGACGCTGACAAGAGCCCGTCGTTCCCTGTCCTGAATGGTTGCTGTTTTCCCCTGACTCCCCTTCCGAGTCCGCTCCCGATCTCGCTCCCATCTCGAGGGGTGACCGGCAGTCGTCCGCTGCTTGAGTCTCCGGTCGAGCTGGAAGGACTATTCTCCCTCATGGCGAACGGTCGTTGTGGCGGCCGATTGAGCGCAGGCGAAGAGGAATTATTAGTGTTGGATTTTGTGGGGGAAGAAAGGTTTGCCGTTGCCAGGGTACTCAGGGTGAAGGATCGTGGTCTCTGTGCTGCCTGTTGAGGTCGGGGCTGAGGCTGAGGCTTCTTTTGCACCTTAGGAGCGATTGAGGGAGTAGAGGAACTCGATTCGCTAGAGGACTCCGAAGAAGTCGACGCAATGGAAGGCACCCTTTTGTGTCGCGAGACGGGTGGTTGCGAACGGGTAACGATGCGTTGCTGAGGCTGACCATCAGATCGTTGTGGGGGTTGAGAGGATGAGGGGGTCATCAAAGTCGACGATCTGGACCGCCCGGCTGATTGTCCAGAAGTCGTAGACTTGGTAACAGAGATGGGGGGTGGAGGTGGGCGAGCATCAGGAAGTACGGGTCGTGTGGGAGGAGCGGACTCTCGTCCGACGTTGCTCAAGGGGTTTACCGTCCGGGTGGTCGGGCCGGAAGCCAGGGTAGTCTGGCTGGATGGAATTGCAGAGGCAGTTGTTGACTTTGTGGATACCGTCGTGACTGCGCTATCCAACGACCCCCGACCTTCGTCCAAGGAGAAACCTAGGTCTAGTTGAGAGAACATAGCGGCAGTGAAATCCCCGATGGAGTTCGGGGTTTCGCCTTCATTGTCAACCTGCTTCTGTGAAGGGATGGCGGACATGGAGATAGAATGGCTATGAGGTCTAGACATAACGCTGAACCCGGACTGAGGGACTCGATGATGTATCGTCGTGGGTTTGATGGGGGTAGGGTCATCAAGGGATAATGAAGTGCGGTGGTTTCTGATCGGTGGGAACTCTGTCGTGTTGTGAGATGCAGTTGTAGCAGACGAATCCGAAGGGGTTGTATATGTAGGAGACTTGGGAACCGGAGAGCTGTCCTCATCGATCACGGGAGGTTTTTTCTCGTCTGAGGGATCGACAATGGCCGGAGCGGTCATTGAACGGCTGGGGGCGTTCCTTCTGGCGATTACAGGGGAAACCTTGTCACCGGGTGCCTTGACGGTAGACTCTGAGACGACAGTAGACGTCGGTTTGGGCCGCGCCAAGCCCTGGGTGAGGTTCGATAGCCTCTCGCTGATGTTCGTAGGCGAACGTACATCATTCTTCAAGCTGGTGGGGGCGACCGATCGAACTGTCGGCGATGGGTTGGCAGAGGAGATCCCGGAGGCACTCAATGGAGAATTGCTCAGGGACTTGATATCGATGAGAGGTTTGGGGGGTAAACTTCGGCCTGAGGCATGCGACAGGGCACTACCTGGTCTTCGCGGCTGAACGAGGGTCGCGAGTGGTGCATCATCATCGGATGAATTATCAGAGGAATCGGAAGTGCCGTTGTCCTTCACGGACCTCCTCGCTGCTAAGATATCGCCATCAGAATTGCATTTGGAAAGAGGATAAATACACGCACGTGCGTTCTTGGCAGGAGCAGGCACATTCTGCGCAGAGGGTCGGGAAGAAGACCTGCTTTGGATAGCAGCGGGACGAGCGGGAGCGTGAACAGAGACAGGCATTGGAGGTCGCTTCGGTCTGGAAGCATCGGACGTCGACCTTCCTTGCCTCAATCGTGGACTTGTGGTTGGCGAAGGACCGTTGGAGGGCTGGCGATCCGGTAAAGAAGAGTGACCAATTTCTGATTTGCTCCTCCACTGAACAGACAGGGACAGGGGACTATGATCAGAATCAGAGTCCGAATCCGACTTGGAATTGGAGGATGATCGAAGGGTAGAAGTACGGGGAGTCGTGAGGGGAACAACACTCCGACCGCGAGACTGGTTGAGTGGATTGGGGATGGAGGGCACAGGCGGCATCATGCTTGGTGAGCCCGAGCGGAGATGATTATCGACTTGGGTGCTCGGCCGAGAGGTAGGCTGAGGAGTAGGGGAACCTGCTTGACTTCTCCTAGCTTGCATCTCTCTGAAAGCTGCGACGGAGACACGCTGCGAAGAGTCAGAAGCGACACTGTCCCCCCTTGGTCGAGGGCGGGCAGGAGGAAGTTCAAGTGGAGAGGTGGTGGTGTCATCGAGAAGGGGTGGAGTTTCTGGGCCGCTGACATGACGAAAGGAATGGAGGTTAAACGACTCTTCCTCGAGTTTCGAAGGAACTGGGGGAGGTGGAACTTTGGACTTCTTGCGATCCCGTGCCCATGAGAAAAGACGACCACCTGACTTTTTGCCGGTTGTTGCGGGAGCAGTCGTTTTAACCGTTTCACGAGACTCTGAGCGCGTGTGATTGACATCGGGGAGCGATTTGGTGGAGTGAGCATTGGCAGAGTCGCCATACCCGCCGAAAACGAGGGGTTTCTGGGGAGGGGTGAGGGGACTGTGAAGACATTCAGACTGGGTGCTGAGCTGAGGGGAGGTGCTGGCCAGGTTTGTGGAGGTGACAAGATTGACTTTAGATTTGCTTCGGCGAAAGGGTAACTTCATTTTGCTTGAAGAAGCTGCTGCGTTCTGATAGATGGTATTCGGATGTAGACGAGTGCGATCGTATTCGCTCTCCTCGTTGAAAGACTCGACGTCTGTAGATGTAGAGCTCGCAACGGAAGAGGGGGGCTTCGGGCTGGGCTTTGGTTTCCTGGAGAAGAGGCCACCCAGAATCGCCATGGCTGGGAAGGATGTCGGTTGTGGGAGCGCTGGAGGAGGCGAGAACGACTTACCGGGAACGGGAAGGGCGTGTAAGCGGGGGTATGGAAGGAAAGTAGGGGAGAAGGACGGTGGTCAGAGACAAGCAGGATGGGGGGCGGGAACGGTTGGTCCCCGGTGGATGTGGTCAGAGACCGACGGAGGGTCGGAGTGCACGGTAGGTTCGATCAAAAAGTGACAGGTGCCTTCTCTACAACTGGCGTGTAGCTCCGGATCCGCTTGACGACTCAAAAAAAATCCCTCTCTCTCTCTTATTCACCGCAGGTGTCTGGAAGAAAGGATTCCGCAGGGCTGCGCAAACCACTCCAAGTACACGCCTCTTGAGGGCGATTTATCCCCGGAAACCCGCATTTCGTGACGCCCTCCCACGACTCTGATACCGGATCCCTTCCGTAGCGGGTATCGGTCCCTTCCCTTCCCCCAGCGCAAACCTCGAATGACAGCCCGCTGCTACATTTCTACAGACCGTTTGCCAGAGGATGCAGCTTCTTTGGGGCCCCGGCATCCCGGCATCCCGGCACTGGCCGGTCCATACATTGATTTCAGCAGGCCGGCAGCATGGCTTTCCCGCTCGCTTTCGGTCTGTAGGTTCGTCGTTGAATGGGGAATGAGCCATGCCCAGGGGACCTGGATACGGCATCGTGCGTCTGGGTGCCGGGATTCCGAGCCTCGATACACGCCAAAAGGTGAATACATAACAGGTTGGGGCTGCGCGTGCTCTGGAAAACGGTCTAGCATATCGAAATGAAACCTGCGTTGCACCCGGGCACCCCCTCGACTAAATCCGATCACGTGTGTAATCGGAGGGATGACTAAAATTGACCAGCTTCTTAGATCTGCGACCTGGCACCCTGGTTCCGGTCCGCCTCGTTTCCCTCGCGCCGACCCCGTCGTTATGGCGGTCACAGCCGTAACTTCAGAAGACCAGTTCAAACAAATTGTACACCTTGAGGACTCCATTCTACCGACTTGATGTTATCTCGTATTCCAACATCAGATAAGCCAGGATAAGCCCATAGTCGTTGATTTCTGGGCTTCCCGATGCGGCCCGTGTCGGGCCATCGGCCCTGTCTCTGAGAATTTCTCTGAATACCCCTCTGCATCCGCCATCGAGATCTACATAGTTGATGTCGACGACTAGAACAAGATCACCGAAGGGGGGCAGGCATCCGTACGGCAAGCTCTGCGCGATCCCCATGTGCGATGTGTCCTGATGCGGCCCCTCCAGGTGCCCGTCTTTATGGTCTATGAAAACTGACAGAAACAGTATGAACTCACAGGTCTCCTGCCCCCCAGCTCGCCGTCGGTGATTGTGCTTGGTGGACATGAGAACACGTTATGATATCTGAGCTTAGGAACTCGTAGACAAGTATAAGTGATTCCATTCAGCGCAGTGGACTTTTAGCAACTTGCGTTGATAACACTTCCCATGGTTGAACCGCATAACCAATGTGCTTCAGGACGTGCCTCTATTCATTGTGAATTGAAACTTTGGTGCAAATCGTGCGATTCTTATTGGTGCCAATGAGCAGTTACAGCCTTGCATCGCCTCCACCCGGATCCGATGTCTTGAAGGGAGACGTTGCAAACGTGAGAAATATCCACGCGAGCCTCAGACTCTGACGTAAGTACGCTACCGGAAGTAGTCACGTGTAATTTACCTCTCTCGTCCAGCCGTTCTCCCAACATCCGGGCATGAAACTTGTTATCCTTTGCTGTTAGCAATGGAACAAGCTCCCAACACCTTGGATGCCTCTGCGGAAAGGCATCCTCTTCTCTCTCTCATATCCGCCTGTTTCTGGGTCATTCGTGAGTGCTTCACCCGTGTTGGCGGGGTGTACTGCACCGGGCTGATAGAATCGATCCCGTACCGTTAGTTTGGTTGCTAAAATGGTTCAAGTCACTCGTCGCTTTCGTCACCATCTCGATACCCCGCTTGATTTATTCGGTCCTCTCATACTCGATGACCCTAACGGTCAGCTGTGCTCCAACCGAATCCATCATTCGTCTGTACCTTACACCCTTTTAAAGCTCAACTTTTGGTCTTTCGCGATCATGTTCGTGCTCGCTGCCGTGGCGTTCAACTACTGGCTTCGATTCCGCTACCTCAATGTATATTCCGAGTTTCAAGAACCTCCCCTCGTCAAATCGGACGCACAGGAACTCCACCCCGACGTCAACAGCCCAGATCCACCAACAACATTCCACAATTACCTGGATGATTTCTTGCAAGCGGTTAGGGTGTTCGGATTCCTCGAAAAACCGGTGTGGCGTGCCTATCACCTCACTAATAAGCGCCATTCCTGAACTGAAATTTGGAAAAGGTCTTTCACGAGTTGGCAAGGCATCTGCAAACTAGACGGTTGATTGCCGGAGACAGCATGTCCCTGGACGAGGACAAGTCGTTTTACTTCGTCGCGGACGGTGTCGTTCAGGTCTTTGCGAGAGCGGAACATCAACCCGTCGAAAACAGCACTGGCGTGTGGGACGAGGAAGACCTCAACGGGTACCAACTTCTGAACGAAGTCGGCGCAGGCGGAACCCTATCCAGTCTCTTCAAGATTTTAAATCTTTTCACAGAGCACGTTCAGATCAGTTGGGCCAACGATGACGGTCCTTCAGAAGGGCAACACAGCTCATCCAGTTCTACACGCCACTCTCCAGGTTCAAATCATACATATGCTCGTTTCCGATCCGGTAGAACCATTTCAGATGTCCCCATATTCGACCTCGACGGTCGCGGAGCTACTCCTATATCGCGATCTCCTCGTCCCAGCACCCGGAGGGAATCAGTCTCTTCATCAAGTTCTACCATCCACCCTCCTGATGTACCGTCCCCAGCCCCGTCTAATGGATCACAATCCAGAGGTCCCTCGTTGGCGGCCCGTCCTCGGGCTCCCCCTCGGCATACCTCACTCCACCATGGCGTTGTAGCCAGGGCTAAGGAGGATACCACACTTGCAGTCATACCCGCAGAAGCTTTCCAACGTTTGACCAAGAAGTTCCCGAAAGCGACCGCTCATATCGTCCAAGGTGCAGCTTTTTTTGCACACCCAAGCCCGAGAAACTAAATCTTGCGTGTCATCTTCCAGTCATCCTCACACGTTTCTCGAGAGTAACGTTCAATGCGGCGCACAAGTACCTCGGTTTGACGAGTGAAGTCCTGCGTACCGAGAAAGCGATCAATGACATCGCAGTACACCCCCTTCCAGCCTCCTTTTATGAGACCGGAGGCTTGGAGAAGCTGCGACAACGATTCGATCAGTCACCACGGTCCGATCATGTTGGATCTTCAGAGATTGTGAACACGCTTGCATCTCCTCGGCCAGCCTCTCAAAAGAAGGCAGGAAAAAAGAAAGCAAATGGGGGGAGCATGCCAGTGGGAGAAAGAAAGCGTGCAGGTTCCAGTCAACTACGCCATAACTTGCGCCCTCAGCTTTCTTCTCGCAAACTCGTCCAAGCGGGCGACCTCTTGAGCACAGTCGGACATCCTAGCGAGGTCTTCAAACCGAAGAGTTTCGTGGGACTAACTGCTCCACGTCACACCCGCAGGGAATCGATGTACGGTTCGGACACGGATGTATCCGTAAACGAGGATGCTCTCCCTCTGGACGATTTTAACCTCAAGGAAGAGGTTATGTCCTGTATAGCCAAGTCGATCGGACTCATTCAACCCCCGTCGGTTGGAGACGAGCTGTTAGAATCTCCGTCTCTTCCTGCGAGTGATGCCGGAGGAAACTTATTTCGTTCACCTTACGGTTCGCTCACTCTGTTGGAAATGGCCAACGACGGTGCTTCGAGCATAACTGGATCTTCATCCACGGGGGAGATGACCGGGTTGGATAACGAAGTCGAAATTCGATTCTTCCCCGCGGGCTCGACTTTGATCCATGCGGGTGAGAGGAACGCGGGTATGTCCTCACGATATCATACGTTTCATGCATTTACGCAGGGACGCAGGGATGTTTTACGTGATCGAGGGATTCTTGGACGTGATACTTCCGGTGACGGACCTGCAACATGAGGGCGGGTCGGACATCAGAGTGACCTCCCAGGAGAATATTCCGTCTGGCCGGACGAGTGGGCAAACCATGTTGAATCACGAGAATAGACAGCCAAAGCCACAGGAGGAGGGGAAGCATCTTTTCACGGTCAAACCCGGCGGTATTGCCGGTTACTTGTGTGAGGACGCCTGCAAGTTCCCGTCTGGCCCTTTTTCTGACCCGAGTAGCGTCCTTATGTAACACCGCCTCGTACGTGGACATCAAAGCGAAGACGGACACTTGTGTGGGATACCTCCCACACCCTGCTTTGGAGCGGTTGTTGGAGAAACGCCCTATTGTCCTCCTGACGCTCGCGAAGAGGCTTACTTCTCTTCTCTCCCCACTTGGTAAATTTAATTTTCATCAGTGGACCGCCCGCTTCCATTTCTAACGCCCGGCTCCCAGTCCTTCACATTGACGCGTCCCTTGATTGGATGCACGTGCACGCTGGCCAAGTCTTGTGGAGACCTGAAGATGTCAGCGATTCTATGTACATCGTGATCAATGGACGTTTACGAGCCATCACTGAGAGCGAAGAGGGTGGGGTAAACATTGTGGCGGAGTATGGTCAAGGGGATACGGTCGGAGAGCTGGATGTGATCACAAACACTCCACGAAGGACAACCCTTCATGCCATACGAGATTCGGAGCTGATTAGGATGCCTCAAACACTGTTTAATGCGATTTCGTCGAGGTAGGCTGGTTTTTCGTCTGGCTTCCCGACGTAACGTTGATGGTGCCTCCACAGAAACCCCCAGATCACTGCACAGTAAGTCGGGAAAACTGTCCGATGGGGAATGCTCTCACAACGACTGTAGGCTGTTGCGTATGATCGCTTTCAGGGTACGAGAGGAGGTCGATTCTTCGGCAGGGTCCAAGTCACGGAAACCCTTGACCGAACTCGGACGGAACAACACAAACTTGAAGACAGTCGCCATCCTTCCCGTGAATCGGCATGTCCCTGCCGATGCTTTTGGAAGAAAGCTGCACGCCGCTTTGGAGGCCGCAGGCGCATCCACTTCGTACCTCAATCAAGTGTCGGTATCAGACCATCTCGGAAAACACGCTTTTACGAAAGTTGGGAAACTAAAGACTGCCGGATGGCTTGCAGATCTTGAGGAGAGATACCGGATTGTGTTGTACGTCGCGGATTCCTCAGTGACAAACTCATGGACCCATACGTGCATCCGTCAGGTCAGTAAGGCAGCGTTTTCTCTTGTCACTGGGCTCATGTGACGCATTTGATAGGCGGACTGTGTCATGGTTGTGGGGATGGGCGACGATCCTAGCCTGGGAGAGTATGAAAAGTTGTTACAGTCCATGAAGATTACCGCTCGTAAGGAACTCGTCCTACTCCACCCTGATAGATCCGTTGTTCCTGGTTCAACAAGGGAATGGCTTAAGGTAGGTGTTGTTCGCCGTCTCTCCGATACTGTGTGATAAACCCAGGCTACAGAACCGTCCCTGGATACATCAGCATCTCCACGTCGAACTCCCGGCAGGTTTTCATTTGAATCTGCTGCACCAATTTGCTAATGATCAGGATAGGGTTTGACACTCCCGACGCGACCGACGCAATCGTTACAAGATCCCGTGGCAGTCGCCGCCTTAAAGAACCTAAAGGACAAAGTGCAGAATGAGATCCAAAAGTACCGTGGTACCCGCACAGCGCGGCAACAGAGGCCTCCACACATGAATGATTTTGCCCGTTTGGCGAGGAGGTTGTGCGGCAAGTCGATTGGGTTGGTCTTAGGTGGCGGTGGGGCCAGAGGGTTGTCACATATCGTAGGCAGCCGCGATCTTGATGGCCTCCACACGCTAATGCCCGGTTTGGTTCGCTAGGGGTTCATCCAAGCATTGGAGGAATACGGGATTCCAATCGACCATATTGGAGGTGTGTGTCCGCCGAATTTGATAGAATCTACCTCATACAACGGAGAAATACAGGTACCAGTATAGGAGGACTCGTCGGTGGTCTTTACGCGAGAGAAGGCGACCTTATCACAAGTTCAGCACGTGCCAAACACTTTAGTGGGAGGATGGGTAACATTTGGCGTCTGCTCTCGGATATGACTTATCCTATTGTCGCATACACGACGGTCAGCTCGCCAGAAAGTCGTGACTGACGTCGCCCTAATTTTGTTGATTAGGGCCACGAGTTTAACCGGACAATATGGAAGGCTTTCTACGACCTCCACATTGAAGACATGTGGTTGCCATTCTTCTGCAATACCACCAACATTATCACCTCCCGGATGCAGGTACACGAAACAGGATATGCTTGGCGGTACATCCGTGAGTACCAACCGGGGTTGGAAACCTCCGCGAGACGCGCTGACGCGGGAGGTCCAGGTGCATCCATGACACTTGTTGGTCTTCTTCCACCACTGTGTGACAACGGGTCGATGCTGGTAGATGGAGGTTATAGTAGGTGGTTTTACTAACAGTCAGGAATCCGTGCTAACTTGTTTTCAGTCGATAACTTGCCGGTATTCCGTGAAATCTTGGCCCTGCGCGACCCTCAACTGACGAATTTTAGGTCTCTTCCATGCTTGCCATGGGTCCAAGCGCCGTTTTCGCTTGCGACGTTGGTTCGGTATGTTGGCTGATGCTCGCTTGGCGGAACTAGCTAAAATATAAATCAGATCGATGATAATTCGCCTCGTAACTTTGGCGACACCGTCTCTGGATGGTGGTTATTGATCAACCGATGGAATCCGTTTTCAAACGCGAGAAGCGTACCAGCAATCACAGAGATCCAAAGTAGATTGGCATAGTATGGACCTTTTCCCTTTACGCTAGACTCCACTAAGGCAAAAGACACAGTGTATCGAGCGTCAACACACTTGAAGAGGTTAAAGTGACGAAGGGGTGTCTGTATGTGCAGATGCCTGTACAAGAGGTGACATCATGCTTTCGTTCTCGAAATTTACAGCACTAAGATGTCTCCTTCAGTATGGTACCCTGCAATTCAACAAGTTCGAGGAAATTCGGAAGATTGGGTACAAAGAGGGTATGAAGTTGTTAGAGAAGTGGGATGCTGAAGGAAAGTTGCCCATCACGACCATCGGAGTGGAAGACATACACCCGAAGAGAAAGGGACGTATGCTCAGGCGCAACTCGATCTAATTTTGGTGACCTCGTCCACCTCTCTTTGTGGTCGACGGGATCGCGAACCTGGCCACGGTGCATGCATAAAGAGCGTTTGGGGACCGATTAAGCAGACAAGGACTCTTACCGCCTTTTAAAGAAGGGATGGTATCATTGTACTCGTGCGTGGTATATAAGCATGCAGTTCTCCTGAAAGGGGAGGAAATTCCTAAGATCAGCCACCAAAGAACCCACAGACCTGCGATCGCGCTTATCAGCTGAGCCACCAGACGTCCTACGCCACACTCAGTCTTACAATCGCCCCAAGTCGAAGATCAGGATGTCTGGTATCTGCGGAGCAGTCAGTGGCGATTTTGAGGGATCATTCTACGATCGCAAGCCGAGCGTCGAATTCAAACCTCCTACACCTGACTGGGGATACCTCGCCCAGGTGAATGAGAAGTTTAGGAACGTGCTGACGTGGGAAGTGGAACGGATTGTTGGTGAGCCTTCCCACAGACCGATGTTCCAATGTACTCCAGGTGAACCCTCGCTTTTATTATCCTACGTGAGATTCGCAGCTAATCCCCAGTTGACCCACGCTGTAACAAATCACTTGGACCTCCGGAAAGTCTGTAAGTATTTATCCCCGGTTCTCCGTGTGGTATTTGCCCTCTCAATTGTGAGTGTTAGGGAACGGGATGGAGAAGCTCGAAGATTATAGTCGGACGGGTAGTTCTAAAAAGGCGGCGATGAATGCCGCCGCCGAAGCCATCGCGTTGAGTGGACATTGTGTGGGTTTCATTTGGTGTTCCTTTCGGGCGGCATCCACTAACAATCTTTTGGAATTCCTCTGGCGGTCGTCGCAACCAGTAAGGATCTGGCGATTGGACCCCTGCATGTATGATGGAAGTTTCTTGGAGATCCCTCTCCAAATTATCCACGTTCCGGATTCCCGATGTTGTATGAATTCTCCATACCGGTCTGTGTATGCAAATACATTGCGCATGACGGCTACGACAGTCAGGGAACTTGGTTGTTTCGCCAAATCAGCCAAAGGGAAATCGAGTCGTTCGGGAAGATCCGAGGAACCGTTCCACTCGAGTTCCACCGTTGATTCGACCACCACACCCCCCACCAACGAACCTGTCGCTGATCTCCACTCGTTGGTAAACATGAGTGACACAGAGTTATTAGCGTACTGCGGCCAGCAACTTCTGGATATGAGGTTCGTCTGTGTCGTCTTGATGCAAGCCACCTCAACTGAACCAAGATTACCCAGTAACGGGCTCCCCGTTGGCGACCTTTCCGATTATTCTACACTCCTCGAGTCCCTCCAAGAACTGCGTCACACGATACTATCCCATCGAAACGACCAGATTCCAATCAATCGCCTCCCAGTCGAGATTCTTGTGCTCATTTGCAAACTCACCCTCCCGCCGGACCCGGAATTCACCACACCCGACAACGAGCGCGTGTTTTGTGTCACGAAACTGACGCATGTCTGCAGACATTGGAGATCGGTTCTCGTGTCTTCGCCCGTGTTGTGGACCAGTTTTCACGTTGTGAAGTCTGCGCCGAAGTTCGTTGCCGAATGCCTGCAGCGGAGTAGGACGTCGCCGATACACGTTTCGTTCAAGTGGGACAACAGTGACCCTGATTTTGACAGTCCCCCTTCGAGTATCACTGAGGACGATGGCAGCGTGGTCGACGACGGTGGCGTGGTCGATGATGACGCCGACCATATATCATCCAGCGAACCCGATTACAGCGACGACGAGACCTTTTCCCACAGCACTTTCTCGATCTACCCTGATCACCGCGATGTGAATTACTCCTGGACGGCCTATCTAAAAGAAGCACATGGCTATCACCACTTGATGCAACACAGCCACAGAATAGCCACGCTGGACATCTCCCTCCCCACTCCTGGAGAAGGCGAAGACGAGGAAGAGGACAACTCGTTCGCATGTGGTCTATTGTTCTACCCATTTCCCGCGCTCCAGACGCTCAAGTTACGCTGCTCTCAGGGGGGTCAAGGGTCGATCCCCAGAGTCATCCTCGATGAACACATCACCACTGTCAAGAACCTCCTTCTGGAAAATATCCTTCCGACCCAGATCATGGATTTACCACTCAATATCACCTCGCTAAATCTCAGGATTACTGGATCCGACCTCCCGATGGACACGGGTTTGTTCCTCCGATTCCTGGAGAAGAATCGCAACCTGCGGTCACTCACTCTCCACGACTACAAATTCCTTCCTCTCCCTGGGACCGTCGCACCTGTGGCTTTAAATAACCTCTGCGAGCTGGACGTCCTGGCCGAGTCTGCAACGTTTCTCCAACACCTGGCGGCATTACCTTTGGGTCCACAGTCTTTCTTTAGGATGGAGAGGGCACACTGGCGCCTCTCGTTGTTGGCGAAAAATAGCGCAGTGGGGACCTCCGCCTCAGTTTCAAGCCGACTCCTGAATGCGGACCCCGACCCCGACCCCGAAGCGTTTTTGTCCGTGATCTCTGGGGTTTTCGGTTCTGGCTGGGAAGAGGCGACTCAGGTGGTTGTAGTGATCCCTGTCGAAGGGTGGGAGCGAGAGTTTGTGGACCAATTTCTAGATCGCCTGGCCCGGCTCGACGATTTTTCCATCGAATGCGAACACGATCGCATGGGACCATGGTTCGACTCGCTTGCCGCCTCTAAAGAGCGTTGCCCAAAGCTCAGGCGGGTCCATCTTCTGGGTATTGCGCCGGAGTATTGCCCGAACGCGGTTAGGTCCGTTCGAAAGCTGGTGAAACGGCGGTCGGAAGATGGAATCCCATTGGAGGTGGTCGAGCAAACCGGTCTTTCGCCCTCCGCAGTGGGTATTTGGAATGATTTGTACAACCGATGGCAGATTGAGGATTATTTGAAGATGGGGGATTCATGAAGGCTCAGAAGGTGTATGGCTCGACAATTAAATAACGTTACCTGTAGTCGTCACCCAACTTACAAGTTTTTCCGCTTGATCTTCGTTCTCCAGTTCCGTTCGGCCTTGAATCCCACCGAATTATTACACTCAGCCCGAGAGACCTAATACCCCTATGCCCGAGGTAATAAAACGACGGGGGGTTACCGGTTACCCCCCATATTCTTGTGATGCCCCTCCTAGCCTTCTCAGCAGCGATAGTCATTACCGTAGCTACGCTTGCGCATGTTTCGGTTTATATATCACCCGCATGGGTTCTCGCGTATTTCCTTCCCGCCCCCACGCCTAGGGCTCCACACGCTCACAAGCTCTCGAATCGGGTTTGCTTCGAGGAAAGTCAAGACGTCGACCCTTTACTCCCTCCGCTACGGCTTCCGCAAGTGCCATTGATATCCCTGAGGATATGTCATACCTGATAAGGGGTTTTGTGACCGCCGCCCCTGACGATCCAAGGATGTGGTTCAAAATCTCCCCGGAATAGCTCCACCTGAAGTGCATGGAACAGCACCAAACCCTCATTCTCTGTTTGATCCCGGTTCTCATTGTATCTCCTGTCTCTCTCTACCCCTCCGGTCAGACAACAGTTTCGGTATGGAGGTCCCAGAAAACATGTGCCTTCTTTGCTCTCCAGGGCGGGCATCTCTAACGAACGAGCCTCCGATCTCTGCTTTCTGTCTGCCGCTTTCGTTTCCTGTCCTTTTCCGTCGTATTTGCTCTGCGCTTCTTGGATCCGTCAATATTACATAGATGTGTTCATTGGACTGTTGAAACCGAGTCAGGATGAGCGATCGTGGGAAGAGATTTTCCATCCGACCCAGGTTCTGCGGTATCAAAAGACTTTGTCTACCTTCATCCACTCCTGGACACTCGCCCATCATTCGAACCCTTTCTCTCCACCGTAATTTCCTGCTCGATGCTGTACAATATTTGAAGATGCCCAGCGCAAACCGAAAGCTAGAAGGTTACGATTTTTACCGGACGGTGTTGGGGAGTCCGAAATACGTCGTCGCTCCGATGGTCGACCAGAGCGAATTGGTGAGTGCCCTCTCCATCTCCACCCCTCTCTCTGCAGCCCTCCAGCCAGCAATGTGCTCGTCATACACGCAAGTCTCTTACGCTTATCTTCTCGGGATCGTTTCGTGTTTGGTTAGGCATGGAGACAACTTTCTCGGAAGTACGGAGCAGATGTATGTTCCTGTTTCTCCATCCACGTCGAGTTGGATTACGAGTTCACGAACTTTAGCCCGTTTACTCCTGCCCTATCTAGCTCGCATACACCCCTATGATAAATGCCAAAGTCGGTCATACCCACTTCCTCCCCCTTCTCTCCTCCTCGCAGACGCTCAACTGCCTCTATCCGCTTCCAAACGTTCAGATGTTTGCACCCGCAACGAAAAAGACCTTCCGAGAGATCAATTTCTCAATTCTGAACGGAGAGGAAGGCGGGAAAGAGGACCGACCTTTAATCGTCCAGTTTTGTGGGAACGACCCCCAACAGATCCTCACTTCCGCAAAGGTCCTTGAACCCTACTGCGATGCCGTTGATATCAATCTAGGTTGTCCTCAGGACATCGCCAAGAAGGGGAAATATGGAGCGTTCCTCCAGGACGAGTGGGATTTGATCTACGATATAAGTAAGGGTTGATCGATATCATCTTCTCTCGTCTGGGAGCCACCTCTCACCTCACTTGTTTTCTCCTCCCACTTCTCACGAATTACAGTCAACACGTTGCACAAGAACCTATCCGTCCCCGTTACAGCAAAATTCAGGGTCTTCCCGACTGTCGAGAAGACGGTCGAATACGCCAAGATGCTCGAGCGAGCTGGGGCACAGATCCTCACCTGTCACGGTCGCATCAGGGAACAACGAGGGCACAACACCGTAGGTCCAATAGATCATTCATGGATCCCCTTGCTGTGAGGTTTACCTTTTCGCCACAGGGGCTCGCTGACTGGGGCAAGATCAGGGCAGTCAAGGAAGCTGTCTCCATCCCTGTCTTCGCCAACGGAAACATCCTCTACCACTCAGACATCGACCGTTGTCTCGAGGCGACAGGTGCAGATGCGGTGATGTCTGCTGAAGGAAACCTTTATAACCCTACATTATTCGCTCCGAACCCACCAGGTCTTACCGCCTATGATTCTGGGCTCCACCTCCCTCATGCTGATCTTGCCCTGGAGTATCTGCACGTCGTCAAGGAGCTCAAAACCAAAACTTCTCTGAGCGCGGTAAAGGGTCATCTGTTCAAGCTTATGCGACCTGGGTTGGCCCGGGAGCTCGATCTGAGAGACAGGCTTGGGAAAATTAAGGGCGATGATCCTCTGGACAAATACCTTGAAGTGGTTGAGGAAATGAAGAGGCGTATGGATGTGCGTGAATGGAAGAAACGCCGCCTGTGAACCACCACTGACTGACGTATTGCTCTAGAGAGACATGAAAGAGGTGGAAGGGTTGCCTGTAGAAAAACTGATTATGGTGGACCCCGCGCTGGGTATGAAAATATTGCCCCATTGGTTGGCCCAGCCATATTGGCGTCCATTAACCCCTCCAACTCGTATGTGGGATTTGCCACAGTTGATGCTGAATCTGATTGACGATACCCTCACAGCTTCGGATTCCAAGGAGGTCACCGCTTAGTTGAGTACTGGGATGGTGTACGTGACACCTATCATCAATGTCGTAGGAGCTACTTTCGTGCCAGAACACATGAGTGCGTATTATACAAGTCACAACAATGAATTAGGCGGAAGCGGCAGCAACAGCCTTCTTCCCCCGTGGTTTCGTCGCTGGCCTTGTCTTCTTCTCCTTTTGCGAGGCGAGTAAAGCGGAGGTACGGGCAAGGGCAGCCTACGAAAATCATAGACGCGTCAGTACGAGCCTCGTATGAGAGCGGGAAGGAACGAGGCGAAACGAAGGGAAGATGTTATCGTCAAAGTGTCAGAAAAGATCGCATTGTACGACGTCTGATAGCGACATGACGAGGTGCCCCAGCAGGAGTTTGATCGGCTCCTTTCCGGGATTGGTTTGATCTCGCACCCATGTCCACACCCAACTTTCAAGATAAGTTAAACTCCAGCGGGCTCTAGAGGGTGCGTTCGTCCAAATACTACGTGTTCGCAAGCACGAAAAGAGGGGACGAAGTGGAAGGAGATGGGGGTGAATTGGATGCTCACCCGGCGGAGGTCTGGTCTGTATCCGGATTTGAAGAGTTTTGAGGTGGCCCCGAGGGCCCGCCTTGAGCCTGTCCGGTTACGGAGAGTCGATTTAGCGACGCCAGAGCCGACAGCGTGTGGTGAGGCTTTTGGTTTCCTGGTAGCGATCTGGATGACACCTTTATCCTCCTGGATACTAATGGTCTGTAAACGTCGCCGTCGTGAGTGCCCAATCGGGGCCGGGGGACTCGCAGATGGGGATACCTTGGAGTTAGCCAGACCGGAGTATTTGTGCGAGTGGATATTGAGCAAGTTTCCCTTGAGAAGCTATGAGCGAGAGCCAGGCACACGTGTGGAGAAAGAAATGTGGCATACAGCCTCCTTGGAGAAGAGGGGACCCTCAGGGAGTCGCTTCACAACATTGGAATTGTATTTCTGGAAAGTTATGAGGACAATCCTGGCGCGGATCCGGGAGGCGACGTACACGGATGAGCAGCCACTCGAGATCTCTGGACATTGTTAGTCTTCGGCGTCGTTGACGATGGTGGCGGGTTGTAGATGGCGGGATTGTTGATTGACGGAAAGGCTGTACAGTTCTTTCCCACGGTTGCTTCATCAATCGTTCATTTCAAACGCAAACCCGGCCCGGTCCGTAAGGGCACAAACGACTTGCATGTAGGCTCGCTTGCGACTATTGGAGTACGGGCCAATATGTCCGCGCGGTGGCGTCTGGATAATGACTGTATATTTGTCTTGTTTAGGTGGACTCGCATACGCACGTCTCTCACGAGCACCGAGCAGCCACCCCCTCGGAGGCTTGGGTGAACAAATCCGTGAACTCTCCGAGAGGTCACCGAGCTTCCCCCGAAGTTTTCATTTGAGTGGGGATCAAATTATCAAAAGGTCTCCTATTTTACGAACCACCTGGAATCGACAAGACCCTCCGCGCTCATACCATCGCTTTCCTCAAGGTTATATCCTCATTTGTATATTCACCGCGGGGCAAGGGAACTTGGGCCAGTCGCCATCCGCTTGTATGATTACCGTTTTTATTTTTATTTTAAATCAGCATTTATGTGATTACCGTGATGGCAAGTTAATCGCATGCGCCATGCGCCATATACCGTCCCCTCAGTATATCAAAGAGATGACAGAAGCCGAATTGGAACGTTCTTGGCTGACTCTCAACTACAACCCTTTCGTTTGCACAACAAGCGACGCAGAGGTCTCAGAGTCTGATACGTTTCTTGATGATCCGGGCGGTTTGATATATACATGGAACACATAGAGTGCATGTTTCCATAAATCGGGCGCGAGCGCGCAGCCTAACATTACACCGCAGCAAACAGTAAAAAGGACAGCAAGGGTAAAAATAAATGAACAAAGGGGGAAAACAGCAGTAGCTGAAACGGAAAGATAAGATAGTAGAGTAGTGTGGATTAATGCGTAAAGGGGAGATGGGAAGATATCATGATGCAAGATAACGGTTGCCGGACGCTGGGGGATGCGTAGCCCTAAGGGAGCTTGCACCCAATGACACGCACTAATGAAAGAGGCGTTTAGATGATATGAACGAAACGCTTCGCACCCAGACTCACCGGTGCCGTCGGGACCGCCCACACCGTATAGCATCTCCGTTGGGTGGAAAACCAAAGATCCGTGGCGTGGGATTGACAGAGAAGGATAGTCCCTTGGCGGTGAAGTTACTCCTGTAGGAATATTTGTCTTCGACAGTGCCCCAGGTCGGTTGATCGAATGCACGACAGCTCGCTGTGCCCTCCAGCTCGAGGGTGACAGCGCTGACGTTCTATTGTGAGATGATGGTCCAAGTCAGTTTGCATCCCCTAGAGGCCTGAATTGCGAATGGGGTAACTTACGAAACGAACACCCGTGCTTGTTCGTGCACGTCGAAAGCAGAGAGCCCGTTGTCGAGACCCCACGATTTTATGGCGTGTTCACCAGCTCGGAGATCCCAGAGCATAACCTCCCCGTCAAGGCTTGAAGGTGAGCGTGTTAGGTTTACGTGTTCTCAGTATGAATACTCGATCGCCCACCTTCCGGACAAAAACTGCGCCCCGAGATGAGGGTGCCACCTTACATTCTGTACCCATGACTGGTGTTCCCCATAGGAACGAACGATGGCATCCTCCTCGTCTAACCGTCGATCGAACACTTTCACCGTACCATCTGCAAAACTGGCCACGAACGTCGTCGAAGATCCCTGGTCGGATGCGATGGCAGTGACTGGGCTGTCGGAGTTGGTATCCAAATCCTAAGTTCCAATGAGAACTCCTACGGAGTAGATTAAACGTGCAGAAACATACTAAGATTTGGTTCTCTGTGTGGGCATCCCACACCCGAATGACCCTAGAATCCCCGCTAACGAGAAGCGTCCCACCTTGTTGTTTCCAGTCGGTCACTATCCCACTCCCTGTGCCACGTTTCATTGTAATGACATCGTTCAACGCTCTGAATGAGCTGACCATCTGGACAGGGCCATTCCCGAGATCAGGATCGTAGTTGCGGTACAAACGAACAATCCCTTCGGCTGTGGGGAACTGAGTCTAGCTTGGTCACGCGGGCGGTAAATTTTTTACCTGAGGCGGAGAGAATCATCGCTCCAACTTCCTGGTTAATGATGTGTAGCGAGGTTATGCTCGTCCCTCGAGGGTTACCGTTGTAGAAAAAATTTAACCTCTTCTTGCGGGTCCAGTCCCAGACGCTGGGAACTTTAATTCACTCCTATTATATGCCAACGAGAGATAACATACCTGATTGTATCTGATTCGTTTGCCACAACCAAATGCGGATCGTAGGCATGGAAAGACAGGGAAAGTGGGTGTCCAGAAGTCTGAAGTGTGGCAACGGGTCGGTCCCATGGGCACAACTCTGAAACAGCAAGCAAGTTTTCAGCAAGTACACTGAGTCAGAAACAGTAGAACTAACCGGCATGCTCCGCCTGGGATCTCGTCTCAGCAAGCACTCTCTCATTTCTCTGTTGTCTCCATACTTGGTAATTGTATTGCATACTCCCAGGCTCGTCGTTCTCTGCTTGCTGAACTCCCAGAAATTGGTGTCAGTCTCCACAGCCACCGGATGCGACAATAAAAAAGGACATGTACCCGCATCTGTGGCTCCTTGAAATACTCCAAACACCAGTCGTAACACCTGTTCTTCAACGGCAGTACATCCCTAATACCTGCTCCCGTCCCCAGCCCGAGAATCACGCTGGCATTCGAATCGTTCGAGAACGTGCTCCCCGAAGGGCTGGCTAACGCATCTCCCCCATTATGTTGAGGGTGGTGGTGTGAATGGTGGTGCCTGGAACCGTGATGGTGACCGCGCCTCGAAGCAGCTCCAGCACGTCGCCTCGCTTTCAACCTCTCCATATCCTCCTCCATCAGCGCTTCCATCACGTCTGAAGGCTGGAAATCAATGGGCTGTTGCTTCCCCTTGTCATCTGCCAATTCCCTCAGCTGTTTTCCCTGGGACTGAGGGGTATCCCAAGGTCTACCGGTCGGCGTTGTTGGGCGAGAATATGGTGATGTGTATTGCGCGAAATTGAGGTTTGGAGAAGGTGGACGGGAGTAGTCAGGTGCGTCCGGCCTGTTGGACAGCGCGTGGTTTGGTGAAACCCTACCATCGTCGTATTGCGGAAAGGCAAGGTTCTTCAGAGCGTTCGCGAACGAAGAGGTGCGCTTGATGGTATTTGTTACACCAGTGGAGATTGTGCTGGTCATGGTATCGCTCCTGCTAAGTCCGGGCCGTGAAGAACTCGACGAGAAAGGGGCATGGGTAAGAGAGGGGGAAGACTGGAGGGAAGGCAACCGAGATCGATGTTGGCTGTTTCTAAAAGCGGCGGGAGAGTCCATCTGGTCCAAAAACTGCGAGGCTTCCAACCTCGCGAATGGTGATTCGAGAAGGAGAGCGACGATGTAATCCACGACCGTTTGCGCGTTCGTCGCCACTTCCTGGTATGGATCAACTGAAAGCTCCAGCAGAATAGAGAATATGGTGAAAAACGAAGATAACACCACTCTGTTCTCCTCTCTGGAATTTTCCTCGTCGTCGTCCTTAAATGTGTCCAACCACTCATTTACCGCCTGAGAAGTGATGTCGTCATCGTGGTGGAATAGGTTTAACCCTTCCAACTTCCTCTTTCGGTCTTCCTCCCAATAGATCCAGGCGCAGACGACGAAATAACCTCTCCATTCCTTGACAAGGCAGCTGATAACGACGAGGAGTTCCTTCCTGACAAGCGGGCTCGCATCTTCCTTGATCGCCAAGGTCGCGCCCGTCGCAACAGCAACTTCCATCCTAAAATGCGTCCTCTCCTCGAGGTGAAACATCGTCCCACTTCCTCCCCCTCCGATCTTGTTCCTATCCGCGGATCCAGAAGCTCCCATGAAAGTGCCCAACGAAAAGAGCGCGGCAGCTCTCACCTCTGGGCTTTCATCCGATAAAAGTCCGATCAATTTGTCCTGGGTCCCTTTGTCCACGCCATAAACCTTGATCTCGTCGTTGCTGTCCCACATCTGCCCAATACACAACGCACTCCACTGTCTCAGTAGGAAATCCGGCTCGTCCAATCGATCGTAACACGAATCGAACACCCGTTCTCTCCAACACGCTTCTTGGCCGTGAGGGAAATCTCGGGCGATGGCGGAGAGGATGAAGGCGCACATAGCTTTGTGTTCGGAGCCGTTCGGGATCATGGCGCCTTTCCGGTCTTCCTGCATGGCGAGGACATTCGCGAAGTACTTGTACCCTTGGTTTGTATACAAGTCCACTTGACACGAAGAGTCAACCGCGAGGATTCGGGCCCAAATAAAGATTAGTACGGGTCTGAGGTCTCCACCCGCCGCTTGTAGGAGCTTGGAGATATAGGGAAATATTCCTATCGCCAACGCCAAGTGAACCGCCCATGGCCCCAAGTCGACGAACTGTGAGAGCAGGATTAATGCCCTGAGACGATGTGGCTGGGAAAGGAGAACTTGCAGAACAATCGGTAGTTGGTCTGGAGGTTTGCGGGGGACGAGGTGGTGACCGTTGTTCCTGTCCAATTCGCTGATGTCGCCGTTCTCCGGGGAATCGAATGTTTGGTCTCCACTCGTTTGGATGGGTAGTGAAAGTGGCCCACGTTTGGTCAATGCCGAGCCTCCTCTCGATATCCACACCTCGAATGCGGTAAGCTGGTCCGCGAAAAAGCGGTTGAAGACGTAAGAGTATGGCTTCTCCGTGACAGGTACGGGCATGGGGACGGGAGGGGCCCCTCTCTCCTGACGGGCGAGTTGGGCTTGCCGACGGGCTCTGTTAGAAAGCGTTCCTGAAATGGGTGTGGTTTCTGCGTTCTTCAAGATCTCTGGTATCTGACGCAGACAGGCATCAACAGCCAAATCCCACGAGGCCCACAAGGGATGTGTGTTGGTTGGGGGAAGGGAGGGGTATGTGTGTGGGGTACAGTGGTAGTTCTTCATGATCCGTTCCGCGAGGAGGAAGTTGCGGAAGAGGGAGGCGATGAGCAGGTCGGAGCGATAGAGGCGGGTGAAAAGTTCCCGCGAAAACGTGGTCCACGCAATAGTGTCGGTGATAGCGGTAAAAATCCAGTTCAATTCACCCAATGGGGTACGACGGTCCTTGAGATCTCCCGGGACCTGCATGACCATGTCAGCAGTGATGTCATTGGGCAGTTGGTGATTCATGATGAAGAATCTGAGGGCAATGTCGATGGGAGAGGTGAGGCAGGAAGTGAAAATATCGGCTGGAAGCTCCGGGGAAGAAGGTAGATGCTCGTTCGCGGCGCAGGCGGCAAGCTGAATGGATTCCATAAATGGCTGCATTCCCTCTGGATACCCCCCATGCATCAGATTGATGTCCGCATCCCGTCGTTCGGCGAAATTTATGAAGCTTTGAAGAAGGTTGCCAGCAGCAGAACAGTCCCAGATGTACACACAAGGGGATCCGAGCCAGTTCTGAACTTCAGCTATGGAGACGGGGATATACTGTGTGTAATTTTTGTTGAAACACCAAAGTTCGCCGCTGGGGGTGGGTTTGGGGACGCCGTGCCCATTGTAATGAAAAAGCACAGTGTCGTCCTTGGCTTGCTTGCGAAGGGTCATACAAAACCGGCGCAGATCATCGTAGGACGGATCGAGGATTGGCTTATACGTAATCTTGGGACTGAGGCCCTCGAACTGATGCTGGAGGTTTTGACCGATGACTTCGAGTGCTTTGTGGGACGGCATGGTATGAGGATCGACCCAACACTCCAGGACAGCGCATGGGTTAGTCTTGACGATGTCTGGGGGATCGACGTCGATATTGAGACATAGGACGAGAGCGGCGTACGAGGTCTTGAGTTTTCCCGGAGCGGCACGCCAGGCGGGGGTCTTGGCTGCCCATGGAGGGGCGGGTACTGGGTTGCCACACGTGAGATGCCTCTTTGCAGACCAGTAAGGGACAATCGGAGAGGGATCCGGGAGGGTTGCGATCGATCCGGAGGGAGGTTCATCGCCATCCTGACCGCTGTCGTCTCTTCTCATCGGAGAGATTGAGGATCTTGACCCCGAGGTTGGCGAAGCTTGGAGACCTCGCTCGGTCTCTGTACGATGTTGAGGGGCTGCGGAAGAGTCAAGGAGAGTTTGGATGGCGTACCCTCGGATGCGTGACTGGGAGCACTGTATCCGCGATACATCTCGGACGAAAAAACGCGTCTTTGGGAAAAGTCGGAATGATTGGGAGGCGGACACCAAGTGGTCTATAGGGTGGATAGGATACTGCCCGTGCCAAACTTGGGCTCTAAGCTGGAGGGGAAGAAACGTCTTGATGATCAGTTCCGGTGATGGGGTATTTTCTTCAAGGCAAAGCGCCCACCGAAGCTTCGGTCGTAAACCCGTTCTTACAGACTCGTCTTCAGTTGTGAACAGTAATACGTCATAAAGCACCAGCCAAATCGTCTTGGTGCGCGTCCGTCGTCGACAACGATGAGGAGACCGGGTGTGTAATGATTAAACGCCCACGCGCGAGGGATAGCTCGGATGAGGTCCGGACTACCCGTCGCCCTTCTCTTTGCTGGTACTCTACTTACCAAGATAACTTGCTTGCGGACGGTTCCCAGCAATGCACACCACAGCGCTCATCTCGGGCTTGAAACTCAACAAAGCTTTATGCGCGTGATGATTGATGAAATGGCGTCGCCTCGGTCGAACCACCCCTGGCTGAGAGCCGGTATAAAAGGGATCCAGCTCTGGTACGTTTTGGTTCGGAGTCTGCAGGTCGTATCTTCCCCCAAGTCATCTTCACTCAATCATGTTCTTTTCACGCGTTCTGGTCCTCGTTTTCATTCCCTTTTCCCGACGTGCTTATCTCGACAACGTCTCTATACCCGCTGACTTAGCGTCGTCGACGTCGCTCGGACGTTCTCGCTGATATCACTTACACATCCCCGGCAACGACGAACAGCCGGTCAGCGCTGAACCACTTGGCACTGGTATTCCCCCTGACTGGTGCGTGGTTTCGGCCATTTGACCGAACCGATGAGGCTTGTACCACTTCAGCTACACTTGCGTCCGGTCCATCAGGTGCTGTACCGCAATACACGGATGACCCGATCACGGTCACGTACTCCTGCGTGATCAACCGCGGGAACGCGAACTACAGCGCAGTCTGGGTCGACCCCACTGACACGTACAGTAGATCGATTCAAGAAACCATTCGCCCATTCCGCGTCCAGGCGATCCTGGTGTGGCTCGGACACCTCCCCCATCCTCAGGATCCCATCCCTCGAACCCAGGTCCCGGGATTCCGGCAAGCACCGTGGGTGTTCTGGTTCAGTCAAACGCGACTGAGGTCTGAGTGTGGGTCAATCGCGGGCGATCTTGTCGCAGTCTTGATAGGAGTGTGTCTAATGTGGAACGAACTTTTACGACCTTTACCCTTGTTTGCGATGACTTTTTACGATGTACTTAGTTGGCGTTTCTTGGTGGCAGGTCCGCTGAAATCCCATCACCGCTCCAATGCACGTTGCTCTCGCGCCAATTTCCAGCGGTGACTTGAAGATGGGCGTCGGATGATCTGATGGATACTTATCGATCCTAGTCACTGATCCTTTATGAAACCCTAGGAGGCCTAGTAGGTCATAGTGTGCTTCACAGTCAAAGCGCGTCGCAGTCCGGCCCTGCAGTACAGTCTATTTAAGTAAACAGTCATGCAAACGTCCTTCCGCGTCCCCCGCTTTTACCATGCCCACCCCCAACACTCTACGTACTTTCCTCGACGCTCACTTCACTGAGACGGGCCACAATGAACCATACCAACTCGTCCGCGAGCTTCAAAAGCTTCACCCGGACTCGGTACATATACCTATCGTCGACCAGTTCTTTCCCATCGGCCAGTTCCTCAAGGAGAACAACATCCCCGTCAAGGGCCATCGCAGTGAGACCCTGACGACCTACATCTTGACCCTGACGGGGTCAGGGACCAACGCAGAGCGGAACGTGACTCCAAGGGATATCTGTGGACTCACCTCGTTCTCATACAAGGGAACGGATTTCTGGCTGTACAAGGTCGAGGTTGAAGCGTCTGCTGGTAGCTGCGGACCTCCCGGGAGAAACAACACAACATTCTGGAACTTTGTGTACGACAAACCTGCAGGGGCGGATTTGATGAGTGCAGATGCCGTCGGGAAGGGTCTCGTCAAAGATGTGTACGATTGGATGCACCGACCTGACGACAACAATATATGGGTCTTCGATCGCGGACAGTGGTATCAGGACGGGGAGTTGACCAAGGCTATTGAGTCTGCGAGCTGGGATAACCTAGTCCTCGAGGAATCTTTCGTCAAGGGTCTTCAGAGGGACACGTCCACGTTCTTCTCGAGCGAGAAAATATACAATTCCCTGGGGATCACTTGGAAACGAGGGATCCTCCTCCTCGGTGAGTTTATTCTTTCGTGTTACCTTTTGTATGCTGTGTCCTAACGACTCATAGGTCCCCCTGGGAACGGCAAGACCGAATCTTTGAAAGCCCTGATAAACTCAACCCCGCAGAAGGCGTTGTACGTCAAGTCGTTCAACTCTACCGCCGTGAGTCTATCTCTCTCTGTTCGTAGCACCCGTGTTAACCCCGGACGACAGGGATCCGAATTCGCCGTCCGTCAAATCTTTGAGCATGCTCGTCAATTCGCCCCATGTATCCTCATCATCGAAGACATCGACTCGATGGTTACCCAGCACGTAAAATCTTTCTTCCTCAACGAACTAGATGGACTCGTGCAGAACCAAGGAGTCTTAACCATCGCCACGACGAACCACCCGGAGCGCATCGATGACGCGATACTTAACCGGCCGTCCAGATTTGATGTCAAATACGACTTCGCCTTGCCAAGCGAGCCTTTGAGGAAGCAGTTCGCGTTCAAGTGGATCAAGAAGGCTAGGAACTCGGCGAGCGAGGTTGAGAATCTATTCGCGCGGAGCGACGATGAAGCCATCGCTGGTGATATTGCGAAGAGGACGGAGGGTTGGTCGTTCGCTTTCCTGAAAGAACTGTAAGTCGCATCATCATCACCCCATCACCACAAATATTGACCGTCGCGCTGCTCCCTCACGCTCAGATTCGTTTCGTTCCTCCTCCGTTACGCCCACGACAGATCCCTCGACGAAACCAAGGTCTTTACGCCGGGGGATATCGAAACGATGCTCTTTGACCAGATCGCCAAACTGGCCGTCCAGATTCTCAAACCCGAACCCGTGCTCAGCTTCTCACATATCCCACCCCATTGGGCGCCCTCTCCAGCGTTTGTAAGCCCTACGCTTGGATTCCGCGGTGCTGGAGGAGCGGACCAGTATGGACCTGTTCCTGATTCTTTCGAGGTGTAGGGTTGGCGTGAGGGTAGGCACGCATTACGAGTGGCTGGCTAGAGGTGATGCGGCTTTGAATAAACAGAAACATAGATGTCAAATCAGATAGTAATATTTGACGGAACCTCTGAAGTCAAAGCTCGGAGTCACGACCCCAGGTCGTGTCAATCAGATAACATGTTGTGATGACTGGTTGAAGCAACCAAATTCAGGCCCCGTCCATTTTTACCCACAGCCCACCCTGAGAGAAAGAAGGTCAAGATTGAGATAGGGCTCTTGGTACTCATTCCCTTGGAGTCAATAATGTCTCACCTTGGCGTAAATAGTCAAGTGGCCCTTCAAATTCACCTTCTCCACTGCCTTCCTCCCGACTCCACTAGCTTTCCACTCGGGCGGGGGCAAAGATCCAGGGTGTTCCCCCATTGCGAGCCTAAAGTTCTTGAAAGATTGAACAAGGCGAACCACCATGAACGACGCTTCGTTGTATGCGAACTAACGAGAGAAAGGGTTAGGTTGGAGGGAAACGAGACATCAGTAGGTGAACGAAGTTACACCCTCGAGTACTGGCGAGAGTGCTTTGCGCACCTGTTGGCCTAGACAGATCCTCGGTCCCGCGTTGAACGGGAGGAACATGAACGGATTGGAAGTGAGGAGGGTCTTTCTATCGTCGATGAAGCGGTCTGGGTCGAACTCTTCCGCTGTTTGCATCCGTCCGTTACGGGAGATGGGCGAGTCAAATTACTGTCAGCTCCAAAAACAGGAGGGGCGGCCGGGATGGACGAGAGTCAACGTACCCGTTGGACCCCAGAGATCTTTCCTTCGTTGCATGATGTATGGTGCGTATAGACATCTGGTTCCTGCAGGGATAAAGTATGGTTTCCCGCCTGTCAGGGATGGCCAAATCACATCTGTGGTCGGTGTCCTGCAGCGGAGCTCAGGAGCGGGGTCGCATGACGCCTGAACGAACCTTACGTACCGAACGTTGAATGGACTGGGTAGCTCGATCAGAACAAGCCAAAGATGAAAGAAGTCTGAGAGACTCGACGTACACGGGGGGGAAAAGTCGCAACGTCTCTGAAACGCGGGTCGAAATAAGTTCCCTTCCGCGTCATGCAGATCAATGCCTACCATTTAGCACTGCGCGCAAATACTTCATATTACGCAGGTCCTCTGGTGTTGGTCGGTTCGAATTCCCAATGGTAGCTATGACCTCTTGACGCAGATGATTTAAAACGTGAGGATTCTCGGAGAGCATATACACGGTGAAAGTGATGAGAGCAGCAGTCTGTAAAGATTGAGTGAACCAGACGCATTTGGAATACTACTTTGTGAGACTAACTGTGTCACGACCAGCGACCATGATGTTCAGGGTTTCGTCTCGGAGGATGATAGGATCTTGTGGAGCGTAAAGGGCGGAATGTCGGACCTTGCGGGTCAAGAGGCGGGGGACACTTACCATCAGTAAGCTTGACCAAGTGTTCCAACAACGTTTCATCCTCACCATCGCCTTCTGCTCCGGATAGCTCCTTCCTTTTCTTCGTCTCAAGGGCACGCTTTACGATCGGGTCCACGTAATTAAAGACAGTTTGGATCTCCCTCTCCACCTTGTTCTCCCAAAATTCAACCAGGGGCCAGAACTGACCAAGCCTTGACCTCGCAGCTGATGCGACCTGAGCCTTCTGGAAAGAATTCGCGAAGGAGTCCGAAGGATGCACTCTGTGGCTCACAGCGGCCTTGGCGGTAGATGGGTAGGGCAGGTCTGCCGAGAGGGATCGGACGTCTGAACCGAAAAGGAACTCTGACGCAGAGTCGATCGTGAATCTGCAGAAAAGATCCTGGACGTCCACGGCAACGCCCTCTCGGAGGCGGTCCCTCAGTTTCGAAATAGCTAGGTCTGCGTGTCGGTCAAAATTGTCGAAATGACTGATTTTATCCTTGGTGAAAAACTGTCGGGACATCGAACGGTGGAATCTATCAGGAGTACAGGGTCATGCAATGTTCCCCGGGCCATAGGAGGGGAAAGGGGCGTACTTCCATAGTTCACCTAGAAGGGTGTCAGTCAGGGTCGCTTTGTGATTGTGTTCAGGAGAGTGGGAATTTCTCACCATCTGCATTGAAAACACCAGTCCCCAGCAGGGATTTCATGTAACTCCTGAACAGCGGACCTTTTTCAAAGTGTTCAAAGTCTGTCGCGAGAATCCTCTGGACAATTGCCGGTTGGATGTGAGTAAGCTCAATCGAGATTCGCCCTCACCTTGATATACTCGGGCTCCGAGGTGAAGATCTACAAGTTCCTCAGCGAAATACGTGAAATATGGCAACATTCGTCCACGTACACGGGGCTCCCAAAAGATCGCGACGGACATTGTATGCCCCAGTTGTTCTCCCCAATTGCTCAGTATCTCGCCTGAAAACGCTTTTATGTTCATGCTGCGGCAAAGCCCCTTAAATCTGAAATAAGAATCACCGATGTAACCAAAATAATATTCCCATCTGAGACCTTTGAGCACGTCCAGTCCTCCGAAAGACTTGCTGGGGATTGATGGAGGAAGCTCCGCGCCAAGTTCTTTCTGTCTCTTCGCATGGCGACGGTTCCGCAGGCACACCAGGACAGCGATCGAAATGGGAAGGGTGGCCAGGAATATCAAGACCGCCTGCCAGAAGTTTGCCTTGAAGGCTCCCGAAAGTATCAGGGGGAGGGAGACAAGCTTCCAGTTGGATAGTAGGGAGCCGATGAGCGTCAGCCCAGGTGGGACTTTCCTCGACAGTTGCAGGAGGGACATGGTGGTATGTGGTTAACCCAAATGCGATTCATACGGTGGTAAGCACTAAGTAGTAAAGTGTGTGGGCCGCCAACCGGCCCCGGTCACGCGTGATATTTTGAAATTGGTTCCTTGGTATTGGTAAGCTTAAGGGTAGATTGGATGCACGGAGATAACACATGGCGCGGTATCCTGAGCGGTCCCCACTGCGGCGCCACGACGGGTTGTTTATCATAATGTATCATCGGTTCCAGGGCATCACCGGAGGGCCATGGTTGAGTCAAGGGGAAGGGAATGCGAACAAATAGGTGATACCGACACGAAAAACGGTACACTGGTAGCTAAAGCTTCGAGAGATTCGGCTCCAGTTTCACATGCGTCGCGGTTGCGACGAGTCTGTGACGGTTCTTGACCCACACCTGTACGAGTTGGAGGGGTGAGCGTGCGATCCGTCAGTGTGTATGCACAATAGGCGTGCCTCGCAGTACAACGTGTGTACCCTTCCTCCGACGACTATGGTGGTACTCACCAACCGCAGGCGGTCACCGCTGCAAGAGGATGAGTATTCACTTCCGACGGGCCAGTGACGGGGAGAGAGACGCACGCCTTTGATGGACCCAGGAACTGAACCCCGAGAGATTGTGAAACTGTCACTAGTTTTGGATCCCTGCCGTGATAAACCTCAAGAGCGAGGGTGGGTACGCTAGTGCACCTGTTGGCCATTAGGTCGGACGCGTCGAGAACGTTAGAAACTTCGAGTCTCACAGGTCTATCAAATATGCAATGCATCCACCGTGCGTGAAATTGATCTGGTTTAGCATCCCTGGTGTGTAACATTGTCAATCTGGCATCGCCTTGCAGCGATAGGAACCAAAACGCACCTGGCAGGACGTCGATCTCCGCAACTATTCTAGCCTCTATGACCTGCGCGTCCTCGCGCTTGGGCACCACGGAAATCTCAACAAGTTCCAACCTTGCTCCAATGGAAGAAGCGAAATGGTCGGGGTTGACTTGGCTGAAGGGCCACAGCTCCACTACCTTGCGTTTTAGTTCTAGTGATGCGTCCCCTGGCACTTTTTCCGGGTCAACGATGATGACTTCTGGAGCAGTCATAGGACGTGGTGTCGCGGTGGGTACGGATTAAAGGCTTCTTTTGTCAAGCTTCAAGACCTACTTGTCGGCAATTGATACCCGACTCAATCACGGTGGTTCGGAAGCCGTTATCCCGTGAATTCCAAAGTTGCCATGGGCGATGAGCATACTGAACGGGTCTCGTTCTACACGCCTGACCTGGAATATGCTTACGCACTTGTACCGCATAGGTCCGATGGTAGTGAACTCCAGGAATTCGGGGGGGGGGGGGGACCGCTACGTGTAACGTTGAACGTGCAGGACTAATCGATCTGGTTGAGATCTGGAGTTACTCGCTCATCACTTTGGTGCCTTTTTCCAATAAAGCACCTTCTTCTGTTGGGTTTGGAGGTCCACTCGCTTGTCGACTCGTTTGTGTCTGCGAACGGCGGCGGTGAGCACATCGCCGGATGTCTCACAGGTTCTGCCTTACGGTCCGGAAAACCCACATCACACCGAATCTCGCGGGGAGATAGGAACGCCGACCTTCTTTATCAGACGATTCCCTCGTTCTGACACATTCTAGCCCGCTCCAGAGCCATGCGTGGCGAAGAGAAGTGGGGTTCAATCAAACCAGAGGCGTCTGCGAAGAAGTGGTAGCACGACTTGCACATGGTCCCCACTTCGTGCAGGGAAGCGACATCCCCCGAAGAACTCGGACAGAAGGTTTCACGGCGTCGATTCCCTCCAGTTCTGGCAGTTGTCTAACCCTCCATCCCAAGGCGTTTGGTCGGGGCCCTTCCCTGCGCACGTCGTGACCATGGCCATCCTAGATTCCCTCCCGACCTACGTCACCTCCATTCCCGGTTCGATCGTCAACCACGGTCGCGTCATTTCGGTTCTGCGTCCTGAGCTGTATAAATACCCGGTCGGCGTGCTCTCGAATCCTCACCAAACGCTTCTACCACTCCCCCCCAATTGCGACGGTATCTCTACAAACCCATTCGAGCTCAACAATGTCCTCTGATCCAAGGTTAGTCACCGTCACCCCGACCTCCCCCAACTCCACTATCATCGCCAACGCTTACATTTGACTCGTTGACAGCAAGATGTCTGGCAACGTCAAGGACGCTGTCGGAAAGGCGGAGGAGGCGGTTGGCAACCTGACCGGCCTTGAGTCGTGGCAGACGTCTGGCAAGAAGCGTCAAGCCGAGGGCGATGTCGAGCACAAGCAGGCCCAGGCTCAAGGCTATGTTGAGGGTACGAAGGATCGCATTGTTGGCACCGTCGAGAACATGAAGGGATCCCTCACCGGCGATACCTCCCAGGAGATTTCTGGTGCGTGCTTCAGTTTCCACACCTGTTTCGCCCCGCTGACAACCGACCTGCAATCAGGGGACGCCCGCAAAGAGAAGGGTAAGGTGCAGCAGGAAGTCAACGAATCTTGATCTCCCCCCTCTCCCAGACTTTCATCGTGTCGTATTGTAATACTATAAACTGTTTCCTTCGCCGGTCTCGGCCATTAAATAATTTTGTGATCGCCAGAGAAAGTAATCTCATCATCCTCTCAAGTCTAAGTAACCGACAACCATGCCGACACCTAGATCCACTTCACTTCCGACGGAACTATGGATGTACATCATCTGATTGGCGGTACCGTTCTAAATCTTCTCGCATTACATCCCCTTTGAGGAACAAAGGATACCACTGCGCAACTACCTCGCGCTCGTCTGCAAAACCTGGAACTACTATATCGTCTCCCCAATATTGGCGGAAGACGCCAGGTTCGTTCGATCTCAATAACCGTATCTCAAATCCTTCGTGTTTAGCTCTGCCACCGTCGAACCCGCGGTCACATTGCCCGGAGCCCGGAGCCACCCACCCACCCCCACACACCGCGAGGGGGACCAAACCCCGTGGCCTCCCTCTTTGCTTCCTGTCCCAACATTGAACATCAGCGCAGACCCTGCCCCAATGCCAAATACACCGTTCACCACCCTAGCTTTGTTAATTCTCCCCAACTAAAGAGCCTAACGATACTCGACTAGTTTTGTGTCGCTCGCAAGACCGATCCACATGAGTCGACGAACAAAGGGGATGTCATAAATCAATCCCCAATCTCCGCTATCTTCCCATTCTGGGGAGGGATCGCACTGGGAATGTGTTTCAGAGTAAGTCCATAACATCGAATTCGCCCCACGCATCTGCCTTCGGCGCGACGACTCCGTCCTTTTCACACTCAATCTAAACGCCAATCAGGACATACGACGCACAAACTTCTCCCTCCTATCCTTCCCTCGTTTGCGGGCAGGAGAATATCACCACGTCCACGAAACTGGTTTGGATCTGCGTGTCACTGATATTCGTGCAACAGGACGAAACGGGCTTATAGGTACCAATTGAGGAGCAGCTCTTGTGGCCCGGGGGTCGTAAAGGCAACGGTTTCGTTCACGCGAAAATTATTGAACCCCACGGGGATTGGAGTCGCCGGGAGGAGTAAAAAGGTATTTTCAAGTTCCAGGAAAACAAAGGGAACGGAATTCCGTTACTCATGCCAATTGGGTTGACCTATCAGTGCGTATATTCAGCCTCTCCGATCGTGTAAGTCGTTGGGAACTGAAGTACTGAAGCACCAACCAGCCGCCTGGCCTCGCAGGATCAAGGCCTCTGTTGTATACCGGCAAATATTTACCATGCGTCTAAATGAAACGGGGCGCATATCTCCCGTGTACCCAGATTCCAATCTACTATGCCCCCCGCGCAATAGTGCCTGGATTGTACCCCTCACTATTCTTAGCTCAATGGAATTACCACGAGCAAACGTGGAACACTACAAGTCGATTAATAATTCGGTTGTGCCCCAGTCACAGCGGACCCTGGGTGGTAACTAGCCGCCCAAGGGTGATCTCGAGCAATCGCCCGCGTCCAGGATCACATCGACCTCAATCCCGGAGACCCTGGTCCTGTCTAATGACGAGATCCTTTGAATGTTGAATTTGGTGAACAGAGGTTCCACCCTCGGTGGTTAGAGACGGTGGGAGCAGAGGTTTCTGATGGTCCTGAATCGTGGAGGCATTTTTGCTGGCTCATTGCAGAGCTCTGGGAACCACTCTGGTATTACACCATGCAAATGTCCACCGTTACTGGGTAAAGTGGTCGGGACCCCTACATTGGGCTCGTTGGCCCACGGGTATCGGGATCGGGGGGTGACTGGCCTTTCGGACTCCCAGAATTCCCGGCGTGGTATCACGTTACAAGGGGTTCCTGCTACGACGGTATACACATGACTCTCCTGGAGATGCCAGTGAACGAGAGGGGATTGCTGATATGCATACATGTCCTTACTCAGTTGATTTATTTACGATGGTGGTACAATGATCACTCCAGTGGGTACGATAGCAAAAGAGCTTCTCAGCGCTTCAATGTTCAGCCTCCTTGAATTTCACCCAATACCCGTTCTAAGATAACGAATGGCCATTAGATCTTTAGAGCTTGCCCGACTCATACCGATCGGAGTTGGTCACTTACGTTTGCGTACATCGTCAAGTGGGAGCGGGGCCGCGTTTTCTCCTCCCTCTTGCGCAAATTATCGCTCTTCGCCCACTCAGGCGGTGGAAGGGACTGAGGGGAAGCCTCAGGGTCCCAAGCTATATCTTCGAAGGCTTGTAGAAGGCGGATGATCATGAATGATATTTCGTTGTAGGCGAACTGGCAAGCCCGAGTTTAGTAAGCCACCTATATCACGAGGGGACAAATAACATACCTGTTGGCCGAGGCAGATCCTAGGTCCTGCATTGAACGGGAGAAAGATGAATGGGTTCGGGACGAGGTACTTCTTCATCCGCTCATCCAAGAAACGATCGGGGTCGAATTCCAAGGCTACACGGTGCAGGAAGTATTGTCAGCGCTCTCTGCTCCCAGTCAAAGACGCAGCGATTACCATCCGGTCCCCATAGGTCTGTTCTACGATGCATAGCAAAAACAGAGTATATGCACCTTGTACCAGCTGGAATGAAGAAAGGTTGACCACCGCGCGGCGCGGGCCAGATCACATCTTTGGTCGCGTATCGGAAGTTGAAAGGCCTGTAAACGCTCATAAATCCGGGATCCAGCAGAGAGAACACGGAAAGGAAGTACACGGCAGGAAATAATCTGAGCGTTTCTGGTGGGAAACCCGGTCAATCTTGGGGCTCTGTTACGTATTCCGTTTCTGTAGCGCACCGTTTATCGTCGCACGGAGGTATTTCAGATTCCTGAGGTCTTCGTGGGTGGGGCGAGCACTGGGACCGACGTGATCAAGGATCTCTTGTCGCAGTCTCTTCAGCACTTGAGGTTTCTGGGAAAGCATATACAACATGAACGTAAGGGTAGATGCAGTCTAAGGAAAGGTCGTGTCATCAGCGAGACATTTATCCACGGGAAATGTTGAACGCACGGTATCCCTTCCGGCAATCATGATATTAAACGTTTCATCGCGGATAACCTTGGCGTCTTGGGAGGATGAGACACTAAAGAGAGAAAGAGAAACGGAAGTAGGACTTACCATCAGTCAAGTTTACCAGATGGCTCAGCAAGGTCTCGCCATCAATGTTGTCGCCTGCAGCGCTTAATTTCCTTTCTCCCGTCTTCTTGAGAGCGTTCTCAATGATTGGATCCAGTACCTTTCCGATGACAGTCATCGGTTCGACGATTCTGTCCTCCCAGAATTCAACGAGTTTCCAAGCCTCATTCAACCGACTTCGCCTGGAGATCACGGATTGTGCAGTCAAGAAGGCATCAGCGAATTTATTCGCAGGATGATTTCTAGACGAAGTGACGGGAGCAGAAGGCGGATAATTCAACCCGGCCGAAAGTGAACGAACGTCCCTGGTAAACAGAGTAGTGAGTACTCAGAGCAACATGACACATTAAAAGTAAGTGCAAACATTCCAAAGAGGAATTCGGTCGCAGAATCGAGGGTGAACCGAGAGACGACGTCCTAGAAGAATGGTAAGAAATAAGTTTGGCGGGTAGCATGGAGTCTCACCTGGACATCAACGGCGTAACCATGCTTCATCATCTCCTTGACTTGTTTGATCGCGTCAGATGCGTGACGGTCGAATATTTCAAAGTGTGAAATGCGATCTTTCGAGAAGAATGGCCGGGTCATTCCACGGTGGAACCTGTAAGGTAGATGTTTTACCGAGTGCACCTGAGATGTCGATGAAAATTGGAATGCACCTCCACATCGCTCCGTCTGAGTTGAACACCCCGACCCCCAACAATGGGTCCAATATTTTCCTCATCACCGCACCTAATGATGATCTACCTGAATACCTTCTGGTGTAAAGCGGAGATCACAGCCCAAACCTTTTTCATAGTGATCAAAGTCGGCTGCAAGAATGAGCTAAGGTTACTCAAGTCAGCAGAAGACGTAAAGTGATAGGGGTGTACAGACTTTGATGTGTTCCGGCTCTGTTGTGAGAATCTATATGGGAGCAGCGGTTAGAGTCGTAGATTCTGGGAGGTAACGGAAAGCCGGACGCGATTGGTGAACAAATTCCTAAAATTGAAGGTGTGTCCGAGCTTTCCGGTCTGGTCCTCAAGAATGTCACCTTGAGCGGGCGGTTAGCATAGTTACTATGTCAGTTGGCTGGTATATTACCGAGATATGCTGTATCTTCCGCCTTCAAGGCACCTAGGACCCTGTGGATCGCCCCAGGGACCCAGGTAGGGTTATGCGGCGGCAAGACTGCTCCAGCTCTCTTCGCCTTGATATAGATGATCAAGTCGCCCGACAAGAGTTGTACGCTGAACGCGGTGAGAGGGCTAAGGAGACAAGTTACGACAGTGACCCATGTCGGTAAGTCGTGAATGTTGTAAGGGCGGAGGACAAAACGATCGAGGACCCCGATTGTCAGGGGAATGAGTGTCGCCTGCGAGATTGTCGTGGCGAGGACAGAAATTCCTGGAGGTATGGGCATCGTATGGTGCTCTCTAGCCTCAAGTCGAGTTGGCGAGGGCGGACTAATGAGTACAGCAAATCAAGGACGTTCTTTTGGCGACGGGAGCGTCTGTCGGCCACCCACCGTTGACGGCGCTTCATGTTTGCTCCCGGAGCCACCGGAGCCCCGCATCTGCCGGATGGCAGTATGTACGTACCAGGCTGAAGCCTTGCTCGGGGGTTTTCCGGTCCTGCCCCGTTCTGACACCTGCGGCGTGCCGGTACTAGCTCCGAACGCCAACGCTGAACGTATCGCTTCAGCCTCCAGTCAGCTTGTGCGATCGTGTGAAAAGTGGAACCAAGTACTACAAGATCATCGATGACGACGCCGTCGTTCGTTATCTCATCCCCCGATGCCAGTGACGCTCCGGGCCACCTTTCGAGTCGCACTACGCGGAGAGGCACTCCTCACCAATCCCCGATTCAACAAGGGATCCGCCTTCTCCTTGCGGGAACGCCATGAATTCGGTCTTGACGGCAGACTGCCTTTCAAAGTCGCCACCCTAGATGAACAATGTCAAAGGGCTTACGATCAGCTGAACAGCCAGGAGAGTCCTCTTCACAAAAACAGCTTCCTCCAGAGTCTAAAAGATCAGAACTGTGTTTTGTATTTCGCAATGTTGGGCAAACACCTGAGGGAATTGATCCCTATCATCTATACGCCCACAGAGGTAAGTCTCTTACCTGGGTGTTCTCACTCATTCTAAAAAACTAGTAAGGCCGATGCAATCGCCAATTATTCTCATCTGTTCCGTCGGAGTGAAGGGATGTACCTCACGTTCCCGAACCAGGATACTATGGAAGAGGACTTCCGGGAGCAAACACGGGGAAGGCACATCGATCTCTTTGTATGCTCGGACGCCGAGGCGATTCTAGGTATCGGTGACCAAGGTGTTGGTGTAAGCGGACGTAAATCTTTGCGTGACCTTGTGGTGAACGATCGAAATAACCTGTAGGGCATCGGCGTACGCAAGCACTTGAAATGCTACTGGTAGTATTCCCCTAACTACAGGCTTCAGATATCCTCTGCCAAATCATCTATTTACACGTGAACTTGACTCCCTCTCGTCCCCGGCCAAAGTTAATGGCATCCATCAGGTTATTGGCGGGTATGGACCCCGCCCGTTCCTTGGCCGTCACGTTGGACGTAGGGACGAACAATGAAAGCCTCTTGAACGACGACTTATACGTTGTGAGTTTTCTCCTTTCCTTCTGCAGTCCGGATTGCCCACGAAATTTTGTTGGTAGGGGTGGCCGAGGAGGCGTATCCGTGGAGAAGCATACGACAAGTTTGTTGACAAGTGAGTTTGGAAGTTCAGATGAACTAGTACTGGTCCTCACACCTCTCTCGGAACAGGTTCGTGCAACTCATCCGGAAATACCATCCGCACAGTTTGCTACACTTCGAGGACTTCGGAACGGCCAACGCCGGCAGGTTATTGGAGAGGTATAGGGACAAACAGGCTGTGTTTAATGACGATATGTGAGTGTGTTCTCCGGACCCTGCTGCGAACAGTCCCGACATGATCCACCAAACCAAAGTCAAGGCACAGGAGCGGTAACCCTCGCAGCTGTCATGGCCGCCATTGGAGTTACAAGGACCAAACTCTCGGACCAAAGGGTCATCGTCTATGGCGCAGGTTCAGCTGGGCTTGGTATAACGCGCCAAATCCGGGATGCAATGGTCCTGATGGATGAAATTCCCGTCGAAGAGGCAAACAAGCGGTTCTGGTTAATCGATCGGTATGGCCTCATCAAGGACTCGTTGGGACCCTCAAAGATTCGGTTTGAACTCAGGGAGTTTACACGCCCGGACGATGAATCGGTCAATATTCGAAATTCTGACCACCAGGTCGGATTATTGGATGTAGTGAGACAGGTGAAGCCTACAGTACTGATCGGGTGCTCGACCCACAGTGGGGCTTTCACAGAGGATGTGGTCAGGGAGATGGCCAAGGGGACGCAGCGGCCAATAATCCTACCATTGTCAAATCCGAGTAGGTTGGTAGAGGTGGACCCGAAGGATGCGAGTGACTGGACGAACGGGGCAGCTTTGGTGGCGACCGGAAGTCCATTCCCACCGTGCAAGATGCCGAATGGGAAGGAATACGTTGTCGCGGAGTGCAATAGTAAGCGTTCAGTTGCCTTACTGTTTCAACAGACTCTAAAACCGCGGTATGGCCACAGACGCGTTGATTTACCCCGGTATTGGGTTCGGAGCGGTAATCTCCCAAAGTAGGATCTTGACCGATTCGATGATCATCGCCGCCACTCGCCGTCTCGCATCTCTTTCTCCGGCTTTGAAAGACCCAGACGATGGACTCTTGCCTGATTTTGGTGACTCTCCAGCTGTCAACCTAGAAGTCGCGATCGCTGTAGCTGAACAAGCTGTCGAGGAAGGCCAAGCACGGATCAGTTCTAGGAAGGAAGATGTGCGGAGGGTTGTGACTGAGGCTCAGTGGAAGCCTGTTTATGGAGAATATGTGTACGATGTGAGTGGGGAGAAATAGCAGAACGAAGGAAGTCAGGCAGCTTAATACCCCCAATGTAATTTCTGCACGTTGAATGGCGCTTATATCACAGCGACGTGGCGCAATGGTTAGCGTGCCGGGCCCATAGGCACTCACCTCTACCCGGAGGTTCCTCGATCGAGACGAGGCGTCGCTACTTTTTTTCGTGATACTTAAGATAAGAAAAACCCTCGCAACTCCAACACGAGCGCTTGTTATCGTTGCCCGACTGACAGCTGTCAAGTTCGCGTAATTTCTCGCTCTCTCGACAACGCTCACTTCGCACGCTCGCAGCATGGCTTCCGCTCAAAAGGAGAATGTCGTAGTCGTCGGAGGTGGTATATCCGGTGTTACCGTCGCTCAAGGGCTCTCAAAAAAGCTCGACCGCGGCAAATTCAACCTCATCCTCATCGAACCTCGACCACACCACGTATGGCTTCCGGCCACGGCCCGCATGGTGGTCACGAGCGACGAAAAGTTCGCAGAGACCGTCGTGTTCCCTTTCGATAGGGTTTTTGCAAAAGGCAAGGGGGCGGTCAAGCAGGATAAGGTTGTGAGCATTAAGGAGGGTAAGGGTGAGGAAGCCGGTGAGCTTGAGTTGGCCAGTGGCGAAACTCTCCACTATCGGGGCGAGTACACGTGTCTGTCGTCCCCTGCATGCATCTCATTGTAGTTTTGTTACACTAGCTCTCGTTCTCGCCACTGGTTCGAAATGGTCTGGACCCATTGACCTGCCTGACAGCGAAGCCGACCTCCGTCAGTTTGTGTCACAATGGCGCGAAAGATTCAAAGCGGCCGGGGATATCGTCATCGTTGGTGGGGGTGCTGTTGGAGTCGAACTCTCTGGCGAGATCAGGGATGAGTACCCGGTACGCCGTGCGTCATCGACGCGTCACGTCTTTGCATTCAAATCTGTGTTCAGGACAAGAAAATCACGATCATACACGCCCAGGATGACCTGTTGAACGACGCGTATCCAACCAAGTACAGGAACTGTGTCAAAGCCGGGGTTGCCGCTCGAAAGATAGACTTGATGTTAGGCGAGTTTGTCGTAGAGTTCCCCGCCTCTGGTTCCGGAGAGCTCGTCCTCAAGTCTGGGAAGAAGCTCGACGCCGGTCTTGTCGTAAGTTCATCCCTCACACCCTTTTCACGAACCAACGAGGAAATGACAGGTCACCACCTCGGGACCGAAACCCAACACCGACCTCATCGGACGATCCCTTGGACCCGAAGCGCTCACTGAAAACAAGTTTGTCAAGGTGGAAAAGACCTTGCAGCTGCCATCTCATCCGACGATCTTTGCCGTTGGAGATATTGTTGACTGGAAGGAACAAAGACAAGCAGCGAAGGCGAACGGACATGCCCCGGTCGTGGTTGCAAACATTGTAAACCTCCTCGCCGGTCGACCGGATCGGAAGGAGTATGGAGGATTCCCTGAGATGATCATGATCACCAACGGAAAGGTAAGGAAACCTCGACAACTTTTGCTCCTGCCGTACCTCACCCGTGTTTGTCACCACAGAACGGAGGATCCGCGTATCTTCCTTTCCTTTGGGGAATTGTGCTGGGTAACTTTATCACGGCACTCATCAAGTCGAAGAATTTGTTGATCTGGATGGTTCGTGGGAAGATGGGTTATTGATTACCGCGAATTAGAGCTTTACTGTCATGCTGTATGCCTGTGCATATGCCCATGAATCCCGGAATACCATTCGTATCTGACTGGTACCGGTTCGGGGGAGGCAGGAGACCTCGAGGTCAGCTGGAGCCTGGAGAAGATCTGGCCCCTGAATGGACTCGGATCAACCAAGGCGGGTCACGAGATTGCGGGGTATAATAACCAGGATGGCTGAGACGACGTCACTCACCCACCGTCCACTTGCCCGTCGTTGACAACGCCCATGAGCGAAACCAGCGCTGCTCACACTCACCCTCCAGCCGTCAAAGTCGGCGGCCGTCGTCTCTCCGCTTCCAGACCGAAGCACAACCCACACAACGTCAAGTGCGTGCTCGAATCCCCGTTTTCAAGGCCCGTGTCCTCAGTCTTTTGCCCGGTACCGAGTTGCCGCGAATATCCCTTTCTGACTCGCACCATGCAGTGATCAACTTCACACTGAAGCGAATTTCCAAGTCGAAGAGGATTCCGGGCCAACCGATTATCCCCGTCCAGGCCCTCCGCCCGGGTTCGTTCGTCAGGCCAATCTAAACGTGGAAACCACCTTCGACTCTACCTCTGAGCCTTTGGAGGTTCACAACCCGTTTGACCACGTCCACAATCAATACGAGGAGGAATCTCCCAAGGTCGAGAAGAAGAATCATCAGCAGATGATGAACGACCTGGGGAAGTTGGGTCGTGTCCCGTCGAGCTGGGAATCGAAACGACCGACTAGGGACCACATCGCGCAAAACAACCCTAGGAGGATCGACCAGCCAGCGGGAAAGGGGCTTTAAGACCAAGATCCGCACCGAATCACTGAAGAAATTGACGAACATTATCACCGAATGTAACCTAGTATCCACGTTAGGGTCGACGCCGTTGCACACACAAATGAATAGTACACAACCATCTGTGAATATGTGGATGTAATATATGCAGTGTATGCTACAAATAGTGTATGAAGTATAGAAAGTCCGATGAATGGATCCGAGTGCTAAATCCAAGTCTACTGGAATACGGGCAGCAACTAGTATGGCATGGTGTCGCCCCACACCCTTTCTACCCACTCAACGCTCCTCCTCAACGTAGATGCAGCAATGGAACACTGTTCAGCGATGACGGGGTCCTCGAATCCTCTTGCCACGATGGTAACTTCCCTCTGCGCGGTCTGTAGTTGAGGAGATGGGGGGGAAACCCCCCTCTGGGATCGAGGTCGACCACTCTGCATCCTAACGGAGGCACGTTCCTCAGTGACAGGATTGTTGAGCAAAGCAGCGGAGAAAGCGGCCAGCAGCCTCTTCTGGAGCAGGACAAATGCTGGGTCACTTGTGCGTAAGATGCGATCCACAGCGCTTCGTAGCCTTTGCTCCAGATGGGGGTCAAGTGCTGTCACGCCGGGAGGTAGAGTACTGCTGTGGACCATGACCACTTCGTCCGCGAAATTAATGACCTTCGTTTCCGAAGGTCCATCGTCGGTGACCCCAATCTCGGACTCGAGAAGTGCCCATATACGCTCGGTGAACGTCCAATTGACGGGAGGTGTCGCGGCGTTCATTTGGGATTGGGGTGGGGGTGGGGGATTTGTGGCTGGGCGAGGGGTTGGGACAAGAGATCGGAGCGATGCGGCAATAGTGAGCGCCTGGATATAGTTCTGCAGGCGGAAAAGAGTGGGTCCAGGGAAAAGGAATTGGGGAGGAAGCATGTTTGAAGGTTCAGGAGCTCGTTCTGTACCGTCGGGGTTACGATTACCCGAATCATTGGCTGTTTCCTGAGGATGTGGCGGTCCGACAAGTTTAGATGTGACGGCGTGGGGGTTTCCCAGCGATTGAATTAGCTTGTGAATCCAGAGCTGCTTCGGTTGGATTTGTGGTGCGGGGTCCGCAGGGCGAAAGCCATCCATCCAACGTGACCATGCCTTTCGCATTGCCTCCTTGGAACCCCAGAGCTGGAGGACTAGCCCCTGTTCCTGAGTTTCGGCAATCATTTCCACCATACCAACCAGTTCTTGTTCAGATGCTGTCGCCAAAACCGCGTTGGAGTAGTCGTTGCGCATATCGATCGAAAGTTCGAATATGAATCGGATCACGTTGAGGAGTAGCTCTGCCAGTTCTTCCGTAGATGCTGAGGGCGATCGGTGATCTATTCGATGTAGAATCTCATCGATGGAAGTATCTCGAACGGGAGCACAGCGTTGACGCAATGTCATGAGAGCGTCACGTAGTTGGGTGATGGCAGTGATGAGCGGAGAGGTTGTGGGTGGGAGAGGAAGGGAGAAAGCGACTAGAGCCGGGTGGTTGGATGGAAACAGAGGTGTTAGAGTCACATGTAGGTCATCGTACAGTCCCTTAAGACGGCTGATCTGCGAGGATAACAACTGGGAAGAAAGCGCTTCGAGGGCCTGGCAAGGCGTGATGTCAAAAGTACACGAGCAGCTCGTCAAAGATACTTACTTGGTCCCAAAATGTCTGATGCATTGTCTTTCGCACGAACTTCTCGGACGGGGATTCCAGAGTACGGGTCACCATCTGGTTGAGCCCAGCCAAGACAGAGAGTAGCGACTTCCCTGGAGCTACCACCTTCTGTGGGTCACGTGCAAGGAGGTGAAACAAGTACGCTGCGTCGAGGACCGTGACCAGCGAACTTGGGATGGCCGTACCTTCGGATATGGACATCCGAAGCAAGGGCGTGCTGAGCGGCGGAGAGGGCTCAGTCGCAATGGAGAGACCGAGGTCTGAGCCGCTCTTCGCGATATTGTCTTGCAGGGTGTCGAAGAAGGTGGGTGTAACTGGGACGGTCATGGTTTGGGGAAGAAGTTGCTCGGCGATCAAGCGGGCAAAGACTACTGTGGTTGCCCCGGTTGTGCAATTACATACAACGGCGATCGGCCTCTATCTCCCGAAGAACTAACTATCAGAAAACAAATTTTCAGAGGCGTTCTCCTTAGGATGTGAAGTCTATTGTTTGAATTTTTCGTGATTTAACGCTTGACCTGGAGGA
>Ga0307515_10001504_pt1 | contig 52199 bp, 48 predicted proteins | sample 17_EM_MG_FD_194513 | JGI IMG/M metagenome (GOLD analysis project Ga0307515, IMG submission 194513) | Populus trichocarpa ectomycorrhiza microbial communities from riparian zone in the Pacific Northwest, United States - 17_EM | ecosystem: Host-associated > Plants > Roots > Unclassified | place...
TGCTGTCGTCACCATGTATCCGTGCACCCTCAGCCGCGATCTCGCGTCTGCGCATGAGGTACTGGAACAGCGGAAGGGTAATGAGGGAGAGCGCGACCCAGGCAAGTAAGACGCCAAAGTTCCGTCCGAGGTGGTTTTTCGTGTTGAAGATGATGGTCCGGACAGCCTGGGACATGTTGTACACAGGGAATCCGAGCCCGTACTTGTAGAACCAGACTTCCAACTCCGTTGGCAGGATAGTGACGGAAATATTTACCAAGATCCTGTTACAGACAACCGTCAGTTCGAATTCTATAGGGCCCCGAATAATGCTATCACTCACAGAGGTAGCAGGAAGAACGTCATAAATCGGGGGCCCAGGATAGTGATCATCACCTCGCAGGCAAGGCCCAGAGCAGCCATTCCAACATATACCATCGTTACGAAGAGGAAGAACCCTCCAGCGTAGGAATACTTGGCGTCAAAAGGAAGCTTGAAGGGCAGCGAGATCATCGCGTAGATGAGAGAGAGCGGGAGATAAATAAGAAGAGGGGAAATGATGCGAAGTTTGATCAAAGAGGCGGTATTGAGATACGGCCCGATGATCTCTCGAGCACCAGCGCTAGACATAGAGACGAAGAACCTAGATGCGCGGTGAGTACGTGAGCGGATGGTTTTGACGAGGGGAGCGACGTACGCGAAGATGATGACATAGATGTGTCCGACAAGAGTGATAGCGCTGGCTACTTGTGCTGTATACGGCCGTACGTTGGACATAGTGTACCAGATTGGCTGTGACAGGGTCTGCGGCGCTCGGCTGAGGAGTTGGAGCGCCGTCGCGTTGCCGCTGTTGGCCGCAATATATTCCGCTACGGACCTCGCATTGAACTGGCCGAGGATCCTACCCAAGAGAGGTTGGACAATCGGTAGGACGTAGCTCCCAACTGCGATTTCGTTACGACCTTGGGCGTAATAGACAGATATAGCCGTGGAGGCGATATACGAGGTGTCTCCAGTTTGTCTTGCTACAGCGAGATTGTTGGAGGCATTCGGTTCGACTGATGGGAGCTGGTTAGGTTCGAGAAACGCAATCAATGGACAGGCTAATCGCACCAACGACGGCAATCCACGTTTGCTCGTCAACAACGGCATTGATAATATCGTCATCTGTGGTGAACCGGGCTGCGTCGATTTGCTGCCACCCCAAGGCTGGTGCCGAGCCGGATGTCGTGGTTGCTATGATCGCTTGCGAAACAGCCTGACCAAGTGGACCACCCTCACGATCTATTACCCAGGCACGAAGCTGGTGTGTGAGAACTGGGGCCTTCCATAGTGATCCCCAGTACCTGGAGAGAGTGTAAGGCTAAGCAGAAAAGCGTTTGCATTATAATCGACTCACACAGGCAAACATATCCAGACAACGACAACCAAGAGGAGAGTAGTCGACAGGACGATCTTCCCATACAGGGCTCTTAGATGCGCGATCTCAGGGGCAAAAACTACGAGGCCATCGACATGATTAGCAACACGACGCTATCGTAATTACCGCAGACGTACAGTTGTACTTGAACTTTTCCAGCCCAGAGCCAAGTTTCTTGTGCCCATGACCGTTCTCGAGTGTGGATGAAGGCGGGCGGTCGGCGATGATCTTGTCGTTGATGGACATTCGTGGAGTTGCAACTGCGGTATCTGTCATCGTTGGGGTGGCTAGGTGGAAAGAGTCCTTGGGTGGCGTAGGCTGGAGTCGATGCCGCTACATATTTATAGACTCCTGCCGCTTCATACACTCTGGCGTCATTCGTCCACACAAGACGGTGGTCCGATACCGGAGGTTCTCCTTCTGGTTGTGCCTTCTCTAGACTGCTTCTCCTGCTTACTCACCACCTTGGTGTCTTGTTCCGATTGATCGGATCCGAGCCACTCGGAAGTGGCAGGTTGAGTTGTTGTCAAGAAACAAGAAAGGACATGTTTCTTTGGTGATTCACAAGCATTACTTCCTATTTCGTAAGACCAGAGAGGGTGTCTCCACTTTCTCTAGGGTTCTCCTGCTTAGTCACCGTAATCGATCGCATCCGAGTCAATCGGAAGTCGTGTCAAGAGAAGAGAAGAGTATTCGTATTATTTCGGAAGTCTATATGGAGTGCCTTCACTCTGCTGGCCAAACAACATGGTGAATAGGGCGATCAAGTTGCAACTTGCGCAAGCAGAGCGACAGCGGACTTCCGGCACGGAAGTTCGTGGCCGGTCATTTCGGCATTTCAATTCAAAATTTATGCCTACAAAAACAAAGAAGGAGCATAGGAACGATACAATCGCATCATCATGCATAACAGGATCAGATAAGGCGGGGACGATATCCGACGGGGTAGACAGTAACGTAGCCTAACTGAAAGGTCGGGCTCAGTGACATCTATCCTGTAACAAGTTGGTCATGGTCACTCAATAAGTGAAATCATCCCTAATTCCCTCGGCCCTGCCAACTGGCGTTTTCTACTCACCGTCATGACTAAGCCGAACTCAACCCTGGCATCCATACTGGACTCCATTGCATTTGGTGTTCTCGCTTAAGTATAAACAGACAATCATATGTTCGGCTGTTCTCTCCTTGTTTGGCCAGAACAAAGCAGCCTTTCTTTGTCCTTCCGTTGGCCTGCGCCAGTGTGCGGTCAGCGCCGAGGACGCAGCCACGGTTCCCTGACTCGCGTTCGACGTCAGAGTCGACCAATTGAACACACCATACGTGACATTGGGTGGCCGCACGGTTTTCTAGGTTTATGTTTCTCGCGGCATGGCATTCAGCGCGATTTTTTATTTTTTTATTTTGTTGTGGGAGAAGGAAGGGAAATGCACCATGCACCGTGACGCCCGTGCGCCGTGTGTGGGACTTCAGTACGTCATTGGGATCTTCCGCCCTTTGGATAATCTGCCGCCTGACCTACCCACTAAACCCTTCCCTGCTGGTTAGCTCGGCTACATCCCGTTAAGAAAAGTTGATGATCGGGTATGGTCTGCGCCGAAGTCAACAAAACTTCCGTCTCCCCAGAGGGATCGGATTCTGTTTCCCCTTGCCTAGGTTGGGGAGAACGCGTTCGACTCAATGGACAAGCACCGTAATCACTTTATTTTCCAGTGGCGCTTATTGTTATTCGTTGGCCAAATGAGCAGAGAATTCGACACTTACGATCCACATTGTACGATCTCTTTTCTCCTTACCGGAAGGACGAAGTCCTAATGGGGCTATATTTCTAGGGCAGACTCCCACTGCCAGTGTAAGAGCTCTATTTCCTCTGGCAGCCACACAGCGCGTTGCACACCGGTCATTCGAATGATGCTCGCCTCTTCTCCGTCGTCATTTTCCAGCTGGAGAGAAGCAAGGGACATACCGACTACTCGGATAGGTGGTGCTCTCTTGCCTAGGCGATGTGAGCGGATCAACTCTCTAGGTTGGTTGCGTGGTATCCTTACCCTTTTTCGTCCGCCTGACTAACGAGTATTCGCAGTTCGTTCTCCTGTTACAACCTGATGATACAAGGTCATCTCTCAACAACACACGGCTGCTGACCGGCATACTCCGACATGACATTTTGTTTATCCCTAGTTCCCCGCTCGTGGTGGACCTCCTACCCCCAACCGCGGCGGTCTTCCGTCTCGACAACAAGACTATCCCGACAGTAATATCCTCGACAACAGCCTACTTGCTCACTCTTATCCTCGCCCACCATATCTGGTTGAACCTCAAAATCGTTAGATCAAAGACGAAGAGGACTGCTGGCCAAACTTCCACTGTACCCGGCCATATCTACTTGCCTAGAGCATATTCTCTTCTCATGGCCCGTCTCGCGATCGAAGGCGCCAATTCCGTCCCCAGATTCGTTGAGCTGACACACTGAGTTATATGTCGTGCTCACTTTTTCTTGATTCACTTAGAGATCAAGTGATCCCATTCCTTCCATATGACTCCTAGGTGCCTACTTACGGCTCCACGATATCGTGCTCTCCACACCGACACGCAATAGGCGCCTGGTCTTGCACCACGCCACGAATAACGTATCCCCAGTAAACGAGCTTTGCCACGACCGCAGATCAGAGCCTCCAGGGATCCACGCTCACTGTGACGACGACAAGATCATGTTCGCAGTCATTCGCCTAAGCGCTTCATCTCCTTGGGATATAAATCGACGTTATATACTTTGCAAGCCTTTCTGGTTCGACTAAAGGCGCTAGTCTCCTGTTGCCCAACGGCATGCCCACCCTTGCCAACTTGGAGAGATAGGGTCGTGTTGTGGGTCACTTGTTCTGGACAACTACAGCATTCATACTAAAATTCTCCCTCCTCATCTCTAGTCCATCGTGTCTTACCGGGAATCTACACAGACAATCTAGTTTCCAACATCATCGAGAGCAGCCCGGACTGGAGTCTGCCGACCTCCCTGGCACGTATTAAAACCACATCTCAACCATTGCTACTTCTGCACGAGGTGCTTCTGTGAACCGCGTTCTCTCGCGTGAAGGAAGGGAACGACCCGCGGGCGACCCGCCATCCACTATCTTCGCTTCTACAACACCTAACTGCTGTCATCTTATACGGGGCCATGGCAACTCACTCGTGATATACTCAAGTTTGATATCATGGGGCACCCGAACACGCGCCATGTCGTGAGCACAGGCTGTCGCTATGACTTATTTCCTCGGAGCATCGCAAGTAAGTATATGTTCTCTCAGTGCGCATACTATCCCCTATATTTACACTTTACCGCTCTTTGCCAATCGCTGCCGCCTCTCTAAGAGCAAGTACGGCCCTTGTCCCACATTCGATCCATATATGACCACACTTCACGGTATCGTGAACAGCGAACGACCGTCCTATCGGCTCAAAATGCTTTACCCTACCACGTACCAGATCCAACCCTTTGGGACCCCCACACATGCAATCGATCAACCTCTGCACTAGATACACCCACTCGATACACCCCACACATTATGTCGTACGCCCCTTCTGTGCTCTAGTTTCCGCGCATGGGTCCATAGGCCTGCGTTGGTGCAAATTAGTGACCACTCGCCACCCATCCAAGCCTTGGATGGTACGGGTGGATCGGAAATGGAGATCGTAGTTGCGTTCCTCTAATCCCGCTCTCGCTGTTCTGTTCAGCATAGATCGGATCCAAAATACGATTGCGGCTGGGCTACTCTTTGCATGTCCTAATGTCAATATATCATTTCTTTGCTCCTCTCCTTGTCGCTCATGGACCCCTTTCCTCCCTTGGTGATCAGTCCTGAGTGCTGTAATACGCCACCCGTCCAGCGTCCACCCTCATTTTTTATGTCATCTAGTTGGCTTCCCTTTGTTACCCTTGATAGATATAACGCTCCAAGTTGTGTTTTGTCCTATGGCTGAGGCCGTGCTTGAAGACGATGATTTGAAGAGTCGATCTGTTCATGAATTGGCTGTGGATAGTTGGAAGCTTATTACCTATCATAGGGTGTGCTGAAAGCCCTCTCAAAATTGAAAGTACCGAACAATCCAAATGAAAGCAAATGTAGTATTATAGCTGAATTAACGGCAAAGTGTGCTCCTGATCTACTATTTGTACAAGACCATTCACATGAATGCATTGATGTTGACTGTTATGATGTATTGCTGGGTGACTGTGACTGTGAACGATTTCCACCATTTCTCATAACGCGGCTGGTGTCCAACTGTCTGGCCGAAGAGGCGAGATGCATTTGATTCTGAGGAACGAATAAACCAGATCTTCACTTCCACACTCCTGATATTTCGCCATGCTCCGTGCTCCGATGCCCCACAAAAGACAAAATCAATCAAAGAATCTATCCCCAAACCCGGGGGAAAAGAAAAATAAAGGTTTTGCAAACTGGAAAGATTGAATAAGAAATCGTGTAATGAATTGAACGCTGCCAAATCAAAGGTCTGCGATGGGCGTTGGTACCAGCGAAGGATTTGGACATTTGAACAGGAGAGGAAGCGGAGATATTCGATTAGACAGCGAGCCAACTCCAATTTTGTGCAGGCAGGCAGGTCCACCTGCAGCCCCATATGCCTAGAATAGTTCCCGGATTCGTCCGGCGGTTGATCAACCCTAAACTCTCTCAGGGCCGTGAAGGTCCTCCCAAGCATCCAAGAAGATGTTGAGGCACGTAATTCGAGCCACTGGAGAGTATGAGTCAATGGCAAGTCAAGGTTCAAGGGATATTCAGAAATGGACCCATTCCTAATTTCCAGCCTCTCGATTTGTTCCAGGTATGGCAATATGAGGATTTCATGATTAGATTCGCAGATGAACTTAAGACGCCGGAGCCGCCTAAAGAGGGCAGTGGAATAAAGTGCGACTAATGGAGTATCACGAGACGCAATGTCCAGACGTCGTGTGAGCATTGCCTGGACAATCTTTGTGTCATGTTCTTTACTTGATATTCCAAGATGCTTATTTAGACAGCCGGTGGAAGTGTAATCAACTGCAACGTCATCCATGCACCCTGTCCCCTCCCATACATTCAAATGCTCCAAAGAGGGAGTAAGATATGCCCTAGTCCATCCAATGAATCTGAGTAATGGGAAATTGTCAAGGCGCTCAGACTGAGAAAAGCCTTTGGGGCATTGTATGCGCAGGGATCTCAGGTGCGGGAGGATATCGGTATGCCAGGTTTGAGAGGAGCACCATTGCTCTATCGATGAGAACCGTTTAGGCCATTCATTTGTAGATGGTCTCGCGGCCAGTGACTCAAGAAAGGTTTGGAAGGACGGTGAGGGATGGGTAATGGATAAAGCCAACTCTTGTAGAGGGATCAAGTACTTCACTACCTTCATTAAGACTTGTTCACTGCACTGCAATTTGAGGTGCAGAGTAGTAAGGTTGGAAATCCTTCCATTTACTCTGCATAGACGGCGTAAGTGTTGACAGACCCTTTGCTCATTGCAATCATGAGATCTGAGGTCCATTGCTCTCATTTTGGGAACATGGAAATATTGAGCTGTGGTCATTGGATAACCATGATAGGCCAATTTCTTGCAGGATGGCAATTGCACCTTATGCTGGTGAATTTGCTCCCAATGGCGAGGAAGCAGGATTGAACACTCCTCAAGGAATGGGAATTGCCTCCCTGCCATCCATTGGACTGAACAGGCTCTGAGCTGCAGCTTCCGAAGAGTACGGAGAAGAGGCAGATTGGTATTGGACTCATAAAATGGGAGACGAAGACAATCAGCCTCAAATGTCTGAAGCTGGGTAAAAGCAGGAAGAAGCTCAAATGGCTCATGAACATCTCTGCCATTGACAATAAGTACTGTCAGATTCTGCAAAACAGGAAACCAATGGGGTTGGAGAAAGTGGGTGCTGACAAATGGGGGATGGAGTCTCATCTCACAGAGAGGAGCTTCGGTGGGAACAAGGTTGAGCAGATGAGCAAATGAGGGAGAATGCATACATCCAGCCTCTACGTTTAGTGCCTTCAACGTATCCATTGGGCTTGCGACTTGAAAGCCAAGCGGACTAGCCGCATCCTCAGGAGGAAATGAGGAAAATGTAAGATCATGCCACTGGCGAGTGTGTGCAAGAGCATCCTGGAGTGCAGCAAGTGGCAGAGCATTGGATGACAGCTGACGATCTCGCTGGGTGTCAATGACAATCTTCTTTGGATATGCTCTCTTCAACCAAATAGCAACCCGTTCCCTTTCGGTCCAGGTTCCAACGCTCAGGGTGGACCATAAACGGGGCAATGTAGTAATAACAGACCTCCAGTAGCGACACACAGAAGCCAATCGGCCAGATTTTATTTGATTCGATTCAATGCAATATAGGAAGATCTCTCGCATAAGTTCCATAGGAAGGTTGTTAATGGTATTGATTGTGGTCATAACAGACCTCCAGTAGCGACAAACAGAAGCCAATTGACCAGATTTCATTTGATTCGATTCAATGCAATATAGAAGGATCTCTCGCATAAGTCCCATATGAAGGTAGGTATTAATAGTTTCGCCAGAAGGCGGGACCAGAAGCATACGCTGCCAGCCAAGTGGAACGATGGCCCTTTCCGTCCAGGTTCCAACGTTCAGGGGGAAGAATAAACGGGGTAATGTGGTGATGACAGACCTCCAGTAGCGACAAACAGAAGCCAATTGACCAGATTTCATTCGATTCGATTCAATGCAATATAGAAAGATCTCTCGCATAAGTTCCATAGGAAGGTAGGTATTAATAGTTGTGCCGGAAGGCGGGACCAGGACCATGCGCTGCCAGCCAAGTGGAACGATGGCCCAGCGCGGACGGTTACGGTGAATGGAGGACATATCCTGAGCGTAGATGGGCTATTTTTCGAGTGAGATAGTGGCGAGGACACAGTTTGAAGAGGAGAAATTGATGGTGAGGCACTGAAGTCGGGCGAGGCGATTGAGACTAGAGCGATGGCTCGAGTGCGGCGTGCAGTGTTTCAAGAGCGAAGTAATCAATTGCCTAGGGGCTGACCAGCGTGGTGGTGGGACAAGCAGCGCAGGCGTAGTTGACGAGTCCCTCGCGGGTTACAGACGGTTCAGAGTCTGGCCAGCTGACTGCTCCAATGAATCACGGACGAGCGCTACAAGACATTCGCGCAGGTCTGACGGGCGTCTCGACGGCCTACTCAGGCCAATCTGAGTACGTGAATACGCGATAGTATTCTAGGTGTATATTCTGCAAAATGAAGTGTGTACAGCTACTACCATCGATAAGGTGCAGGGAGGACAGTCTCCCCAGCCTCAGTCTTCTTGAAGGCGACCATCGATCGATTGCTACAAGATGGGGGACCAGAACATTCCTGAGACAAGGATCAAAGCAATAACAATCGCGCGGCGTGTGGCTAGTAGGGCTGGGAATGATGACGGCTGGATGGGTTGATCCTATGCGCAGGCCACGATATCTTGTCAAATAAATTATTGTCTGCATTCACCTTCACTTCTGCAAACGCGGGCATACATTCATAAGCACATTCCAGTGGAGACAAAGCATCCGAGGTTCAACGACCGCGCCTTGATCACTTTCTGCCGCTGAGCCAGTCATGACCCCAGCACATCCTCAACTGACAGCGACGGTCGCTTCATCTTCTTGGGTCGTTATATACTTCACAAGCCGCGCTTCTTCGTCTAAAAATGCTAGCTTTTCCATTGCCCAACGGCATGCTCACCCTTGCGACCCCCGGAGCTAGATAGGATCGTGCTGTGGGTCGCTCGTTCTGGACAATTCCACCGTTCATGCCAAAACGGTCGTTCTTCATCTTTAGTCCATTATGCACTATCGGGACCCACACAGGCGATCGAGTCCCCAGAACGTTGAGAGCACCTCCAGCAGCAAAGTCCAAACGCAACCTCCCACCCACATATTAAGCCCACTTCTGGACATTTGCTACGTTTGCACGTCTGCACGAGGTTCCTTGATCAACCACTCTCGCATGAAGGGAACGATTCGCGGACGACCCGTCAAACCTATCTCTCCGCCTTTACAACATCCCATCCTGTTTACCCCTCTGCCTTCTGGCCTCTGCAATTGTTTTCTTAAAGCCAGTTGCACACTGCACTCGTCTCTCATCACCACAAAGCTCGTCCATCGCCCACTCCGCTGCCAGCGCCCCACTCAGCGAGACGATCAGCCCGCTACGCCACTGCGCACTCGACAACAAGTCCAGTCTCCCACTCATCAGCTGACAGGGGTCTCCTCGACAACGGCCCTACTTACTCATTCTCGCTCTCGCCCATGACAATCAGGTCGAGCCTGCTCACGCCCCTCGTTTCTTGCGACTTTCTCCGACCTCGTGCCCTTTCTCTGCGCCGGCCGTCTCGCCCTCATCTTCATCGTGCTCTTCGTCTTACTCACTGAAGACGATTCAAGCGACAGCAGGGCACTTGGCGAACAGCAGTTGCAGTTCGCCAACCACCAACGGCGGATCGTTGGCCTGAGTGAGAAGGCGAGCGAATGGTCCATGTATTCGCAATCGAGCTACCATGGCTATTCTCCCGTCCCAACGAACGTCGCGGGTTCCCCAGCTTCGGTCAACGTTACTCGGTGCTTCCAAAAAGGTTATTCGGGGCGATCTATCGTTCTTGTTTATGTGCTCCTCGATTGTCCATCTCATTGACACTCGACTTCATAGCCCGCCTACAAGTCCATCACCCACTCTAACCGATCGGCAGCACCCATGCCGCCTATGGTGAAGCTGATCATGCAGTGACATGTGCGTATCACCTTCTTTCGTTTCCCATATGTCCACTTGACATCGCGCTTTCTCATTGCTTTTCAGCTTATTCCGATGATGCTCGCCTTGGCTGCACCCGCGTCGACACATTCGTCGCCGGTATCGCTGTGTCAACCTCCGGCCATCATTTTCTTCTCTCCAAAGGCCACCCGCTGTCCACTATTATTTGTCCACCGTGGACGACAGGATCAAGCTAGTCGCCGAGCAAGTTGAGCGCGTGCACAACCCCAGCTATTCGCAGCGCCGCAGCAACCCCAACCCAAGTCACACTTCGAATGCCGCTACGATGATGGCCCCGTCAGATGTCGCTCGGCCGTTGTCATAGTCTTGTTCGCGTTCTTCACCGGCGGCTCGCGTTTTGGTCTTGCACTGGCCCTCGTATTCGCGTCCAGCTTGACTCTGTCCTCGGGCTCATCCTCGCCATCCTCGTCGTCACTCTACTCTACAGCAGGCCCATGGTACCAGTCCTCATTTCATCTTAGCAGGCACGAACGAAGGGCTCTTGACTTCAATCACGGGAGTCTACTCGCTCACCTGCAATGAACTCAAGCTCATATCGTCATCTTCACTCTGGTGGATGATGGTACACTGCGTCGGCAGCCGACATCGGTCAGAACCTCGTCATCGTTGGTGGGGTAGTTCTTCATTGAACCCTCTCCATGCGCAAAGTTTCATCTCACGCTACAATATCTCAGGATAAGTTCAGTCTCAATCTCCTCTTGTGAGGACTGCTGAGTTGCCTGCCTGCACCACCCCAGGTGGAGAGCAGCACTCGCACCCACTAAGTATTCGAAGATTTCACCCCTGCACCCTTTTTGCGCCCGTCCATCAATCCCTCGCCACTGCGGACTCACCGCATTTCCGCCACTTCGGGCAAGAACCCCACCACTTGGGCCCTACACCAAGTGTATACTCTAGAAAAATGAATTATATGTCCGCCCTACAAATGAAACCCCCATTGGTCCATTTCCTCACCCCAAGCTGAACGGCCTACGAATTTCTCTAGGCCCAGACTGGTCGCCGGTCCAATCATACTCATTCTCTGTGCTGCTCGTATTCACCGCTCGTTCCTTCGATTACCGCTTAACTCGGTCTCCATGTTCCATCCTGACTTCATGGCGCTCCTGCTTGCCCCGTGCCGGCTTTCCTATGACTGTACAAACTCTCAAGCCAACAGAGGGTCCTCCACGCCCTGTCTCGCACCACGCCACGAATACTGTATCCTTAACAAACGACATTTGCCACGGTCGGCCGTCCCTCACACCCGTACCTCGCCGTCGCTCGCCCATCAGCGTCCATATGGATGTCCACTTTGCGCCGAGGTGTGCCTACATCTCGGACTCGTCATGTGACCCTCGCCGTCGCCATCATCAAGGTTACCTTGTGCCCTCTTCACTCTAACTTGCACATACTAGGCGAATGAGCACCCGTTGCGGGATCAATTCTGCGGTCTGTGGTGAAATCAAGCGTGTTTCATACATCCTTCTGGATATACCAACCTCATTCTGATCCAGGTACCGTTTTACGCCCCTGCACCTTGTCCGTCAAGTAAACGCCATCGAACATCAGATAATCGCCGACGTGATATTCATTCATTAACTCTCTGCATGGTCAAACCTCTCCCGCGTTGTTGGATTAGGCGGGTGTACAAGCAGGGCAAACGAGTAGACTGTACGTCATTCCATCGTGAATTTTAATATGAGGACTACGGAAGTAGACTCGCACCCTCTGAATCATCGGTATACACCTTTGGTTTTTCTGTCCACCACTGATCCCCGGCCTTGGACTCCCACCCCGACGTGCGAAAGTAGTCCATCGCTTTTGGAATCACAGCCCCAACTGGAACTGCGCCTGGTGAGGGTGGAGTGAAATCAAGTCACAGCGTCTGCAGTGGTCTGTGCTGTAGTGAATTCGAGACCGGTTTCATGAACGAGGTTTGGACAGAGGCTTCGCTCCGATGAATCTGTAAGAAGACGAGATCCAAGTGCAGTCTGCGAAGACCAGGAGTATGCCGAGGTATGCTGTTAACCACTCCTCAGTAGAACGTGCGAGGCGTGGTTCTATCGTCACTCATATGTCGGTTCTCGCATCGGTCCGCACGACTACATCCCCTTGCGCGGACCCGTCCTACACGACACTCCCTTATACCTCGCAGGGGCGAAAAACGGTTCACCGATGCGAGCGAATTCACCCTACAAGGACTACATGGATGCATACATCACCCCAACTACCCCAGTGGAATACCCAGGCGCTCGCCCATGGACGCCTCTCAACGCTTCCGTACATCGTCGACCTCCGGATTCTCGGCCGCCAGACTCACCGTATATTCGTCACCCTCAAACCACAGGAGTAGCCTGCAGCTCTGCCGAAATCCCCAGCGCCGACTCCGACTGGAGTGGTACGGCTCAACGTCGGCAGTCGTATGTAGCGAGGGTTTGACGAAGACGTAATGGGAATGTGCGTGATAGTCGAAGGTCAAAGGGCGCTTTCGCCGCTGACTCGCCCGCGGTACTAGCACCTTGGGAAGGCAACAGCATGTGTGGGCGAGGGGGGGAATGTGTGGTGGGTACTCGCCCTTTAAATCTGGACGATGGGCCACATTGTGGATAACGGACGAAGTGGTAGTGTTAGAGGAGATACAAAGGAGGGCCAGATACCAGGCTTGGGACAACAAATTGACGTTAAAATGAGGCTGTTGGACTAGTAGCCGTTCTAGGTCTCTTGACGGCGGATGTGACTGGAGTGTTGAGTAGGAGTCCAGGCTCATCCTGCTCAACGAAATCATGGTCCTGCGCTCGAAAGAACGTGTTTAGCTCATCCTATACCTCCTCTGCGTAGTCCTCGTTATCGTAATGTGCGCATCTGTGATCTGCAATATTCTTATATTTCTCACTTCAAAATTTGGCATTCACCGTGATCTTCGATCTTCACCCTCTACCTCCTGATGATACGCTCCTTGAGGTCTGCTTTCTCTTTGCATAGGTTGGTTTGAATGTAGAAAGAGTAGTCACAGACAGCAAGTGGCCATTCGTAGGAATGGACAATGAGTGCGAGGAGAAACGAATGCCGGATTGCAAGTCAGGAAAGGTAGCAAGAGACACATAGTGTTTTTATTACGAGATAAGTAAGTAGTTATGCTAGAAAATAGCCCCTCACGGCCATTTGTTGGGGTTTCCACGAGACCGATACTAGGACGGAGTTACCCGCGCTTGTTGGGGCCCGGTATAAACACGTAGCGCAGGGTCGATACCTTTACACCCGAGGTGTTGCAATGTGATGGCCCCGGTGGACCGTAACCGCTGAGGCTGAGACAGCGTATCCCAAGTGCCGACACCATTGACCCGATCGCGGACAGTAGGGGCCATTAGTTTTTTAAGAGTTACGGTACCCAGAGTTTCCACATGTGCCATCAAACGCCCAGATGATCTAACATGGCTCTGGAACGAATGCATATTCCAACCGGCCCATAGGGCACTTTCGCAACTTGCTACTGTGGAATAACACATACTCTCGCTATAGTTCACGTATCGGAGTCCCTTCTACCTTGCCAGCACCAAGTGCCCTGTACTTTTGTTTGGGCAAACAAACACAACCATACTTGGACCACGTTTCTACCTTTTGTCAATCCAGTGGCCATCCAAAGTACCAGATATTGTCATAACACAGACGAGATCATTAACGTTTTCAAAAGGGCATCGTCCTGAGCGCATTAATCAATAATATCAAGGCGCTACTGGGCATATACGCCAGTGAGTAGCACAAGCTTTCTTGACCTAGTCACCATACATGAAGCAGTTCAATCTCAGAGGATGTGGATCCCGTCCGTGGACACAGGGCTGCCTCCCGATCATGACTCCCGCCTTTAAAGCCACTGCAAACTGTGTTTCCGCTGGGATGTGTTTTCCTTTGCCCTCTGAAACCCAAACACTTCTATTCCACGTCCCGCCCTCTTAGAAATAATACACCCAACTCCTGCTAGGAAATCTACAAGAGCCTCCGTGAGCCGAAAAGCGCGTGAAGGGCTAGGAAGGTAGATGAGGACACAAGCGAGGCGTTCACTTGAGGCATAGAGTCGGTATTACCCTTCTTGGACATTCGTAGGGGTGGGGTGTTATTGAATTTGCTCTCAATACTCGACTACATGGACGAAAGGATGTGTTTGTTGTACCCACTGCAAACACTCAGCGACACAAAATTGAATATTTGAGTCCTTATATACCTGGTCGCGCTTCCGGGCTGTGCAAAGGCCATGAACTCACGTAACTCCGGCTACTCCGGCTTCCCCGACCGCTTCTGATATTTCTAGCGGCTTCCGCCCCATTTGGAGATTTACGAAAGATGTCAAAGTATGGTCTCACCAGTCCCCTCGACTGTAGGCAATCAGTGGGCGGCGGTATCCCATAGCAAAACGATTGAGGCTGGAAACGAACAGGAAGAAGTGAGACCTGTTTGAGCCTGCAATCGGCATCAGCTCCTCGAGGCACTCGCTTATTCTTTCAAGCTTCCCTCAATTCATTCAGCACCGGTTTCCAATCCTTTCTATTGGGCCATCCCTCAACTTTTCTCACAATTCATTCGGGCCTGAAATGAATTGAGGGAAATGTCGAGAGGAGGTCCAGCAAATGAATTGTAGGTAATCTTTTAAATTATAGGCCCTCACAACCCTTGTGTTTCCTCGGCCTTTCCTTGCCGCAATTTGGTTGGTGTGGCCCTAAATGGGTCCCAATGTCTTCTGAACCCTGGTCCCGGGCTCAACCCAACCCAACCGCCATCCGTGTACGTCTTCGGCACCTGTCCTGAAACCGGTCAATGTTTTACAATCCACTCAAGGGATTAGCACCCACAGGGAATAATCTGCAATTATGTTATCAAGACCCTATTCATTGACCACACTCATTTTGTTACCGGTGCTCGTCACGCTCCTTGTTGGGACCCTGGGAGCAGCAAAGAAAGTCATTGTCGATGATATTGACACAAGAATACTGTACTCGCCTAATGGGTGGGCCACACAGACCACCTGTCCTTCGTGTTTTCCTCAGCTCGACAAGAACCAAGTGCACGATAGAACCTGGCATTTCTCCAAGTATGCATGCGAATTTATTTTGCTTGCGATATAAAGCTCATGTCAATAATTTAGCAATACGGCCAATACGGGCTTCACTTTCTCCTTCACTGGTCAGTTCAATCACCATCCCGATCCCTGGGCTCAAATAAAACTTTTCACACGCAGGGACATCGGTTGAAATTCGCTATATAGCATCAGATACCGTTCAAATGCTGGCCGAGAGAGTCAGCTACGCGCTTGATGACACTCAATTTGGGATAGCTTCCCAGTCCCAGCGCCTAAACCCGATCAGTTATGCCTATGACCAATCGCTCTTCATTGTTACTGGTTTATCGAATACGAGACACACCCTCCAAGTGAACATTCTCGAAGCCTCGAGTGTGATGGTGCGTTCGGTTCTTTACTTGTCCAAGGGAACGCTCATACAAATTTGATTGGGCAGTTCGACTACCTGATATACGAAGACCAAGACATCGTGGTGCCGATTACTACGAAGATTGCACCCAGTACCCGCCCGAATTCGAATCCGACGAGTGTGGTGGGTACTCCAAATATTACGCCCAATACCAGCCCGAACTCGAATCCGACTGGTGTGACGAGTGTTGCAAATATAGCGGCCAATAGCGGCGTATCCAATATTATTATCGCATCCATTAACACCGTCACATCCTATATCAGCAAGGTGTCGAGTACGACCAGTACGGTGGATAACATAAACATTGTACTCAGTACCAACGCGGGCTCGAGTCCGATCGTCAGTAGTACATCGTAAGCGCTGCGGTTATGAGTCCATTTCTGCTTACTAATGCATAGTATTACCTAAAGATCTCCTGAAGTCTCTCTTTCAGATTCGGGGTGCGCTATCATGACCAGCCGTGTGTCTAGCTTCATGGGCTGATAACTATTTTTTCAGAAGCACTCCCAATGTCAACCTCGTGGCAATAATTGCAGGCGTGGTGTCGGGTGTGGTACTTATCGCCCTCGGTATTGCTCTCTGGCGCTTCCTCAAACGGCGAAGAGGCGCAAAGCTGGACGAGGCACCGGCCGACAGTGAATCTTTGGGAGTGACAACGCCAGCACCTCAATATATCACTGTACATCCCAAATACAGGCACTTGAATAGCGGGACGAATGACGCGCCACCGTCCTCACCAGAATCACCAGAATCACCTGTCGAAGCTGGCTGGATGTCGACGACTAGGCTCCCCAACGTCATGTCCGACGGATCAAGACGCACATCCGTATCCACATAGATGGGCCGTACTGATGATTGAGAAGATATCTCACTATCGCCTTAGGACATTATCCGGCCAGTCTTTCCGTTCTCCGCCTTATTTTGGTAATAGTATTGTCACAACGAGCGCTTCCTTGTGTACATCTGCACGCTTCCTTGGGCCCTTATCGGCTTTCACGGAGTGATGCTTCCTTTGTATACACTTCCACTCCTTTACCAGTTTTTCTAGAAGTCGAATTCGCAGCTGGAAGTCGACTTGTAGTACTAGTCGTTAGTCCCACTTGCCGTGGTCAGGCATTCAACCTTGGGGGAAGCTGAAAGAGGTCAAATGCCCGGAAAGAGTAGGGCATTCGGTCGGGGCGAAATGGCCGACCAGATTCAACCGACTAGCGCGGGTGTTGGCAGTGCAAACAACAATCCAGACAATTGGCGATATCCATGACACCCGCTGTATCCGGCCACTCATGTCGTCGTGCTGCGCTCCATGCTCCCGCTTCAGCCCGTGCAAGCGCGAAGACCCCGTATTATGGTACCACTCCTGACAACCATATGCCACCGTTGCGGTCATACACCAACTATTCTTAAACGCGTGGACGTTGGGGGCGCCTTTGACGGGTGGGCACAACGTTAGCGTGTACTTTCCGCCGGGGCTCCTCTGGATCTCAGTCCATGAGTATATACGAGAAGGAAGGGAACTATCTATGAACCGGTATGCCTGGAAATGGTATAGTAGCATATATGTGTGTAGATATATGTCCATTCTATGCCATTGCTTGATCGTCGAAATTCATCGCAACATTGACCACTGACGATCCTCCCTGAGAAGCCCTTATAGAAAGTATTCGAGGGCGTAAATTACTGCATCGCATTATCAATACTCCCACACATTTCCCACCATCCCAGCTGCGGTACCCACAGCATTCACGTCTATTTTCATCACTCGGAGCCCAGCATACAGTTCGCGAGGATAGGGTGTACTATTATCCCGCCGCCGTCCCCTCCGCATCTTGGTCCCGCACTCAACCCAGCCACCATCCGTGTACGTCTTCGACACCTGGCGTTATGCCGGTCAATATTTTCCGCCTGGATAATTCGCTCAATGGATCGGCATCCACAGGGAACGTCTGCAATTATGGTATCAAAGTCCTTTCCATCACCCACATTAATATTACTGGCTGTACTGGTCACGCTCCTTGCTGGGACCCAAGGGGCGGCGAGGCGAATCATTGTCGATGACGCAGACACAAGGATACTGTACTCAAATAATGGGTGGGCCACAGAGACTACTTGTCCTACGTGCTTCCCCCAACTCGACGAGTCCCAAGTGCACCATAGAACCTGGCATTTCTCCAAGTATGCATACGTCTTCATTCACTTGTGATAGTAATCTCATGTCAATGGTTTAGCAATACAGCCAACGCGGGCTTCACGTTCTTTTTCACCGGTCAGTTTCATCGCTCTCCGGATTTCCAGGCTCAAATAAACTATGTCATCCGCAGGGACATCAGTTGAACTTCGCTATATAGCCTCTGATACCGATCAATTGTTAGCCCAGAGAGTAAGGTATATAATTGACAAGGTTCCATACGGGGTAGCGGCCCAGTTCCAGCGGTTGGATCCGATTAACTATGCCTACAACCAATCACTATTTAATGTCACTGGGTTGACGAATACCGCACACACCCTCCAAGTAAACATTGTCCTGTCCTCCAGTGTGTTTGTGCGTTCGGCTCTTCCCTTTCTCCAAGAGGAGGCTCACATAATCATGATTGGATAGCTCGACTACTTGGTATACGAAGAAATGGATAATAGCACTATTTCAAGTCCGACCAGTAGCCCATCGTGAGCTGTTCGGTATTGAACCGTTTTCCATTTACTGACGCATAGCATTTCCCGAAGATCCACTCCCGATATCTCTCCTTCAAATATGGGGTGCGTTAGCCATAGTGTGTCTGGCCTTAGCGGCTGACCCTGTTGCAGAAACACGTCTAATACTAATTTCGGGGCTATAATTGGAGGCGTAGTATCAGGCGTGGTACTTCTTGTTCTCGGCGTTGTCCTCTTCATCTTCCTCAAACGCCGAAAAGGCGCGCGGGCGAGCGAGACAGTAGTTCCATACTTGGAGAGTAAACCTGTTGGACCAACAACTCCAGGACTTCGAAACTTCACTGGGAATCCCAAATACTACTCCTTGAATTCTTTACGATCACCCTTACCAGATCAACCTGTAGAAGCGGGATTGATGTCGAGATCTCGGTTTCCCGGCTTCGCGTCCGACGCATCAAGACGTACACCTGCTTCCAGTTAGACGGACTTTGTTAATAGGAGGTGTTTCTTAATGACCCTTTGACCGCTATCTTGTCACATATAACGCTCCTTGAACATCTGCACATTTTATTGGCTTGATACCGGCTTCTACGCAGTTATACTTCTTTGTGACACAGCACGGCGTTCTACTAGCGTAGTCGGAAGGGATTGCCTGACCAAGTTACATTCGATCGGGTCCAACACGAACTATAAAAATAAAAATAGCTGAAGACGTGAGGCCAGGAAGAAATCAGGTAGTCAAATACATATAACAGTGATAAATACGGAGAGTATACATTAATTTCAAGCATCAGGCAAATTCTGGTTCCAGGCAATCACTAATTGATCGGATGAAAAGGAGCGTAACAATGGGCAGGACCTAATCACATACTAGAAGCAAAGTAGCGAAAGGGAGTTTCAGAGAGGGACCGATCCCTTCAATCCTGCTGGGCTGGAATTGCCCCAAAGAGACTGTATGCCAAAGTAGGCGTTCTTCTCAGTATATCCAGGAGGGTCATAAGTTGTTACGCTCGTTGTTCGGGGATTTGGAGGAGTGGGCTCAGGGGAATGTTCTCCCAAAAGAGGTGGAGGCCGTCGTCGCTCGCTTTTCTTCGAGCGTTTCTTAGAGCGATATAGCAAGAAGCCGACTATTGCGAGAACGAAAACCGTGGTGCCTGACAAAATCCCACCAATCATGAGGGGCAGATTGGGTACACTGTAAAGGGGTTAGTGGAAATTTACAACGTCAGGATGTATACCTACCTCGAGGCACTTCCTACTTGTGCCACCTCACGGTTCGAGGACGTGGGGTTGAGCGATGTCAGAAGGTTGGTGGAAGTTCCAGTCACACCAGCACTATTAATGCTGTTTCCCATCCCATTATACTCCTCTACCTCATAAACCAAGTAGTCCAGCTACAGAGAAACAGCCGGTGAGCCATTATTACGGGCTATGTATCATGTGCGTACCCGAAGAGTTGTTAAGGGCTCCACCCTCAGTGTGTGTTGCTTATTTGATAGACCCGAGACTGACAGCAGAGTCTGATCATATAAGTATTCATGCCCGGTGCAATGGTGGACATATCCCGCCGTTTGGCTGGCTTCGTCAATCGTATACGATGCTTGCGTAAAGTTGGAACCCGTGCAGGTTGAAATGATGTGAACCTCAACAGAAGTTCCTAGCTGGAGTCATATGATGACTTCTGTGGAAAGATGGGACGAGAACTGACCATTGAACGTGAAATTGAAGTCCACATTTCCAAGGTTTGAAATCTTCTCCACACTGCCCCAGATTCATCAGTGCCAGCAAGTTGTCGTATTTGTTCCTCACGTGCCTGTGCCAAGTACCATGATTTACATATCCTTGTGTCCAGTTTGGGTCAGTCGGACAATTAGGGCAGCTGTGAGGCTCAGTCCACCCTGTTGAGTAAAGAATTTTGTCGGTTTCCGCGTCGTCAACGACAATTCTCCTAGCGATGGTCGCGCCCAAGGCGTGGGCCCAAAGGAGCAGCGTTACACATGATTGAGCAGGTGTCGAGAAGAAATTCCGCAGCATGGAGTCTAGACCAGGACTGGAGTAGTTGGGTGACAATATCGACCTGCACGGGCCTCTGTCAACGACAAGTGATCAGTGAGGGTTGGGGTAGAGGATGAAAACTACATGGTTTGGGAACTATATCAGTCATATCTTTTCGTGGGGATGGGCCGCATACCTCCGAAGCTCCGCAATCGGCCTCCCAGTGCTTCTAAAAGCGCGCTTCCGACCTACTCGTTCGTAGACATCTCCCGTGCGGTCACACCGTGGACATTTGAGAAGAGGCCGTTTTGTATATGTTCTCAGACCTCTGGGCGGTGCTTTTTATTATGTCCTTGCTGTGTCCGAAGCCATCCCCCGAAAAATGGATCATTCGATATCCACCGATAATAGTCCATTATACAGCGCAGGAAGACAAGCATTGATGGGGTAGCATAACAAAACCTGGAAGTTTGGTTTATCCCGCACCCAACTCGCATCATGCAATACCCGTATCGTGGTTGAAACTCATTTCATTGTTCACCACTCCTGACTTTTATTTATACCTGACGGGTGTCCATATTATGTAGTATCGTGTACGATTTCGCTCTTGCAATATCGTTCCAAGAAACGCTCGAAGAAAAGCGAGCGACGATGGCCTCCACCTCTTTCAGAAAGACCACTCCCCAAGACCACTCCTTCAAATCCCCAACAACAAGCGTAATAGCATATGCTTCTCCTGATATACTGAGAAGAACGTCCACTTTGGCAGACAGTCTTTGGGGCAAACCTAGCTCAACAGGACACAAGGGATCGGTCCCTCCCTGAACACTGCATAGAAGTCGGTACCAATGTGAATGAGCTATGTAGATGGTCAGAAAGTAGCATTCTATGTGGAATGGTTGATCCGGAATACTGTCACAAACGGGAAGAGTCGCCAGACTACGTCGTCAGTGATACACCTTCAATCAGGAAATAGCTTCTAATCAGAGTGACAGAGAACGAGGTTCCACCAGAGTGGAGACATACTCGCAGTGGGACGCGCACCAGGTGGTCAGGTACAAGCGGCGTGAATGATAAACAAGCTAGACACAGGTGCAAGGAGCAAACTACCGTGGAAGTTACTGTTGAACGTCACGACCAACCTGACACGGGGGAAAGAACCGTGGAATATATAGGGCAAACATCTCGCAGTATATATACGGAACAGGGAGCCAACAATATAAGCATGGAAATGTGATGTGTGATGAATCACGCCCGTTCAACAGTTACGGCAGAATACAAAGTCCAAGGCGAACTCGATCCATCGGACGGGAAGCCGGGAAACTGAGATCTCGACATCAAACCCGCTTCTACGGGTTGATCTGGTAACGGTGGTTGTACTTGATTTGCCACGGTATTTGCTATATTCAAGGGGTAGTTTTCGGGGTGTCTAGTGATGCTTCGAAGTTCTGGTGCCCCTACTCCAAATGGATTACTATCAGTGTATGGAACGAATGCCTCGCTCGGCCGTGTGCCTCTTCGGCGTTTGAGGAAGAGGAAGAGGGCAACGCCGAGAACGAGGAGTACAGCGCCTGCGCCTCCAATTATGGCCCCAAGATTAGGACTGGAGGTGCCTCTGTGACTGGGTCAGCTGGTAAAATCGGCCACACCGTGGGTTAACACACCCCGAATTCGAAAGCGAGACATCGGGACTGGATTTCCAGGGAATGTTATGCATCAGTGAACGGAAAACAGCTCAATGAACCGAATAGCTCACGATGGGCTATTGGTCGGTTTGGATTAGTGCTAAGAAATTGACAACGCGAGAGATAACACCTACCTAGGGGCACTACCTTCTTGGGCCACCTCAAAGCTCGAGGACGTGGGGTTGAACGATGTCAAGAGGTTGGTGGCAGTTCCAGTCACATCGGCAATATTAGTGCGAGTTTCCATCCCATTATAACCCTCTACCTCATAAACCAAGTAGTCCAGCTAAAGAGAAACAGCCAGTGAGCCATTATTACGGGCTATGTATCATGTGCGTACCCGAAAATTAGTTGTTAGGGGCTCTATCCTCAGTGTGTGTTGCTGATTTGATAGCCCTGAGACTGACAACAGAGTCTGATTATACGAGTATTCAGACCCAGAGCAATTGTGGACATATTCCGCCATTCGGCTGGCTTCGTCAATCGTATACGATGCGCGCGTAAAGTTGGAACCCGGACAGGTTGCAATGAAGCGAACCTCAACAGAAGTTCCTAGCTGGAGTCATATGATGACTTCTGTGGAAGATGGGACGAGAACTGACCATTGAACGTGAACTTGAAGTCCACATTTCCAAGGTCTGAAATCTTCTCCACCCTGCCCCAGATTCATCAGTGCCAGCAAGTTGTCGTATTTGTTCCTCACGTGCCTGTGCCAAGTACCATGATTTATATATCCTTGTGTCCGGTTTGAGTCAGCCGGACACTCAGGGCAGCTGTAAGACTCAGTCCATCCTGTTGAGTAAAGAATTTTGTCGGTTTCCGCGTCGTCAACGACAATTCTCCTAGCGATGGTCGCGCCCAAGGTGTGAGCCCAAAGTAGCAGCGCTATGTATGATTTAGCAGGTGTCGAAGAGAAACTCCGCAGCATGGAATCTAGACCCAGTTGGATGGCAGTATCGACTTGCCCGCGACCTCCGTCAATGCCAAGGGTTTAGTGGGGGTTGGAGGGGATGAAAGAAACTGCACAATCTGGGGCAATAAATCAGTCATACCGATATGGGCGGCATGCCCTCTCAGCTCCACGACCGGTCGCCTTCCGGTGCTTCTAACGGCTTCCGACCTCCTCGTTCGTGGGCCCTTCTCTCGTGCAGTGGCAGAGTAACCTTTGAAAAAAGATGCTGTTTTACACGTTCGCAGACCTCGGTGCGGTGCTTTACTCACGTCAATCCTGTATCCGAGGAAGTACAGTTGTGTCGAAAATCGAGGGGTGCGAAGGAGCCGAACCCGATGTCCATTAAGCACCCAGACTAGGTTATCTACTAGACAACGAGAACCAATAATGGCGAGCTGGGCTACAAGAACTGGAAGAGATGCATTGAGATCGCATGCCATAAGATATGGAATGGAAGACGAGACCGATGTGCATCTACCCCCAACAAGTCGATCAATCCGACATCCCCCTGTATTCCTGAGTAACGGTCCGCTATGGTGCAGAAGAAGCTTTGGTCAAGCGGTTTGACAAATCCCGGCCAACTTACACCATGCCATCCTCGGTCGTGATTAAAAACCCGTTTCATTGTTCAGAACTCCTGACCTTTATGTATACCAGGGCATTCTATATTAGATGGCCAAAGTATCCCCTGCCAACTCGCGATACCTGCCTATTCATAGAGTAAGTAAGTGAGTAAACTGACTATACCTCTTCTTGTTTGGTGTCCACATGATCCACAGTGCACTTGTCTTGTTGGTTTGTAGCAAGTATTGGATATAGAGCACTCGTTTCTGAAATCCCGCACTTGCCTGGCCTCGAGGCTGAGGTATATTCCTTTCACTCTATGTCTATATTCAACAGGCGAGTTGACACGGATCAGCTTCAATTATGAGCCCGCGTGGATTTGTGGGACGGCCATGATGGCGGCGTGCGGGTGAGGTTGGTCACGTTGGACGTGAGGCAATCGTCGGCTCGGTAGCGGTAGCGGTGAATACGGCTGTTCGAGAGCATGTTGTAAGTTCTTTGTCTGGAAGACGGTTGCGATCCCGCTTCCTTCGTGATGAAACAGGGGGAGCCTGCGGGTGAAACCCTGTGTTCAAGTCTGGACCTGGCCCTTTTCGACGGAATTCTTGGTTATGTGTAAGATTTCAGAAAGAATGAATTGGGAGCTCCAGTATTGCTTCCATACTTGCTTGGGATGGTCGGCGGCTTGGTTTCCATGCAGATCAGCAGACTCAAGACGTGTTGACGTCTCCCAGGCAGCTAGCCTAACCCGACAGCCTCGACGGCCTCGAAGTCTGAAGTCTGAAGCATGATATGATCCCAAATCACAAGAGACACGAAACGTGGACGGCCACTCGCGCCGCCTGCGCAGATCCTCCAATTTCTCGGCACCTGGGCGCTGGGCGCGCGTAGCTTCCTATTTCTGGAACACGGAGCGCAGAGCGGAGAGGTGAGGTGAGGTACGCCCACGTTGTCGTGCCTAGCGTCGACTCGTTTTCTCACGTCGACAGTCAGGCAATCACCGTCGGCGTCAGCCTTCGCCTCACCGTACATGATGAAACAGCTCAACAGACAGTTCAACGGATCACAACCATCACCTTTAAAACCGCACCGATTGAGGGCTCCCGCAGAAGTGAGGCCCCTTGAACCTCGCCGCTCCTTAAACCTCGTCGCTCTTTGAAATCCCGCCTTTTCCTCTCGTCTCACGACGTCTTTCACTCCTTCCTATCGACTTGTACGTGCTCGCGACCACGACGCTGGGTGAATGAGATGGACTGATTTCGAACTCATGTACCAGAATCGATAAAACCAACCCCAGGACCACACCATTCGCACATATCCTCGGGAATGACTCTTCTCACAACCGCCCTCTTCCTCCTAGGGGCTGCAGTCGTCTTTGCCGCTCCCGCTGAACGGCAAAAGCGAGGCCTTGCTGAGGTCGTCAGCCAATGCGACCATGGATTCGCGTACACCTGGGATGATGGCCCATGGATTTACAATACCGACATCGTCAACAAGTTTTCTAGTCGTAACGGCCTCACAACCTTCTGTGAGTAATCTTATTTGTATTTGGTCTGTGAGACCTATCGCACCGTTCTGCGCTTCTGGAGTTCCACTTGCTCTCTCAAATCCGGCTTTCGCCCCGTATTGACTCCCTTTCATCAGTCGTGAATGGAGACAACTGGTCATGCATTTATGATGATGTTAATGTCCAACGTCTTCGTTATGCATTCGAGCATGGAATGCAGATTGGTACGTTTCTCTCAAAGTGACCACGCTACATTTCATTCATTGGCCATCTCCTCAGCCTCTCACACCTGGAGTCACGCCAACCTCCAATCTCTCAGCCATGATCAGATCGACTACGAAATTCAGCGTCTTGACGAGGCGTTTGTAAAGATCCTCGGCGTCCGGCCAAAGTTTCTTCGGTTCGTAACGGCCCCCGATCCGAATCACGAGGCCTTCTAACCGTATCCTACAGTCCGCCTTACGGCAGTATCAACGAGGAGGTCGCCAATTACATTCAGCAGAAGCACGGAAAGACGATCGTCCTTTGGGACCTCGATTCAGGTGATTCTCAAGGCGGAAACCAGCAAAAGTCGATCGACTTCTACTTTAATCTCGCCTTCAATCAACCCAATACCAGCCCCCATCTCACACTCTCTCACGAGACTCTCCAGGCGGCGGCTAACGCTGCCCTCAACGGTGGAACTGTCGACGCCCTTGCCAATCGGGGCTTCCCTCTCCTCACAGTCGCTCAATGTACCAATCTCCCCGCATATGACCTCATCGGTGGTTATGGCACACGCGACAGCTCCTGGTACTGTGGTGGATCGTGGTCGCCCCAGCCCTCACCAACGCCTACTTGCAAGTCTACGTATATCTCCAAGGCTGGAGACACCTGCATCTCTATTGATAATCAGTATAATCTTCAAGCAGGAACCATAGATGCTGCTAACACCTTCCTGACCTGCAATGACATCTGGACGGGCACGCCGATCTGCGTACCTGATGGGCCTTACAAGACTCCACAGGGTGGCGCTCCTGGGTGTACAACCCAGACCTATCGCAACTCCGCTGGTGAAACGTGGTATGTCACTTTCCAGGTCCGTTCTGTAACCTAGTTACTGACCGTGCCTTTCCAGCTCGTCCATCGAGGCCAAGTTTGCTCTTGTCTCTGGTCAAGTCAAGCAGCTCAATAGCTACGTCACTTGCACGGATATTTGGGCCGGAACCCCGCTCAATATTTGCGTGCCCTCGTTGAGACCCTCCGACCCACAAACGTGCACGCAGACCTACACCAGCAAACCCAACGACACCTGCGGGAGCATCGCTACCTCCTTTGGCACGACTGCGCAGTGGATCAAGGCGTGGAACTCGTTCCTCACTTGTACGGACATCTGGACCAATACCCCTGTCTGCGTAAAACATTAAAAGGACACATTTTTCCCCGACTAACGTAGGACACTCTTCCCCACGGTTGGAATATACTCTCGAACGCTGAGTGGTCCTGATCATTTCTGTGGCACTCGCTGGTAGTCCCGTTCACTCCCAGATCCGTCCTCTGCATTTTGGATGTTAATATTAATAATTAACGGGTTGCCCTTCATGTCCATACCTGCTGTCGCTACGAATGTTGTTCGATCCCCTATTGGGCGATGGCTTATCACGGACTCATCTTGTCGTGTACCTCTATTCTCCTTTGAACCTTTGTCCACGACATTGCCTTCGCGTCTCCGAACATTTCGGGTTGTGTTGTTCATTTGTTCTGGTAATCGCTGCTTCTTCATAGCTGAGTGAGTTGAAATGAAGGGTAGTTTATCCTCTTGCGTCCCTGTATCCGGCTCCAGACCAAAGAAGTACTCGAAACTCGCATGACATAGTACAGGTTGGAGTTGTGTGTAGGATTTGGACAGACAAATATGGTGGAATTTAATTGGACTTGACCAAACAGATCAATTTAGGGTGACGGAACACTCAATGATCATAGCTAACAGCATTGTTGTGCACCTCTGGCTGGTGACGAGGGTGAACTCATTGCTGGGAGGAGGTCCTGGTATCCACAATATAGTTTCTAATACTGCTGTGATGCTTAGACACAACCGATCGGGAATGACTGAGGAAATGGCATGTGTATAAATGAGATAGAGTATAGACCATATGGACAGCTAGGCGGTTGACACATGGATACCGTTTCGAATCGGATACAAGTAAGACCTAAGGCTTTGCAGAGGCACACCAAGAGCACATGAATTACCCTTCTATTCTGACCCTCTCATTTTCCACAACAACTTCCTCCCAACCCTGGTCACGCATATTTATGTAGCACTTTTCCAGGGGATAGCCGGCCAATCTTCTGTTGTCCATTGTCCGCCGGCATGATTGGATGACTTCTTCCTTACGTATAAAGAAAACCCTGAGCGTCAACACCTTCATATTAGGACAGGGCATTTTCCCTGTAAAACGATTGGCCACAGAAAGCGAGGTTATAGTTTCCAGCCTCCTGATAACCAGATCGAGTTGTTCCACCTCCTCTTTGGGTCCCAACAACTCTAACAACTCCTCGAACGTGTGGGACCCGTACTCAATGGAAAATCCGAATGCCTTTGCTTGGATCCGTCGAAGTGCACAGATTGCAAATATGTCATATTTAGAATGCTTCCATGTGTTTGGGAACTTGCATGTGTTCAGAAGTGGAAAATCGAAGTTGGTTTGCAGGAAGGGCAGTGTCTCGAGCTCGTCATGTTTGAAAACTATGTGGGTACATGCTGGCATCCCCACCTTTCGTATGAAGGTTTGAGGCCAGCCATACTCATCAACCGTAAAACTCTGTAACAGTGTAAAGACTAGCCCATCCATCCAGGCATGGGTCGAGTTCTGTAGAGACAGCTCTCGGAGGGTATGAACCAAAGGTAGGTCAACCTCAAGGGGTGGAACATGGACACAGGATAGCTCGAGGACTCTCAGTTCGTGAAACGAGGGGAGTACATTCAGTACACGCCTCTCAGCTTTGAATCCGGTAATTTTAAGCACTTGGAGACGAGAAAATTTTAAAAATTGGATAGCAAGGGCATCCTCAAAAACGGCACTCTTCCAGGTACTTGTTTCTAGGAAAAGGTCGTTGATCCGGACATACTCTGGGGCCCTAGGACATGAAATCGCCTCTATTAGTTGTGGTGTTGAGTTCAATGACTCCCAAGAATGCACCGATGTCTTGTAATGGACATGCAACTGAAGTGGGACTGCTGTTTTCCCTCGAGACCAACTCAAGGCAAGGAGTGGGGGGAGGAAGTCATCGCTATACCCTGGCCGTAACCACTGTTGGTATTTCAGTTTCAAAATCCTCAAATGCGGGCAGATAGTGCATCTCCATCCTGTGCTGAAATCCCCTAACAGTTCCCTCCAGTCAAACTTCAATTCATCGACTACCTGGTCCCCAGGCTTGGCAAGAAGTCTAATGAAGAAGTGCTTCCCCAATGCAGATGGTCTTTGGAGGTCTAGTTCGAGCTCTACCAGTTCAGGGAGCAGTTGTAATACTGCCAGTAGTACCCTCTCCTCGAACGTGACACTGAACGAGAGGGATTTGGGTTGCAATGTCGTCCCAAATCCTGCCCTAACAAGCCGAACCACCTGTGCATTGCCTCTGTATGGGCTCCACGCATTACTCTCGACTCTCAGATAGTCAAGTGCAGGTGCAAAGAACCGCCCACTAGGAGAGATATTCCATTTCTCAAAATGAAGCCTGGTGCATGCCGGTAGCTGGATGTCAAGACGCGGAGGGGTGTCAGTCAATGGAGCAATGATCGTACAGTTCTCAAGTTGGGAGAACACCCGGCCCCCCATCCACTGAATCGAGACAGATTTGAGGTAGAGATGGTGGAGAGTGTGGGCAAGTGGAAAGGGAGAGCCGTTGTCAACGATAGAGAGGAGTAGATTGGTGAGTTCAAGCACTTCAAGTCGCATGAAGTGAGGGAGGAGGTCAACTGGCCGGTTCATCTTTGGAACCTTGGCTATGAATGTGGTAAGAGAACAATGTATTGAGGAATGTGCTGGTTGGAGGAGATACTGGAGAGCAGCAAAAGAGTGAATCTCCATTGACACGAGCTTTCCCATCGCTGCCGTGCAAACATTCTTCAGGAGGAATCTAAGGAGAGGAGAAAGGACTGGTTCCATAATGTTGAGGTGATTGAGTTGCGTCATAGGCTGAGGTTGCATGGAAAGGAGAGCATGATCGGGTTGAGCATCTGGCTCATCTTGGGGCAAAGAGGCGATTGTTAGGCTCTGCCATTGAGATGCCTTGGTACAAGCCATAACAATGGATGGCTGCAGTCGTCCTGCCATGCCTATTTCCTTATCGATGGCAATCTTTATGGCTAATGGGTGTGTACCTACCCTGCTCAACGAATGGTGCACAATCTCTGGTGTAGTCCCTGCTTCCAAAACAAGGGAAGTCCAGAGATTGGGCATTCCTTCAATCATTTTATACCAGCCCCCGCACACTTGCATCAATCCCCCTCGCAGCTGCCCAACGTCAATCGCAACGCGGAATATCTCCATCATGATCTGAGCAGGAAGACGATGGATCGGTGTTACGGAGCACTGTAGATTATAGTGTTGTTGCTCGAGCTCAAGAGCAGGGTCGTCATTAGTGATATGGGCGCGGCATTGATAGTATGCGGCATGCAGCGCCGCTGCACGGACTCTTTTTCGATCAGAGAGAAGCAAAAGTAACCAGTCCAATTCTGCACCAAGATCAGAATGGGATGGAGGGTCATCAGCCGTGTACCAGCTCCGAGCGAGGGTGGTTCTGAAACGGCGCATGATACTCCCGCTGGATCCTCCGTCGAAGAGACAGAGTGATGACATTCCTTTCGTATTGGAAAACACGTGGATCGCAGAACGCAGTACGTTTTTGATAGGGAGCTGGCAATGCGTGTGGGAGTGGAGCCGGGCTTTGCTTGGCGCTGGAAGGAAGCTTGAAGTCTACTGGCCCCTTGAATTCCTCAACCCCCAGGAATGATCGCAAATAGGCGATGAGAGTTCCCGTCAAGAGCAATTTAATTAGTAAAGCTTCTTGTATGTTTGTTGGCTGCTCTGCAAGTGCAACACCTTTATTAAAAGTAGATGCGTGCGATGTATGCGAACGGCGAGTACAATGTATGCGAGCGACAAGTAGCCAAAACAGCAGGTGCAGTCTATGCGAGCAACAAGAACCGTAACGACGCCAACGAGGTGGACGGCGACAAACGGCAGCCTTCATGGCGACAACGACTAGCATCGAGCCGACACATGTACCAATACATGGTAGAATAAAAAACAACCTTTAACAACCTTGCACGATCTGTCAGCGAATGCTTCCACATTGAGAAGATCATTGTATGGAGAGACACAAATGTCCAGGAGTCCGGGGAAAAAGACTGTATACAGCCCAGGAGGCAAAAAATCCATGATAAGGACTACATACTCTAAATATACTCCAAGAATACAAGAATAGTGCCCCGCCGCTCGCCGCCTACCTCCCAACTGCTCCGTTTCCTATTGCCTGCACTCCAAATGTCCATCGAGCATCGAGATGGTAGCACCAAGGCACCACCCAAGCTCGGTATCATCCACCTTCTTCTCCATTCTCACCTCTCTGCTGTCCTCAAACTCGTACCCAAGCCGGAGGAGTGCATGTTGGAAGGTGAGGTCGAGGCAATATTCTGGCCGATCTCCGAGTTCAAACATTGCATCTGAGTCGTGCCCCCAGTGCTCTTCCCATACTGCCCGCCCGGAACAAACGTGTCGGGCGGTGGTCGCGATTTCTGCGATTGTGAGTTTGTTTCGGGAGGGCATGAGCGGATGGAGGCGGTCATAGAAGTAAGAGAGAAGTAATATCGGTCCAGTAGGGAAGGTTTGCATTAGCGAGGGTTGATAGACGCCATTGAAAGAGCACGGCTTGACATGGCAGATCCTATTAGAAGCGTGTCAGTTCTCTGTTCAGAGAGTGGGATCGAGTGGGCCTACGCGTCCTTCGCCATGACGAGCTCCATAACCCGATTGCACGCCTCGAACCCGCCCACGTCAGCGCCAACCATCGTATAGTTTCGCTTCACGCTATTCTCCCCGCGGCCAATATCCACCTCGACTGTCCTTCGTGTCCCACGACTCAAACAAGGATTGACAATCTCATGGCCGTCCGCCAAGTCCTCGCCGTAGCTGGCCATAAACTCTACCAAGCGATGAATGCTCGCCCGAGCGCGCATCAACCCATAGCCGAGGTACGAGTGCTGGTATAGGACGTGGTCCTTGCCTGCGAACTGAAGGTCGTATTTGTGCTCGCCATCTTCAAGGTTCACCGAATCATCTTCGAAAATTGGCTCGAAAACAATTTGGGTTGAGGCACCACCAAGATCGAGGACGGCGTAAGGCGGGTTCTTGGACGAAGCACGGATGGTGTCAAGAAGGTAGTTGGCTGTGATCCACGCGTAGACACCCTCGTCCCGTCCGTCCATAATCACTACGCCGTCCTTGTCGACGAGCTTGAACGGATACTTCTCTATTATACGCTCTTTCACCGCCTCCAAGATCTCCTCTGACTGCTCATGACCAAGTAGCCGCAGCCCGGCAGTGGCCTTGACCGCGACTGGCGTGCATCTCCTTAGCGACTCGGGAATGACTCGCACAGCCTCGTCGAGCAACTCATCAAGGCTTTGTGCCGCGTCGTGCGGTTTTCCAGCAAAGCTTGACAAGCCCGGTCGGGTCATTTTGAAGACTTCGTACTCATACACCGGTGAGGGTCCACAGTTGTTGAACTTGTAGGCATGAATGCGTGAGCCAGTAGAACCGGCATCGATCATAAGAGCCCACTGGACGATAGGCTTGCCTGGGTGAGGCGATGAGCAGTGCGTAGTTCCTGCTGGATCTGGGTCTGTTGCGAAAGAAAGAACCTTCGCAGGAGTAGAACTTATATCGTCGGGGAGATCTAATGGTGGCTTTGGTTTTGGAGGAGGTTTGAACGTGTGAATGGGTTCTTCCAGCGGTCTCGGTCTTGAGACGTTGTCCTCGAAATCAGGAGTGGGTACATCTAGCGGCACAGTCAGCATGCAGATACTATCGTCATCCATGCGTTGAGGGCATTGCACCCTAGGTCGAAGAAAGTAGCGTGGCCTTTCTCTACAACTTGGGCCTGGTCGTTAACCAGGGTGACTGTAAGAGTCTACATGTACGTTTTATGCATGAAACGGACATTTGAAGTCCGGGTGATATTCAGCGTGCATCGTGCCGCTGCGGCAGACTGTGCCAAGGTACCCGACTCACCATCAGTCATACTCCAATCTGACCGACCTGAGCGTACTGCCCAGAAGAGGAGAACGAAAACCGTAGCCCCGATAGCCACCCGTTTCCACGTCAAGGATCCGCGCCATTTGTTCTGGGAGCCGCCCAAAGGTTCATATGGGTACTGTGTTATCCTAGGTAGTATAGTAGGCTTATTGTTTCCTCTCATTGTGATTGCTGAGCCGCTATGATTAAGGCTGAGTGCGGTCGAGTGGGCTTCAGGCTCGGGACTGGGCGACGCGCTGGCCGGTAGGGAAAAAGAAGGCGAAGAGAGCCTAGATCTGGCTGGCTCCGTTATCGCTGGAATTATTGAGAATTCTGGGAAAATAAAGTTGAAGGTAGGAGTTCAAGTGGTTGTAGTTGTAGTTGGCCCGATATTTCGGAGCGGTTGTGGAAGCCTCAACAATTAAAAGAATATACGTGCAATTAGTCCTACTAATGTATATACAATGGAATCGCGAAGTCCCTGGCTACCGGACTGCAGGGGATCGATATATATATCGATACAGAACGATCTACCTGCTGGGAACTGCGAGATATAGTCAACGAGGCAGAAGCTCAAATAAAATTGTTTACATACTTCCGAAGCACCGAATCGCCTGAGGAAAGCGGTACGTAGCTGTCGTTTACACCCGGCTTCCGTGAATTGGCAATGTGGAGGACGAGCTCGTGTTCGAGAGTGTAGTATACCCGGGGGGAGGCGACTCTTTGGGCAATAGCGGATCAGAACATGCGCTTGTCTCGGTATAGCCCAGGGGTTTAGACTTCGACACACTCGTGCAATCTAGGGGAGGTCGCAAGAATGATGGATTTTGAGCACAGAAGGTATTAGGGATTGTTGAGAGTTTCCGTTCTCGTCGCCTGAGGACGCACGATAACCAGATGGCGACAATGAGGAACACGAATACCGCGGAGGATATCGCCACACCAATGATTGAACTATTATCTACGCTGGTACATCCAATGGTGAGTGCTAATATCACTCAGACTGGTCACCGTTATTTACCTTGGTTGTGCGGTATTTGGAACCAGGGAGGAAGGACTGAATGAAGGTCAGCAGACCGGTCATCAGTACAAGTGAAAGGAGTCCCACCGTCCATCGGTATGAGGACCGTCATTGTGATTGAGGGCTGTTGGAAAAGGAAGAGTGGCGCCAGTGTTCGCTGCTGTACTTGCCTCGTCATCCTCGCTTTCGTAGGCGAGGTAATCGAGCTACTATAACCTTTAGCCTGATGGTGTCATTTAGCTCAGTCAATATGGAACACTCACCAACAACACCGAGAGGTTTCGAAGCTCGACTCTAAGTACATGGTTGGTGTTTTCCAATCCTGAGATGTGGAAAAGGGTTTGGTTGTAGAAATAATCCGCCTGGTTTATCGGTTCCCGACTTGCACTACCAATTTGAGCTCCGTCGATTGAATAATCAACGTGGGTGTTGGCCGCCCAAGACGAGACAGAATCTATTGCAATGTAACGAGCTTCTACGGCAGTCCCTGCGTCGTTTGAATAATTAACAGCTGCCAGATAGCAATGGTTGGGGAACTGACCGGTAAAGTTGAAGGTGAAATAAATATCATCAGAAACATTCGTTACACTGTACTTAAGCATAAATTAAGAGCTACATAGTGAAATACCAATAAACTTACTCATGCCAAGTTCCTGCATATGCTTTTGTTTGATCGGGATGAGCATTACAGTCCCTGCAAGTATTCCCAACGGTCCATTTGTCTGAAGAGTACGTAATGCGGTCCGTCTCCGAATCATCAACGATAAACCTCTTCGCAGAGACAACACTCGAGCGGCTCGTGATGAACGTCACGAGCGCGGCGCGCAGTACGCGCCCAACGGAGCGACGTGACGACATAGGAAGGGTGAAAGACAGTGGCTCCTGAAGAGGTATGTGACTTGTAGTCTTCGAAATTCCGGCCAAATCGCTAGTCCCTTGAGGGAGGAGGGGGCGTTTTACGTCCAAGCTTGAGTGAGACTGGTTACGAGTGACCGTGGGTTCTTCCCAGAAGACTAATAAATTTCCCTCTTCACTTTCATAAATTCCCTGAATGAGTTGTCATCGCCTCACTCTGAAAGCCCCCGTCTGGCAATCTCGGCCCCAAGCAATCTCCTCGGACATTCACAGGCAGGGTTGAGACGTCTGAAGACTTGCGCTGCGTTTCTTGAAACGGTCTTCTACGGTCTTCTTCCACGCTTCCCGACTCAGCGGATCAGGATCCGACGCGTCCGATGGGCCTTTGAAATGGAAATTAGCACCTTGAATAGCCTAGGTGCCACATGGGTGGAAATAAACCGCGCGGAGGTTTGATCCCTATCCATTTCCGTAGCAGCAGGGTTGCTGGGAAACCAGAGGACGTGCAACAGGCTGGCCCAATTGCAAGAATCAAATTATGGGTGTTTCCTTCATCTGTCAGCGAAGTCTGCGCTGAGGGAGTAATTTGCGGTGCAAGTTCTCAGGCCACGGAGGTATCTCGACGGGGGTCGAAGGTGAAGGCGTTCAAATGAATGGTGCGCACATCACTTGACGCAGATCACTCGACGCGTTTCCTAACGGACGTCGGACGGATATACGCCCTGCTCCTCACCCCACGCTGTCTCACTCCTTCCCGTGGGATCGTCCGTGTCACCTGTGCCACCCCTCACGTCATACGCTACTGCTCCACAAGGAGTATTTCGCCGAGGAGATAAGAAGAGATGGTGCTTGAGCTCGGAGTATATATGGCCTGATTTTCATTAGTAGCCAATGGGATTACCTCTGTGCGGCAAACAATGTTCACCAGCACCTCCTCTGGGCAGGCAAATATTCTTAGCCATTCAACTCTACTAACCTTGTATCACTCTTACGTACTTCTCCCGACTTCTTCTGTCGCGTGAGGATTGGCCCCGCCGGCCGAGGCTCCTCTCAATCATTGTGCGACGCGTCGGACCGCTATGGCGGGGTATGCTAAAATAGCCTAATGGACTCACCTGACTCCGGCATTCGGAACTCAAGGACAATATAATACCTCCTTGATTCGCTGGCAGCGCTGTGCTCGTCGAGGACTACGGTTAGCGGGGCAAACAGGGGCAAACAGGGGCTAGGGCAGGCCTGCTTGACTTCTCCACCCTTTCAGCTATACGCACTATTACCATCTGCACACACGATTAACGAGCCTCGCAGGGTAACGCGCAACGACAGCCCCGGCCCCTTTGAGCCCCCGCCTGCATATGCTATCGCGGTCAATATGCTGCAATCTGTGAGTCTGGTAGTCACTCCTGTAGCATCATTCATCTCCATCCTTGTCAATGGACAGTTGCGTCCGAGGGTCTTCGTTTTCAAGGACCTAGAGGTTGCCATTCGTACCCCGAGTCGACGCGTTCCCATATTTGAAGCTCGTAATAAACGCCACTTTCTCCTGTATGCCCCCAGGAACTCAAATCCAACCCGGGGTTTCAACTCCGCGCTTGCACACCTCCAATTGGCCTTATTCCGTAGTTTGCATCAAAGGTCGCCTCATATTATTTAGACTGTGGCTGTCTTCTCCTCTTTACGTCTTCTGCTCTCTGCTCTGATGGCCAGAATTCCGGCGTGAAGAGGTCGCACTAATTCGGGGTGGTACAGTAGATGCGAGTCATAAGGATTCGATCGACGGTACGGGACAAAGTGCTTCGTCGATACTTGACACCTTAAGCGCACCCGGGGAACCTCTGCTCCAGACGAATTAGTATCGAAGGCGGCACAGGAATGAATGAATGAGTAAATAATTAAATAGAGGCACAGGTATCTCACATATAATTTCATGTCGCTCCGTTAGGGTGTTATGTTGGTTCTCCCTTTCAAAGGGCGAGATACCCGTGGATTGCCCCCCACATACTTCTAACTGTGTTCGTTCCAAATATATTTTCCGCTGGGTGGTTCACATCATTTCATGATGGGGCCGTTTATAGCACAGCTGTCGTGATCTTTGCGAAGTATTCAATGTCTCGAACCGGTCCACTTTGCTGAGCGTGACTCCCGTGCCCCACTTCAACGACACATAAAAGGGCTATGAGCCATGCGGTGAATGGCGGTCACTGAACCTGAGAGTCTAAATTCATTTCTTAGCCTTCCCCAGCATACTATCAACCGTATATTGAAGGAGAACGGGACCCCACTCAGCTCCCGGTGATTTATACCCAGATTGTACAGCCACCTGATACTGTTGCTTGTTTCCACCTGTTAAAAATAGATACCCAAATGAACCCTAGAGCAGCGGTTTATAACCAGCTGTGTAATAGCGACCCATGAGTTAGCAGGGATATTCCATTCGAGCCACAGGGACCTTGGGTAATAAATTCCGACTTGTTGTGTCATTTAACTCCTTGAGCTCGAATCCCGATATACTGTCGAGAATAATTGAACTAAGAGAAAGGCGAAGGCGAGTGTGTGACGGAGTACAAGTTGGAAGTTTGCCCAAACAAGTACACCGATGTGCGGCAAAATAGTACAATGATTACGTTCCAAATAGAAGCAATATCGCAAAATTATGGAACACTCTATGGCACTTACACCTTGAGTGAGAAACCGCGCGATTCACCAGGGGGACTGAGATGAATGATTTAAATCATGCTTGTATTGCAATATCTCGCAGCAAAATAGTAGATGGTGAAATATGTATTCTATGCACGTGGGCGTGCGGCGCCTGGGGAGCTGGAAAAGGTGGCAAGCAAGTTGGTGAGTGCATGACTAGCGCAAAGGGCTTAAAAAATAGCATATCAATTAAGGAAGTTTATTATATTTATATAGGGGTAGAATGGCCAAGAGTGCGTATATCTGGTAGTATAGTAGAGTGAAGATCGAGTGCTCAGGAACGAGGTTCATGCGAAAGCTGGAGGATGCTGCGGGCATCTCCAGAGTACCTGCTCGTCAAGGTACTCACTATGAATGAAACGGATAGCAAAAGCGGAGTACAGGAAGGTTCTGAGCAAGTAATCGGCATATAGAGAACACGGGGTGGTTGTTGGGGAAGAATTCAGAGTTTTGGGAGTCTCGTTGTTTGATAGGGCAGTAAACGAGTACTGAAGCCAAATTTTCTATGAATTATTGAGAAATAGTTACTTACATAGGGTTAGGCAACCAAACCAGCTGGGTGCGTACCCACTCATATTCTAGTCGTATGTGGCACTGATCGTTCACCACATGTATGCTTGTGATGCAATACTAGTATTTTCTCCCATTTCCCAAATTTCGCACACGCCCATACAATCACCCCTATAGTCCGTGTCCACCACTGTAAGGCATTCAGGTAGCTGGGTTACACTAGCATGATACAACCCGTAGGAATTCAGAGCGACAGTGACCACCGTCAGCATATATATGCAACCATCACTGGATCCTTCCTCCTTCACAGGGAACCAATAGAGAGAACGGACACGGGCATGGAGGCATGGATGGTTCACTTAAGCCAAAGTTCAATGCATTATATTTAAAAAAGGGGAGCTCGGTTGGTGCACTTGGGTCGAAGGGAATTAGAGATGCACGAGTAGAACTTTTGACTCACTGATACCTGTAGGAAGAGAAACGATGACCCAGAAGAGAGGCTAACCATGGCCCTGCCATTCCAGGAGTAGTAGTCCAATCACTGAGCCACTGCACCGATACTCAACAGCCCGAGCTTTATCTGGAGTCTTGTCTAATTAAAGTGGTTGTATTTGTTCTACGAACGTGCTTGTCCCATCCAACGTGAATCTATAACGCTATTACAAAGTACACCAAGGAAATATAACAGTACTAGTGTATCACTTATTGTATATGTAGTTTTCAAGCCAGTGGAAGGACGAATGTTCGCAGCAATTATGACATTACTAGTGTATCTGGGTTCATGCTCAACCCAAGTGAGAAAAGGAAGACGACTCGTTGGCAGCCAGTGCGAAGGATTATCAGGTGTTCGACACAAAGGCGTTCACAACTTCAGCTACTGGCAATGTTGCTGGTGATTGGTAAGGTCTTTTTCGGCTGGGAAACGACGGTCACTGTAGGCGCATGTGAATCGGTGTGCAGCGCAGCCAAAAAAAAAAAAAATCAGGCATACCACTGGTTCCCACTGGCAGGTACACATAAGAAAGGCTGATGATTGAAGTGGTGGTCTCGTTGGTGGCGTATGGCGTCTTCCAACGCGGATGTACGATAGGCAAAGCACGGTGCAAAGTGGCACCCGTAGGCTCCATCGCTCCTGTTCCTCACAAACGCTGTGTATAGCGACATCCCGCGAACCCCGCGGCCCTCAGCGAGTTTGGAACAAGGAGGGTCGCCTACACATGGTTCATGCTCGTTTTGGTTTAACCACTGAGAAGAGTTACACTCTTGTTCGAGCATTTTCAGATCTTGAGGTAGTAGTTCGTCCCGGTCCATGGTATGCTTGACAGATAATAGAGGAGTGGATGATCGGTGGAAGAAATCGAGCGTATTTGAGAACCAGTGATTGTACAAGCCTGCTGGCTAGTGCCTCGGTGATAGCTGGCTGCAGGGGTTACCTGACGAGTGGAGTGTGGTCGAGCTGTTCTGTTTTATACAAGTCCATGCCCCCTAGATATTGTCGGAAGACCCCATTAGGCTCCTGGCTGTCTGATACATTCCACTGTTTGAGCCATGCCGTCAGGGAGCACTGAGCCATGCATAGATTAAAGCACCGATTTATTTGCATGGCATCACGAGTTCAATACGAGGAAGAAAAAGACTATATTCCCAGGCTTCTTTATGTTGGCAAGTGAACTGGTATTCGAGTGGATCTCACATGCTCCAGTAATACGAATTGTCGTATATTTGCTGGCATGCTAAAACCATCAATTGAGACAGGACTGGGGACGCTCCCGTCATTCGCCAAATAGCCTCATAAATGAGACTGTACAATAATGACGAGACCTCAATTAATCTCGTCGTGTGTCCTGTATGGGGGCCACAGGTAAAGGGAGGGATGCTCCACAACCTATTCAGTGATTGAACAAGGCCTGATCCTTGACGAGCCAGACCCTGCAGGTACGCAGTCCAGTCTCAAAACCATTGTAATTGAAACGTCAATCCCACCAATAACAGGTCGGGCATTCTGACACTGACATGATATATTGTTCCGGGTTCCATTCAAATCTTTGGTGACTGAAAGATGGATAGGAAGAACCTGCACGGGAGTGAGAGGTGAAGCTATGGAGCTACAGCTCTTCTCAATGTAAAGAGAAGGGAAATTCGGCTCCGCAAGCTCATAGAGAAAGGCATGCACATGCAGCTCAGTGAATCAGTTCGAGATAAAGTGTCTGCTACAGACCCAATCTCACTGAATCACGCACCGTAGGGCAGTAAAGAGACTGGACTGAATATGATAGTTTACGACTAACTGATTGGGGTGACTGTCTCCTGAATGTCTGCACGATTTGCATCCACCGACCCGTGTTTGGGCAACTAAGGGCAGGAGCACGCTGGTCCAAGAGGGCCATAGAATAGCCCAAATGTGTGCTTTACGAAGTTAGAATCATTGGAGATAGGCACACGGGGACGTGCTTTCTTCGCTTGTCTAGCAGCTAGGAGTCCTCTCTCGACAGTTTTGAATGCGTTTGCTGCAGAGTTGCAACCAGCTGCACTTAATGGAATTACGTTACTCTAAACAATCCAGAGAAAATCAACAATCGCTGTTCCGCCTTAAATGTTATGACTTTGAATAGAGAATACTAGGTCTCCTGACATAAGGAGCTTCTTCGTATTCTCCTGTGCATGTGGATTATAATTTATACGGTGTCCCTGGACGTCGTACAGGGACAACTGCACTGGCTCGCAATTTAATTAATTATCATCATCGCAAGGTTATAAAGGCAGTTGTCCGCTATCATAGACGAACCTGTACAAATCTACCACGCATATAAATAACAGGTGCTAACACTTTTAATAATTAAAATCGGCAGTCAGCCGCGCCTGTACTGTTTCAGACATGGGAACCAACAAGACAGGCAGCAACACAGAAGCTAGTGCTGGAGGCATATATACTGAGACCAGTCTGACCGTTTAATAAAGCTTGAATGGCTACCGGATTGTCAGAAGGGGCAGGGGGAGGCCGAAACCACGAGATCTGAATGGAAGGCATGGCTCTGGAAATCTTCTATAGATTCCTACTATTTCCCATCAATAGGGACTTCAATACTGCCCCTTTCCGGTGGAATGGAGGTGACCATCAGACGCATACCTCTTGGACAACTTGATCCGAAGCAACCAACACGCGGCCAGACTGAGGCGCAGTCTGATATATCGACTGTCAGCGGAAACGTCCCTTGATTGGAGCACGCATTTATCCTTATTGGTACATCGCAAGAGGGCCGATGCTCCGGTGGACATTCTGAGGCTGGAGGGGAGACTGGAAGACAAAGTTATGAATCTGGCGGCCACCACAGAACGATATAATTTTAGATAAATAAGAAATGGCAGTCCAACTTAAGCTAAATTGGTCGCTTGACCAGTCACCTTCAAGGAGCTTCTCTTAGAATCATTACGAAATATTCTCTCGACTCCTCGGAGTCATCCACTTATGTTCAGCAAACCAACTTGTAGCCAAACACGGGCACAAGGAGGCGGTCTGGCTGTGCGAGGTGCACCATTATACGGGGGCCTATGGCAAATAGCCGCTCAACTCACAATTAAGGGGTAGGTATGCAGTTAGGAGGTTGGGAATGAAAGGTCCAAGTAAAGGTTCCTCAGAAACCAGGCTGTTGTGCAACTTATCTACAAACTCGCAAACGTAACAATACGAGTTGGGGATCTCCAGGCATCAGCTTGCGATTGAGGTGTCATTGGCATGAAGACTGAATAATGCGCCTGATCGCCGAGATTAGTGTGTGTGATTATTTTGTATAATCCATGTTGCAGTCTCTTTGCGGAAGAACAGTACCAAGAAACCACGTTCGTTTTGTACATTACCCATAGGAAACTCTGTAGAGCAGATGTTGCAATGACCGTGGGCAAGAACTGTTTACAGCAGTGCAAACATCGAATTCAGGGAGAGCAAATTACACCTCATTTAGATAGCAGTTTCGGTGTGGGTCTCAAACAAACATTCCAAGGGCCTAGGTATGGAGTGTTCGTCCCAGTACCCGTACGCGGTACAGGATCCTTCGAATGAACAATCGTGCAGTGCTTATCTGACGTACAAAAGGCCAAGAAGTTCCCCCGCCGTCAGTCGATCCAATCTTCTGTCACCAGGACTCGTGCGTCTGTGTGTGCACTCGGAACTTCGTATGACTGAGATGTTCTGAGCCTGTGGAGGTAGCGTACAAGCCGGCTGATACCGCTTTGAACGCTCGCAATGCAGCTCCGGGCTTGAATTATAGTGGCCACATGACCACCATGGAAGCTAAGATGCAGAGGTAAAGCGGATGGCCGGAACTTAAATGGCTTCTTGCTTCGTACTTACAAAATACAACCAGCGCTTGTATTCAAGGAGCCGGAAAGTCAAAGGCGAAGCCGCTAAGGAATTCATCGATATGCTGCGGCACAGGAGGAAGCGCTACCAAATTTTTCGACGCCATGGGCGGCTCCAAGATGAGATATACGGCTTCAACCTGTCCATCCCCAACATGATTTCGGCTCTCCACCCAGCGCTGTGCACTGATGAAATTTTACGACTCATAATAGAGTGCCTGGACAGGAAGTCCTGTGTGCGTCTGGCCAGGACTTGCAAAGCTGTTCACGAGGCGGCGCTGGACGCCATCTGGCACGATATTCCCTCTGTAGAGCCCCTGTTTTCTCTCTTTCCACCTACCTGTATGCTCGGAAATCGTCCATACGAAGCCATGGTGCGTCGCGTGCGTCGTTCCTGTTCTCTCAGTCGACTCGAAATAACGCCCACCTTAGGCCTTTTCACGGTATCTTATCCCATCCGACTGGACACGCTTCCGGCACTATGCACCCAGGGTTGTGACCATCCACTCGAATGAGGCCAAATGGTCCCGATGGGCAGCGGATGAGTCGGCCTACATGACCCTCTCCCATTTTAGTCGTGAGCCACTCCTCCCAAATCTGCGTCATTGGTCTTGGGACGCACCAAGAGGACACGGCGACATCGTTGGAGCAATGGTCTTTCTCCACGACACGGTCACCTCCATCAATATCACTCTTGGCCACAATACCACATTTGACTCTGTATTCGCCTTTCTCTGTAATCTGCCCGAGCGTGTCCCATTACTCGAAGACCTTTCGGTCCATTATAATGATCGAGAATGGCCTGAGTGGCGACTCGAAGTCACAATGAACACACTTTCAGAGGTCTTCCACACGCTCCCTCACCTTCGCAAAGTATCACTCCCATTCTTCATGGACACGCCCCTCTTCATCTATCACATGGGTTGCATCCCTACCCTTCGCCAACTCACCATCTCTTGCGCCGAGAAGCTTATTGGTCACTTTGTGGATGACGATGCGGAAGAGGCGCCAGTTGTCGACGAAGATCCTCTTTTCCTCAGTGTTACGCACGTCGAGCTTCAAAGCACAATGACCTCCTGCTTGCGCTTCCTCCACCGCATCTCGTCTCAGCATCTCGAGTCGCTCCATCTCACGGCCCTCCATCTCCGATCCCCTACGCAGCTTTCCAACTGCGTGGAGATAGTCGCGGAGAATGCGCCTACTCTTCGCTCCTTCTGCCTTCATTATACCCCTGCTCCACATGATCTCCACTTTGACAACTCTTGGTTCCCGATCGAGCTGCTCATGCGATGTCATGGCCTTGAGGAACTATCTATCATCCATCCTCGCCCCATGCCGTTTACTGATGAGGAGATCATGCGAGCAGCCCAAGCCTGGCCTAAAATCAAGCAGCTTCGTCTTAACCCTCGACCGTCCCGTTCGATTGCCGAGTCGCGGCTCACGCTTCAAACTATAATTAACGTCGCACGCTACTGCACTCACCTCCACACCCTCCGGGTATTCGTCGATACTCGGACGATACCAACCCCGACACATAGCTCAGAAGGTATTAAAGTCCTCGATTTCGGAATGTCGAACCGTTCGTATACGCAACAACTTGCTACGTTTATTGCGAATGTCTGCCCCGAGGCAAGCGTGACAGGTGGGGAGACCTGGAAGGAAGTGGACGTCATCTTGAGCGTAAACAAGGCGACGAGGCTAGAAGACAAGAAGAAAATCGATGCTTTGCAAGCTGAGGTGGAGAGGTTGAAGGCCATGCTTGGAGGAGTGGCGGTCAAGTAGCAGCATTACGTGATGCCCGGAGATAATTTTGGAAAGGTCTTTTACTGGTTCATATCACGACCCTTTACACTGTATCCACTACTATTGAACCTAGCATAGCGGGTGAGAGGGGGAAGAACCATCACTTCCTCGTCCTGCCACGATACTCCGTTTGGCATGTAATAAATCGGGACGATATACGAGTATTTTTCAATTGAATGCAAAATTGAAATCCAGGGTCTTGTCTCTATCGGCGCGCCACATGCAACCAGCACTGAAGCCTATACTCCTCAGTCATCGCTGAACCAAGACCCGCGTTCTCCTCATCAATGAGGGGATTGCGCGCCTCAAGTGATATGGGTCATTCATGCACGGAAGGTGCCTGGTTCTCTTGCTCCGTCCATCACTTAATTCCTACTCAATCGATCATCAGAGTGGAACTCGAGCAACAAGCATATGCTGACAGCAACATAGTTCACGGTCCAGGCGCTGATTGGCCAGAAAGGATTTCGGGCCTTCAGTCGTTACGTTAATTGCTCAATTAAAGGGGCACCTCCTTTCCCCAAACGCAAGCCGTTGTGGCATTGTGCTATCGAGAAGCTTCTGGATGGCGTTCAAGAGGGTTAAAAATCAGTTATGAGCCATTTGGATTAGGACTAACAACGACAGCAGGATGGGACCTCGGAACATTGAGAATTCGCGGTCCACATTGCCGTCCCTGATCCACTGGCCATAATACATGATGGGCCAGTCGGTGGTTCATTGAAAGGACTTAAAGGAGGACGAGGAAAGGAGCGAACAATGGGTTGGGAGCATTCGCTTGGTGAAAAAGTGGCACTAAATGCAGTTGCCATTCGTCGGGGTGATAGAGTTTGGATGGACGTTCTGGAAGAGGCCGCTGCAATTCACGAATAAAAAGGAAAGATGGGTTCGGAGAGGGCCCCGGTAGCACGGGCCGGGCAAGGAGGGCCTTGCCGTGGGTTACCGCGGAGCATTTGGCGCGGTATAAAATTAGAGGGACGCAGTCGCCTTTCAAGAAGTGGCCAGCGAGATATATAGACCAGTCAGGATGTGTGGGAAGAGAAGGGACGGCTCAGCAAGGAATCGAATCCCGGTGACTGCCTATCTAGGAGTCATTCTAACCACTGAGCTCTGGGTCAGTTATGGGTGAGGAATCATCGTACACAATAACCACACAAAAGGAATGTTGGGAGCTGATAATTCCCCCACTTACAGGCTGGGTAGTGTAGTGGAAACTCACCTTCTAGAAATAGGGAGTCCGGATTCGATGTCTGGTTAGCTTTTCTATTCTCTTCCTGCGAGGAAAGAATGGGAATGCGGGAGGGAGCGGAATGGCAACCTTGCGTTTGTTGCGACGAATATACCCTATCATTCGCCCAGCTTCCATGGTGGCACCCATTCACCGAATAAAGCATTCCCAAGTGACTGCGTACTGGGTGTCGTACGTGCATGGTGTGGCCGGCTAGGCATTTCCTGTAGTCCTCTAAGCTCGAGCGGAGATATCGTGGAGGAAAGGGCTCCGTATAGGCCAGGCATAGGCCAAATTTCACCGAGGATGTGGCGTACCCTGGCAGTTGAATGACACAAGTGACGTACATTATCACGTCCAAACTCCTGCAGTGTCTCTTATTTTTCGGGATGGGGCAACAGTTGGACCCACCGCTATACGCTCAGCTGATAGGCCGCCTCTTAATTTGAAGGTAGATATGATCAGGCAAGTCGAGGTTGGAATATATGGGAGCACTGAGCAATCGGAGGGAGGTAAATTAGCTCGTCCAACTTGTCAGGCTCAACCCGTTTCTCGTAAGCCGCATTTTCCTCATGGGTACCAATAGTCTAGCATTGTTAAGGTCACTCATGCATACCACACAAATTGGAGCATCTCTTACACACGGCCAGGTTTTCAACGAGGATGGGTCGTTGTGCTCCTCAACCATAAAAATGAACGTACTGGCATACGCCACCCAATAGGACAGATATAGTAGGAAACAAAGGGTAGAAGCGAACGATTGTCATGGTGTGTGAGACGTGCAGAGTCCTGTTGACCAAGCGAGCATGTAGGGGAGGGCGTAAACGGGATATAGAACGTGTCACACAGGTGAAGTATCCTTCCTTGAGATGACGGGGCTTATAGCTCCCAGTCATCCAAATCGTCGACTTTGACGGCGGCAACCTGTTGGATACCCATAACACCAGGCGTGTACACCCGGAGAGTACGTGGTGAGGAGAACGTGCACCCAGTACCATCCGAACTCGCCGTGGTGCAGAGTCCGACGGCGTACGCAGCCACGGTGGTCCCGTCTACACAGGCGGGGACGACGAGCGTGTACTGGGTCGCTTCTGCAGTTATGGGCGTAGACGTATACGAGGAGGAGACGTAGGTCGTTTCTTGTGCGGTTTCGTTGAATGTCCCGCAGTGCTGTTCGACGGTTGCGAAAAGCGAGTCGAGTGGTGGCGAGGCGAGGCGGATGAGATAGGACGATGACTCTGCGCTGTCTGAGGTGGTGGCCAGCGTTTGCTGAAGTGGGGTACCTGGTCAGCTAGCAAACGGAAGCGGAAGGGACGTGACTGCGCACTGAAAGAGGTCCCAACATCCGGAATTTGAGTGGGACACTTTGCACATTGGAAGGAATATTATCTCTCTCGACATTCAGGATGGACGCAGCAGAGAGCACATCATCACGAACGATTCCACCAGGCCCATCGACGATCTCGCACTCGGAGAAGATAAAGTGCCACCAGCAGTTGGTGGTACCTTTGTTGCCCCATTGACCTTTGAAGTTCAACCAGGAAAGGTCACCGGAGAACGAATCGGGGTAAAGGAGTGGGATGATCGAGTCCTTCGAGTCCCAGTGAACGCCGCGGTCCGAGGTGATGTCCTGTAGCTTGAATATGACCGCATTGACGTAGGTGAATGTACCCGCTGATGACCACATGCCGTGCGAGCCCTTAGCAACGAATGCTGCGGGACGCTGATTGTTGTCAAACTTGGGGACTTGGTCCCACGGAAGCGTGCTGATGATACCAGATATTTGAGCGTGGCCAGACAAGTAAGAGTCGGTTGGTAGACGTACCCTGAGCCTTGGCCGGAATGAGCGTGGTAGTCGACTTGAGTGGCAACGCCGTTGACGGTGCGAACGGTGATTCGTTCCCAATCACCGACATCTGAAGGACAATACAACGACTCGGTAAATACAGGGAGAAAGCACAGGAACTGGTGACTGACGGTCTCCGACCTGACCCACGACGGGCACCTTCTTCGCTTCGTTGAAAGGGGAGAACTGCCAATAGAAGAGGTCGATTACACCGTTGGATTTAGGGACGATAAACGTGTACGTGGGTGGCTTTGTGGCTGATGTTGAGGGGTTCTGCCCACGAAGGAAAGAGCCTTTGCCGTTGTTAATGTCGGTGGTGAGGAAAGTACTGGCACCTTGACTTTGCACATTGGCCAGGTTGTCAAGTGTGAGTGGGCTGGGCTGTGTTGGCCTGTTGCCACTGCCGTCCTCCAACTAAAATATGATACGCATGGTCAGATCAAATAATCTCCTGAGAAAGCCGGTGGGCGGGCAGCATGCATGCAACGCACATGAACAAACTGGAGGAAGTATTCAACTGAGGAAGGCCAGTAGACCTCGTCCTGACTGGCCGATGGACGGGCAAGGGAGCACGAACGGCGGTGCTGCGGACTCACTGGAAGCGAAACTCTGGCGCGTATTTTTGTGCTAGGGCAATGTTTTCCGGAGTGGGTGCAGCACTTGCGGTCAATGCTAGGAAGGCGATGGATAACAGGCTGGGAATGGAAGTCTGCCAAAGAAATTTAGGAGGGCTCCGGGTCGGAGGAGAATAACCAAATACCATCTAAAGATATCTCCGAGGCGGGGAGAGGGCCGGGTGTGGGTAAAGAGCGTATAAGGACGAGGAGCGAGTCGGTTTTGGGTTTTCGTAGAAGGCATCGGTCTTAAGTAGATTTTGGCCAGATAATAGAGAGATTTGACACCTCAATCCTCCTTCTGGTGGTTCTATGGCATGCCGACTCGGGAGCTGTTCGCCGTCTTTTTACCGTCCAGCGGCCATATGGTCGCTTGGTACAGCCTGATGGATCAGGCGGAACAAGACGTTGCCTGCGTTGTAAGATATTTATATCAAGTCGATTGCATGGTCGCTACTACCATCCAAGTAGATCAGCACGGCTTTGGGTCGTTTCCAGGTTGGCTGTACAAGTGGTTGAGGCCAAGGCTTCGGAAATTGGTACTTCCGGGTGTTTTAGGTTTCGAGCTCCATTGCCTGGATACCAGATGGAGGGTTATATAAGAGCCTCAGGAATCGTCTTGTGTTTGTAGCGGCCCCTGTTTGGCGTGGCCCCAACAAAGATGATTGTTCTCCTCGCACATGGCATCGCTGCGCAGGCAGGCGAGTGCTGCTCTGCAGAGGAGGGACTATTACCGTATACACCGTCTTCTACAACTGAGAGCTTAAATCGTACAAATCCTCTGCAAATTCTTGGTTGACAAATATTGGACAGAGAAGGAACGAGGAAGCGAGCTTAACGACTTCGCTGATGGTGAGCAGCAAAGAAGCTACTTACCTTCTTATCTTGATTAGAGCTTTGAGTGTGCCCCAGAAGTGAAATATCCCAGGCATGCAACATAATATCCGCTCAGGTTTCATCGACACCTTCCAGTAGGATTAACGACCACCAGTACATGGCTTCAGTATGTTGCAGGGTGCTTCAAAAACGAACAGTCAGACCTCATTTCCACCTACTTTGTTATTCTCCTTTCTGAGCCCATTTTCTCCTTTCTATCGTTCACCTCTTGGTCCTTCCCACTTCCTTGCCTTTCCATTTCTAGGTTTCTCATTTCAAATATAATCGCTGGTCGTACTTTTTCTCGGTACGTATTGGACGAGCACTCTTCTGTATAACGTTCTGACGCGTCCACATCCCGTTACAGCCTATTGTAGTACTCCCCGACTGCATAAAGTTCTTAGTTCTTAATATTCATCAGGTTTGTACGCTTCAAATGCACGACCAGCGACACTTCCTATGACCTGCGATCACTCTTGATATCCGGGTGATACGATCTGACTCACCTTTGTAGTTTACTTCTATAATAACCGACTCTCTATGTCTTTACTCGACCCAGCGGCTCTTGGGAGCCTCCTCGATAGCCTTGGACTCGCTCAAGGTCTGCTCAAGCCAATCCCAGGTCTGGTGGGCAGCGTCGTGGACGCCGTACATGGAGTAACGGAGACAGTTGGAGGGATCACTGCAGGATTAGGTCTACCCCTTCCATCTCTCTCCCTACCTGGCCTCGGAAAGATTTTGGCAGTTACGCCCGCCACCTTCACTGATGCCAGCTCTGGCTATTCGGACAATCAATCAAGGGCTTTATACTCAGGAGACGCTTTGACTGGTGCCATCTCGACGAATCCGACCACCCAAGCCCCACACGACCCAAGAAAGCGCAGCCAATTCAAGAGCGCTCTTTCAGACTCCAATCTGGTTGACACCGCATTCTCGTCTGCTTCCTCTACGTGTAATGTCGAACCCTACCAACCTGAAGCGGTCACTGCAACGCTGCCAGCTCCCAATGTTACCCTCTCCACCATCTACCGCTATCGCCGACAACAGTCAGTCAACTTAGGCTCACTCTTTGTCCTCGAATCCTGGATGGTGCCGTCTTTGTTCGCTTGCGCCGCGCAACCGGCCGTCTCAGAGCTGGACGTCGCAAATGGGTGGGGAGGCTCAGCGAGAGCGCTGCTTGAGCGGCACTGGGATACGTGGATCACTGAAAAGGACTTTCAGTGGATGGCTAGTATCGGAGTTAATACAATTCGATTGCCTCTTGGGTACTGGCACCTTCCAACGGAGCACACCACCGGGACAGCATATGAGAGCGTCAGCCATATTTACGAAGGGGCTTGGCCACGCGTCATTCGGACCGTTTCAATGGCTGCGGACCATGGGATCGGCGTTCTCATTGACTTGCATGGTGCACCAGGTTCACAAAATGGTGCGCTGGTTCCATCCGTGAGCACCGTGTACATCTCATGGTTTCATAGGTCAACACCATTCGGGTGTATCCGATGGCCAAGCTATGCTGTTTTCTGTGCCTTCCAATATGGACAAGACCATCGACGCCCTCATTTTCTTGACCAAGACCTTTGTCAACGTCCCAAATGTTGTCGGTATTCAGATCCTCAATGAGCCCAATAATGTACCAGAATTGCTCTCCTTCTATAATCGCGCCTTGGATTCCCTGCGCGGAGTCACTCCTGATGCTGAACGCTTCCCCTTCTATGTCCATGATGGATTCGATATGCGACGTGGGACCGACTACGTAGAGAGTCGTAGCGATTGGGTTGTTCTAGATCATCATGCTTGTGCGTCATGACAATATTGACGAGATCGCCCGCCAGAGACTAACATGGTTTCGCAGACTATGTTTTCACGCCTTCAGATATGTCCAGACCAGCCTCAGAGCACATCTCGAACATCAATGGACCCATTGCAGAAGAGCTCAAAGGCTCTGCCACTCGACTAAACGATAATCTCGTCATCGGGGAGTGGTCGTGTGCGCTCACTAGCGACTCTCTCAAGGCAGAATCAGACCCTCAAGGTGCACAGAGTACCTTTTGCCAGAGGCAGATGGATGTATACTCCCGAGCGGGCGGCGGCTGGTCATTCTGGAGTGAGTCACTGCTCCCAACCCCAACACCTTTCCGTTCAGTGCTTATCGTTATTTAGGCTACAAGAAGGAGAATTGCGAGTATGATCCCTCTTGGTGCTTCTCGAACGCTGTTGGGAAGACACTCCCTCACACTTTCTTCTCGTATCAAAGTCTCCAGTCACTCGTCACTCCAGGCCAAGAAGCATTTGACAACGCGCAATATTCAAAGCGTTCCACGTCGATCCTCTCTCGACTCTTTTCCCGTGCTCATGACATGCCACCCCCGTTGACCAAGGAGCAAATGCGGCAAAAATACGACTACGCCAGGTATTCTCGTTCCATCTCATTAGCACAAGAGCGTATATCGCACGATGTGCAAATGCCGCCACTCCCGGAAATCTTAGGCAAGGTGGACCACCCGAACGCTGATCTCCCGATTGGCGCCGTTCATCCGAACGCATTGGCCCCCTCCGTCTATCGTTCACCTCCTGTTCCTATGACGCAAAGCCAGGTGTATGCCTTCAACAAGGCCAAAGCTATTGGGCCGATGGTTGATGAAGACGGTAAACCAGTCACTCCACAAGCGCACCGGTTCACCGCTATTCAACGCCGCCGCGAGGCCCGGAGATGCCTTCAAGGTTCTTCTTCACTCTGCCTTGTACAAGCCTCCACCCAGTTGGTGCCTCGAGAGGAACAGCCAAGCTTCACATCAGAAGAGCGGATCATGCAACGTGGATACTCAGATGGGTTCCTTACTGCTAAAATGTTCGCTCAGCAAGGGCCTGCTATGAGCCGGCTTGGGTTCAAGGCACAGTACATGAAGGACACGGTGGTGCTGCTCAAAGGTATGGGGACGATTGGAGATGGGGATGAGAGCAAGTACCAAGAGTGGTTTTGGAAGGGGTTGAATGATGGTGAAGGGTTAGTCGAGAAGGTTATTGCTGCTATGACTTCCCCGGCGTAAAGGGGAACACGCGATATAGGAATGGTCAGACGTTGACCAATGATGGTTTTGGATTGTATATATACTACTATGGACTTGCAGGGACAATCCAGTGCCTTCTATTTCATATTGATAGTTGCTTCCGCTCCTTGTACTCAACCTTAAAAACCGGGCGCTCGTTAATGACCTAGAATGACTCAGAGTGGTACTACAACCACGAAAGGGTCCATAATTGACCCGTTTGGCCTCCTCTCCGGTGCTTGTAGTGCTGTCGCGTCTCGGATGGTCTGCCATCCCCGTGAGTTGCGCGTTTAAACGGACCTCGATCATCTACTAACCTTTAATACCTTGATTTGAGTCGATACAATACGTGTGCGCGTCCAGACTTGGCCATCTTCAAGCTCTGTGCCTCGTTCTCTGAACCTCCTCATTGGGAAACCACTTGTACCGAAGTTGTATGCAGGTTTACCCGTTACCATTGGATTCTCTGCGCCTGCTTTGGCCGTGTATTTTACCACGTATGATGGTATGTGCATCTTTGTAGCCGAAACTTTGTCCTAAATGGAAAAAATAATTCCTAACCGAGTTTTTCTTTTCTTTTCTTTATTGGATACCCCTGTCGCGTGTAGCCGGGAAACTCTTCTGGGGGTCCACGTTGTTTCCGTCTGCTTACCACACCGCAAGTGTGACGGGGCAGAGCCCCAGCTGGATGTACCAAGCGCCGGTGTATTTGCTGTCCGGGTTGACTGCTGAACTGGTCTCCGGCGTTATTTGGACGCCGATGGATGTCGCGAAGAGTCGGCTTCAGAGAGGTGCAGAGGACCCTTCTACTGGCCGGAGCGCAGTTCGACTCTTGAGGGGCGTTTGGAAGAGGGAAGGGTGGAGAGGGATTTTTAGGGTACGTGGGCACTCGTGGGTCTTGTGGCGGGATAATAGTAACCCTCGCTCTACCCACAGGGGTATTGGGTGTCCATCGCGGTTTTTGGGTGGGTCAGATTCCCTGCTACCGGCCGTGAATTTTAAATTGCCGCGCGCTGATGGTT
>Ga0307515_10001505_pt1 | contig 52106 bp, 47 predicted proteins | sample 17_EM_MG_FD_194513 | JGI IMG/M metagenome (GOLD analysis project Ga0307515, IMG submission 194513) | Populus trichocarpa ectomycorrhiza microbial communities from riparian zone in the Pacific Northwest, United States - 17_EM | ecosystem: Host-associated > Plants > Roots > Unclassified | place...
CGATGCAAGCGCGTACCCAATGAACCCATTCCGACGTATGGTCACAGTTGGCCACAACGCCAGAGCGTTCGTTTAAAATAGGAGACCGACAGAGCAAGAAGAAACGGTGAAACAGCGATCGGAGGGCAATATGCAACGCGACGCGTGGTATTGAGGCCGGGCGCGGAGTAACCCGCCACCGGGGTGTCTCTGACGGCTCTGACGGAGCGCGTCCACTCTGACGGAGCCATTCCGCCCGGACGGAAATATTTTTTGCTGATGAATGAACCGCAAGAGGACGGGCAAGGTGAAAGCAGAGCACAAGAAGAGGTAAGGGTTGAAAGGAGGATGGGAGACTCACATTTAGTTGAGGAAGAGAGAGAGTAATGGTTGGAAGTTGTGCGCACACAGACTGGATATGCCCTTGTGGACACCGGAAAGACAATGACAGATGAAGTGACCATGGGCTATGACAAGCGGGCACGTATTGAGTTAGCTGTTCCAGAGGTTTCAACAAGGGCAAATGATCTGGAAAAGAGAACTATCAGGAAAGCAGTAGCATATAGCAAGTAACAGGACAAGGTAGATTCCATCAATCACACTACTCAAAAGACTCCGAACACTCTGACAGAGGCCCAACAGCAACCACCCGACCTGCGCTCGGGAGACTGCACCGTTCTCCAAATCAGGCAACTCAATTACACTATTCTAGCCCGTCAGGAGAGTGAAACCAGCAAATTGACCATTCGACTGCTTCCAAGATTACAATGGTCTCAGCCCCTGATAACGAACCAGGTGTCACAAGGACCCTGGCTGCCCCAGAGATAATCGGAAATGCTCAGGGTTGTGCCATCTCTGCCTTCAAAAATCATGTCGGATATACCTAATGCTGGTATACCAGGACTTCTCTAACAATCATGGGAAATCTGCAAGGGCACGAGAGGGTCATCCTCTTCAATACGGGTTCTGAGATTTGTGCGATGAGTGAAGAAGTCACAAGAGAGCTGATTTGTGAGCGTAAACAAGCCGACTGGAAGAGGAATACTTCGGACGGCAATCCATCTGATTGGACGACCATAGAAAATTTTGTACCATTCATCATCCACTGTATCATCATTCCGATGTGTCTCAGTTTACCATGAGCTGGATCCAAACAGTTATTTTGGTCCGCCCATGGAAAACACAGACTTCAATGTCTGAAATAAACCTTGATGGTGGCAGTTGCCAGATGACCATCTTTGCTGTGAATGGTTCACAGCTGGTGACATTTGTTGCTACCTTTCCAGGAGACAAGAGAGACAGATTTGCTAGCAGCTCTGGAAACTGATAGGCCTAGTTTAAGTAAGCATGACAATGGAGGATAGGGCCCAGCACGATGAAGGTGAGAGATTGGAGTTTCTGAGTGCAATTGGTGGAATGAGAAGAGCTTGAATAGTTGAAAAGGAAAAGAGTTGGAGGTGGTTGACAGCAAAACGTCACTTGCGGGGAAAGTGGAATGCGTATACAATGTGAATCTGCAGGAAACATTGAAGGAAGAACGGCAACAGTCTGTCAACAATGAAGGGCTATTCAAGGCAGTGAGAAAGCTGATGGTAAGAGGTGTGAACAGGGAGGATAAGTGGGAAGAGAAGGAAGGACTGGTAGTTGGAGGGTAGGTTAGGAGGATGGTAGCAGAGGGGTGGTCGATGAGAGTGGAGGCTCAGGTGAAGAATTGGAGGGTAACTGTGAGCCAATTGACAACTTTTGCATCGGTTTCTAGCAATAGCATAGCCCCAGACCTGAGTAGAAAACGACCATTTTCCTTGTACTTGGACTTGGAAAAGTATAATGTAGATGAGACCACCAAAGCAGTGTGGCTGTACACCTGCTGCATATGCTTTGCCCAGAAAGTGAAGCCTGTTCCGTTATCAAATGGAAGTACGCCAGATGCCAGACTCAACTGGAGAAGAAGTACTATCGCATGGGCCAGACCAATGCCAGGCTGTCGAAACGAGTCATTGATTCCTGAGTTCTTCCACCCTCGATGAGTTTGAAGGTTGGACGCAGACAGAGTATGAGAGTGGTGGATAGAGAGCAAATCATTGACTAAGGAGACCGAAGGCATGCTGGGCTTCATATCGAATGGAGTGTATTCTTTCTAATGGAGATGGTAGACACTCGGAATGGCAAGTAATGATGACTAACCACCTGATCATATGTGGTTTGTGTGTGCTCACAATATCTGGACAGATCATGTAATCCACACACCCTAGAAAGTCATTCTTGCGGGAAAAGAGACGATAGAAGTGAAGATTTGGTAGGGAATATTCCAGCCAGCTTGGGGTCTCTACAGGAATGGTCACTTCAGCATTCTGAAGAAGAATATGATGTACTGCTTTATCATCTCCTCTGTGTGTGCGAATTGGCATACACTGGAAGTTGCTAGGACATCACCTAATGTCAAAGAGTTTTTGGAAGTCTTCACCAGATTGTCTATGTCTTCAATGATCAACTTTCACCCTGGGTGCTATCAAAAGGTATTGCATGAGGATTGCAGGGACTATATGGCCTTTCAGACTACTTAAGGCATGTATCAGCAAACCAGACAAGAATAAAGACCTACCTATTGAGTATCAGCATTTGTTTAAGTATTCAGGAAAATACCAAATTCCTACCAGTGATCAATTGCAGAAATAATTGTCACAGATGTTCGAGTGAAAAGTCCAAAGAGTCAACTTCGGGTGGGTGAGGTACAATGGCTGGCAGGAGTACGAAGGTGTGTTATGGAACACCTTCAGAAACTCAATAACATACTAACTAATCTGGTGAGAGCTGGAGCCACCAGTTCGCAAAAGAAATTTTGCCAGTACTTGAAAGAAGTGAAAATAGTGAAGTTGACAAGCAGAGAGGCAGGAAGGTGGCCGTAAGCGTCAATAACTGACATGGGATGGTCATGGCCCTGGTGCATGGACCGTACAAAGTGCTGGGCATTCTTACAGCTTTGAACATACTGTGGAATATAGATCACCAAGTAAGCAATACTCTCAGGCCTCCTGTTCTGGATCCTGTGGAAGGACGTTAAGTTTCAATTGAAGTCAGAGGAAAACAAAGCTTTTGCAATCTTCAATGAAGCTCTGTGCAATACTCTTATATTCAAGACATTACATGTTAGCAACAGGGCTCAGTACATAGTCCTGGGGGATGATCCCTGCAGACATGGGTGGGGAGCAATCTTACAGCAAGAAGATGAAAATAAGGACTGGGACTCATGTCACTGTGACAGTAGGCTGTGGAACACCACAGAGAAGAGATATGATGTGGGTGAACATGAGTGCTGTGAACCGATGGAGGTACTTAAGATGTTTTGCAACTGCTTATATGAGGTCAGATTCCTCATGGAGACAGAAGCTGACAACTTCATGCATCAACTGAGCTAATCTGCCAATGACATGCCAGGAGTATGAGTTGCCCGCTGCATTGTGTGGATGCAACTGTTTGATTTTGACTTGAAACCCCTTCTTGGGACAATGGATGGAGGTCCTGAATGCGACTCAGATAGGCCACAAGGAGATCGGCAGTCCAAGCCACCCGAGGAGGATAGTAGTAACAACACAATTAAAGCAAGGTTACTGGGAATACAGGTCGAACAACAGCCAGCAAGACAGAGCAGGGGAAGAGCATACAACCATTTGTTTCGCTATGACTGGCAGAGAAATACAAAGGGCGATGGACAGAGATAGGTAACTCTTTGCACAACCTGAAGAAGCTGAAAGGAAAAACTCTGAACTAAATGCAGAAATGTTGGCAGAAAGCTCCAAAATACCTTGTATCAGATGGAGTACTCTACCAGAGGCGCAACAACATTCAACCACTTGCCGAGGGTTTAGTTAGCTTGGGGAAGGGATGGATCACAATGCAAGCTGCCCATGACCTGAGTGGCCATCATGGAAAGGAAGGAATGTTACGAATGGTAGGTGAGTGTGACTGCTGACCTGAAATCTACCTTGACCTCAAAGACTGTTTCAACACAGGGGAACAATGCCAGAAATGAGCGCTTGAATGGTCTGATGAACCCCTGAAGAGGATTCGCATTAGTCACCTATAGCAGCGAGTGGGAATAGGCATTTCGTATATACCAATAATGGAGGACCGGTACCATCTTTGGGTGATACCCCAGGAGTGTCTGGGTAGCAGGGCAGCAGCATGACTGCTAACACTGGGTACATAGGAGAAGGGAGCCAATGTCTTCTACAAGTAGGTTATTTGTTTTTTCATAGCTTGAGAAAGTCCAGTGGTGGACGAAGGAGCAGAGGACAAGATATGGACCGACCAAATCACAACAGGTTACGATATCCAGAAGATCTCCCTAGGCCTGTGCCCTGCCAGTGTTAATGGACTAATCAACAGAGAATACAGATCGATTACAGATGGGCTGCCCAAACTCACACCTTGCTCTGGCAAACAAAAAGAAATGTGAATTGAAAACCTACCAGCAGTGCTTTGGGCCGATCCGATCATCATCACATCAATGACTCAATGTTCGTCCTTCCACTGTATGTTTGGTCGCTATGGGATACTTCCAATCAATCTGGACACCTCAACAAGAAATACTGCAAACCTGAATGAGGGAATTGATTATACGGCGTCCCTGCTGGTGGCTTTGGTAAGGTAGCAGGCACTATGGTAAGATGATGTGGATGGTGCCATTCAAAATTTAAAGAAGTTGAGAGATGCCAACAGATGTTAGTTTGAAAAAGCAGGCAACATCCAAGCTAAAGACCTCCGCCTTGGTAATTTACCTCTGGTGCATGAAACGATGATAGAGCAGACTCATCGTGCCAAACTCGATGCTAGGTGGTGATGGCCCTACCACATTACACAAAGTGCCCACAGCTTAGGGTCATAACAATTGCCAGAGCTAGATGGACTGGACCTTGTGGGCAGGATAGATGGTACTACACTCAGGAAGGTCTCCACTCGCAACTAAGACATACACTGATCTTCAGAAGTTTGAACACCTAGCATTATGCAGGAGGAGGAATCACAGGAGTTCAAGGAATATGAGGGGAAGGGAGTAGCAGGCCAGAAATATATTGGGGAAAGGTGGAGGTATTAAATTCGGTAGATTGATTGTGGGATACAATCATGGGTATAGGTGGAGGATATGACAGCGTACCAGGAGGTTGCAGATAGATGGAATGCCACCCATCCGATGCCGACCAACCACCAGTCCAATCAATAACTCAATCGATGTGGAGTAGGTAGCGGGTGGGACAAGGGGGGGAAGGGAGGAGATCCATTGCATGGACCATAACAATAAGAGTTGGAGAATATGGAATCCAAACAATTCAGTTAATTTGTGAGATTGTGGGAGAAAATATATTCCTACTGACTGAGTTGCATCCACTTTACACAGAAAATTCCTATCATACTACCCTAATCCTATATTAACAGAGAGATAAAAGTTTTGATGACAATTGCAGGAGTGGGCAAAAAATTCACCACCTACATCTGGAACAATAAGTAGGATATGATCAATCTCTGAGTACACGTGGGGTATGTGGGGAAGAAGTGAAGAAGAAATGAATATAGATGAGAACAGTATACTCAGAAAATCGAGAACCACATACAGACAGGAAGAGACAGGAATTGGCACAATGTTGAACCGATTGGAGGTACACATATCACTATGCCAGGGAAGGTGATGGAACTTGCATATTGTGTAGTAAGTGCCATTTGTCATGGTTTGGCCATATACTGATGCAACATGTATCATTACACGAAACAATACAGAGACCACAGCTTACATCCCCACGCAGTCGACCACACAAGTATCTGCCACCGGGCAACAGGTCACAAGCCCTCATGTTCAACTGGAGAAGAACATCCAACATAGCAACTTCATTTGTCGTGCGGAGGTCAACATCAGCATGCTGAAGCATCTCCACATGCTTATCAGTTACACTGTATCCTGCTGTGCTTACCAAGGCGACAGCTGTACATCTCCTATACAGTCCAAGAAACTACAATAATTTGCCATTCCAATATAAAATCTTGCAGGATGAGTTCTCCCACCATCACCATCACCTACTTCAATAGAACGAACTATGCACAATGGGCAATGGAGATGGCCCTAGTTTTCAAGCTGTCACAAGTGTATGGTATCATCACAGGATACTATAACAAGCCAGCAGAGCTAGCTGTAATCACTACTGCCACAATGATGGCCGCTTTCAAAGACTGGATGGATTACAATGGTGTTGCCAGATCAACTATCCCGATGGGAATAGTGTCCAGGATCCAAACATAATACATGGTTGTCGACAATTCGAAGATGCTTTGGGAAATACTCTCTTCAGTAAACATGTCACTGTGGAATCTCAATATCCTTGACATTAGGGATAACCTTCAGAGCATCAAGCTTCAGGAGTATGGAAATGTTGCCAAGTAGGCATTGCAGATTGATCAGCAGGTCAATGATTGCAATCTCTGTGCAGAATGGACAGCGACTTTGACTGCTCACACTGATCCCAATATGACCACTGCATAGACAATCACCAAGATGAGTAAGCAAAAATTCATCTTCTTCCTCCCTGATGGTATCCCAAGTAATGATGGGTGGACAGTCTTCCTGGAGCTCTTGATGGATGAAATTGCCATGATGACTGCCATGCCCGATGAGATTGTCACCAAGCTCATCAAAAAGGCAGCTGCAACCAAGAGAGAAAATGGGCTAGCTCCAGTGGCTATGCTGTTTGCAATAAAGGGTGGCAAACATGTTAAAGGTGGCAAAGGTCCAAATTGGGATAAGAGAGATAATAAGAATGATAGGAAAGAGAAGAAACAGCAGAAGTGTTTTCAGTGCCAACAGAGAGGGAATATCACCTAGGATTGCTTAAGCAAGCAATGTGGCAATCCTCCAAAGGCTGCCAACACTGCAGTAATAGTATCAACCGAAGCATTGGCTACTTCAAATCACACCACTTTGATTGAGAACTATTGGATGGTGGTTTACCCAAATACTGCATCCAGTGATTGGTTCATGCATTCCAGTGGCAAGACTCCCATCTCCGGCGATCAATCAATGTTGGAGACTAATACCAAATATTCTTCGAATTGAAACACAAGTAGCAGCATGGAGGGATCCTATCATTGGCTTCCCGATATGGGAGTGTTAGGTTAATTTGTCAATTAGTAGATGTAATGTCAGAAATGATCATACTTCGACAAGTGGGGCATATGCTGGGATCAGACAATCTCATCTCATATTCTCAGATCACCGACAGTAATGTCAAAGTCAAACAGGTAAATAGCTATGGTCCCAACCTCTACAATTGTGAAGGCCAATTGATTGCCACTGCACCTCACGTAGATGGGCTATTCATGCTAGATTGAGTTCCGGATTGAGTTTCATAATCTACTGAATACACCAATATCAGAAATGAAAGCTACCTGCTGCCACTCCAGCTGACTGGGTACGCATCTTGGGACAAAGCACAGATGAAGTGGTCATGGCACCCCTGCTTGGCATAGGTTAGTCTGAAGGGCATGGTGATTGTGCTGATGATTGCCAAATATCCAAGATTGACCAGGACATTTCAACTGCAAGACCTGCACCAAGTTCAATGCAACTCAAATGCACATTACTCCGATATCTTCCCCTACCACTGAGCCTCTGCAGCTCGTGCACTTACATATATGTGGTCTCCAAGAAACAGCAATTGGGGAAGGTCAATTTATGCTTCTCTTCGTGGACAGTACGATAGGGCATAAGGATCAGTACATATTGAACTACATGTCAGAAGCCCAGGAGATGATCAGAAAATTTATGGCTATTAAAGAAAAGTAGTCAGGCAAGCAAGTGAAGTAATGTCAAACAGATGGAGGTGGTGACTGTACCTCCAAGATGTTTGCAGAATACCCAAAATCGGAGGGTATAAAAATGGAAACAATTATGCCCTATACTCCTCAATCGAATGGAGTCGTGGAACAGGCCAACTGCATGATCATGGAGGGCGTGTGATACATGCTGGACAATGCTGGACTTTGAAGGATGTACTGCACACTTCCAGTGTCAGTGGTGGTCTATCTCAAGAACTGCACTCCAACGTGACAGTGTATTGCTAACATTCCAACCAAGGCCTAGCATGGGAGGGAGCCATCGTTCATGCGTCTCAATATCCTCGGCAGTTTCAGTTTTGTGCATATCACAAATGAGAAACAAAACAAGCTTGATTGCAAAGTAACTCCCTGCATACTTGTTGGGTACAACAAATCACCTAGACATTACTTCATGTATGACCCATTGGCCAAGACACTTCACTGCTCCAGAGATGGAATATTCAGGGAAGAGATGACGTAATCAGCACTGAGTGCGACAGACTAAGCAATCTTCAAACGGCACTTCTACAGAGATGTCCCCAAGGAACCCTAGCCGACAGAGCAGCAGGTGACCAGAGATAAAAGTTCCAAATGTCAAATGCAGGACTCATTTGACAACCATTCTCTTCCGGAGACTCTGAAGCCAAAGAAGTACTTCCAAGAATTGGCTGGCCATGAGATGTCACATGGAGATGCATGGAAGCCGCCAGGCGAATGCAGCTGTGAAAATTGCACCGGGAAGCAGAACTCAGCAAAGACTACACAACTGGCCCTTGAAGATAAGGAATTCAAGGATATGATTCCCATCTACGCTGCAGCAGTGATTTCCAATGATCATGATCATCAGGATGGGATTGACAATGCAGTGTGTTATGCGGCAGCATACTAGCCTCCACACACAGAGAAATGGGATACAGTGATAAATGAATAGTTGGATGTAATTGGTGAGCATCAAGTTATTGGAGATTTTGTGGAGCCTCATGAAGGGGGAAAGGCTTTGCCAAGTCACTATGCATTAATGATCAAACGTGATGGGGTAGACAATGTATAGCAGTTCAATGCTAGGCTTCTCTGTCGAGGAATCACCCAGTGGAAGGCATCCTGTTCAAGACAACATATGCACCGACTGCTTGCCTGGGTGATAATAGGCTAGTACTCACAAATGCCCCAATTACAATCTCAGGATCCATCAAATGGCCATATTCACGGCTTTCTTGATAGATGACTTGGACGAAGAGATATGTGTGCACTCAAAGCAGGGATATTGTTGTTTGCTCCAGAATGGCCGCCGATACAACCATCCAAAATTGACAAAGACTTCATGGAAGATTGTACTCTGCTTGATAAAGTCACTTTGTGGACTGTACCAACCTTCACAGGTTTGGTATAGAACTTTTCAGAACTTCGTGGACTTGATTGAATTCATGGCATCACAAGCCGATGGAGGACTGCTCATGCACAATGTTGAGGCTCAAGGCATCGTCATTTCTGCAATCGTTCTATACATCAATGATCTGCTCGTATTTGCTATTGAGGTTATGATTGGAATGATCAACAATTAGATGAAGAAGTTGTTTCAGATGCATGATTTTGGAAGTGTCTCCATCAATCTCAGCATGAAAATTGAACACAGTCAGGAGGGTCACACGATTGAGATCCAACTGGATCGCTACCTTGGGACACTCTTGGCGAAGATCATTATCTATCAGTACAGGCCAGTTGCCACCTCAATTGTGATAAAACCTCAAAAGATGAAGCCTGTGGATGATACCCAGGATACGACCAATTTCCAATCGATGATTGCAGTATCAGCCAAATGCATATCAGTCAGGAAGAAACACGCAATCCTCCCTGACACTCCGGGCATCCTCACCAGTGCTTCCAAGTACTTCTATATGCTACCAGACCCCCCTGGAGCGAAGCAAAGTGCTCTCAGACTCTGCAATAGCAGTCTCAGGTGCTCCTGAAGACAACTGCAGTTATGGAGGTGCATTCAGAATGCTACGAGATGTGACTGATAAGATAGTCAAATTTTGGAGCTCCTTAGACCTCTGTGCAGATCTGCGGGAGACTTTGAGAGAAGCTGGTGCCGCTGCACTGCTGTGAGGCAGACTTCAAGAGATGCCGAGTCCGCTTCAAAGCACTGCAGTAGACTTTGTGCCATATTCTCACAATGGTTGTCCTTACATAACCACAAGGCATTTTGTCTTATCATATTTGTCTTCGTTACAGTCACAAGATTCGCTACATCATAATATTGTATGCATTATATAAGTCCCACAATGTATATACATATGATCAATCTGGCCGCAGACAGTAGTCAAGCATAATTGGAGGAGCACCTGGACATGCCCATCGAGAGAACTTTGATATGCACCACTTGGAGACTGTTGTGGTGAAACAGTCTAGCGAGAAGGCAGAGAGCCCACCATCAACACTCCGCCGTGCTTCTGGCGATGTCCAAACAGCATTCTCGAGAAGGAGAGGTTCTTGCTCAAGGAGTGTACAAATTTAGTGGGAACATATGATGCTACCCGGCATTGAGGATCCACGCAATTAACTGGATCCTCGAATGTTGGACAGAGCGAGTGAGACCAGATGTTGGGAAAGATAGAGGTTGTATTTTCATTGTATGATAAGATGAGATGGAAATGAGAAGATATCTATATTCTCCCCATCACTCTGTCCACCTCCGTTACCCATGTATCTCCATACACTGGCCGTCGCTCCTTCAAGATATACTTGGAGGCCGCAATCGAGTGAGTGTGGAGATGCACTTGAGGGCTGAGATCTAGTGAACTCAGAGATGCACTTGGAGGCCAGGATCAAGCCAGTTTGGAGATGCACTTGAAGGCCGAGATCGAGTGAGTTTGGCAATGCACTTGGAAGCCAAGATCGAGTGTACTCAGAGAGGCACTTGGAGGCCAGGATTGAGTGAGACTGGAGATGCGCTTGGTGACCAAGATTGAGTCAACTCAAAGATTGACTTGGAGGCCATGATCGAGCCAGTGTGGAGATGCACTTGGAGGCGGAGATTGAGTGAACTCAGAGATGCACTTGGAATCCATAATTGAGGGTGTTGGGAGATGCCCATGATCGATCAAGATTGGAGGAATACTTGAAGGTGGTTGTTCTGGAGGCGATTGATCTGAAGGCGGTCAATCCGGAGGAAGCCAATCTGCAGGCAGTGAATCTGGAGGCGGTGAATCTGGGGGCGATAGATCATGAGGCATGTGCGATGGAAGCTGAGACTCTATTCATTGGTTAGCTTGTAATTGTTGGAATGTAGAGAATTGCGTACAACAAGGTACTCTGAGAGCTGAGAGACTGGCTGGGAGCGGGAGACAGTCGATCATGGGATGATGCAGTACACGGTGTATGCAGTACTCAGTGTGTGCTGTACTCAGTGTATGCTGTACTCGGTGTATGCAGTTCTCAGTGTGAACTCTTAATCATGGCAAGGAGAGATGGAGAGGGATGAATTAACATCGTGTTGTGAGGCAATGGTAGAGTTGAGAACGAGAAGGAGAGAGATGGGAGGAGATGGGGCAAATCATCATGAGAAACTGGGGCTTGAGGGAATTTGGTGTGCAAGTCAATTTCCCATCCCCGATACAGCAGGTTCGAGTCCCGATCCGGCTTGCAATAACACTGATACAAGGTCTTCCCAACCCAATCAGGCAAGTCATACCCCAGATTTCTCATATCCGCTCGTATCCTCCACATTGTTCTCATCTTCATCGCCCATCTCTCTCTGTCTCGTCCACAACTCTACCATTGTCGCAGAACACAATGTTAAGTCATCCCTCTCTATCTCTACATGCCATGATCATGAGTTGACACGGAGTACAGCATACACCGAGTACAGCATACACCCGAGTACAGCGTCCACCCAAGATTGTTTGTCTTCCCTTCATTCCCATGGTTACAAGTTGACCCCGGAATGTAGCTTCAGCCTGCAGCGTGCCTCCTTACATGATCGACCGCCATCAGTCCGCTCGCCATGAGAGCTCAAAGGTAAAGTCACCTTGTCACATTCCCCCGATTGTGAGTCAAGTAACTGATGAATAGATTCTCAGCACCTGGCATGCCGTCAATCGGCTGGCTCGGAGTACTCGTCCAATATCTCACTATCACGCAGTTCAAAGTGTATCTCCAAACGCTCTTGATGACGGCCACCAAGTTCACACAATGATGGCCTCCAAGTGCATCTCCGAACTCGCCTGGCCACCATCTCGGAGTTCATCTCTAAGTTCACTCCATCACGGCCTCTAATTTTATCACCAATTACCTCCTCCAAGTGCATCTCCAAACTCGTTTGATCACTGCCTTAGAGTGTATCTCTGAGTTCACTTCATCGTCATTTTCAGGTGCACCTCACATTGCTCTTATGCACTGCCTGCAGCCAGTCCAGCTATACTGTGTGTCGATGGGTAGCTATATAGATACAAAGATGAGAATACAAACTGTATTTATCAGTTTTAAAAATCGTTGAACGATAAGTAGTAGCTACAATTTCCAGACGCACCAGCAATATTCCCAAGACGATGTCGTTTTTCCCTGACTTCTTTACTGTGATTCGAGGCGCTCCCAGGTGCTCCCAGGCTTGTCGTCGGCGCTCCCATCCATGTCCTCGGGGCTCCCAGACATGTCATCGGTGCTCCCAGGCTTGTGGTCGGCACTCCCAGGTGCACCTAAAGTCCTCTCCAGTACTCCGAGGTGTTCCCAAATTTGTCCGAATCACTCCCATGGTACTCCTGTAACAGTCATCAGTGATCCCAGTTACTCCAAAGGCCGGCTGGAATTCCCTCCTAGGGTCTGATACTCTCCCGAAATTGACGCATTACAGTTTACACTCCATGTCCTCTCAGACACTCCTGGAGGCTCCCAGTGACGAAAATACATTTTGCTGATAAAGCCTTATATACACCATGACCACCACAGGTCCCAATATCATAGATGCCATATCTGGTCTCAGCGAGTACAATCATGACCTGAGCTATTAGCATATGATAGTTCACAAGGGTGAGTTACAGTACCTCAATGGCACAAAGGACTGGCAACTACATTTCGGAGCAACACCCAGTGGAGCACTCGGAGGAGCTCTCAGTGAAGTACACAGCAGTGCACTCAGAGGTGCACTCGGCGGTGCACTCTGAGGGGCATTTGGTGGAGAAGAAAAAGGTGCACTTTGATGTTATGTCAATTGGGACTATGCTGGATGCCCAGATGACCATCAAGCGACAAGTGGACTGGTCGTCAGCTTCAAACTAGTGGTCGACCGCATATCATGCATTCAGATGGTGACTGCCCTGTTTGCAACTGCTGCCAAATAATATTCCTTCAGAGTAGGACACTTCTGAGTCCCACAGATCGCACATCTCATAATTCAACTTGCCATCCAGACTATCCCTGACATGTTCTGCAATTCTCAAATACTGATCGTGAGCATCAAGAACAGCCTCTACTTTGGACCAGCAGTTGCATGCTGGAACACTGGGGAGTGGGGGTGGAGCTGTGCCATCTAGCCAGCATGCCCAGAGGCGGAGGGGGTATTACATCCTGTCATACTCTGGTAAGACTGAATGCAGTATGAATAAACAACAACAACAACCGTAGTTGCACACATTGCTTGAAAGTACTATCTTGTCGCAGATATGGCTACAGCTGGAGAGAACCATATGAGCTACATGCTGACTGCAGAGATACTCACCAACTGCTTTACAAAGATGCTTCTGAAGTACCCCTACTTAAAGCAGTGTGCTGAGATGGGAATGATCAGAAATTGGCTTGGCAATATGGCTTGGCAATTGTCTTGGCAATTGGAATTGGAATTGGAATTGGAAATGGCTTTGGACATGGCATCAATATGCACAGAAATGGTCATGGAAACGGTATCAGGAGTAGAATTGTCAATAGAATTGAGGATGCTGTCAGAAAGTACATTTGTTGGGTACATGTGTTTCGAGACCATTCATGATGTTTGATTGGCTTCTGTTTTCCTTTGAGTTCTGTAGTTTGGGTGAAATAGATGTGATAGCGATCCTGGAGGAGTGTTGAGCTGATTTGAACTACTGATATCACTATGCGAAGGACTATGATATGACTTGCTTCTGATGTTGTAAGCGACATGAGTTATCAATTGACCATATATTGATGTGAGATTCCTTGTTATACAACGCAAAACACACACCTTTGCATACGCCCCCATCAACGCAACTACTCAAGTATCCCCCACCGTACAACACCCAAAATTCCCCTCCATGTATATAAAGTTCTTCCATCTCCAATGTTCATAAGGAAAGACATCCACCATATGGTACCATCGAGTTCCCTCTACACAGGAATTACTGAAACTTAGATTGCCATCTCAATTACAACCTGCAATCAACAACCAACATGATGATCACTTGAATCAACCACATGGCAGTAGCACTAGACAACCCCATGCATTTTGAAACATGCTCAACTACTTCCACCCAACTACGAACCTTGACTCCACCACACCAGCAGCCACTACCACCCCCACAGCCACCACTGCCCCAGCCACCCCCTCCCCAGCATCCGCCACCCCAGCAACCACCACCCCAGCCAATATCAGTACCAGTACTATATATACCTATTGCTCAAATCCGCCTACAAACACTATCGATCCCTCTCCAGTATTCCTTTCATCGGACAAACCATTACAACACCACAGGGATTGTTTCACCAATAGACATGTTGGATTGCAATCAGTTGCTGTGGAGATTACTGCTCAGGAGTGCTCCCTGCAAGGCAACACGAATTTCATGCTCGAGATCAATGATCTCATTGCAGACATCTGCCATGCTGTGGATACCCAGGTCACGTGGCTAAAAAACTTCACAGTGAGCAACCGAAACCTGATGAAGTTGAAATACAATTGGTACAACAACTTCCTTAAGGGTCTTGATAGCTTTGGCAGGGTAAGAGAGATGATGAAGCAACAGTACTCTGCCCAACAGAGGAAGACAGAAGCCATGAACAAGCCGAGTGACCTCTTGCAACACTCTCCCAAACTGCAGTAAATCCTAAGTTGTTCCAGCAGAAGTGAGAATTTGCTGTGAATAACCACAATCACCAGCCAAAGATCCCAAGATCGCAAGGTAGCGATATCATGTCTCAATGGTGTATATGTCAACCCCCTTACCAAGCTAAACTGGAAGTCAAAAGCAATAAGTGGTATACTTCCCGAGACTTCCAGGAAGCTGACATGTTGCTAGAATATTGATACCCTCGGCTGGAAGAATGGATTGACTACAACACTATCGGCCTGAGGTGGTACTTTGGGTAGGTAATGCTGTCATGATATAGCACTGCCATGGATTACTGCAATTACTCAAATGGACTTTGTACCATCTCACCAGCTATACTACCTACTGACCATGGAATACCAGTACCACCTTCATCCCCCAATATGTGCAAGATGCTTCCACTGCCAATCTCACCAACCAAGGGAATGCAAAAGCAGAAGGATTGGAGAAACATTGGAGGGCTTATGATGGATGTGGCTGAGGATGGATCTGGGGATGGATCTGAGAATGGAACCAGCACTCCCACCAAAAAAGAGGCCATTATGATCATGCCCACTCCCACCAATAGTGAGGCCAGTATGACCCTGCCAACTAGTACTGAAAGAGAGGCCTGTAACTTATCCCCAACACCCACCCCGGAAGAGGGCAGTATGCTCCCAGAGACGTGTACCGATTCTAAGCAGCTGGGTACCCACAATCCTGACCAGCAGGTCACTCCCAGTAACAATATTTGCAGTTCCGACAATCACAGTGCAGATGAAGACCATGTGAGCAGCTTTTTAGAATGGCTTCACCTCAATGCAGACTGAAAGAGGATGTTGGACAATGAAACTACGATGTTGGTATGCCATGACAGCAAATTGGGGGGGGGAACGAAGCCATAGCCATCTTCCAACATTCAGTGATTGAGAACCCTGAGTCGCATATAGAAGCCCAGGCATACATCACAGCAGCCGACTGCACAATGCGTGAGGCAATTGTTTGATTCAATACTCTGTTTGGCAACATCTTGTACTTTGCAACAGGTGGAGGGAATAGCAAAGCAGATACGAAGGGTGACAGGAGAAAGTGGGTGCACAAGGAGGGAGAGTCCTTATGTTTTTCCTTTGGGTTTATGGTTTTCCTTTGGGTTTATGGTTTTCCTTTGTGTTTACAGTTTTCCTTTGGGTATATAGTTTCCTTTTTGGTTTATGGTTTCCCTTTGGGTTGATGACTTTAATTTGGGTTTATGTAGTTCCTATATTCCTTCGGGTTAAGGTGTAGGGCTATATGGGATGAATGAGGGGAGCTGTGATAAGCACAGAGGGTCAGGGTGGAGTGGAAGTGGCAAAATCGGTTCCTCACTATCACCAGCACTCAACTTGGCCTGGGGAAGCTGCCATGGGGCATACGGAGATGCAGGGATAATGGAGACACAGTAAGCGATGGTGAGTATATCATTGGGAGGCCCCAGTGTAGATACACACCATCATATCCTACCACTAAACTTCACACTCTGTCTTTCCCAGCTCCTTGTCCCATGCAATCAAGGTAAATTTTCATCCATCCATTGAATTGGTATCGTTCCTTACAGCCAGGTAGCTTGGCCAATCCTCTTCAGCTCTCCCTACTGGCCTTGAGTCGCAAGAGCTATGTTTCACAAATTCTGATCCAATGCAGACAGAGGTGTGGCAGAGTGTTGATGACAGGTGCTCTGCCTTCTAGCTCTGCCATTTCACCACACTGACTGGGATTTACACATAGGGTCAAATTCTGTCGCAAATTCGACACATGTGAGTTTAAATATCGCTGCCTCTCACATACTCCTGGAGGTTCCCAGAGACTGAAATCCATTCGGCTGATGATGTCATCCCCATCGCAATCCCCCATCTGCTTTCCATGTGCAGGATGCTGAGATTCTAGTAGACAATGAAGTTTAGTCATCAATGTGTATCTTCCTCTATTATACTCACTAGTCAACACCACAAACAGCATCCACCTAACATTGAGTATATCCCACTTGCAGCCAGTTATCTGGCATTCTAACAATAACATTATTACCCCTGAGTACAGCCAGGTTCTGGTATGGTATTCCTACGGATCAACCACCTCCTGCTACCTGACTACCTGGTCTAAATGATTAGTCATCTGTTATTACATATCCAGAATTGTGAGTTAACAGATGAATAGAGTCTCACCTCCCATAAACTCCCCCTTTCGCTTGATGGCTTCCAAATCAAAAAGTTACAGTATGCCTCCAGTTTCACTGTATCACTGCCTCCAATGGCATCTCCCATCATCAAATATTACAGCTTCAAACTGCATCTCTATATTCATTTCATCATGTCCCCACGTGAATTTCCATACACAGTCAATTATTCTCTTCTAGTTTATCTGCATGATGACCTGATAACTGCCTCCGAAGTATATCTCCAAGTCCATTTGATTATCAAAAACCAGTACAACCCCACACTTTCTCAATTACAGTTTCCAACTGCAACTTTTAGTGTATATAATCGTGATCTCCAATGTGTATCTTTGAATTCATTCAATGACATCTTGCAGTGCATCTCTAAGCATACATAGTCATGTCGTGCTAGCACATTTCAGTATTCTGACCCTTGATCGCTCCAGTTACACCTCAGATTGAACTGCAGCACTGCCAACTACACTTCTACATTATCAAGTATAAATCGATTGATATATTGGTACATAGATACATAGATATCTAGATAAATAAATAAGAATACACACTAAAATCAAGTTTGAATACCATTTAATGATGAGCACTAACTATAATTTGCGGCTGCACCAGCAGCAGTCCAAAAGAATATGTCATTTTTCCCAATCTGCTCTACAGTGTTACAATTTACATCTAAGATGGTTTGTTGTATTCCCTGGTACTTTCCAGATTGTCGACAGTACTCCTTTGTTCTCATGATTATTTCACATTTACAGTCATATACACCAAATGCCCACTATCTCAGTCAAGCAAAGTCAACATCAAGAATTGACCATTGTAGGATAAAGGTACAAATACTCTAACTTTCACCTTGAGGCTTCAGAGGACAAAAACACTTTTGCAGATACAGGTTACAGTGAATCCAAAGGTTATTAGTAATACATTTCTTTGTTCAGCCAGCAGAACAATGAATGATGCCTCTATATATACCTGTTACAGTGCAACAACACATTTTTTGAGATTATAGAAGTGGCCAATAAGTATTAATATGTATATTAATCATTATCAGAGTATAAAATAATTAATCAGATATTGTCTAGGATAGATATGTTTACCTAATTCTCAGGGAGGAATACTACCAAGTTAATATTATATTTCATCCATGAAAGGCTTTAAAGATTAGTACAAAATTGTAAAAGTTTCAATTAATAAATTGTATATCTTCTATGTACCCATCAAATTCATAAGAGGTTGTATATTTGAAACTTTACTCAACTGCCCCAAAAACTGACTTTGCTGATAGTCAATCAGGGGCCCAAGCACTCTATGTTACATAACCTTGCAATAATACAGTGGAAATATAACCTGTCAGCATATTGATTACAATAGACAATGGTACCAATACATTTCAATCCAAACTTATCACTTGTGGTGAAAGATTCCAACATCATGCAGAGTGAGAACTTACAATTCAACAGATTTCAATGTATATTGTGGTTGTTGTGCTAAGCAATTCAAACTTCAAACTTCTTGTTTCATTACTATCCATGATTTGAAATTGTGCAATAATCTGATTCAATATCTCAATAACTTATTTTATGCCATTGTTATATATATTACGATATTTTAACTAAGTGATACCACACTTTTTGTTACTTACTACAACCATAACTAAACAGTACTTGTATAACTAAATTCATAGCTGGTTACTGTACATGCCACTGGAAATAAATATCTTGCACAGAATGAGAAGTTATATTCTGCATTAGGCAAATGTAGAACAGCTTGGAAGCTAAAGGCAACCCTTTCAAACACTCTAAGTCAACCACACCAGTATACCTAAGTGAGTGCAGATAGTCACAGACCACTGAGGTAAAGCAGAGTGCTCTCCAAGGATGGAAGACAATATTCATGTGCTTCTGAAATAAACCTGCAGCTGGTGAGATATATTCAAGATGCTATAAAATTTCACACATGGGATAGTCAAATATCAGAGTGACTCAACCCTCAGTGCAGTGAGGTAGGAGCAGCTGTAACCTCTACATGAGTCTGCAGAAGTACTTTAAACTTGGTACTATAGTTACTTTCCAGTAGTTCTTAGGGTGTCACAAGCTATGTCATCTATCATGTTGGTCTTTGTATAAACAGTTCTTGCACAATTACAAGAAGATATGCTACACCATAATATGGTATGTCTGTTTCTGCATAAATATATATGGAGTTGATCTGGGAGCAGATGGTGCATAAGGGTTATCCATGGTACAGCTAAAGACAGCCGTTGAGTAGACATCAAGTTCCACTGGGAAGCAAAAGTTTTGCAAACATCAAGGGGTTGATTTAGTATCTTAGCGATGCATCTGGAGGAGGTAATTGATCAAGTATGAAGATACACTTGGAGGCCTTTGTCAAGGTAGTGAGGAGATGCTCTTAGGAGTTCTGGTATTACCAATTAAATGGACAAAATTGTATGGACGCAGCGATGCACATCGAGGTGGTGATCTTGGAAATTATGACTTGCATGAGGAGGCCCGAATTGATGGAGGTATAAGTTCAACTGTATGAAACCGTTTGAGTGAGTTTGGGGACACCTTTCCAGGCAGTGATTATCTATATTTGGAGATGCCCTTTGAGGCTGTAATGGAATAACTAAGTGGATGAAGTTGGAGATCATATTTGAGCTGTGTTTGGAATTCATGTAGAGGCCTTAATCAGATAAAAATGGAGACATACTCAAAGGCAGCAATTGCTTGAATTTGCAGGTGAACATTGAGGTGGTCTATCTGGAGGTGATCATTTAGATGTTATGCATGACACAAACTGAAATACTATTCATTGAGTATCTTCCGAATGGGGGAATAAGGAAAGCAACAAACAACTTGGTGTGATGAGGGATCAGAAAAGAGAGATGGCAAATATGCTGGGAGTGGGGTACTGTTGGTCTTGGATGGATACTGTACTCAGTATTGACTTATCATCATGGCAAGGAGAGCTAGAATGGAATCACATATCATTATATTCTCAGGTAATAGTAGAGTTTGGGATGAGAATCAGAGTGATGAGAGCAGCAGGTTTAGGAAGATAAGGGAAATTATTATAACAAACTGAACATTCAAAGACTATGGTGTAAAAGCCAATTTGCCATACTGGATAGAGCAGAGAATACTCCAGATCTGGTGGGTATAACCAATCACACAAGGTATTCGAAACCCAAACAGGCAGGTCACAACCCTGACTCCACACATCTCCTCACACCCTTCCAATCATATCCATCTTTATCCACCATCTCTCACTTTCTGATCTACATCTATAGCATCTTGACAGAATCCATAGTTACATAATCTCTCTCTGTATCTGCATTCCAAGATTATGAGTTGACACCAAGCACAGCATCCACCCAGCATTGACTGACTTCCAGCCAGTCTCCCATCATTTTCAAGATTATGAATTAGCCTCTTAATTGAGCATTATCTCCCAGTTTGTCACCCCAAAGATCATCCCCCACCAATTGTCTCTACATCAGTGGTTGATGGGAGCGGCACAGTAGTCATGTTCCCACAGTTGCGAGTAAGGGAAAGATTAAATTATCAGCACCCATTGCTTCTCCCTCCCAATCGACTGCCTCCAGATTGACCACCTGCATGTACACATCCACTTTCACTTCATTGCTATCTTCTAGTGCATGTCTAAGATCACCAAAACATGGCCTCCATGTACACCACAAACCGTGCTTAATCACAGCCTCCAATTGTATATCCAAACTTGCTCCATCATGGCCTTGACATTCGTGATCAAACTCAAACAATTGTGGCTTCTACGTACATCTCTGCAGTTGCTGGATCACAGCCTCTAACTGGATCCCCATATTGAATCCAATACTGCCTCTAACTGTATCTCAAAGTTTACTTGATTATGGCCTCCTAGTGGATGTTCAAACTAGATGCATCAACAATACCGAGTGTAGCTCACAGTTCACATGATCTCGGCCTGCCACTGCATTTCCAATCTCTCTATATCATGGCCTCAAAGGGCATCTCTAGATTCACTTGAACACCACCTCTATAGTTGCCCAATCATTGACACCAACTTGATCACCGATCTTACTGCATCAAATTTTGCCAGAGTTTTTCTCTGTTCCGATCATAATGCTGTCTATGTGCATTGCTGAGGTTAGTCAATCTTGCCCTCAACGTGCACTCTCTAAGTTTACTCATTTGTAATCTCCAGGTACACCTCTGATTGAGCCCATACAATTCCTGTAGCCAGACCAGAAGACTGTTGGTAGATTGATAGATACATGGATACATAGATACATAGATACATATATATGTAGATACATAAATGACAATACAAACTGAGTGCATCATTCAAAATCATCTAAGAATGTATAGTCACTTTCCAGTACACTGGCAACATTCCCAAAAATTATATCCTTTTTCCTAGTTTACTCAATAGTAGTTTGATGTGCTCTCAAACTTATAGCATGCATTGTCAGGCACTCTCAACATTGTCACCAGGTATTCTGTGTCCTTCCAGATTTGTGGCCAACATGCACTGGTACACCCAAAGGCCACAATATCAATACTGTCAACTCGGAGAGTTGACCATCCTGGCATTTGGGTCTAACAATTCCATTTACTTCAAGAGGGTTACAGTGACAAATATACATTTTGCTAATGTTGTTACAAATATTTGACATTCAGTAGTTTTATATAGTACTGTATACCCTGATTGGAATATATCATATTTAAAATTGCTGAATATATTCTAATGATACATATAGACAGAATTAATACATTAAGATTATGAGATTTGTAGTTTCTATTGATAGAGAATGGACCAAGCAGACTATAGCACCTGGCAATAACATGGGACTGAAGATACATTGAGTATGTTCAGTTTTATAACTATTGAATCCCAGTTGATAGAAATATTGCTAAGTTTGATTCAATATATAAAGTGTATCACAAAGTGTAATTTGACTTAAAATTAGATATATACTAATAGATACACATGTAATAGTCTGTAGATTCTTAATAATTACAGATATTGTAGATACAGCCTATGATATAGTTATTGAAGCAATAGTTTCAGACTTCAGCAGCAGACAGAAGATTGTCAGTTGTCAATAGTGACAGAATATGGAGTCTCAATCCTAGCTTTGGAGTCTGCTCTGTTAGATAACTTATCATTAAGATAGAACTGATAATTGAATATATATTTTGACAAATTACATATGATATAGATCTGGGATAATTGATTAAACCAGATCATATAGCCAATAACTCCCGTAGTTACCCTGCAAGTATTTTGCAAGTAATCTATTATTCAGTGGTATGATCAACACTCTGCCGTTGAATTGATTTATTTTACCTGTATTGTTTCCATCACAGCAATAATAATTGTGGCTCAATTAGAAGTTATATCCATTGTGGTCAATACAGCAAATTACATAAGGCTGAACAGCTTGCAGCAGATTTCCAGGAGCTGACTATACTTTTCCAAATTTATGTTATTATCAATATCAATTATATTACAATATTGATTTTTCCCTTGTATGATATACCAAATACTCTCCTGTGGTAAAGATCAATAATATATGCTATATTTCAATGCATATATTGATACTATTATATCTCAATACTAAGATTAGCATTGGCAATCAGTGGTATAATAACATGTAAATAGGGTGAAAACTAATTTCCAAAACTATCTTCAGTAAAGAATATTATATAAAATCACTTTTATGTATATTCTGCAATCTTGTTCCAATATGTACTTAGTGGTTAAGCTTGACAATTTCATCCTAACAACAATGTAATTGTTTTTAATTAATGACAATTATAACACTTCAATATTAATCTCTAAGATTGACATTTCATTCTTCAAGTCCAAGTTCACAATGTTTCTGGTTCAAACAATTCCAATATACATCTTACGATGTAGATTGTTTGGTCTGCAAATGAGTGAATTATGCAGTTCAGTTGCAACTTACTCCAACAGTCCAGCTGATGGTCTAAAAGCTAACTGTATTTTTCTGTTACAAAAGTATTTGGTGATTAGTACTTATATAATAAAGCATTACAATAATACTAGCATTTGTATATCTTGGTATCAAATAAGTCAATATTCAAATTCATTTTATAACTCAAGCTAACTACTTACAACTACTCAATATTGTGTACCGTGTCATGTTGATAGATGTTAGGTTGATATTGCAGAAATCTGAAAGCTAGGTTTGAAGTTGATACTAGGTATTGTAAGTGGAGTTTGAAAGAGTCTATTATTAGGTTAACCTTCTAATTATTAATAATTGTTACACAAATAATCTATTTATGGATTGAACTAATTACTGCTATAGCTATATCACTATACTCATTCAGTGTAACATTACTGTATTGATGTTTATATATATATATGTATATCTAGCTATTAGTAACAAAGTATACTATTATATATTACTATAAATGCAATATATACCAGTAATATTTACAACTATTTTACAATTTCTTAGTTGTGTAAAACTAACAAATACTAATATATAACTTTATTATAGTCTGTTGTTTAATTATGTGCAAGAAGTGTATAATATGTCATATTGATTTGTACTCTGATATTTTTAAGTATTGTTATAGTTTTAAGATTATAAATAACTACTTTCTTAGTAGTTATTTAGTCAAATGGTATGGATATATCATTCTTCAACTGGATATTAATGCTATCGCCAAACAACTGATATGTATCTGTCTATATCTCAACTGCATTAATACCATATTATGTCAATTGCTGTATTTTTTAAAAATTGAATTATTGTAAACTCCAGAGCAAATGGCATGCAATTGTCTTTCAATGAAGATAGAGCATAATATATACAATTACTGCCTCCAGAATTGGTAAGATTCAAATGATATAGTGAATAACTTCGGTAAGGGATCATTTTACATATGGTAGACCAAAAGATATTGAATTGTTGCAATAAATAGAATGGTCTGGAAGATAACAGTGTAATAGCCACCATTGATTCAAAATACATAAATAAGTTATATGTTATTGATTTGGAGATTTCAGAATTTGATATACTAATATATATTGAGATAATGTGTAGACACACTGGATATTAGAATAATGCAATTTGAAGACTTGATAATTAATGTGTATTATCTATACAAGTGTACATTTAAAATTAACCGCTAGATTATACAAGAAAGAAGTATAATTATTTTCTACTAATCTGCTTGTATAGAGAGCAACTAATTGACAATAGAGAATCAGTTTTAGCAATATTTTCAAATTGGAAAGCTAATCCAATATATTATATTTTAATTGTTTTCAATACTCAAATAAATCTATACAGTAAGTCAAAAATCAGATCTTGAATAGATTTCATATTATGACCAATCACATGAGATTTTTCACAGAAACTCAAAAATGATTATTTTAATTCAAATTCTGTTGAAGAGTATTTCTTATTCTTAACCTATACCTACATTTCTAACCTATATAGTATATCTAATCCAACCATGAGTGCAGCTGAGCGAGACTTTTTCACCGTACAATTGCCTCCATTGCAGAAATATGTAACCAATATGCTGCTGCATAGAGTAGTATTGATGATTCACTATTATATCTGATAAGATTCAGAATTCCTATGATGGCTTGAAATAATTACAAATGTGTATTGGGCAGGTTCGGGCATAGGTGATACTGGTAACAATAATGTGATATGGTAATCAGATCAGTATACTCAAAGTTTGTATTGGGACAGGCAGAACAAGACAAGAACCGGAGCTGTTTCAAAGTCGTAATTTGCTTTGCTATACCAGAGAACGAGCAAAGAGTGAAGAAAAGAAATCCTCCAATACCAAACGGCCTCTCTTCATATCCAGTGTGTCTGTCTCCCTCAAATCATTCTTCAGTCTTCGATGTACCATCGGAATCCTTCACCATGATCTTACACACCACCCCACACTGCCTTCTCAACCAAACCACGCCACATCATCCGATGTCGCAACACCTCAGACCACTTCCTTATCACTACAAATTATACTGCCACCACTACACCACACTTCCGCACTTTCCCCCCATGTCTCCCAACATCTCTGCCTTTCTGTAACACCAGTTTCTTCTGTACATGCAAACCAATTCCTAAGAATCATCCCAACCTATCACTCATAACCTGAGCCGTGACACAATGGTAATAATAAAATACCTGATATTTCAGTTGAGAATTAACATTTCTACCAATGGACAACTGCAGACCAACAACAAACTACAATGTTCGATATCTACTATGTGCAACTAATGGAGTAAGAAACTTTTGACTAATTTCTTCCATATCCTATTTTTCTACACAACGATAATTCACTCCAATTTCTCAACCCGCTGTATTATTAAATCTGATCAGACACTGTACTAGAACTACAACAACTGATATCAATTGTTTTAAAATTCTCACTATTAACTCTCAAATTCCCAATGGAATAAGTATAACCTTTCTGACATGTAATTCAAAACTCTCAAGATTGCCTCTGACCAATATTGTTGTCTTATGTTTCTTGGTTGTTGGTTAATAAAAATCATTTTGGTAATGCAAATCTTCAAATTTGTGACAAAATCAGTAGCCACCAGATCAGCATATCTCTTTCGCTTTCATGATTTATACAGTACATTCTGTTATAACATATTGTACTTTATTATACCTAAAGTTTGATCTGGAGTTTATTTGAAATTAAAGGGCCAAAACAATTCACCATTCTGTCACTTCTCAGACTCAATAGTATGTGAAGTTCAGTTTATTATAATCTTGTTATCCAGCTTACTACAGATCTGAAATCAGGCTCTAGCTTATGCCATATCATGTAGTGCTACAGATGATATACTGAATCTGCATTTCTAGTATATCCAGGGCAATGAAGTGCTAACTTGGATTATGTATGTCCATATTGGACTAAATCCAAATAATCATACCTAAATGGACTTGAAGTGTAACGATTCATACACCTGCACTGAACAACCGAGGCTTTACTATAACAATTGAGTGGACATGGTGGCAAATGTGAATGTAAGTGATTATATATATACATTTGGAGTATCTAATAACTGAGTAACTAAGTACCTGATTAAGTATGTAGCTAAGTATGAATATAGCTTGAAATATAAAATCTGCCACTAGCTGACTATATAACTCAACACTACCATCACCCTGAACACACCATATGCCAGCCTGAGGAAGTCTAAGTCCTGACTTTTCTGTTATGATCCCCGTTGTTGAATGTAGCCTCACTCTCCCTGCATCAGCCACGTAATAAAAGGAAAGTAAAGAAAACACAGTAATATTCATATCATGTATATACTTGTATAACCTCATATGCTCTGTACCTGATTGGTCCCAGTGAGGACAACCTTTCACCATATCTTTTATACAGTGCATATCCACCACCTCTTGGCTGACTCCAAGTTTATATTAACCAGGAGCAATGCTACTTATACTGGGCAAGATCAAAACAATAAAACATGTAAACTAAAGAGATGTGAAGAGAACCAAGTAACATTCAAAGGTGATTATGTTATCATACCTTGGCATTATAACCAATTCTCAAATGACTATCATTTCCATAGCATAGATGTTAGTGTATATTTTTGTCACAACTATCCTGACAGTGTAGCTTCCACATTTGCTGCCAGCATTATCCATATCCATTAGTAGTTATGAAATGTATACATCAACTGTATAGAGTCACATCTTATTCTTTGACATCTAGCATATAAGTATTTTTCCCATTATTTTCTTTACCAAGTTCTATTGCTCTAGCACTATCTATGCTCTCTGCAGTGCTTCTACATACTCTGTAGAGTATATCTTACAGCTGGTCTTCAGCATTACTTGATATTGACTAGTACATTCATCTTTATTTGTTAATCATCATTCAATATCCACTGTGGTGACCATTCAAATGATTTCAGACATACCCTCCTGATATGTGTATTCAGGTGAATCTTGATTGTTAGTTGACATCTCTGTCAACTACTTGGTGGACATCTTGATAGATTGCCTCTTGGTAGGCATTCAACTAGTTGGTAGGAATTTATTGTACACACCTGACAACCTCCCATTTGTGAAACCTTATTGCTTCATTGATGTCTTCTCCATCATGTCAATTGTCAATTGGCAGTGTGGCTGAGTCACTGTGCCATGGTAATTCAGCATTATCTTTTGATTATATCTCCACTGCACTTGAAAGTACACTTGACATTCATTGTATACTAAGTGAACTTGTCATTTCCAATCTCTAGCTGTACTTGCAAACATTCCTCATGTGTGCTGGCCCTGTCTTCAGATATACTTGATGACTTATATCTGGATGCACTTCATTACCATTCTCTGAGTCAAGCATTATGGTTCTTCTCATGGTATTCTTGCCACTGATACACATCTCAATTGGTGAATGAACTGTGCAGTGCTTCATTCCCATATATACGGTACTGTGGTTGTTTACTGTAGGGGTTATGCTACATACCTGTACCATTGTCTTCCTTGTTTCTATAAGTTGTTACTCTTCCTACAGCTAATTATGTCCAGCTTTGTGTAGGTATAATACAATAGTACCCCATTGAACAATGTCACCTGTAGATTGTATACCTGCATTCAATTGAATCTATCATAGCACAATGTCCCAGCAAGTGATAGAAATCCACATTACTGTCATATAACCTGATAGAGCATGATTAGTACCCATTTCATTGATTTTATTATTCACCTTGGTGTCTTTGTTGATTGACCTGCCTTCTACCAAACTGCAGTGAGATATTATTTGTTGCAAATACTCAGTTCTGGTATACCCTGCAAGATGTAATATCTCTCATACGCAGATAGTTTGAATTCATATATCTATTTGTGCTCCATCAACTATATCCACAACATACTCACACTGAGAATGGAAGTAAGAAAGGGCTAATATCATGGAGCCCATGCTGTTAGCTACTCATCCATGGATAGACATAGCTGTGCTGTCAAGTCACTCCGTTCATGTTTTGGCAATATTGTAGCTGTGATTCACAGTTTCCATCTCCATGTTCTACTGCGATATCTACAATCACTGCTTTTTGCTCTCTTATTCATTCTGCAATATCTACCACTTCCAAAGTTTCAGCTTGGTGGTACCACTCTACAGCAGCTCTAGCAAGCCTAATCTCATTTGGATTTGTACACAGTTACCATGGTGATCTCTTATGAATCCTCCGATATGTTTAATTTACCCAACTCCCACAGTCAATACCAGTAGATTGGAATATGATTAATGGTGAGTTCAGTCCTCACAAGGTATAAGGAATCACCAGCTAGTACTGTCCAACTGCTGCAGATTAATTCCCAGTTTCAAGCTGGAACCAGCAGCATCCAGGATTTACATAGTATGCATCATTCTCACCACTATACTACATTGTATGAATAGTTATTAATTATTAGTAGCGTCAAAATAAAGTTGCATGAGCAATGTTTATCACTGTAAAAGTATGCAGGCGACCGGTGCTAGTCCCTTCATTACCAAATTGCGGTCTCAGTACAGTCAGTGGCTTGCAGAACATGTTGTACTGCAATATGAATTGCAAATTTGCTTGATGCGAAGTCACTTAATAGTTGTTCACAGTGAATTGTACCTCTGGTGTCATTTACTGTGTATCAGTACTGTATTCACGGTGACTCTAACAGTCTTCAAGTTTCACATAGGCATTGTCTTATCCAGTCAGCAGGACATCCATCAGGTTTCGTAGTATCATAGGTAGAAGTGTTGGTATGGGGAATCTCATAGAAATTATATTTGCTTGATCTGAATCACGTTCAAATTGTATCTAACCATGGCAAGCATCTTGCCCCACTCAGCTTACATGGTTATTGCAGTGAGTATTCTGTTGCAATATACTTATTCTCATCATAAGTCAGTCTTGCCACTTGATGGCAACTTCTCTGCAAGTAAACTTTAACTGTAGAGTTGTTCATCTCTGCAGACAGATTTCAATTGTAGAAAGCCTCTCTTGCACAGGTGAACACATTATACATTGTAATTGTATTGAGTCAAATATGCTTCTTTCGTTACTTCTTACTAGATGCTGGCCCATTATACAAGTGGAGAAGTGATATAGCCTTTCTGCTTAATTGTGGGCCCCGATTTGTATGGTACTGCTCAATTAACTGTTGTGAATTGTAATCATGTTCATGTTCATTCATTGTATGACATATCTCTCTTGTTGGATTTGTATAGCAGTTGTCTTGTGGTTTGTAGCAAATGTTGTCATTATCAGTCTGTAATGTATATCACTGCACAGTACATCTTGGGAATTGACTTTTCCCTTACTGAATGATAGAATTGAAAGATGAACTTCTCCACTCATTTCTAATGTCAACAGTGGATCTGTAGGCATTTCTCAATGTGAATTCTGAAATTATAAGCCTCCATTTCTTGCACATTGAGAGTTAAACTTGCAAATTTCGTTAGCAAATATATCTGTATACTGACATAGCAATTAGAGCTTAATAGTACTTATACCTCTACTGAGCCTGGTAGACTTACATGTATCTTGTGAATGTGTATGATTGTAATTGTGGACTTGAGAAATTATCTATGTAGATTAGTAGTAAAGAATGAACGTAAGTAGGTATGTAAGTAAGTATGTAAATAAGATAGTTGCTAGAGATATAACATTCAACATGAGCTGACAACATATAGCAGCAGTTACTCAACTCAGGGCTAATCAGATACCAGATTGGAGAGGACTAACTATTCACTGATAGTACATGCAGTAAGTCTGGTGATGCCATTGTTTAAAGTTTGATCCAATTGTACCATGAAGAGGTGAAACAGTCCGGAAGCAATATGCAAACCTCCGAGACCCTGAAGTTGACCTCACCAGTGCTGCTAAATCATTCCAGACCCTCCCAAACTCCCCTGGAGCTAAGCAAAGTGCTCTCAGATGCTGCAAGAGGATTCTCCAGTGCACCAGAAAGCACTACAGTGATGAAGGTGTAATCAAAATGTTTTGATATTTGACTGATAGCAGAGTCAGATTGTTGATCTGCTGAGAGCAATGCTCAAGTCAGAGAAACACATCGAGAGCAGCCTAAACGTCATGTGCCGCACCATGCGAGACTTCCAGAGCAGCTAATAATACCTCAGTGCAGCTCTGTGAGATACTTTACACTTGGTGGGGCATTCTTACAGCAATGGTTGTTAGGGTCCGATGACCATGAGCCATTTCATGTATCATATTCATCTTTCTTACAATCACAAGAAGATTCACTACATCAGAATACGGCATGTATTATCTAGCTAAGTTTAGTTATATCTATATATATGCAATGTGGCTCCCGATGGGACTTGGGTGCATTCACAGTAGTACCTTCAGATACCAAATGAGTGAACATTGAGGTGCACTCGGTCACTGTGATCGGGCAAGTGTGGACAGTCATTTGGACTGATGCCTTGATTAAATCAACTTAGAGATGCACTTGGGGTCCAGAATCTAGTGAACACAGAGATGCACTTCTAGGCTGTGATTGAGACAGTTTGGATATGCACTTTGAGGCTCTGATCTAGCAAGATTGGAGATGCACTTGGAGGGTATGATCTAGCGAATCTTGAGAGGCACTTGGGGGCCATGATTGTGTGAACTTGGATGCCATGATTGAGTGCGTTTGCAGATGTACTGGGAGATGATGCTTATGCAAAGTTGGTCGACATGATTAAGCGAGTTTGGAGATCCACTTCAAGTTCATGATCTAGCACCATTGGAGGAGTTCTTGGCGATTGCTGATCTGGAGGTGGTCAATGTGGAGGTGGTCAATGTGGAGGTGGTCAATCTGGATGTGGTCGATCTTGAGGTGGTCGATCTGTGGGGGATCTATCTAGACAGGCTGGATCTGGTGGTTGTCGATCTGGCAGTGGTTGATCTGGAGGTGGTCAAGCTGGAGGTGGTCAATCTGGAGGTGGTCAATCTGGAGGGGGTCAATCTGGAGGTGGTTAATCCGAAGGTGGTCAATCTGAAGGTGGTCAATCTGGAGGTGGATGTAGTCGATCTTGATGTAATAAATCTGTAGATGGTCAATCAGGAGGTGGTTAATCTGGATGTAGTCAATCTGGAAGTGGTCTATCTGCATGTAGTTGATCTGCAGGGAGTTGATCTGCAGGTGGTTGTTCTGCAGGTGGTTGTTCTGAAGGTGGTTGTTCTGAAGGTGGTTGGTCTCCAGAAGGTTGTTCTGCCGGTGGTTGTTCTGCCGGTGGTTGTTCTGCCAGTGGTTGTTCTGCCGGTGGTTGTTCTGCCGGTGGTTGTTCTGCCGGTGGTTGTTCTGCCGGTGGTTGTTCTGCCGGTGGTTGTTCTGCCGGTGGTTGTTCTGCCGGTGGTAGTTCTGCAGGTGGTCGTTCTGCACTTAGTTCATCTGCTGGTGGTTGATCTGCAGGCAGTTGATCTGCAGGTAGTTGATCTGTGGGTGGTTGATCTACAGGCGGTTGATCAGGAGGCGGTTGATCTGCAGGAGGTTGATCTGCAGGCGGTTGATCTGCAGGCAGTTGATCTGCCAGCGGTTGATCTGCAGGTGGTGGGTCAGCAGGTGGTCAATCCGCAGGTGGCTGATCTGCCGGTGGTCAATCTGCATCTGGTCGATGTGCAAGTGATTAATCTGCACGTGGTTGATCTGCAGGTACATCAGCAGAACCTGAATTTCCTTCATTAAATCTATTTAGTTTAGTGTACTCACAAATCCAAAACAATGAAATCAATGTTTCCCAGGAATATGGCATTACTTTAATGTTCCGGAGCGTTCTTTGAGTTGTCACGATGCTGATTTCAAGTGTCAAGACCAATTTCCCCACATTTGCAAATGTGACAATGAGCACTTGACGAACAGTTCACACTTCCTTTGGCAATATCACAAATCATCTCTCGGTATACTCCTACCTCACCCAATTAGTTTTCTCTTCATGATAGTAAATGTACTTGCTCTGTATCTTGAATAAACGGTGTAGTTCTCATTTTTAAAGAACCCTCATGGCTGAATTTGACAAATGATAGGTACCACACAGAAGTCGTTCACCATATGTATTTTGTTAAAACATGGTCTTTCAGTAGTTTGCAGTTCAACCATCGGGGGAGGTTTGGTCTTCATCGCGATTATCATTTCACGTGTTTGAGACCAGACTTCAGTAAACCATCAGTTCCATTGCATTTACTACTATGATGGTATATCGACAAAATCTAGAATAAAATAGCACAAAAAGGAATTCCTAAATCTGATCACTGACACCATTCCTGATCTCCAAGTGATGTCACACACTCTACAATTGTACTTCCATCGACTAATCCTGGATTCTCAATGCTGGTGATGTTGGTGATATCATTGCTGTTGCTGGGACTGTCGCTGCAGGGGATGGGCTGCCTGCTTCAGGCGATGGCAGATCCGCCCATGGGGTGAACAGCTCAGAATCTCATGTAAGCTTCATTAGCAGCTACAAAGCTGCTGAGAGCAAAAGATGGATTGTCGGGCTGCTCTGTCAGCTCCTCCAAGAGTTGATCAAGGAAATCCTCCGCAATGCAGCCCTGATCGTGGCAAGATTGTCCCATCGCTGGGTCCACACCGGTTGAGTGGATCTTTGCACAAATCACGTGACGGATATTGTTACTCTTTTTCGCTTGAACCTCTGGCAAGGGAGTTCAAAAATCCAGGTGGGGGCGACAAAATACATCTGTGCATGCATTATTAACCCCGTGAGTAATGTTTTTTCCATCCCACTTGCATTGTGCTCCACCTCCAGAACCAAACTCTGGTGGGACGCTAATCTTGCCTGTAATGCAGGCTGACAGACAATGGTGGATGGCCATCGGGGTGAGGGCAATGAATGTCGCGTCGATTCTATCAATCAATGGTCTATCTTTCATTGGCATTTGTTGTATGCCATAGAAGTACATCTGGTGAATATGATCCACACTTTCAGTAGGTGCAAATCGAAACTTGCACGCCTAAATTTATTGTTAAGACAATGATCGAACATGAAGGGAACATTGACCTTACCTCACAAACGTATGTGGGGCATGCAAACCTGCCATTGACCAGTAGCCAGTCAACCAGGTTCGTGACCTCTATAGGCGACATTGTTCGAAATCCATTATTATGGTCAATTGAAGTCTCGCAGTGGTATACCAATGCTGTACGGGAGCAAGAAATCGTTCTGGGTGCCTGGTGTGCAATGTTGGCGATGAAAACAATCGTTGGGATGATTTATTCATCACTGAAATGTAGGCATGTGGAGTGTCTGAGTTTCTCTGGGCTGGATCAAACCTGGCGATTTCCTCATACCACCAACTATGAATCTGGGTGGTCTTCACTGCATTCTTGGCAAAGGGATTAACAAACATCACATATTGATGGCCATAGGGTTCACACATGCCATGACCATCACCGGAACGCCTGAAAGAGTTGTCTGGGCGTTGTATTCTGCGCTGACGATGAGGCCAGACACATCATCAACATAGCACTCATGCCGCCACCACAGATTGCGTGCGTTCCATGCAACCAATTGCTCACCGGCTTCGATTGAATCCTTCCTCGAGTAAATATATACATTACCAGGCGAATTCGATTTTTCAATCACTTAATCTAATATCTTGTTGGATGCCAGGAGTGCAGGCTCTCATTCATCCTTCTCCTCCAAGTCAAGATTTGTCTTCTCACTTGCAGGATGTACAGGTTGTGCCAAAATACAAGCTAATCAAGTCACTACGACATGTGTTCCAAGTGTTGACGTGAATGAATCTTATGATGGCCGCTTGCTGATTGCATTCCTGTATGGTTGGCGAAGAGGTTCGTTATCCGATTCTGAATTGTCATCTCAATGCTCAATGTAATTCTGAGATATCGTGTTGTGATTGTCTTCAAGATCCTCATAGTGGGTAAATCATCTCCTTCGGATGCTGCTGGAAAGATGAGGAGGAGAAGTGCGGCGCCTTCGTGTCATGATTTAAAAAGTAGGTGAGTGCTAAGTAAGAAAAAATTATAGGAGTGACAAAGGGAAATATAGCTGAATGTATAGGAAATGATTTCGACTGTTGTGAAATGGAAATGAAGCGTTGATACGATTAGAAGCATTATGAATATGCGTCTTCTTATTCTGTCGAAGATTTTAGGATCTTGTCTTCTCCCGTCACCCAGGCTTCCAACTCTGTGGATGGATTGGAACTTGCAACTACAAATGGCAGGGAATAAGCATGCCACACAGTTGTTGATTGGCTTCTTCTGATGAAAGTCATTATTGCAACAAGCTAAAAAGTGTTTGCGTTTAACTATTCATTCGGGCTAAGTTCTGCTGGGCAAAGATTCAGAACAACCACTTACAACATAGCCATACACGGAGTCCTATCACTGCCACTGTGTCTTTCCTAACAATGAGGGTCTCAACCATCAATCCCGACATCATGAACTCGCATTACAGCCCGTCATGCATGGACATGACCAATGCAAAAATCGAACAAATGAAACACCAAAAAGTGACCCAAAACCTCTCCAAAAAACTCCCAATTATCACCCATCCTACACTCTCCAAAGTCCCAGAACAATACCCTCCCGCAATGCCAATCCTTGAACAAATGTCCCACCAGAGCATTCCATCCTCACAACGACTAATCTGCAGCTGGGAGGCTGCCGCTACACTTCCTATTGGCCACAGAGGGCGTGGCAGGAGGATTCACAATGTGATCGTGCTCGCATAGCCAAGCCTCATCATCACAAGAAACAACAATGTGCTCGTAATCCGCAACGAGACGAAAAGCACCGTTTCGGATGACTTCAAGGTATCGTTGCTTCGTGATAACCATCCTTTGAAGCTTCATTTCCACCATTTGGACGCCCGTTATTGTCATCGGGTAGCTTGTTGGAATTGGGCGCTTCATCTCAGCATCATGATTGAATTCGTCCCCCATATTGTCGATTACATCCTCGACTGGAGGAGGGAAGATGGCATCCACAGGAAGATAGCTGCGGCCACCATGCACGGGTGTCTGGGCACCGCAGGTACGGTAGGCTTGTTCGCCCCAATAAATCACACTAAAAAGCTCTTTGTTGTGAAATTTCATTGACACCTTGACCAATCCAGCAGAAGTATTGATATCGACATCCGGGGTAACATTCCAGGCACCCGGACCACGATCCCCATTATCATCCTTGCGGCAGCCTTAATGCTCTCGTGTTTTTCAGCTAAGGTCTGGCAGACTGCCAGTTGCAGCATTCACAATGGACAGAATGATCGTATCGATGATTGATGTACCTATCGGAAGTACCGATTCATCATCCCCTGGCCTGTTCTATGAGAATTGATGAGTATTGATTTCTCCCACCTTCATCCCAGCAATTTCGGGATCCACATACACAATGGTAAAGCTAAATGGCTAGGAAAGGATATTTGTCGAGGCATCCCAATGTACCTGTATCGGCGAAGACATGTGACCCAAGGTTTCTTCGTCATTGCCTTCTGTATCTACACATCATCAGGAAGTGTAAAAGAAGCATTGGTGTGATGAAATACATACCAATGTAGACGAATTTTGTGTTCTTAGTCAGGATGTCGATGATCCTAGACTTCCATTGGCAAAGGCAAACCTCTGCAAACTCGTCAAGTGCTGCCACTAGTTTCTCACCATCAAGGATAGTCTTGTCTGCCATGGAACGTTTCCAAAACGGCTTTTTAGATGCCAGATCACTGATTGGAGTCACACAACTATTGATTAGGATATCCCATTGCTTGGGGCAGGTGCCTTCCTTGTTGCTGATGCTCATGGACTGGGCAATCTCCCAGACACGCTCCCTCACTTTATTCTCTTTCTGTTGAGTTGTCAATCCACCCTTCTCCTGCCAACTCCCTATGGTTTCTTCTTCCCATGGGGTACCTCCAACACCGGCATTCTCGGCTGAGAGTTGGACTCATCGAGTCGCCATCTGCTTTGTATTAGTTCCAGCGATCACTGATTTCGGTAACAAGAACACATCACATTGCATTTTAGGATCTCAACCGTGGTCCATCATTCAGTGGTAGATATCAAATGCTTCTTACTCTAAACAAGCGTCAGGAGTGTTCAATATATCATCAAGGGTGATGCGATGAGGTAGCAGAGGTGAGTGGGGTGTGTTGAAGGTTCTGGAGATTGTAACTAAGGTGGAGTGGCCTGGTGAATATATATATTGGCTTGGAGGGATTATCTTGATCCGGCGACATCATCTTGGCTGCTATTCACCTAGGACCCTCTGTGCTTAGCATCATCTAAGTGCCTAGATTTGTCGACTGAATGCTTAAAATCGTCACAAAGACAACTAAAAGCATACTCCGCATTCATATCTCACTTGTTTATCCTTCCTCCAGTTCTTGTACCCCGCGATGATGTTGCTGGGTCAGTATCTAAGGCGAATGCACAGTTCATGTATGGTTGGAACTTGAAACAAGGTAACAACCATAAATCAGGCAATCGGTGTAGGAGGGTCATGGAAGGGTGTGAAACAATCGCCATGACGAGCTCAATGCAAATACCATATGCCTCTCGCGATCCAAGGTGAGATGAATACGACAGAGTGACCAAACACATTGCAAAAGCATGAAGGAGGATGACAGAAATCCTATCAGAGTGGTAAAACCCATTTTTGGAAAAATTGAATGGAGGTGCAGCTTTTTCCAAGGTCCAGGCTACTCGCAATGATATGAGCAGCTCAAAAACTGTCAAAACAGTTCTAAATCATCAATGGGAGATTTAATTTTGCCAACGAAGCATGGATATTTGTCGATAGCGATGTTACTGCTCAAGGACATACTCCTATATTGGCATTTACATCACTCACGTCCGTCGCTACCAAGAACAAAGTATTGTATACGCATTAGCCGAACAACCGCTGGATGATCTTTATGCAATCATCCATGGTAGTATGCTACTTCCAATCGTTTTTGAACCGCATCTCGACCCCTCTCTTCTCCATTCCGAGAATGATACCTGATATACAGCAGGTGAAAGTGAACACAGGCATGTCGATCCAGAGCAACCTCCAGTTCCAACCCATATTTGTGGTACTCCACACTTGCACAACTGTCTAGCCAGTGAGCCTATTATCAAACAGTATCTCGATATCTTCAATGAAGAATTCGATATATTGTCACCATCTTCTTGCAAGGAGGAGAATCGATTAGCACACTGTTGTATCAAGCGCAACTTGAGCAGAGCTCCTATCAACAAACTTTTCAGGAACCCTAGAATGGCAACCATCAGCAACTTTATTTCGTCCGACACTTTGTTCAAAAGATTGTACAAAGTGTCCTACATGATAGGCATTGACTCTTGGAAATCGGGTAACATGTGTTACAATTGTTTAGCCAATGCAAACAACCTTCGCGATCATGATTACACCGGTTCCTTCTACTCCGATCTTGTTGAATGCATCGAGGTCCTCATTCAACAACCTGCAGTCAGGGAACATCTGTCGTATGCTCAGGCAAAGTAATTCAATGAAGCTGAGGAATGTATCTCCTCAGAGGGGAAATCAAGCGACTGGTGGTGCAATGAACAGGTATGTTAGTTGACTTTCGTCATAGCCACAATAATTTTGACCACTTCAATAGCTACAGTGGCTGCTTCGAACTACAATTGTCCCTGTATTGGGCAGTTCAGACCAGACCCGTCTTACAAACTATTTGGGCAACATGAAGGAATCACCAGTATATGTGAGTCTTGGAAACTTGGACTTGATGATTAGATCAAAGCCTTCATACCTTGCAAGCAACCTTGTTACCCTTCTTCCCATTCCTGCGAAATATCACTTCGAAGGACATGGAAAAATAACAGCCGTGAAGGAACAACAAATCGATCATGGGAAAGTGTTACAGAAGGTCTTCGAGTTGATTTTTCGTCCTCTCGACATGCATTCCAACACTTCAAAATTCATGCATTGCACAGACAATCGGATGCAGGAATGTTATCCTGTCATCTGTGCACGGATGGCTGACTACTTTAAAATCTGTCAGTTGCACTTGCTCAACCAGCCCCATTGCCCAGTGTGCGAAGTACTGAAATTGTTATTTGGAGATGGAACATCATTGTCATAGCAACTGAGGGACTATAGGCTATACTTTCAAAAGATGATACTCACAACTCAGGGAGATGAAACAGAGAGACGGGAAGCCAGACAATGTCTGGAGCATCGAGCAGTTGGAACCTTAGAAGGCATCTTCTGGATTATGAGATGCATCTCCCCAACGACAATTATCGTACCCAACATTCTTCCTACCATCTGCCTGGGTATGCTTAACCATTTGATGGACTGGGTAATGTTCTTCCTGGAACAACATTCCAGGATTGGCAAATTCAACACGCTCTGGGCAATGATAACTCCATTTCCTGGCTTCCCTCGATTCAACAAGCCATATAGCCAGGTTCTGCAGCAGAGTGTTACAAAGATGAAAGAACTCGGGCGCATGATTATTCCAGTCTTCGCAGTGACTCTTTCGAACTCATCAGTGGGCCAAAGGATTCCTTTCACGGATGCCCCATAGGGCGTCCAGAACTTAGTCTGTGTTCACCTTATGGCACATTGCCGGTATGATACTGAAGCCACAATTGAGTACATGGAGATGTATCTGGAGGAGTTTCATCGTCCGAAGGATGTTGTCAATCGATTCTGCATTGGCAAATCTACAAGAAGATCTCGGAAGCCTTCGAACAGCAGTTCACTTTACACAAACCAGAGGAATGGGATTGTGACTCTGCTTCGAAAAATCTTTCTGCGGCTGCAGAGGATCTTTACATTGATGACGAGAAACCACAGATCGAGTCAGAAATTGCATAACATCTCGTCAACAAATTGGGCTTCAACTTTGTGAACATGCAATGCCTGAACCACCTCACTGACCACATCCGCCAGCTTGGCAACCGGTTAATTTCAACCTCTCAACTCCCACAAAGAGCGATGATGGATGATAACAAGTATACAGACAATCAAATCGTCAAGAGGCTGCCTGACAAATTCTGCAAATGAAAGCCCAAAAGGAGCTGTTTCAGTACCGAGAGCTGAATGCAAATGCTGCAAAACAATGCCGAGACGATGAAATGCCTTAAACCAAAGCTCTTATCAAGTGAATGATGAAAGATCTGCGACCAGTAATCAAGACCTGTGATGACTTGGACAAGTGGTGTGCAATGCCAAAAGGGGAGCTGCAGCATCACATTGCGCGATGTGTCAAAATATTGGCCGAATTGACAGACTTCGTCAATCACGACCAGTATCTCAGTCATCTCAATGATGCAATTACATTTGGTACAATGTGGAAGCATTTCCGGTGAAACCGTGTAAATGCGATGTACATGCGGTTCGTATGGTTCATTGCACTGGGTCTACATAGTGGAGAAAGCATCAGCCACCAAGCTATGATACAGTGCTTCCCTGGATAGTGACAAGTCCGGATAGCCACTGTAAGTCGACTGCTGGATACATTGCTCCACGTTTGGAGTGGCTGCTTGTCGTCAAGGATGCTGAATCAAGCATTACAGGATTTCTCGCTTTGGTTCAGACGTTTGCACCAGGGCCAATATGTCAGACTGCTGGTGTTGTGATTGTCAATGGGAGACATCAACCTCTTACACAACCATTGCAATCTGGAAGGTACCATTGAAAGCGTGATTTCGGCGTCGAAACCACCTATCTCGTTCCTAAAAGCTCAATCCATGGGGCTGTAAACCTTCTCCTGCTGACACCGCAGACTGATTGCATGTGGTGGTACTTGAACGACATAATTGACTTGATTGCTTACAATTTGTTTTACATGTACATTATTCAATTCGATGCTTAAAGTAATCATTCCACTGATATATAGAAATCTGATGAGTGTTGACTTAGAGTGTCTTAATATTGTTATGGAAGTTGTGCAAGCTTGAGTATAATCGATGTCTCAAGTGATTAAATAGTTAAGAATATCTTTCAAATCAATGAAAAAGTTCAAAAAACCGTTGAAACGATTCAAATCATGAAGACCAACGTGAAAGAAGTGTAGTATCTCAACTTAAATGGCAACTAAGATTTTCAGGCATTGTGACAACACAATCACATCATGGAATGTTTTGAAGCATGGTGGAAGAATGCACCCAAGTCGCTCGGATAATTTGTGGAGAATGTGGAGAAGGATCAGTGGTTGTGGTCCATTTTCGGATACCAATTTCACTTTTTCCTTATGAAGTTGATCTGCCAGAGCTTGAGCTCCAGTTTGTCAACACGGATGTGGTCAAGCTGGAGTTGGACAATGTGGAGGTGGTCAAGCTGGAGTTGGACAACCTAGAGGTGAACAATCTGGAAGAGGACAATCAGGAGCCATCAGGAATCAAGGTGGTCAATCTGGAGGTGGTCAATCTGGAGGCAGTTGATCCGGCGGCAATTGATCTGGAGGGAATCAATCTGGAGGCAATCAATCTGGAGGCAGTCAATCAGGAGGCAGTCGATCTGCATGCAGTCGATCTGGAGGCACATCAGCAAAATGTAAAATGGCGTGCAAGTCATAACTCAATGACTCAGCTGATCTGAACAGCCACACCGATCCTTCCAGAAGATCCCAGAAGATCCCAGAAGCTCCCGAACATGCTGAATGCAAAACAATGTGCCTCTCAGGTGCTCCTCAACGCTCCTGACATAGCAGACCAGAATACAAGAATATTCTAACGAGTCTGAAGTCGTCTTCAGAATGGTATACAATCATGCCTTTAAGGTGATAAAATTTCGGAGCTGCTGGGACTACAACACTCGTCTCCAAGACCATTCCGGTGGACCTGGAGCCAGACTCTCCAGGAGTGATAATATATAATGTCTATATCGAATAGTACAATTCGATAAACTATCTCACAGCTACAGTCCTGAATCAGGCATTCTAATCTCATCAATATACAGTCCAGTAGGTATCTAAATCAACATGATTATTTACAAGCCATACGCTATCGATGCCGCCCAATGCAGCATTCTCCCACACCAAATGTGCCGGTCCAACTATTGCTCCAATGGGTACCATATGGATTTTATTCGTTTGTTTGACAACCCGGATGAACCTGTCAACACAATCAGCCCAACCATGAAGATCTTTGAACTTTGTTGGAATCACCACCGCGTATTCTTGAGCTTCAGGACGTAATACCCATTGTTGGGTCGTCTGGCACCTCTTAGACAAGGTTGATAATGCTTTCCTGGCTGGCAGGAGCTCCTGAATTTGGAGGATCTGATTCAGTGGAGTCCAGCTGAAGTATAATACAGGAAAAGAAGGAACTCGTCCTTGGAAGGTGTTATGGAGGTCATTCTCTTCACTTTGCATATACTGAACCCAGATGTTATGAGATTCAGGCATGATCCCTTGGTTGGCATTGGTATATTCTACCTTGCAATCAAGTCCCAGACGCTCAACAGAAGTAGGGTTGTGAAATGGTTGACGTTAATACAACAGCCCATTCTGGAGTTGAAAACATATACTGTCAAGGAGTACATGCTGATCGTATCCGAGCATGAGTCCACTAACTTTGTGTCCCCAGTCCTCTTCAAATTGCGCGCAGAAATGCTGACCAAAGTTGGGAATTCCGAAGTCTTCTAATGCATCTCTGAGTGAGGTTAATTTGATACTTCTGCACACTCCGTGGACAGGCGTTTCTCTCAAATGATATAACTGCTGTGTTACAGGGCGGATGATGGGCTCGTCCTCAATTGTTTGGAGATTTAAAAGATGGGCTCTGCATGTACTTGGTCGCTTATTGGTAGTGAACAGTAGGTTGAAAACTTTTGCTGAATCATTATCATCACAGCCTTGGAGTGCAAGATATGATAGTCTCTCCTCCATATAGTCAAGACCGGTAGACCGGTCATTGTGCTTGAGCATCTGTCGAATGCAATTGACTTTGTTGGTTGATCGATTTGCCTCATACACGTTGGCGATATGTAACCATTCAGAAATATCGGTGGTGAAATTGTCTCCGGAACCCATTCGCCCGATTGACTCTGAGATATGGCTCACAATTGGCATCTTTGGATCTCCGAAATGTATTACGTGTTGTTCAATGGATTTCCGCTGCGCCTGAATGCCAATTGTCTCCCACCAAGCTTCACACTCGATCAAGCGAATGGAGAATTCCTGCTTGAACCGCTTCTGTCCATTCGAGGTGATGCCATCAATCTCTCTCTCCAGCTGGTTAGTGACCCGCTCCGTATCGGCCAAGCTCCAGGTGGAGCCTTCTCTCTCGGCATCAGAGAGGTCGATCTGGAACTGCAGTCGCTTGTCGGCGGTCATTGTTGCCACTCCGTAAACCTCATTTTCGCCGGCAGCTTTCATAAGGGCAAGGTCTGTGGCGAATTTGCTTCTGGGACCGCTTGCCTTAGTTCCGACTTCCTGCAATAGTCGTCGCTCATGACGTTCGAATATTTTATCAAAAAGCTTGCGTGGAGCAGCTGTCACCTGATGGATTTCCCGCTCCAATCGCTCTATTGCCTTCTGACGATCAGCATCTGACCAAGTCGTGGCCGCTTGTAGGGCTCTGTTCAGGTGCACCTGAAATTGCCTACGTTTGGTTGTGGAAACCTTCTTTGCCCCATACACAAGGGCCTCCATTGCAGCACGAATCTTATGAATCTTTTGTTCGCGTAACTGATGGGATTCCTTTGCCAGCTGATTATCCACTTTGGCCTTCACAGACTTCGACATTTTCTGTTCGCCAAAAATACCCTTCTTCTGGTAAAATCGCTTCAGTGCATCGTCCAGTGCTTTGAGGGATAGGTCCGAGTGATTTTGTTGGCTAACAAGTAGAGAGAATTCACATAATGCCCGCACTGCTCCCATTACCAATTCATCAGAGGCTGTTTCCGCCGCAGTATTCCCATCATCCGTGGGGCAGACAAGAATTGGACCGCAATTCACTGCCAGTGTTCTGATGATTCCACGGATCTCTTTACCTGGCCATGCGCCACTTTTCAAAAAATCGAATGGTTTCGAGAAGTGCTGGAGACCAGGATATCGTGGTGTGGATGTGAATCGATTGTGAAATTGATCGTTGACATTTCTAGCTTTCAGGTATTTGAGCAGCCAGTGCAATTAGTCTTTAACTAAACCCAGGAGTAGCTGATGCAATTCATCAGGCTGCCAAAGCCAATAGACATTGCAGAGAGGGCATTGAAAGAACTGGTTGCGGATTGGGTGGACACCAAGAGTGGGCAGAGCATCAATATGATTGTCCACCAGCTGCTCCAAGTAAATATGCTGGTCTCTTGAGTTATCAAGTGGTCGAAAAGTGGAATGCCCCATCGGCGCACCTTTAGGAATTTCACACATTGGGCATGAGCCATATGACACTTGAGCCATCATGACTTGTTCCGGGTAATCCCCGACCCAGGCAGCCAAAGAGGGTAACATTGTCACTGGAATCCATCTGCAGAATCCCATTTCAAGCCGGGGCTAGTGATGTCAAGATGCCTTAGTTGAGACAGCACAGTGCCAACTGCGGAATGCCATCGATCGTCAATGTTTTTGGCACCATTCGGGGGACACTACATCAGCCCGACAAGAATCCAGGTGCGCTTTTTTGGTGTACGGCAGATATGTTTTCGAATATTACCAATTGTGATATACAGCGGCCAGGCATGATGATTGCACGAAAAATTGGTCAAATGAGTCTGGTCGGATGCACAAATGACTGCCATAATCGTCGCTCCGGCAGGAAGTTGATCTTGTGTATCCCACCACCAATCGCCCTTGATCATCTCGCTGTAGATTCGACGACCCTCAGAGTCAGCGAGGCACACCAGTTCAAAATCGAGGTGCACCTGAAATGCGAGATGTGCCAAAAGGAACTGGATACATTTGAAACTATCCCTGTAGAATCATGTTCCAAAGATGTGTGAGTCATCTTCAATCCAACTGTCATCGCTGAGACCAAAATCGAGTTCAGAGAGCAGCTTTCGCAGGGCATCTGCTGATTGGAATGATTCGATTATGTAGTTGTCCAGTCCATGCCTGAGATGTTGATCCATCCATGTTTTTGTTTGTTGGCTAAACGAATGAGTCTGCTGAAAGTTGTGTGCGGACCTAAATGGATGCCATGGATTTCATTGTTCTGAGTACTTGCGATGCTTGTCGTACAATCCAGTTGCTTTGCCATTTGCTGTCCCCCCCGCATTTTCCAGTCCAACTACCTGCCTATGAACCTGTGTCTTTGTTGGATCAGGGGTACAGGTGAGATCAGGCTGCTGAGGGTCTATAGGTTCTTCGTTGGGAGTATCTTCAGGTGGTGGTGCACCTGGTACGTTGTCTATGAGTCAATCGTTGATTGGCAGTTTATCGATGGCCATTCAGGTGCACCTACTGTAGTCAAACCATGATGGCTCAGGGTGATCCCAGCCGGCAGGTGGTAGAATCCGGTTGGGTAATAGCCCTTCATTCATCGATATTGGGTGATATTGTTGATATTGAGCTCCCAGTCGGTTCTTGTTGCATAATTTCATTTTGCAGATAAAGCATTTCACATGTTTCAGGTGAGTGTTGACCATATTTGAGAAACGCTCTGTGTTCTGACGAATCTCGATGATGCTTTAGAGCGTATGGTTGGTTGCTGGATTTGAGCCTCAGGGATATTGTTTGAAAGCGAGCTAACTCAGGTTAGCGTATCACTGTCAAAGCCGCATCACACCCCACCCAATGCAGAGGAGGGGTAAAACAAAGTCACCTCATGATCAGTTTTCTTCACAAACTAGGATAATATCTATCAAATCCCGCACAGTGATGTTGCACATTATCTACTGAAAATCGGTGGCAGAGATAGTTTTTTTGTCATCACTGCGATCAACTTTTGATACTGATCACCAGGTGCTACCACGATCAGCCATATCGTATACTTCACCATTGCTGCAATCTGTAGATTATGTCTATGCTCGAGCCTCAAGCAGCGCATAACATCAGCTTACTACAATGAATAGGTAAGTGTCCTAGCTGGCTGTATCATCGAGAACTGATAGGCTGGTAGGATGATTTCTTGATTAACGATCCTTGACCGGTAGGTGGATCCGAAGGCGACAATGAAGTCTACACAAGGAGCTCAGAAGGAAGCAATCACTGTTGCTGCTCGACAAACAAGCCTCATATTGAATGAAGTAGTAGGTCGTACACACACATAAGGAGTGTAAAATGCCTAGTCATGCTAACCTTCCAACCGGATATGGTTCTTGTTGCTTTCCTGAAGATATCACGTCGTATCCCTTGTATGACCTTTACAGTTATGAACCGAACAATGGTGAGCTTCTATCCAAGATCCCAGTAAACGAGTTCAAGCATATAACAAAGAAAGGCAGGACGTATGTGTTATGATTTCATTCTCTCAGCCAGGTTTCATGGGATCAGAGGTGGAGTGAAACACCTCAGTTCGTGACAAATAAGATGGATATAAGAGGCCTTCATTCCGCCGAAGGTCACTGCGACCTTCAACATTCTCAACTACACTCCACTTCATTCCAAATCACCGATTGCATCGATAATTTGATTACGACCATCGTTTGTTCACATACGATGTCGACAAACGGATCTCCACCGATGACGACCAATCTGGCTCCATCAGGTGGCCTGTTTGGCTCACAACAACGCCCAGATGACAATGTGGGAGGATCAGATAATAACGCTGGAAATGAACCGAACAAAGACATTCAATTCGGGTAACCCACGAATCAATTTCCTCCACCACCGGGGTATAGTTACCCACCTTCCCAGCCTCCATTTCCAGGCGCTCCCCAGTTCTACCACCATGCCCCATTCAACATGACACCAAGCTCACAACCAAGCTCTGGTGCAACCCAAGGATATGCAAGTTATGGGCCACTGTGGCAAGCATACGACTTCCCCCAAGCAGGTTCTGGTGGACCACAAATGTTCCCCACTCAGCGATTCACCGGACAGGGGCCGTCATTTCCAGGCGCACTTCGAGTGCCTCCAGCACTGCCTGGAAACATTCCAGTCATTTGGCCGACCTCTTCCACCTCTACTCCATACGGACAACTTCCGGCCGCACCTGGGAGACCCCCCATTAGCCTCCCAACGAAACGATTCCAGCTGGCAGCGGAACCATGCAGGACAGATGTTGCAGGGATTGTGGACTTGCCCCCATTACTAGAGATTTCTTATGATGAATTAAATGCAGATTATGAGAGCGATGATTCGTCGGACATGGGTGGGGCTGAAGGCTAAGCCCCAATCAGCTTGTAGCAAACGGATTTCTGCTTGAAGCAATTTGCCAAAAGGATGGGGCAGCCCAACTTTAGTGCATTGAACAAGTGGGAGAAAGTATGGGTGGCTGGGTTCTCGAGAAGAAGCATTGGTCCAATATCCCTGGAAAAAACTGTTTGAAACAGCAGCGAGATGGAACCCTGCATTGGGAGACGGCAGTTGCAGATTTTTTGGAGACTTTCGAACAGTGGCTGCCCTTGGAAGACTTCAATAATGCCGAATGGATTCGGCGACAATGGGTTCAGATGTTTCTGAAGAAATGTGCAAGCGAGGTTTGGGAGGCGAGGAGGAAGGGAAGGCAAGGCAACAAGCGACCGGTGACGGATTTGGGTGAGCGCGCGGGCAAAAGAGCGATAGGTAACGTCCCTTAGTTGCCAAATACAACAGTCATCGTTGTGATTCGTCGAGTGCCGAAAAGGCAACAATGACCCAACATCCAGCATGCAACTCCAAGCTTCGTACACACATGTGAGGAACTGCGAGGAGCTGATTGATTTCATCGAAAAACATTGTGGCCCGAGAGAACCATACTGTCTGACTGTGGTATATTTATGCAACTTGACACAGGAAGAATTGGAGGAAGAGTATATGGGATTATACGCACCAGGGCAAATGATGAATGACCCTCTATTTGGTCAGATATCATTCAACAGTTCCCTTTGAAATACCTTCAAGTTGAAATTGGGACATGATGTGCAGCGATTTTTGATATAGTGAAGTCAGCTACAGGGACGGATATTGCCGAGCACATAATGAGACTGGCCAATGTGATCCCCGCTAGCCTCGTCGCGGTAAGGTATGCCCACTGCTCATCGGTATAGTTAGACTTCGGAGGGATCTGATGAAAATGAAAGACTGGTGGATGAAAAGACAGGTGGGAAAGAGATTGATAGTATTAATGTAAGTGCTGATTGAGTGAATAGAATTGATTATATACCACATATCATCGGGTCCAAATGCTTGTCTGTGAAATACCTAACATCGCCATGAATTTCAGGAGCGCCGTAGTATGAGCCCATCTGCCCAACTGACCTCAGAGCAACTGAAAGAGATCATTGAGGACGAAAAGAAGACCGACCAAGGTTCAAGAGAGGTTCAGGAGCAAGTGGATGGCGACGAGGTCCTTGATCCAGAAAATACCAGTTCAGTCTTGAGCACTGTTCTCAACACAATCAACAACGAATTTGGACACAAGTGTCTTGATGAGGTGGTCTGGCTGCTCAATGCCCATCAGATTCGCCATTCAACAGATGACTGTGTTCCAGGCCACAAATCTTCAATTCCAGGCCTGCTGGGAACTAAGTTGCTAGCGCACCAGGTGTGGGCCATCTGGTTCATCGTGAGCAGATGGGTTTGGGATGCTGATATGCCAGGAGCACTGGTGGCGGATGAAATGGGTCTTGGAAAGACTTTCACCTCGGTTGCAGCAGCAATGCTTTGCAAATTGCTGACTGAGTAAGTTGTTATGGGGTTGCCCTTGTCCATTTCATGGGGGAATACCCTTGAAGAGTGGGCGATTTTGGTGCACAACGACTTTCCTGGCATTGTTGGTGAAGAAAGGGAGTGGTATCCGCTCCAGAGATTGAATTCGGTACCCCGCCGCCTGTTGGAGATACAGACAACACCACCTCATGGGCAGCCGGCACTTATGTCGGCCCATGAACCAATCTTGGTAGTCACAATGCCCGGAGTGGCAGAGACCTTCAACACAGTCATCAACGAGATGACACAGGGAACAGATTTGAAACTGGTCAACCTGTTGCACGCCAAAAATGCGAATCTCACCCACCAGGATCTGAACACCGGCATTGACAAGCCGGAAAACCAATGGAATATCCACCTTGTGTCATATGATACATTAAAATCTAGAGCCAAACCATCAAGCAATGACTGGCTCTCACGCAGTACATGCAGTTTTGCGATATTTGATGAGTCTCATCGGTACAAGACAAAAAATAGTCTGGCCTGGCGAATTGCAACGAATGTGAGAATTGCATTCAAACTTCAAGTCACTGCAACGCCAGGATTCAATTTACTCTATCACTGGTGTTATCAGGCGATGTGGCTGTTTTCAGGTGTGCCTGATGATCCAGAGAATGAGAGTGTGATGGAAATGCACGGCGCCGATGCACTGTATTCCCCAGTGAAGAGTTTGATGCATGCCATCCGGGCTGAAGACCAGGACGCTCAACAGGATGCGGCACTGCAGATGATTCAAATTGCAGAGCCCTGGACAGCAAGGAGGTGGTCAGAATCGAAACTCGCGAATGGGAAACGCCTGGTTCGGATACCGGAGGAGAATGCACACCTTGTTGATCTCGAATGGACTGAGCACGAGCAAGCTAAACTCAAGACCCTGGTGGAGAAATACATTTCACAGGGTGCATCAAGAGCGTGGAGGGTTCATACATCGTGCCTGGCATGTTTCTCGTTGGTATTGGGAGACACCGAGGATCGGAATGAGTTTTCAGGACAATGGTACAATGAATGGCCACTCGATACTTGGGTGGATTCTCCGATTTTCCAATGGCTGAGAGACACATTTCTGCCAATGCTTTTCAAGAAACCTGCGGAGTATCCCAAACTTGACGAAGACAAAGCATCAAATGAGGCGCTCCTGCACGAACCCGAAAGTAATACATATGCCTTGCCTAGTGCACCTCCTCCTCAAAAGGCGGTGCTATTTTGTTCTCTGCCAGGCCGAGTTGATCATTTGAAGTGGTGGCTCACACAGTTTTTTGCGGATCATCTGGATATTTTCTACATGTATGCAGAAATGGGCAACGATGAGCGCACAGAAATGCAGCTTAAATTCCAAGATTTGCCAAATCTCTCTGTGTTTGTAACTACACCCAAAGTGGGTGGGACTGGCCTCAATCACACAGCAGCAAACCATGCGGTAATAACTCAGAAGTTCTGGGTGTTGAATGAGCAGCGGCAGGCATTTGCACGGGTTGTCCGACTGGGGCAAAGCAGAGTTCCACAAACATGTCTATTCAACACTGGACCCAATGGTTATGATTGCAGAGCGAGTGATCTCCACCAGCTCTCTGGAGTGGCTCAAATGAGATTCCTAAATGGTCTGATGAACCGACCAAACATCACAACGATGATGATATACCGGATTCTGGAGTGTCATCAGATCCATACGAAGCGGCTTACGGAGCAAGGAGACTTCATGCCGTCAGATGGTGTGGATGAACGATCATGATCAGGGCAGTGAAATCAAGGTACACCTCTTTAATCATTCAACGAACACAATCTCACCAACTGATGCAACATAGGCAAATGGTATGGAGAATATGGCGCAATTGAGGAGTCCAGGAGTATGGGTTAGAGTACAATTCCATTTCGTGTTAGTTGATAATTGTGATGAATATGAGATGAAGTCAATGGAAAACAGACACCTGGTAAACTGAATCATAGCCTGAATTGAATAAACCAATATGTGATGAACAGCAGGTGCACCCATTTGATGGTGGACTAAGTCAAATTCCACGGTGAGGTATATTCTCTTGTGAGAATCTGTCAAAGCTGCGCATTTTCATTGCATATTGTCCATGTGGAATTGTGATAACGATACCTGTGAACAAGATCCGTGTTTTGAGGTGCGGCTGAACGTCCAAGTCTGATTCAAATTGTTTGATGCGTGTCAATTTGAGGTGCACCTGATACTACCTACAGTCCCGAAAGAATTCGGGATATTCAATGAATCAACCATATTGACTGATTTTCAGTCAATTGCACAAGAGAATTGCTGTCAACTTCTCGACTCTCCTGAGACAGATCCAGCTCCGAATATCTCTAACCATCCAGGGATAGAATAACTGTCTAATAGATATCGAGTTGATGGATCGTATCCTGAAACACGGCTCGCGTATTCCAGGCCTATCCGAAGAATACAGCCGAGCATTTCCTCGGTCAGGAATGAAGTTCCGGCACACCTCAAAGCCACTATGCTGTCGAGATTGATGGTCTCAGATTTGACACCGCACGCATATTCTATTCAACGGCCAATTTTGACCAGCCGCTACTCATCATTATCATATGCTCCCACTCCCAGGCACGCGTCTGAACCATTCATTTTGCTCCATTTGAAGCATATTTTCTTGCCTCCTGAATGCTTTGAATCTGTGCCTGCCAGCACACACCGAGAGTCATCTTTCAGACAGGAAACTTTTGGGTGCAGGCGCGGCTCATCCCGCTCGGCCTAAGCTATTATCTGATTCTATGCTTGATCGGTAGGTGAAGGCCGTGGCTTAAATGCCATAAATTTCATGCTCCGTGTCAACCTATCCTTTGGAGGAAGGTGTCCACCACACGCTTATCGTAGATCCACACCCCTGGGCGATAAGTTTCCACACTTAACTGGATTTTGACTAAGAAGTATGTTTGGACCTATACATCTCCCAGATCATGAAATAGCTTCTGTCGTTCGGGCTCCATAATTGAGCTGCAGCTTGAGAGAGTGAACCTCAAAAGAGAGCTTCTGCTCAGCGATTCTGCAGATGACCGGCAACTCCCGCTCCCTTGTTTACCATACTTCCTCCAATAGGCTTAAATTCACAGCTCTTCTAATGCAGACATACCTATATTGTGACTAACTTGTATGTTTGGGCCGCCGAAAAACCGTATCTTAAAATAGATTGTGTGAACTGATTTCCATCAAGAGAGCTCGAAGAGATAGAATCTGAATGGCAGTCACTGCTCAGCTGCTCAATCGGTGACCGGCAAGCTCCTGCCCACCACATGTCTTGAATGCCTGAAGTTCGTGACAAATCATAAACATTGGATATCTGATTTCCGCCAAAGTCCAATACCAAGAGTGCATGACGAACACATCGTGACAAATGCTCGAGTTAAGAACAGGCAGTATCTGAGAGTACAAGTAATTGTCAAAGTAAGGCAAGCCTGCAATCGCAGCCATTACATTAGATTGTATCCTGCATGCCGACTCAATGGTCCTTGAACCTCAATTGGCCGGAACTGCATGCTGTTATTCGTCTTTCCGCTGTCAGATGTAGTCTCAGGACGCATTCATATCATTCTTATGTGGTGGTTTGAACCCCAATATTTATGTTAAGTCAACATTGTAGCATTGAGACTCAAAATCAGTTTGTGATTTAATGATGCGATGTTCATAAGACAGTATGCGCAACATCCTAATGTGAGTGACTATTTATGACCCATTCGCTAGCAATCATGGCATTGACGAGAACTGGAATCGATTAGATTACCCCTGAATCTTCATCCTACCTTTACCGTTCTTTCTCTATGTGGAATCTCTCCTTTCTAACCCCAATTTCTCCCTCTTCTCTTATCCTGACTGCATACATATTGTGATTCAGCAGACTCGGACCGCTGAAAGTGAAGTTCTGCACACGACATTGCCTAGTCGACCGCTAACTTTGCTGCAGAATCCTAAAACAACAGAAGTATCGTGAAAATAGGGTGTCCTTCCGACTGGTATACGGCATTCGGAGATTCATATTTATCCACTATCATCAACACAATCAGTTTGAACCCTGCAACTTCAACTGTTGCCACTCACCAAGGTCCCGACTCTATCCTCCGTCCAACTTCTGCAAGATTCTTCAACACACCGACAATTCTGTGCCACGCAGTCACCACTCAGATGCTCGAACTAGAGGGATAAAGACCTACCATTGGCAGAGTGATATGCATGGGGCAATCGTGATCAACCCATTTCTCAGTATTCCATATACCCGGCCATGAGAGTTGGGTAGTGATACAACCATT
>Ga0307515_10001506_pt1 | contig 52099 bp, 51 predicted proteins | sample 17_EM_MG_FD_194513 | JGI IMG/M metagenome (GOLD analysis project Ga0307515, IMG submission 194513) | Populus trichocarpa ectomycorrhiza microbial communities from riparian zone in the Pacific Northwest, United States - 17_EM | ecosystem: Host-associated > Plants > Roots > Unclassified | place...
CACCTTAACAGCATCCAAGTGCATCTCCAAGTTCTCTCAATTGGCATCTCAAGGTGCTTCTTCAATTATGCTCCAGTACTGTCTGCAGCCAAATTGATCATATGCATACATCAGCAAAATGTATTTTAGTGACTGGGAGCCTCCAGGAGTGTGTGAGAGGAGGGGGAGTGTAAACTTAAAAGCGTCAATTTGAGGAGAAAATCAGACCCTAGGAGGGCATTCCAGCCGGCCTTCGGAGGAACTGGGATCTCGGATGACTGGTACGGGCGCACGATGCGAGCCGTTGTGACATGTTTGGGAGCACCTGGGACTGTCGCCCAACCAATGCGGGAATCCCAAACTAACTCTGAGAGATGCCTTGGTTCTTAGGGATATTCATTCGAAGGACTGCAGGCATTATCGGAGATTCTCCAGATGTACAGGAGCAATTAAAATACCCTCCACATATGATGCATAGATTGTTGTTCATTATCAACTTATAAATCATACTATAGTCCCCAGCGTCTCATTCAACATTCTATTATTTGCATCGCCACATTAAGGAGAACCAAAGAAAATGACGACTCATTCAACAATGAAAGCAGGTATACCAGCAACAATAACCCGACTAAGCAATCGAATGATATCAATCGAACATCGTCTCAATGTCATCCACCAAATCTCCCATCACATCAGGGCCGACAAATGCAGGAATACACTATTCATCAATGGCGCAAAGAAGCTGAAGGTGCTCCTGGTATTTCCGAATGAGTCAGGCCAGGAGAGTGTGCGAAATTGAATTCCAATCTCGTTTGGCTGCATTTGTGATATCAAAAAGGTTGGAATTGAAAGGTTAGCTCGCGGTGAATCGAGATGGAGTTTGAAAGGCAATATGATCAATTCGCGGGGAAGAGAGGTGCACCACCAGGAAAGGAGGAGTGCCTGATCTGGAGTGCAGGGTAGTGTTAGCAACAGTGCCAAATTGGCAGTTCGGTTCCGGGTCTGGGCTGAAACTGAACTTGAACCATTCCAATATGTTCTACCTGATCAAAAGAGCGAACCGCACTGAACCTGCTGTTTTTTGGCCAGTTCCACCTTTTCGCAAACTCCAAAATTTTGCTCCAATGAATTATTTGAGTTGTGATCAAATCACAATATGATATATACGTAAAACATGCAGTTTTAGATGCTCTTTCACCTCGCATACTCCGATCTGCATTCCAATCACAATTCATTGAGTCACATCGAAAAATGAGCAATTTTCTGCGTAATTTGACAGCAACTCAACAAATAGTGATCAGATCGCAAATTGGAGAATGGGAGGTGAAAGACTATCTAAAACTGCATGATTTATGTATATATCATATTGTGATATGATCAGAAGTCAAATAGGTAATTGGAGCCAGAGTTCTGAGTTCGCGAAAATGAGGCTCAGCAGTAGGATAAACACGGCCAAAAAACCACACGTTTATGACTGGTCCGGGTAACAACCCCACCCAGACAGAGCGGGCCATGTTTAACCCAACTGAACTATTTATCCAGTCTAAACACTGACCACTGGCTGTTTTCCCGGACCCGTTGCTAACACCAGTGTAAGGAGGGCAAGGGGCGTGATGAAAGTGATGGAGGAGTGCTGAATGAAATTGGGGGGTGCGAATCCAGGCCAAGGAGCGCCTATCCAGCGGAGCAGCCCATCCATGCTGAGCATCGCCGAAAGGGGAGAGAGGTAAAATGTCAGGACTGAGATAGAGGGGCTTCTAATCGAGGTCGAGGAGGGAATTGAGGAGCGCCCATTCTGCAGGAGGAGTGCCGAAAGATAGGCAGTATGGAGTGCTGAATGAAATTTCAAAGCACCAATCCAGACTGAGGAGTGCCGATGAGGATTGAGGAGCCCCTATTACAGCGCAGGAGGACCATGGGGGGGGGGGTATGAAGCAGCCCGCAATGTGTAATTGATGAGTGCAGTAGCTTCTGCAGTAATACAATCTAACACACATCAGCAAAAAACATTTCCGTCCAGGCGGAATGGCTCCGTCAGAGTGGATGCACTCTGTCAGAGCCGTCAGAGACACCCCAGTGCCGGATTACTCCGCGCCCTGCGTCAATACCACGCGTCACGTTGCATATCACCCTCTGATCGCCACTTCGCCGTCTCTTCTCCCTCTGTCGGTCTATACGAAATACACACTCTATCTTTCCCATCCTTTGATCTCAGTCGCTCTTTCTACGATTTCGTGAATCTACGCAATTGTGTGGATCCTCACGGCCGGGTGGTATCATATCTTCTCACCCTCATCCTACGCTCCTTGAGCCAGGTTGACTCTTGATCATGGCATGGAGATAGAGAGGGATGACTTGACTTCGTGTTCTTAGGTGATGGTAGAGGAGATGGGATAAATCATCATGAGAAACTGGAACTTAAGAGAATTTCGTGTGCGAGTCAATTTACGATCGCCGATACGGCAGGTACAAGTCCCGATCCAGCGTGTAATAACACCGATACGAGGTCTTCCCAACCCAAACAGGCAAGTCGTCCCCCTGATTCCTCATATCCGCTCGTATCCTCCACATCGTTCTCATCTTCATCCCACATCTCTCTCCCTCTCATCCACATCTCAACCATCATTGCAGAACACAAAGTCAAGTCATCCCTCTCTATCTCTCCATGGCATGATCATGAGTTGACACCGAGTACAGCATACACTGAGTACAGCACTCAAAGATTGTTTGTCTTCCCTTCATTCTGATGATTACGAGTTGACCCCTGAATGTAGTTTCAGCTTCCGGCGTGCCTCCATACACGATCGACCGCCATCAGCTAGCTCTCCAGGAGAGCTCAATGGTCAAGTGACCTTGTCAAATTCCCACGGTTGCGAGTTGACTAACTGATGAAATACAGTCTCAGCGCCCGGCGCGCCGTTCAGTGACCGCCTCCAAGTACTCGGCCAATCTCGCTCGATCACGGCCTCGAAGTGTATATCCCAACTCGCTCGATTACGGCCTACAAGTGCATCTCTCGACTCGCTCAATCAAGTCCTCCAAGTACATCGTTAATGAGCGACGGCAGGTTTACGGAGATACAGGGGTAATGGAGGTGGACGTTCAGTCGATCGTCATCTTCAGGCGCACCTCAAATTGCTTACAATCACCACGTGCTGCCAGTCCTGATATACCATGTGTTGATAGGTAGCATAGGTACATAGATGAGAATACAAACTGAATGCATAAGTTTTGAAAATCGTTGAACAATAAGTAGTAGCTATGATTTCCAGGCGCTCCAGCAGCATTCCCAAAGAAGCGGCGGCCGGAGAAAGGCAGAAAGATCGCCAGGCGTTGTGTGAACGGCTTCAGGATCACTGCAAAGCGTGTAACACACTTGTCGTTCTGATGTGCGTATACGTCACCGAACACTAAAGGAGGCATGTGTGCAACGCTACCCGTCGCTTGGGCGACGGGTAGCGTGTAATTCACTGTCACAGGGTACGAGGTTCCGTCAGAGCCGTCAGAGCTGTCCGGAACACCCGGGTGTTTCTGACGGAAACTAGGGTTGTTGCTGATGCAGTGGGAAGGCAAATTTTACCTTGATATTCATCTTGAGAAAACATAACTGTAACCTTCTTTCCAGTGGCATACTCAGAAAGCATACAATGAATAGGTGTGGCCACAAACACTAACGTCTGTGGTGCGAGAGGATGAAAGAACTGCGATGTGGAGGCTGTCGCCCCAAGCCATTGGCAGTGAAGGAAACCTGATGGTAGATCAAGTCAAGGACTTCCAGCCACGTGAACCATGACTTCTTATCATCGATGACCTTCGAGTGACAATCATCGTCCAACAGGAGCTCCATAAGATGCATTTGAAGCTCAGTCCCTGATTCTAAATCCAACCGGTAACTACTGACAATAGTTCAACCAGCTCCATCTGCCAAACGCCCTTGAATGGTACTAATCTTTAGTTTTAACTATGTATATTTCTGGGGTTTAGAATCATCATAAGTCCAATCGAGGAGCAGGACACAGAGAAGAAAACAGAGAGAGCACTTACAGCATATTGGGTTTGCGGATCAATTTTAAGAGATGGACCACAGGGCAATTGACACACAGATGGTGTACCTACAGGAGCACCTGCCAATGCCCGCTGACGATCCTGGGCTTCAATGGCTACACGACAAACTTCGTCAACCATCGGGTACTTCTGATCGGAAATGACTGGCCAGCGAGTCATTGTCAATACGATTGCCTCCAACAACCGTTTCACTACCTCAAATGTAGCCTTCAGGTGTTGAGGAACGTTGTGATCACCACCGGCCTTTAGTTGAGGAACACTCTGGTCTCCACCAGCCTTTGGAGGCAGGAGAGCCTGGGCAGGTATAATGTCAGACTCGCGCAATATGTTGAGTGTTGACTTTTGGCGTTTGAGCAATGCTGGTGCAATGGCCCCGGCTGGATGTCGAAGATTCAGAAGTGAAGTGCAGGCAATGACAGTATCGGCACGGTTCCATTTCTTTGGCAGTGGATCCTTTGTCATTCTTAATGTCATATCTCCGCTCGCCTGCTCTAGATGTTGGACCTGCTGCCAGTTGTTCGAATCGTCTTCTTCGAGATCGGATGACATGGTGGACTCTCCAGGGTCGTCAATGTCGACATCGCTGATCTCCCAAATGGTATCGTCATCATCCTACTTCATCAGAATTTTAGCACGGACATTAGCTATCTCTAACACTATACACAAAGGCTGGGTTGGAGTTCAAACATTTGATCGGCAATGAAAATTGGCTGACTTCCTGAATGCATGTGCAAGTCCGCTCTCAAGGTGTGCTTCCTGATTCTTCTGTGAATGGTGAATTCTCACCTCGCTGGCCGTAGGTTTCATGTTGATGAAGTGAAGTCGGAGAATGTAGACAGAAGGGTATAAGAGAAAATATAGTATGAAGTTTAATAGAATGACAGGAAAATAGGGCAACAAAGTAAATGCGGTCGAGGAGGATGTAATTCGAGGCATGCCTGGAAAAGGTGACGCTCGGCCGAGGAGGATGCAATTCAAGGCATGCCTGGAAAGAGTCCGGAAGACAGTGTCGGCAGTTCATATTTATATTTTCGGTGCGAGTTGTGTGTTGTGATTTCGGATGCGTGAGGTGCGGTGGATTGCATGGATTCTTCATACCCCCAATTCCCGAATGTTAGCACCCCTATCCAAGTACGCTATTAATGCAAGAATAGAAGGTTGATTTATGCCAACATACCTAGAATTGGAACTGGAGACACCTGAAGATCTCGACACACCTGTAGAACTCGAGACATTAACATCGTTGTATCACTAACCATCCAGCAGGGCCTGACATCTGTGGAATACTGAGAAATTGGTTGATTATGATCGCCCCTGCATATGACTCTGCAGAAGGTAGTTCATTATGCCTCCAGTTCGAGCATCTGAGAGGTGACCGCGTGGCACAGAATTGTTGGTATATTGAACAATCTTGCAGGAATTGGACGGAGGATAGAGTTGGGACCTTCATGAGAGGCAATAGTTGAAGTTACATGGGTTCAAACTGAGTATGTTGCTGATAGTGGATAAACATGGATCTCCGAATGCGGTATACCAGTCGGAAGAACATCCTAGTTTGATTATATTCTGTAGTTTTAGGATTTTGCAGCAAAGTTAGCGGTCCATTAGGCAATATCGTGTGCAGAACTTCACTTTCAGCGGTCTGGGTCTGCTGAAGCCACACTATGAATGCAGTCAGTGTCAGAGAGGACGGAGAATTTGGGTTCACAAAGAAGAGATTCAACATAGGGAGAGAACAGTAAAGGTACGGAAGTGTCAGAGGTAATATAATTGATTCCGGTTCTCGTCAATGCCAAAATTGCTAGAGGATGGGTCATAAATTGTCACTCACATTGAGATGTTGCACATAATATCTTGTAAATACTGCATCATATAATCACAAACTCATTATGAGTCTCAATGCTACAATGTTGACTTAACATAAATAGTGGGGTTCCAAGTAGTGCATAAGAACGATATGAATGGGTCATGAGGCTTCATCTGACAGCGGCAAGACCAATAACTGCATGCAGTTCCGGTCAATTGAGGTGCCGCTAGCATTGAATTGGCATGCAGGATACAATCCAATGGCTGCGATTGTACGTTTGCCTTACTTTGACAGTTACTTGTACTCCCAGAAACTGCCTTTTCTTTACTCGAGCCTTCATCACGAGTTGTTCTTCATGCAAACTTGGAATTGGACGTTGGCGAAAATCAGATATCATCTGTTTATGTTTTGTCACGAACTTCAGGCATTCAAGATACGCGGTGGGCGGGAGCTTGCCGGTCACCAATTGAGCCACTGAGTAGAAACTGGCCTTCAGATTCTATCTCTTCGAGCTCTCTTGATTTAAATCGGTTCACACAATCGATTTTAAGATACGGGTTCGTGGCGGCCCAAACATACCAGTTAGTCAAAATGAAGTTAAGTCTACATTAGAAGAGTTGTGAATTTAAGCCTACTTGACAAAGTGTGGTATACCAGTGAGTGGGAGTTGCCGGTCATCTGCAGAATCGCTGAACAGAAGCTGTCAGTTGAGGTTCACTTTCTCACGATGCAGCTCGATTATAAAGCCCAAATGACAGAAGCTATTGTAGGATCTTGGAAATGTACGGTCCGAACATACTTCTTAGTCAAAATCCAGTTATATGTGGTTACTTATGACCCAGGGCTGTCTATCTACGGTAAGCGTGGGGCAGACACCTTCCTCCAATGGATAGGTTGACACGGAGCATGACAGTAATGGCATTTAAGCTGCAGCCTTCACTTACCGATCAAACATACTGGATTCAGAAAATACGCTGGGGCTGAGCGGGATGAGCCGCGCCTGCACCTAAACATTTAGTGTCTGACAGATGACACTCTGTGTGCTGGCCACCCCAGATTCGAATTTAATCGAAAGTGGGTATACACAGTTCAGAGGCGTGCCGGGAGTGGAATCATATGTGAATACTGAGTGCCTGCAGGACGAAATTGGCCTCTGAATAGAATATGCGTGAAGTGTCAAATCTGAGACCATCACACTCGACAGGAGAGTGGATCTGAGGTGCGCCTGAACTTCATTTGTGAGAGAGGCAATACTTGGCTCTATTCTTCGGGTAAGCCTGAAATACGGCCGCTGTGTCCTACAGTAAGATACAGCAACTTGATATGGCTTCGACAGTCTTTCTATCCCTTGATGATTTATGATATACTGTGCTGGATCTGTCTCAGGCGAGTCGAGAGGTTGATAGCGATTCTCCTGTGCAATTGACTGTAAGTTATTCAGCATTGTTGATTCTGGGAATATCCTGAATCCTTTCGCAATTGTAGTCCGGTGCGCCTGAAATATACAAAAACAAATAATTTCAACCACACTTGGAGGTTCAGGTGCACCTGATAACTCGAATCTCGTTCGCAGATTTCGGTATCACAATCCCACATGGATAATATACAATGCAGTTGATATGCAAATGCAGCCTCTACAGATTGACAAAGAGAAATGTACGGCACCACGGAATTTGACTCAGTCGACCACTAATCTGGCGCACCTGCTTTTCATCACCTATTTGATCATCCAAATGAGGCTACGTTACAGTTTACCCGATATATGTTTATCAATGACATCATCTCATATTTATCACTGTAATCAACTAACACGAGATGGAATCGAGCTCTAACCAATACCCCTCATGAGAGCATGTTTCTCCATACCATTTGACTATTTTGCATCAGTTGGTGAGATTGTGTTGGTTGAATGCTTAAAGAGGGGTACCTTGATTACACTGCCCAGATGATTATCATTCATCGTCCCCACCTGAGGGCACGATGTCTCCTTGCTCCGTAAGCTGCTTGGCATTGTCTTCCCGACACTGCAGAATCCGGAATATCGTCAAAGTCTTGACGTTTGGTCCCCTCTTCAGGCCATGCGAGACTTTCATTCGTGCCACTCCAGACAGCTGGTGGAGATCACTTGCTCGGGTTTCATAACCAGTTGGTACTGTGTAGTGTTGGCAACGGGTCCGGGGAACCAGCCAGTGGTCCGGGTTCGCACCGGAAAAATGGTTCGGGTCGGCTCCGGAACTGTCCAAAAACCCGACCCTTAGGGTCTTGGTGGGCCACACACGGACCCGTACCTGTCAACCCACGGCTTTTGGTGGGTTTCGCTAGACCCGTCGGTTCCAATCTCCGGTTCTGTCTTTCAGGTTTTTCTATCTATAGTCGCATTTAGATACCGTACTGCTAGTCACAAAATGTTAACTTTTGCACCCGATTGTCCTTTTCGGATGAATTGACTGCCTTTATAACTCAAAACAAGTGACACACGCTTTATGCCCCATCCTGAATATGATACTCATCGACGCATCAATGATTGTTGGTGTTGCTTCATGAGTAATCTAGGTGGCGATTGGATGCAAATGATCATAAATGAGGTATTGGCCGTATTTCAAAGCAAAAGAGATACTAACACACTCCCAGCCCCATTCTGAAAATGAGCGTCAACAGAGCGTCAACGATTTTGTGTCTTGTGAGGAAGGTAATTGTAAAGTGACTTGTCCGTTGTTATGCATAACCGATGTATTGCTTCCCTTTACAGGCCCAAGAGAAAGCGACACGCTCCCTGCCCAATTTTGAAAATGAGCGTCAACAGAGCCTCAACAATTTTCAGCGTTGCATGATGGTTAATCAAAGTGCGAGATGGCCGCTAATGGCTATATATGGAGTTTTGACCGGTTTCATATACTCAAATGTTCAGGATCATTGAGTTGCAGCATTGAAAACGAATCAAGTTGTGATTGTCCGGGAGGTTGTCGCAAGACCACCTCTTGCTTATTGGCCTATAAAGGCTGCCAAAACCTTGTTTATAGATGTCTGCGATCCGTTGACGCTCGGTTGACGCTCATTTCAGAATGTGGCAGGGAGCGAGCTACTTTGTTTTTTGCCGAAAAAGGCGGCTAATACAATGATTATAGATAACAACAATCAATTCACATTATATTAACCTGACTTACAGGACGAAAAATCATTGATGCTCCATTGACACCCATTCTGCCACTGGCATTGCCGCATTTCGCAACCATTCAATTTGGCATAGAACATCAATTACTGTGTTTTGGCAGTCGTTCTATCCTCTTCATGTATGTTTTCCTTTATCACTACATTGTTCTTTAATTGTGCATATAAAAATATCCTTTAAAATATACTTTAAAGTGTCCGCTAATTGTAGATAATGATAATACTCAAAAATCCCGTTCCTTTCAATCAATGATCATCTTCACCCTCAGATTCGCTCAAAAGGCTGTTGTCATCTTCAAATTCAATGTCAGCGCTATTTCCATGCAGCAGATAGTGTACTCAGCAAATCTGGAATAAATGGTGTATCGCACTTGCTATCCTTAGCATATGCATTATGATTGAAAAATTGAGTGTTTGGAAATGGAGAATGTTAATACACACACTTGGATGGCATACCTTCAATATGATAATGTCCATTTCCACCAGCGTCAACTGGTGGCGCAGGTGGCGTTCCGGGCGGAGGTGGCCTTTCGGGCGATGGTGCCGCCAGTTGTGGTGGACGTGCGGCGGTTCCCTTGCACCTCCAGCGTGTCTGCTGATCCCTAGCGGTACCATGTTGGCATGGAAGGCAGCCGGCCTTGTGATTTTTATAAACCATTGCCAGGTGTCTTTCTATCGCAGCCTTCACTTTCGTATGCCGAGGAAACTCAACTTCTCGCTTCTTCTCTTCTCGGACTTCCGCACAGGGTTACTTAAGTAGTTATTGCGTTTCATCAATTGCGGCGCGCGAAAACCCTCCTTTGACCATTTTCGCCATGTTCAAGGCGAGGCGCATGTCAGACTGTTCCAGCTGTACCCGACCTCCTTGCCTCACCATAGTAGCAGACATGTTGAAACCCTACAAGAAATTAGTTGCTGCTTGTAAATGGAAGATTTGGCTATTACCTCAACCATATACGACACCATAGCATCCTCTAGAGTCTTTAAAGCCTGTTTAGTCCACTCCCGGGGACCTTTATCCCGAAATTCGTCGGCGAATATCCCAAAGCTGACGACATCATGATGTTCAATTTCACGGACTTTATGGACAACGGCCTTTGTCGACCAAGGAGGTCTGCCATTGCGGGCAGCGATAAATTGGTCACGGAGTTCTCCACGTACACCAGGTGTACATTATATTCTTAGTTGATCGGCGTCTATATCGATCTGCAGCTACTCACATCTGATTGCATGCTGCTACCTATTATTGCTGCGTCCGATCTTATGTACGATTTTCAAATGTTCGTCCTGGGCCATATTTCAGGTGGCCGCAATTGCAGCGTCGCGGTGGACTAACTGGTGTCTGCATTGCTGCTGTGTCTCAGCCAGGGGCGCATGGGGTGAAGCACCCGTCGTGTGGCTCGATTCGGATTGTATCACACCGGGCTGAGGTGTTTGTGGAGCCATGACTTGCTGTTGTGGAAAAGGTGAGGAAGATCATAAAGAAAAGTGGAAAGTCCTGAGGAATATATAGTAAGCTACAGGTCACAAGGGAATGAATGACTGTCAACTTGCACATTCTACTCAAGGTATATCCTGCTACCGATTGCTGCATATTGCAGGTGATTCCAACGGTCACGCAATTTGCAGTAAGTCGGTCCAATGATGTTTGTTTGTTCGTTTTCAGGGATACATTGAAGTGAATGACAGCTGATATCTCATGTTTGATAGATATAAAAAGGAAATTCTACAATGGAAAGGTCTTCTGGTGATGTTTGTCTCAACACATAGCTGGGATCTTACATGAAACAGAGGCTAACTATCATGTCATAATGTACGAATAGCGTCACTATTCCAACTCAAATGATGCTCACAATGCAGGTTGTGGTTTATTTGAGTTGATCAAACGTACGAACCTTGACATAAAAGACTCAGCTTGCCTCCATGTGGTCCATATCGTGCAACATCCAACATCTCGCGCAATAACAGGGTCAACTCACGATACAATGGTCAATGCTCCGAAAAAGAACTGTTCTCCACTTCCGGCAGCCAGATACGGCAAAGCGATAAAGATGTCCACACGTTGACGTTATCATGCAAATGATGGCAAGAGCGGCTTGGTGGCAGAAAGAGTCCGGGCGTTGGGGGCATTGTGCAGCTTCCGATCCACAAAGAAGCTTTCGGTGGGGAAGAGACAGAAAATGCACTTTTGAAGCAACGACGAGACAGAGCAATGGATCAAGGAGTATGTGGAGAGAGAGACCGCTTTGGCAAGAAAGCGAGTACAAGACGCAGAGACAGCGATTATGCAGGAGCTGAATGATATGACTACTGCTGAAAATGTGGGGGCGACAACCGGAAAGCCCGAAACAACCTTTGAAGAGATGTTGAATGCTATCGGAGACAGTCCGAGCGATCTTGCAAGTTCCGATGAAGAGCAGGATGGGGAAGACGAGCAATATGATGAAGAAGATACAGAGCTTGGCAAGCTGAGTGACGATGATGAACTTGGCTGGGTGATGGGCACAATCTCCAGAACACTACAGCACCGCTTGGAGAGTGTTCGGCAGAAGCAGATGAAGCTTGACGAATTGACCCAACAGGGTTGGGGGGATGCAGCCATGTACATTCGTGAGAGGGATATGAAGTACGGGACTACTGAATGGAGAGTTCCGGCGGTCATTAAGCCCTAGATAGACACGACTGCAGCGACACCATCACCGACTACATTTGGCGAGCATATGCAGACTCTTGATATCGTCCGAGGACAATCGCCAATGACAGCAGTGACTTCTCAACCAGGAAGTAGTCAAATGAGGCTGGGTTCGGAGAAACCACAGTCACAGGAATTCATACCGGTTTCTTCGCCCGACGCGGCGACCGATTTGATGCCGATTCAGGATGTGAAGCCTGTTGAACCCGTAAGCATTTACCCATGCATGAAGCATTCCTAGTTAATCACCATATAGAGATCGGATATGGACGAATATATGGTGACAACACCCGCATCGCCGGAGGTATAGATAGACAAATAGTTAGTTTTGATGACCTATCTCTTGGGAAAGCAATGTGTGTACCTACTTTGCTAGGTGTCAGCTTTTTCCTGATTGCAGTGACTACATTGTGAGACATGATATTTCATGAGTCTGTGTGCAAGGGTCGTACGGGCCATGCGAATGTTCTAGACTGCAAATGTAGTTGATAGACGGCCAGCAAACTTGAAATTGACTTGCCTATTACGGCTACATCAGAAAGCAAAACTTCAAATAGAGACAGAATTTACTAACACAATTTAACTCAGTGATATCATTCAAGTCATTGGACGAGCGGACAGTGCGCAGTCTGAACCCTGATCAATGGCAGCCGTTATGCAGCATTAGTTCATGTATCTAACTGCATAAATCTCCGCTCAGACTTGCTGCACATGGTCGAGAATTTGAAAATTGCATGTGGTACGTCATGGGAATCGAGGAAACCGAGCTCGAATAAGGAAGGTCAGGAAGTCGTGCGCTGTAAGTCCACAATTAGTCGATCGATCTCTACGCCATAATATACCGGCTGAAACCGCAAAAACCCGAAGATGCTACATCATTTATCGGACTGATGATGCGTATAGTGGTGGCACAGATACTGAGAGGCCTCCATGGTTCTGGATACAAATGATTCTACCTAGAAACAGTATAACGGCTGTCAATAATGACGGTATGATTTTCAAGAAAAATGATTGCACACCGAATGACTGGTGGTAAGTCTCAAAGGTGAGCATCAACGGAGTGTCAACGATTTTTGTTTGATCTGTTTGGCAATCAAAATGTTGCATAGTCACATCAATCCAAAGAGGGATCATTGGCCGGCTTTAGATGCAAAAAGGCAAGCGAGATGATTGTTACCCCATCCCAGAAATGAGTGTCAACGGAGCGTCACCGATCTCTGGTCTTGAAACTTGGATAATGACTAGGCTGCGCGACAGCATTAAGCCATAATGATAGTGTTGGCCGCCTATGTGGGCACAAAGGCCAATGACCATATCGCTACCACCTCCTAAAATGTAGCGTCAACGGAGCCTCAACGATTTTTGGTCTCACATCATGGATTATTCAAGGGCCATGCAATGGCATACACCCATAGTCCTCAAAGTGGCCGCCTTTCTAGGCAAAAATGCTACTGACAATATCACTACCACCTCCCAAAAATGAGCGTCAACTGAGCCTCAACAATTTCTAGTCATGCATCGTGAATAATTCAAGGGCCGTGCAACAGCATACTCCCATAATCGTACTATTGGATGCCTTTCTAGGCAAAAATGCTAGTGACGATATCACTACCACTTCCTAAAAATGAGTCTCAACGGAGCGTCAACGATTTTTGGTCTCTCATCATGGATCATTCGGGGGCCGTGCTACGGCATACACACATATTCCGAATATTGGCCGCCTCTCTAGGCGAAAATACTAGTGACGATATCGCTGCCACCCCCTACAAATGAGCGTCAACGGAGCGTCAACGATTTTTGGTCTCACATCATGGATAATTCAAGGGCCGTGAAATGGCATACTCCCATAATCATAATATTGGCCGCCTTTCTAGTCAAAAATGCTACTGCCAATATCACTACCACCTCCTACAAATGAGCATCAACGGAGCGTCGAAGATTTTTGGACTTGCATCCTGGATGAGCAGACAGCAATGCAACGGCTTTGACCCATAATCGTACAATGGGCTGCCTGTCTGGGCAAAATGCTAATGATGATATTACATCCGTCTCGTCTTTGTATGTCCTTGTATTCAACTTCTCAAATATGTATGCGATGTCTCACAGGTCTCACTTTTTCCTTCCTTGGAGCTCTAAAGTCAATATTTGAGAACCAGCGTTCTACGTGACTATAACGTATTCTATGAGAGGTACTCAGATCGAATTACCCAGAGTTCAATGTCCTACTGCGATGTCAGATACAAAATCTCTCAATACCTCGTTGTTAGAGGTCATGATATCTTCAAAAAATGAAGATGTCTTGATTCGTGATTTGAGCGACCATACTTTGCAAATGATTTTCGATGCTTCGTGGGCTTCAATGAATGTAGGCTCGAAGCGGCCTGAGGCTTGGAATCACTGTAGGCATGCACCATCATGCAGATTCTATTTACACTGAGGAATTGAGGAGACTGGCAGCCACGGCATTATATGTATCGTTTGTCATCAAGTTCTTCGCCATCCATCAGAACATGGGACAAACTCAATGGGCAAACACTTGCTGGCAAAAGCGCATATCACAAAGTTGAACGAATTAAAAGTGTCAGAATTGACCGAATTGCCTAGTTCAACGGTCGATGAAACAGCTTTGGCCATGCTCAAGCAGCAAGGAAGTCGAGGTATTCCGAATGTTAGTTCGCAAAGGAAATTCAAATGTACCTTTCAGGTATTATGTATACAACTGAATTGACAGACAAAACGCTCTAAACTGGCAGAAAAGGACATTCAAACTGCCAAATTTCACCAAGACACCTGGAATCACTACCTCATGTTAGGTTATGTTTCGACTCATATTCCATGGAATGCAATATCTAACATCCAGCTACGACGGCCATACAAAGCATTAAGAAACGATTTGGTGTTACAGTCAGCCAGCACCCTGAGTAATATTTGCCGGAGGGAATATACACTGACAGTGGATGCAATTCAGAAGCAACTGCCATCAAGAAACAAAGTCAGTTTAGCATTAGACGGATGGACATCGAAGAGCAAATTTGCAATGATGTCGGTCATTGCTTATTATATGGATAGAAATTGGGCATTGCGAGAAGCACAACTGGCGTTCGATGAGGTTGATAGCCCATTCTTTTCCTATTTCGAAAGCTCATCAAGGATTACAGGTCAAGTGTCAGCATACGGGAGCACGGCTAGCTGGACATTTGAAGGAAGTCCTTCACCGTTTTGAGCTGACTGACAGCCGTTTGCTTGGAATTACAACCGACAACGCTTCCTCAAATTACTCGATGACTCGCAAACTGCAAACTACCTTTGTGGCCTCCGGAATCGAGTGGCCCGCATTGAGAAACCACATACCATGCATGGCACATGTCATTCAGCTTGCTTTGGGTACATTCATGAGCACTCTAGGTGTAAAAGGCCGCACCAAGTCTTGGGAAGCCCATGAGCGCGATCAGCAATTTGGAGAGAATGAAAGCACAGTCATTGAGAAGAGACGAAGACTTCGGAAAGAAGGCAATGCGGGAATCAACACGGTGTCGGCCATGAGACAAGGTTTAGCAAAGATAATTCAGAAAGTACGTATTTCAACATATTTTGAAAGTGCTGAAACTGACCTTTATATAGCAGAGAATACTTGCTGTATTGATTACGCTGACACCTGGTCGTCAAAATGAGTTCATTGACTATCAAAAAACAAAAGTCCAGAACGCAGTACTACCCATTATGGTTGTGAAGACACATTCGAACTCGACACTGGAGTTGCTCGAGCGCGCCTACCGATTTCGTGAATTCACACGCGAGTGGCTTAAAAACCCAACATACAGCTATTACCAGCCACTCTTCACTACACAGGATGAGTGGAGTATTGCCAAGTATGTCAAGGAGATTTTACGCCCATTCCAGTACTGGACCCTGTGGATATCGAAACGGCATACTGTTACTCTGCATCACGTCATTACTGTCTTCCAAGACATCGTTGAACACATGGATGGTGTATTGCAAGCTTTGGCCTAGAAGAAGACACCGTGGAAGGAAGACTTATTCTTTGCAGTGAAGTTTGTGCGGCAAAAGCTGTTCAAATATTATACTGAAGCGACTCCAACGACTGGTATGCTTCTCATTTCGGCACACAGTCTTGATCATTTCTGGAAGCTGCGATCGTTTAGGATGTGGGACAAGGGAATGGATATTAATTCTGAAGATGAGACTTCTTATACTACCGAATACCAGGAGGCCTTTCTGCAGTATGTGGACAACAAATACTGCGCGAAACTCAGATGTTTGCCGTTCACTAAATCCGATAACTTACCGAACAACAATCTCAGCTTCTCCACAATGGCTTCTAGATCTGCTCAATCTTCTTATGATCCATATGATTTGTCCAGTGATGATGAAGAATACCTGATGCCTAACGATGTGGCAGAGATGACACCCGGACGAAGCGATCGTGCAGCACACTTATTCACAGCCGCAATGCTCAATTTGAATTCACCACCTCAATTCCCACAGAACTGGGGGCAAATCGATCCGAATCGTAATGATTACTACTCGGACCAAATGGAGATTAGTAGAACATTTTGGTTACCGGATGTCACCGACTGGGGGCGGCAGAAGGAAGAAACGCACTCAAAGTTCACCGATCTCTCCAATGTGGCTCGCGACATATTCTCTATCATACCTCACGGTGTCAGAGTGGCGGCCAGTTTTTCCCTTGGGCGAGATGTGATCGGGTGGAGGCAGACGAAAACCACAGGCGAGACTCTTTGCGAACAAGTTGTAGTAAGGCAGTTCACTCGAGCCTATAACGGATTACTGGCCGGCGATGACCCGGTATTGGATTCTCGCAGCACTGATAACGACATGGAGATGAAGAGAGAACAGGAGGAAAAGAAGTTGCATCGGATGGCCAAGGTCCTTGACTTTTTGGAGATGGGGCAGGGTAGCCAAAACCTATGAGCTACACAGAAGGAATCTCACGCTCAAAATAAACAAATGACAGCCTTAGGATACATTCCAGATACTGAGGAGATTGTCAAAGCGTCCTGGTCAAACTTTCAACATGATGGTGGGACTGCATTTAAATTGTTGGAAAAATCAACTGTGCCACCAGCTTTGTCTGCATTGGACGTCCCTGGAGGACGAACGCAAGTATTAAATGTCCCCGGAATCAAACGAATCAACTGCCATCCTGCCGAAAGTGATGAGGATAGCTCACCTGATAGCATTTCAGACACCGAAATTTGGCTTAACTGGAATGGGGACTAGTATAATCCAAACGACAGCAAAGACAACTGGGAGGCAGACGATGAATCAGATATGGAACTGGACAACAACAGTGAGGATTCAGAGACCCCGGAGCAGCGGAATGTGAATGCCACACTGAATGTTCTTGGATTGATTCGGCCTATACGACGATCCAAGAAGAAGGTTGAAAAGGCGTTGATGATGGTCAGTATAATGGAAACGAGAAGGAATAAGGGGATCAAGGAAAAGTAAGACAGAATGCGTCAATGTATTCTCACCATGTTCATTATGTAATTTGACCAAGCATTTTATTCAGAGATATATTATGGATGAATATTGACCAGTCGTGTGAGAAGATTGGTCAATGAACAAAGCTATAGCAGGCAGTATACATTATATGGCAAGATATATAAATTTTAACCAGATGAGAGCGACTACTGTTGGAATATTTCTCGGCTCGGCTATGCCATAGAGCCAAGTCCTGATCACGCTGAAAGGCATCAACGAAGTTCAAATGTTTATAATTGCAATTATTATCGGCAGCAGATCTTGACTACACAGTGCATTGAAATGAACGTCAATGGGGGGTCAACGATTTTTAGTCTTGTAAGTACAGTAATTGTAAGGTGACGTGGTCGGTGCTATCCATAACCATCACACTGGAAGCCTTTCTTGGCAATAGAGTAAACGACACGATCACTGCCCCATTCTGAAAATGAGCTTCAACGGAGTGTCAATGATTTTTGGCTGTGCATCTTGGGTAACCTAAGTGGTGATTGGTTGCAGCCATTCATAAATGAGGTATTGGCTGCCTTCCAAGTCAAAAATTATAGAATCAGGCTCCCTGCCCCATCCTGAAAATGAGCGTCAACAGAGCATCAACGATTTTTAGTCTTCTACATACGGTAATTGAACAGTGACCTGGTCGCTGCTATCTATAACCAACTTAATGGCAGTCTTCCTTGGCAGCACAGTATAGTACATGGTCACTGCCCCATTCCGAAAATGAGCGTCAACGGAGCGTCAACGATTTTTGGCTGTGCGTCATGTGTAACCTAAGTGGCAATCAGTTGCAGCCATTCATAAACAAGGTATTGGCTGCCTTTCAAGTTAGAAATCATACCGACACGCGTCCTGTCCCATCCTGAAAATGAGTGTCAATGGAGTGTCAAAGATTTTTGGTGTTGGATCTTGTGTAATCTAAGTGTCGCAATGTGGTAATAATTCATAGACGGCGTCCTGGCAGCCTGTTCATTTGAAACAGTGCAAGACACATACGTTACCTCATCATGCAACTGAGTGTCAACGGACCGTCAACAATATCTGGTCATGCATATTTTGTAATCACAGCTTTGTGCGGATAAAGAAGCTCATAACTGAACTATTGACTGCCTCTTTAGCCGACAATGCAATGTATAAAAGGAAAAACACGTATTCCAAAATACTCAATGTCGCAGATTGCAAAACATGCAAAAAGAGATTATTGGCTGTAAAATACCTCATTTTGATAATATACACTTATCCAACTGCAAAAACAAGAACATTATATAAATCTACAGATGGACCCGCTGGGCGACCCGCTTACAACCTGCCAAAGTCAGAAGGGTCGTGAGATTTGGATCGAACCAGACCCGAATTGATGGTTTGGGTGTATGGACAACCCGGACCGCCAATTTGACAATGGTTCAGTTCTGAGCCAGACCCGCACCCGAAGTGACGGTCCGGAACCGTTGCTAACACTAGTCATATCACAAATTTATCATATCTGCCTGTAACATCCATATCATTCCCATTTTCATCCCCTGTCTCTCTTTCTCGTCCTCAACTCTACCATCATTGCAGAACACAAAGTAAAGTCATCACTCTGTCTCTCCATGCCATGATTATGTGCTAACACCAAGTGCTGCATACACTGGGACTCAGGCATACACTGAGTACAGCATACACCGGGTACAGCATCCACTGAGTATAGCATACACTGAGTGCAGCATCCACCCATGAGTGTTGGTCTTCGATTCATTCTCACAATTTCAAGTTGACCACTGAATGTTGCTTCACCTTCCAGAGTGCCTCCCTGCAAGACTGACCGCCACCGGCCAGCTCTCCATGAGAGCTGAAAGGTAAAGTTTCCTGGTCACGTTCCCACGGTTGTGAGATAACTACATGATGAATCGAGACTCTCTACCCAGCTGGCCTCCCATTGACTGCCCCCAAGTACTGCTCCAACCTCGATCGATTATGGCCTCCAAGTGCCTCTCCACACACCCTCGATCACAGCCGCAGAGTGCATCTCTAAGTTCACTCAATCGCAGCCTCCCAGTGTATAACCAAACTTGCTCCATCACTGTATCCAAGTTCAAACAGACTTGGTCTCCCGGTGCTTCTCCAAACTCGCTCGATCACAGCCTCGAAGTTTCAATGATCATCCCCTCCAAGGCAATCTCCAAAGTAACTAATTCATGGCCTCCTAGGGCATCTCCAAACTGGCTCGATCATGGCCTCCAAGTGCATCTCTCAGTTCCCACCATATCGGCCTCCAAGTGTGTCTCTGGGATCACTCGATTGTCATATTCAGGCCCACCTCAAATTCCTCTTAAACACCGCCTGCAGCGAGCCCAGATATACCCTGTGTAGATAGATACATAGGTACATAGACGAGAATACAAACTGAATGCATAAGTTTTAGAAATCATGCATGATAAGTAGTAGCTATGATATCCAGGCACACCAGCAGCGTTCCCAAACAAGTTGTTTTTCCCTGACTGCTCTACAGAGATTTGAGGTGCTCCTAGGCTTTGTTGCTGGCAATCCCTGATGCTCCCTTGATTATCACTCAACCTCCTGGTCCTTGCACAGTTGTAGCCAGCGCTCCCGGCTGCACCTGAAGGCCGCTGGGTCGGTCTGGTCAACGCTTGGATTTGACCACTCTGGGATTCTGGTCCGACAACTCTCACACACTCCCAGAGGCTCCCAGTGACATAGTTACATTTAGCTGATGGACAAAGCACTAAATGCTGCTGATAGGCACTTCTGACCAGACTTCTTGGGGCTGGAGGTGCTCAAGCAAGGGGTATTGAGCAAGAGGCTAAGTGTTTCCAAGTAGCTCTAGGCACAATTGATTGTTTGGTAGGAGCTTCAGGCAAAGGTCTATCTTTGTTTTCTTTACAGTTCAGTACTTATGGTCATGATTCCACATGAGAGGGGTGTGGGGACTGATTTGAGTGGGGCCATAATGTGGGTTGGTTTAGGATTGTACATGATGGAGCTGCATGACTTTAGTTCTTCTGTACCTGCCAATTAGTCTTAGACAAAATCAGTTAGTATAGGTCAATGGAGAGATTCAGCACAGTAGATATGGTACAACAACTGACAGCAGGGGAAAGCTCTTAGGTCCATCATAGCTGCCTTGGGGAAATTCATATCCTTGCCACAGAACCTTATAACACAGAATATCTTGGCTTCAAAAGGTACATCCTTCTGAACGTGTCATATTGTATGGAAGTGCTGGACGAACAGGACAGCAACTGGATATAATTGCTGGGATGGAGTGTAAGAAAACCATGAAGGTAGCTACAATTAATTGGTGGGTTCTCCAAATGGACCTTTTTCATTCGATGGATTTTGAGCATTATTATCTAATTATCCCAGATGGTCTTCTGGGCTGTGTTGCAAGCAAAACAAGTGTGCTGTTGGAGCCATATTTGCTGTCTCCATTTGGGATGCATTTGTGGACTAAGTGTATTGATACAGCCATAATCTGATATAGTGGCATTTTAGAGTGCACTATAATCCAGGAAATCATTGTGTATTTTGCAGATTGCAGTGGCTTTCTGCAGAATGAATGGGTTTTATATCCCTTTTCTGTTTCATAAGCAATGGTAGTTTGCTATGCCTTTGATTCATAAAACTCTAATCAGAAAAACAAACTTTAATCACCGCCAAACTTCCAATATCATATACTTACAGTGGTAAAATAGAATTTAGTACAGAACTGCTCCACTGTACCAGAAATGGCTCTTTAGAGGTTTTAGAAGAGATATGATATGATATCTCCAGAAGACCAACCAGAATCATATCAAGATACAGGGTAAGCTTGGCTGGGGATATTACTCATAATATCTGTGTGTACAATCTTGCAACTTCATTCAATTGGAGGCCAGTAACTGGAAGAACAGTACTGTTTGTTTCAATCAAGCTGATTGTTTAAAGTTCATTAGCTTTGCACGATCTGGACAGTTGTAAAGATTTGTTACGGAAGGATAAGTCCTACAAGCCAATCAGTTCTTGATAATTATTGAGTAGGCATTCAGCTAGCTTGCAATCTCATCGAATAATTTCATTATGATAATCTAACTTCAATATCAGCCGATTAAGACTCAACCATTTCAATAACAGATAATGCGATATAATCCTATAGTTATATTGTGAGACTGATATTGGTGATTGCAGTAGCACTGGAAGATTACTATATACACAACTAGAATGCAGTGTTTGACAAATACAACTGAAGCTTCTCTGGTAATTATTTACAACAGGAGACATACAGGATAGAATATAGATATTGAATAGCTTAAACATAAAACCAATTGTAATGTGACTTTGTTTTACCCCTCCCCCATATTTGGAACTGTGCAATGCAGCTGGAAAAGTGATATGCTAATCCAATCTAGCATACAATCGGCCAAATATCACAGAGACTTTGATAATGCCACAAATAATTACTCCCAGATTCAACATGGAGATTCATCAGAAGAACACTACCTACCACAGAGAATTCCCAACTATAGTTAACACATGCCAGAAATAGGTACCATACATTGTGCTCAAACAGAAATTAATCTATAAGAATCGACCAGAGGCTGACTATCAACAATATCTGCCAGTATCAATGGATGAAGTGCAATTTCGCACTCTGATTGTGCTCCCTAGAAGCTGGGATTGCCGCTAGTCATCATTGTCTTGCTCTAGTAGGTGCATTTGCATAGCCATCAACAAGCTACTTAACTAATAATACTATCATCGATGCTGTACCTGGCATATTGCAGCCTGCAGATTCTCACTCAGAAGAAGTAATGAAACCCTTGAAGTCCAATATAATGAATAGCCATAACACAACCAAAACTAGAAATTGCAGAAATGCTGTTACAGTGGAAATTACTAAAGTGAACATGTATGGCAATGTAACAAGATTGTATAATAAGTATTACAATTACACATAACAGTAGAATCCATGGTATCCTATTCAGTCTACCCATAACTTTCAATAGACTTATTTATTTATCCACCTAACAAAAATATGAAAAAATCCACATCTGAAATGTGGACTGGATAACATTAAAGCAGAATCATTCCAATCTGCAGATGCTCTGTGCAAGCTCCCCTCTGAATTCAGTTTTGGACTTGAAGATAATAGTTGGATGGAAGATAATTGACATATTTTTTCAATATTATTCTACTGCAATATTTTCAGATGAATTGGATTCAGGTTGGCACATCTCTCATATAAGGGACACCTTGACGTGAAATCAGAATACTATACTTACTCAAATTGACATCGAACATGCTGCAAGATGGATATATGCAGTTGGTAGTGCGAGACACTTGATTAACTTCCGGCTTGGGCAATAATTGTATATCTTATTTGTGTATTTGACATGACTTACTTGACCAGGTTTTGGGAAATCAGCCTACCTGGCTGCTGTATCAGACTATTGGCAATGTTCAAAATGATATCTAGTACACACTTGAATCTCATATCTGTGTAATCACTAGGCTAATCCCAAATCCTCCAAAGGGTGCCAAACCCACAGAGGAGGCAAAGCATCACCCAGTTGGAACTGTGCAGTCCACACTCAGTAATTTTAACATTACTGGGCCAGGGTTAACATATGACTCTGCTGGTGGATTCTGGTAATGATGTTACATAGTTTTGGGTGTCTATACCAGGGACTATCAGGACCCTATCAAGAGGATTATAGTTTTATATTATACATGTTGGATATGAGCCATTCCTTAAGGTGTGCCAATGGGTCATTCAACTCTGTGACCTCTTTACAAGTAAAGAGAAATGAATATTGTCTGGAAGTTTTGAGTGGAAACAAAAATTGATGATTTATACATTTAAGATATGTACACTATCTGTAACAAGTTGTGACAATATGCTATCAATGATAACTATTGTCTATGGAAGTTTGATGAATTGTACCAGGTACTTCTGAGATTAGTTATAAATTTATTATATTGACTGCTCAAATATTAGAAAGCTGGAAATATCAAAGATCAATTTGATAATTGATTTACATTAGTCCCAAGAAATTTTGGACTCCAATTCTTCTCTATACCATTCAATGTTGTTTGCAGGGACATCTGGAAGTGAAATAAAATCTATGAAATGTTCAAAACACTTGAAGTGAGTTGTACTACAATTGTTATCTGCTGTAAGAATGATGGGAAAAGTAAAACAGACACAGCATCTGATAATGCAGTAAAGGGTACTGTGCCAGTATTATGTGAATTCTCTCTGCCTGTTATTCAACAAAACCACTATGATTGATCCCTCAAACTACATAATGATACATTCCGATGATTTCACCTCAAGAACAGTACATTGAGAGTACACAAAATGGCTAAGTCAGCTGAGACTGAAGTGAATCAACAGCTGGCATTGGAATCCCTTCAGGTTCAGGAACCAATGAATCCGACAATTGATACTTGAATCCAGGTTTTGTATACAGTGTTATGTGGGCTGTTACTATCAAATTCAGACAGCGTCATATACATCTAGTTACAGCTGAAATGACATATAAGAAGAAATCAAATGCTAATTGACTGAAGACAATAGAGTAACTGTTTAAAGCAACTCCCAAGACAATACAGGGTATTTGAAAGCTGTTTAATAAAGTATTCCAATATCATGGGCAATAATTATCAAAGGAAGTTGAAATTAAGACAACTGGATACAGAAGTATATTAGCCAAATAACTTGTGCCAACAAAAATTGTGGTGAAAGAAGAGGTGAGCAGTATGGCATACATGACTTTCTGCAACCGTGATGAATATCAGCAATACTGGTTAGATACGAAAACTGGATCTATAATCTGGAATATTCCTGATCAGGAGCATGTTTCTGATTAGTTTGAGAGAGAGTTATGTGACATCTCCTCAGATGAGTAGATGCGATTCAAATAGGATTTGTCCCTCAGCTTGTTTATTTTCAAAATATGGTGGGAGATAACAGACATGCCATCACTTCAAAGCACAATAATATAGTGTATAATATACTCTCAATATTACAGCATACTTTCCGTAAGGCATATTTCAGATTCAATTTGGTGAATCCATTCTGGTGATACATTTACAATACATAATGCAAAACATCGGCATATTCACAATGTGAAAAAGCTATATCAATCCACCATCTAAGACACTTCAGTTGGACATAGACTCAAGCATAATACCAGGTGTACTGTCACGGTTTGAGTTGCGAGAGATGGGTTGAAGGGTACATAGGCATAGTGTTAGAACAGCGGAAGGAATTAGTGTTACGGAAAAGTGGAGACGTTGAAAGACGCGGGAACAGCGTGAGGGTGTTGGGGGAAGGTGGTGGTATAATCTGTTATGATAAGGAAGAGGTTTGAGGTGTTGCGACGTCGGATGATGTGGCGTAGTTGTATTGTTAAGAGTTGTGTTGTTGGTGTGTAAGATCATAGTTGGATATTCGGAAGGTACATCGGAGCATGAGGAATGGTTAGATGGTGGCAGATGAAGTGTATTTAAAGAGAGGTTGTTTGGTGTTGGAGGATTTCCTTTTCTTCTCTCTTTACTCGTTCTCTTGTATAGCAAAGCAAGTACGATTTCGACCCAGCCATGATTCTTGCTCAATCTTGATTCCCTCGATACAAACTTCGAAGAGTCTTATTCTGATTACGATCCTATATTATTGTTACCAATATCACCTACGTCCGATCCTGCCCATTACACTAGAACGAGTCCCATATAACGTACCTGATATTGAATATACTGTCAACACTGTTTGACCCGTTGTTTTGATCTTGCTTGGTACTACTGCGAAGTTACCGATAGCTATATTTCAATTTGCTATTTGTGTAGCTGTGATCTTATGGAATTACATGTGCCTACACCCATCGAACGGTTGAAAGTACTGTAACGAACCCTGTTCTGTTACCTGTTGGGTATATCTCGGACCAAATCATTGGTGGTTCCACGTTTGCGACGATTGCGTTGACCAGTGACCACGGCTTACTGGATTTGATATCCGTCAGTACCCACATCGATCGCCATATTAGAATGTGAGAGTACCACAGTAACTGTACTTCCCGAACGCATTGGTTTGATCTTGGCGGAACCCTTTGTTCCTTGTCCGAACTTGAACCTCTTAACGCCTTCGAAAGTACCGAAGAATTGTTGAATACTGAGGTAGACGATCTTGTTTTGCCTGCCTATTTTTGGGAACAGTCAGACGTTCCCTCCCATTGGAATCTTTATTGGACAGAAGCCGCCGCACTCGGACGAGGCTTGGAACTGGACGATCTAGTGTTTGGAAATAGTTGGACTAAGTATTGGGGAGCCCACGCTTGGTTTGACTGTGACCCGCAATTACCTTGTCAGTGTGAAGGACATAACCCTTTAGGAACGCACTCGACGGAATGACACGCACAAGCAGCAGCAGCATCAGCAAAGGTTGTGCCGGTGCCTCGGATGGCTATTGAACCTCCGAGCCCGACTCCTCCCGACATTGACGTATATAATTGGCACTGGTAGATGTGCTTGATTCATTGCGATGTCAGGATCAGAACAGCACGAGCAGGTGGCTCCGGTGTCCGCAGACCACCAGGACATCATAAGGGGAATCATCAACAGGAACTTACTGGAGATCGACTTCGGGGAGAGAAAGACACTGCTCAAAGAGGCACTGGAGGTGCTGAGGAGAGTAGCGCAGTATACCGAACCCATGGCAATGGTACAGAGCGTGTGCAATCACCCGGCAAAGATAATCGCATTACAGAAGCAGAGTACAGACCTGCAGACACAACAGTTCCTACCTCCGGAGTGCGACCACTCGACGTTTGAACAACCACTGGGAACACTGAGTCATGAACTGGAAGAAGGCAAGAGTGTCCCCAGGACGGTAGGAACGGACGAAGATTTATGACAAGAACTGGACGATATGACACAGGACGCCAGACAATCGGGGGAAGATGTCCGTGCTGTGAGGACGCAGTTAGCCAATCTGCTATCCCTTGCGGCCTGGGTAGCCCCGACTCCCCCCCAGCATCCCGAAGACCGAGGACAGAGGTTTTCAGACTCCCCGGACTTTGCAAGGTTGGATCGAGCTCTGTTGGAAGGCTGTATTGCTCAGCTCCGGATGGTCATACGACACAAGCCAGCCAGCTTTCCCGACGAGCAGTCGAAGATGCGGTACGCATCCAATCGCCTGAGGGGGGTAACCTTAGGCCAGATCTTGCCACACGTCCGGGAAGACAGCGAGATAAGGCTTGAGGACCTACCAGCTTCTATACAACTCCTGGAAGCAGCTTTTAGGGACCCCGACCAAGTAGCCACCGCTGAACCCAAGACGCGGGAGATAAAACAAAAACACCGTGAGTTGTCTCAGTATTATGCTGAGTTTCCAGTTATTGCTGCTGATCTGGTTTGGAATCCTTCAGCCTTACGGAATGCTTTACAAATGTGATCAACCAACGAAATGAGGGATTCCTATATGTATAGCGATATGCCAGAAGAACTCCCCGTGTTTGTGACGGTTTGTCAAAAGCGAGATAATCGGATCTGGCAACGACGCGCGGAAAAGGCGGCACAGAATATGGGTGGAGGGACATGTTTTGCCTCTTCCCCCAAACCTCCGGCCCCTCCTAAGGATTCTGCAGGAGCTCCCGCTGGAACAGTGGATGGATATACTGCACCTGCACCTATGGACCTCAGCGCAGGCAGGAGGAGGATTTCTGCAGAAGAAAGGGCAAAAAGGTTCACTGATGGGAGGTGTTTGTATTGTGGAGGGTTCAACCACAGGGCTTCGGAACGTGCGGCGAGGAAGAAGGCCCAGACATTCAAGGTGGCTGGAGCAGAAATTAAGGAAGTAGGGACCGGGACAGGTCCCGAGGGATCAGGAAAAGAGCAGATCAATTGAAGAAGAATGGCTCCTCAGTTGACGGTAAAAGTTTTGATTTGAATGCTTTAAAATGTATTGGAATTTCCTGTCTTTCAGTTAGCAAGGTGGAGGTATTAGAAGGATCGATGAAAGAGAAACATTTAGTTATAACCTGGAAATTGACCGGGAATAATCAAAAAATACCCACACCTGCGCTGAGCGACTGCGGAGCTACAGGCATAGCATTTATGGATCAAGATTTTGCTCGCCATCATCAAATACCACGTCAGAAATTTAAACAGAAACAACAGGTCGAGGTTATCGATTGAAGACCCATAGAATCAGGAGATATTACACACGTTGCTAAAGTCGGATTTATGATCCAAGATCACAAAGAACAGCTACCTACGTTCGTTACAAAGTTAGGACATTGTCCGATTGTTTTGGGAATCCCCTGGCTAAGATTACATGATGTTGCAGTACGGTTTGCATCCAATATAGTTACTTTCGGATTACAATGCTGCACCACACACTGTCATGATGCACCTGTTACGGTACAAGGAGTTACAGAGGAACCTCCTGAGACAGTTTTTGCCCCTAATGGGATGTTCGAACCACAGATACACCCTCAACGCCCCTTCCGAGGAAATATCGTCATGCTTAACAGATCTTCATTTTTTCGAGCAGTTAAGACAGGGAAGCTGAAGATGTTCAAAGCATCGCATTATGATATTAATCAAGCCATTGAAGCAAAGGATCTTGGGGAACGACCCCTAGAGGAGATTGTTCCGAAGCAGTATCATGAGTTTCTCGTCTTGTTCAATAAAGTTTTCGCTGATCGACTCCCACCACATCGACCAGGCATCGATCACGAAGTACGCCTGAAGGATGGAGAGACACCACCGTGGGGTCCCCATTATTCAATGTCAAGGGCCGAGTTGGTAGCCCTCAAAGAATGGTCAGAGGAGAATATGTCAAAAGAATTCATCCGTCAGTCATCATCACCTTTTGTGGCACCAGTCCATTTTGCAAAAACGCCGGATGGAGGGCTCCGGTTCTGTATTGATTACCGAGATATCAATAGTAAGACGATCAAGAACCAATACACGCTTCCCTTCATACGGGAAACCTTGAATTAACTTCGAAAAGCTAGAGTTTATACCAAACTTGATGTCCGTGTGGCCTATAATCTGTTACGAGTTAAGGAGGGAGATTAACATAAGTTAGCATTCCGGACAAGATATGGATTGTTTGAACCAATGGTTATGCAGTTTGGGACAACAAATGCTCCTGCGGATTTCCAGGGATATATTAATAATACCATAACAGAGGCTTTGGATGATTTTGCATCGGCGTATCTGGATGATATATTAATATATAGTGATTCAAAGGAAGAGCATGTGGAACATGTGAAGTGGGTTATGAAACGTCTTCTGGAGGCAGGTTTGTATTTGAAGCCAGAGAAATGCGAGTTTCATAAGGAAACCGTTCGATATTTGGGATTGATTATATCAACAAAGGGGATATCGATGGATTAGGATAAGGTTGAGACCATAATGAATTGGAGTCGAGAGAAGAAGACAAAGAATGGCAGGCTGAACAACCACTGTGAAGTTCAGCAGTTTCTTGGGTTTTGCAATTATTATCGACGATTTATCCCCAAGTATTCTAAGAAAGCAGAGCCATTGACAAGGCTAATCAAGAAGGATGAGCCATTCATATGGGAAGCAGAACAACAGTTGGCTTTTGAAATGATGGTAACTGCTTTTACAACAGCTCCAGTACTTCGACATTTCAATCATGATAGGGAGGTGATTATCGAAATAGATGTTTCCGATTATGTATCAGCGGGAGTTTAATCACAGTACGATGATAATGGGGTGTTACATCGGGTAGCGTATTATGATAAATATGATAAGGAGCCTATCACCATTATTAAAGCGTTGGAAGAATGGAGACCGGAGGGTGAAGCGGCCGCATACCCTCTTACATGGATAACTGATCATAAGAATCTTGAGTATTTCATGACAAAGAAGCTCCTGAATCGACGACACGCTCGATGCTAGGAGTTTCTTACTAGATTCGACTACGAGATAGTTTACAGACCAGGCAAATCATATAGCAAGGCAGATGCTTTGACAAGGAGGCCGGGAGACCTCCCTGAGGGGGGGGATGAAAGACTTAAAAATATGGAACAGGTGGTTCTCAAGCCGCAGAACGTACCGGAACAATTTCGTTTGTTAGCGGACAGCCCGCCCGCACAGGGCCGTCCCTCTATTCCCGATCTCATGATAAAGGCATATCAGACTGACCCGCTACCAGGAAAGATAATGGATGCAATTCGAACGAATTGTGGGCTACAGGAGATTACGGTCACGGAATGTAAGGAGGAAAATGGATGGTTAAGGTACAGGGGGAGTTTATATGTACCGGATAGTGATGAGTTGCGCCTACGCATTATACAGGAACATCATGATACAGCGTTAGCAGGACAGCTGGGATGGGCGAAGACATTTGATCCGCTCGATCGAGGATACTACTGGAATGAAATGCCTAAGGATGTTGATCGATATGTCCGAAATGGTCACGATTGTCAGCGGTCCCGGAGCTCATGACATTCAACCTTCGGGGTCCTGCGACCTCTGACTGTGCCGGATAAGCCATGGGAAGATATTTCGATGGATTTTGTCGTGGGATTACCGGAGTGCGAAGGGTTTGATGCAATATGTGTAGTGGTGGATCGGCTCTCAAAGATGCGACATTTTATCCCATGTCATACGACAATAGATGCTTCGGGGTTGGCGGAGTTGTCTCTGTGGGAAGTGGTACGGCTTCATGGATGCCCACTGACCATTGTTTCCGATCGAGGCCCACATTGTGAGTCAACTTTCTGGCAACAGATGTGTAGTCGATTGGGGATTGACCGGAGAATGTCAACAGCTTTTCATCCACAGACGGATGGACAGACAGAACGGACGAATGCTAGTATTAAGCAGTATCTTTGGGTGTTTGTAAACAACCAGCAGGATGATTGGGTTAAGTGGCTTCCATTGGCAAGGTATGCCGCTAATAATCGAGTATCGGCGACAACTAAGTGTACTCCATTGTATGCGATTCAAGGTATGGATCCTCAGATGTCGTTTGCAGGAGAACCAACAATGGCACGGGATCAATGACGTGTGAGTGCCGATAATGTCCAGTTAACGATGCAACAGATCCATGAGCACCTTCGAGTCAAGATGAGACGGACCCAAGCCGTACAGGAAGAAGGAGCCAATCATGGATGAATTCCCACCCTCAATGTTTAGGAGGGTTCTCAAGTATGGCTGGACGCCGGACATATCCGGACTATGAGGCCTACAAGGTAATTGGGTTGGAAACTTTTGGGCCCCTTTACAGTTGTTCATCAGATATCCCCTTATGCATATGAACTTGAGTTACCCATGTCAATAAGGATTCATCAAGTAAAACCTGTCTCCCTTCTGGATCCCGTTGTGAGTGACCCATTAAGGGGACAACGGGTGGTTCCGCCCCCACTGGTGGAAGTCGACGGCGAAGAAGAGTATCAGGTTTCGAGCGTGGAGGATAGTCGGATGTATCGAAATCAGTTACAGTACCTTATACGGTGGACCGGGTATGATTCTCTGACATGGGAGCCTGCAAAGTTCGTGGATGGGCTACAGGCCGTAGGGGAGTTCCACCAACATTATGCCAGGAAGCCAGGGCAATTAGGAGTTGTTCTCGGAGGACCTCGAACCTGGGAAGGGGATACTGTCACGGTTCGAGTTGCGAGTGATGGGTTGAAGGGTACTTAGGCATAGTGTTAGAAAAGTGGAAGGAATTGCTGTTACGGAAAGACGGAGACGTTGAAAGACGTGGGAACGGTGTGAGGGTGTTGGGGGAAGGTGGTGGTATAATCTGTTATGATAAGGAAGTGGTTTGAGGTGTTGCGACTTCGGATGATGTGGCATGGTTGTATTGATCAGAGTTGTGTTGGTGGTGTGTAAGATCATGGTTGCATATTCGGAAGGTACATTGGAGTGTGAGGAATGGTTCGAGTGTGGCAGACGAATTGTATATAAAGAGAGGTTGTTTGGTATTGGAGGATTTCCTTATCTTCTCTCTTTACTCATTCTCTTGTATAGCAAAGCAAGTACGACTTTGACATAGCCTTGATTCTTGCTCTGTCTTGATTCCCTCGATATGAACTTCGAAGAGTCTTATTGTGATTACAATCTTATATTAGTGTTACCCATATCACCTACGTCCAATCCTGCCCGTTATATGTACTGGTTTTGGTAATCCAGAGTCAATATTCTCATATCTTGTGCTGTATGGCTGGTACAATATCAACTGTGCAAAATCTATCAACCAACTGTCTGCTATAAATATACTGGACAATACACTCAGAGCCCAACTTTCCATCTCCAGAATATGTAAAATTGTCCTCTTTTCAGTCCTGCACTGTAGCAAGTATATTATTTGAGAGAAATACATATTGGTAGAGTATGTAGATGTATTAAATTAACATTACTCAGAGATATATTGGTAGATTTCAAAACTCCCCACTTTGGATCTCTATTTTACAAACAATTTCAAGAGGACTAGTGACAAGAACTTGCTAAGTTAGAACTCAGATAAATTCAGAATATACTAATAGGTATTATATTTATTAAAGTCCACAATGGATTGTATTATGACTGCCAGCTCGTCAATAACTCAACTTCAGGTCAATTTCTCAGCCTAAACTGCATGGTAGTATATAGCAATACCAACGAAGGAATTATGCCTGAAGTACATATTGCCTGGGTTCAATCAGTGCAGAGTGAATAACATAACCTTGAAAATACCTGCCAAGAATCAGTTTTACGATTTCCAGTATAATACTTTGGCTGGATTCTACTGAATTAGATATTCAAATTTTATGACAATCTGGAAGCTGGAATATATGATATCTACCTTTTCCAAGCAATGCATGAAGCCTCAGCAGTGGATATTGCCTTTTCATGCCCAGAAATATACAGTGGGGATTCTAACAAACTACCATGATCTATACAGTTGGGCTGATTGATTTGATGGGTTTTATAAGTTATCAAACAGACTAATAAGATATAAATTTTATGTATTGAAGGAACAGTTAGACCGATACATTTAGTGTAATAGGATGCTGTATCAGACCATATCATTAGTACATGGCTTGTACTGAATCATGTAGATTTAGGTGTGTGCTAGACTGTATATGAATTGACATATCTGAATTAAGATATAGTGTAATAGAATAGTTTGTATAAATATAAATATCACTATTGGACTGTAGGGCTCTAAGTGTGAATTGCACTGCAATTGATGTGCAGATGAAGCCTAGTATAAGACTATGAAGTGATAATAGTCTATTCTCTGTCTATGTGAAGGATGTCTATCTTCCCACCAATCCACTCAATGTTGTGGATATGCACATATCCTTTTCTGGCCCATGCCATCCACAGAGCCGCACCTTGTGTCAACCCTTTCTTTCTCTTCACATTACATTCATTCTAAAATGTTTCGGATACTTCTTGAAACATGATAAATCTACTGGTTATCGATGCTATGATAAAGTGTAGCCAATTGCCATCATCACTGCAGCCTTAGTCCATTCATTTCTGTTTAACCTTGATTGTTCCCAATCTGTGTTATTCGCTGTAGTCATCAAGCATTTGCTTGGCTTTTGAGAGATTGGTGGATGCTTCCAATGTCATTTCATTGTAGCCTTCTCATTTGGTTGGATATGTGTAGCCACCTTTGATGACTGGCATATGGTTATGTAAGGTAATCCCTTCCACGTCACATGTACACTGAATTGTGCCCTCTTCTTCTCTTACAGTTTGAATGGGGGGTGATGGAGGCTTTGCTCACACTTGATCTGCTGTGCACTTCTCGAGTCAGCTGATGTTTACTGTATTGTGCATTGTCATATCTGCCACTAATTCTAATCAACTGCATTTGGCCCACTGAACATCATGCTGTTGTATGTGCAGCCCATGGGTGTTGCAGCTTCCGCTGAGAAGGGTCTTGATTCATGTATGTTTTTGGCAGGTCTTAAGTATTCAACATCATGATGCCCCCAACTTCAAGAATGTACGGCCTTAGGCTCCTATTTGCATCCCCCATCAGGCTATCTGGAGGCTGGCAGAGGCAATCCTGGGCATCGAGTAAGGAGGCCTGCAATCATTCCAATGACACTACCCCTTGCAGGCTCCACATTTCGTCATTGCGCTATTGGCCCGCCAGGAACTCTGATGGAATCAATGGCATGTATGATAGATCCAGTTAAAATGCACTTCAATCAGCGGATGAGAGCATCGATGTGTTGTAGGCATATTGTGGAAGAGGAATTATGCCATCCTACTGGTCTCGATGGTATGTGGCAAAAGCGTGTAGATACCAGGTAACCTGCTTGTTCAAGAACCCTAATAGCCAGTCTGTTTGTGCGTGAAACACTGTTGACGTGAGTAGCTGAGTCTGCAACCTCTTACACACTTCCAAAACAGAAATCTGATGTAAAATGTATATCTCTGGCCCTAATGATCTCTTGGGGGACATGATGAATTCATATAATAGCCTCTAAACATTACTATGGAAATTCTGTACCATCAATAGTCATAGTGGGGAGCATTCAAGGGCTGATATGGAGTAGTGGTCCATGAAGGTCATGATGCAGTTGTTTCCTCTCAAAGATATTGGCACTTCAGCCATGACATCAACCCCCACATCCTCCCAGTCGCCTTGAGCAACTGGTAGTGGCTTTAGCGAGCCGACTGCATTCCCAGCCCATTGATTAACTCGCATGCACATGTTACAGCATTTGGTGTAGTCTTGCACTCCATTTCACATTTCTGGCCAGAAGAAGTGCAGTCTCATTGCCATATATGTTTTTGCTGCTCCAAAATGGCCTCCCACTGCCGCATCATGTGCTTCTTGGAGAATTCTGTGTATTAGAGTTATTGCAATGTAGAGCTGATGTGGCTTGTCATTGTGTCGGTCAGGGTCCTGCTTCAGATGGTCCTGGTAGAGCAGGCCATTGTCTTGGGAGAAACAGCAGCTGCAAACCCATGTCTTTTGTACCATAGCAGTAGCGGCTCTTCCTGGTTATCAATCGACAGCAGGATTGGTACTATATCTTTATTACAGCTTTTTCCACCATCATTTCAGTGGTGACTACTTGCAACCATAATCTTGCAACCTGAATTACCAACTGTGTGATTCAACACTACCATACTTTGCAGCATTTCCATCTAATGGCCAGACATCTCATCAGTGCATCAGCCACATGGTTCCCCACACCTGCGATGTACCACATGTCGAATGTATATTTTCATACAATTGCTGAGTACTCCATTTGTTGTGATGTGTGTCAAGGTTGCCTCAGAATGTGACTCAAGGATGTATGGTCTATATGGACCGTATTATTTCTGTCCGACTTGAGGTGGCATTACGCGTTCACCACTGCATCATGAATCATAAGGAGTTCTTTGTCACATGTAGGGTATTGCGTCTTTGTGCTCATACGCTTCCTGCTCCAAAAGGCGATACCTCTGGTCTCTCCATTGTGTAGCTTCTGCAATAGTACTGCTCGAACTGCATACTTGCTGGCATCAGAATGCAGCATGTACTTGCACTGTTCCCCAGGTAGTGCCAGCATGAGAGCCTCAAAAATGGCATCTTTTAATGTTTCAAAGGGCTTCTCTGGATCCCAATTCCAAACCAATTGCACTGTACCCACATCGTTGAGGCATGGCTCACCATGGTGACCCCCCATTATTCCTGTCTTGCCCATTTTGCACATCTGATATAATGGCAAGGTGATTTGTATATAGTGCTGTATGAACTTGCAGCAATAGCCATTTAGAAAAAGAAAACGACAAACTTCTGTCAGATTTCAGGGCCAAGGCCATTCAGTACCTGCTCTCGTCTTAATATCTAATGTATTGTCTGCGTCTTGGTTGATATGAAGACTGCAAAATTCAATCTCATCGTGAAACTAGTTCCTTTTTGACCATTTCAGTGTCTAGCTATGTTTGTGTATATGGTCCAACACAATCTGCATGTGATGCAGATGCTCCTCTCTGATCAAACTGTTGATTAACACTTGATCAAGATGAATGGCAATGAGCTTACATAGCTCAGAATAGCATCCAAGCAGAGGGTTCATGACTGGCATGAATTGACTGGGTGCATTGGCCAGTCCAATGGGAAGCACTGACCACTCCTACAGCCCGTAGTTGGTGGGGAAAGCAATTTCTTGGCAATTGCCAGTGCATACTGGAATTTGATGATAACCAGAGGCACAATCTAATATTCAGAAGCAGTTCAAACCACCCAGCAGTTGCACACCCACCCGATCAGAGGTAATGGGTATCGATTGTTTCTCGTGATGTGGTCTACTGCCTAGTAGCCTCTGCACATGCACTGTCCACCATCTTTGCTATGTATAAAATAGACAGGTTAGCCACAATGGCTGCCGCTCGGCATTATCCAGCTGTTGTTCAAGGTCATCTCTTACTGTCATTGTAGTTCCGCCTACTCTTTAGGGGACAAATACTATGGAGGTCGCTTTGGGACTTTCGTATGATTATCTGGTGATACATTGATTTAAATAGCAGAACACTCTGCGGAATATCGTATGTCGATTCGGTGAATAAACAAATATTCGCATAGGCACGAAGTATATGTTAAAACTTCTTTGGCTGCTGTGGCAACTCAGGCTGTTCATACTGCACCAGAACTTTGAATGCCCTGGCCAAAACAAGATGATCTATGGAACAGAGTTGTGTGTTGACAACAATTTTGATACCTATAGTCCAGGTTACTTCAATCATGGAATTTGCCTCTGGTTCACTGTCTGGTCAAAGGTCACAAAAGCAATCAATTTCTGCTGCCATTTCTCCATCTTCCTACGGTATATTGCCTTCGGTGTCACTCATTTCATTTCTTCAGCAATCGAATTGACACATTCCATTTATGTCACAGACCCAGTGCTTCCCGAGAATTGTGTTGAACCATTTCATGTCGTACACCGCAAACCACCACATATATGTGTAGCTGTTGTCTCCCAGTTGTAGTTTTAAATATACCTGTTGCTGTCTTTGGATGCTGTATTCTACTTTGTCAGTTACTGTTTCCACAATCATCGAGCTGCCATCTCTCTCCTCTCACAACACAGCTTTCTTTTCTGACATGTCCACAGTCTCTCTTTTTACACATATCTCCAATGCCTATTTGTCTTTCGCTGCATTAACTGCTAAAGCATTGTTTATCTCATTGCAATTTTTGTACCAAAGTTTTCCGTCAGGATAACAATGATCTATTGTATCATTATCACTGATTCGGAGCTGGTGAAGACAAGTTAATCACTTGCTTTTAGACACTTTACCAGAAACCATTATATTAGGGAGTTGATTTACAGCAGATCGCTTCCATTTCCATTTCCCAAGGTCAAGTCATCCCAACTATCAGCATTACTGTCATCAGAAGATTCTTGCACACTGGGCTTCTTTGCATCATCTCAATCTCCAGGGACCTGCTCGATCAAATGGAGGCTCTGCTGTGTTCCTCCACCTCTGACTCCATTGCCGACTTTCTTCCAACTAGCATGGTAACCACATTGCCTCTCTCCTTTCTCCGGCTCTTTCAAATTAGAGTCTGTCTTATTGTTGGCCGACTACATTTCTCTCCGTCTGGCCAGAAACGTTTCGATCTTTCGGCATGTTTGGGCAGGGTGGCCCACGTGGCCACAAGCACAACAACACCGGAGATTACTGCCACCGCTTCTGCGTTCTTTCTATTTACCCTTGATTTTCTTCAGTATCTTCAACATTAGTTGCTTCTGGCAGGTAATCCTGGAATTGACTCAGGATGCATGCTTCATTACATCGTTGAATGACACAGTGCAATTATTTCCCAATTTGTCAATAAAAGTGTTGGATGTGTCTGGGTTGATCACAAGTTTGAACTGGTATGTGTTATGAACACATTCATTGGAGTGTGGTGTATGCAGTTCCAACTGGTGTTTCAACCATAAGCAATATTCATTAACAGCTGATACACTCTCGCCCCCTGAAATTAGAAGTGACTCCCAATCACATTTTAGCCTGGCCACAGTCTCAGGAGAAATAACAGCCTGTTTGACTGCGGCTCAGAGGGACTACGATGCTGGACCAGTATGTGTGTGGGCCAGAAATCGGTGGTGGGCCCAAACTACAGCATTGTTGTGAAACTGAAGCCGTGCTATGGCTGCCCAACCATTGATCAATGTCATTCCGACCTTAGCTGATGTGCCTAATGCCAGCACACAAGCTCCAAAGTGGCAGTGTACAGTGGAGCTGGTGGAGGTGACAGCATCTCCGATTCTCGTATAGTTATATGTCAGGAATCCTGTCATGTCGACAGCAAATATGCTGTTGCTGGATTCAATTTTGAATATGCTGGTGAGTGCAGAGCTAGCATTTAATTGAATTAAGGCCTTATTTGTAGCATTTAGTTCCACCACGGAAGATTCCATCGTTTCATTGCTTGTGTCTTTTTCGTCATCGGCAGTTGATAATGCTTGCTTGTTTGCTTCGACTTGTTGCACTGCTATAAGCAGTTTGGGTTGCATTGACTTGTTGAGCACATTCTTGTCTGTGACCCCATGTTTCAGCTTTGCCAGCTCCTTTGGAATCGCATTGTCAACCTGAGGTGTTGCCGCCTTGTCTTTAATACCATAGGCTTTTTGTGCCAAGCTGTTGCACTCTGGCTGTTTCGCCACGAGGGCCTACTTGTTGTTGTCCTGTTGCTTTTTACACTTGACAAGTTTTTCAGCTATTTTGGCTCATTCATGATTGGCATCAGTATACTTCCAGTTTAGATCTTCAACTTGTTCAATGTACTCATGCTGGATGGTATGGAACCAACTACCAACCTTGTTTGTGGTGTCCCCCTGCGTAATCTCTGGCATGAGATAGATAATCTCTTCCTGGCGTGCTTAGTTGTCAATGGTTTGCAGTTTGGGGACACTGAAATGCTCTTGCCATGCATCTGGAAAGACACCAATAGCCTGGGAGCTCTCAACATATGTGCCACTTCTAAAACATTGTCCTTTTCACCTCCAGTGGAGTTAAGACGTTCAGCAGCAGGCATTGAGTTTGTTGTTTTAATAGTTATGGTATTTCACTAGGGAGAAATTCATCTTTTTCACCATTGGAAAGTTATTGGTGATTGTTTTAACTACTATTTCCCAAACTAACATTGCGCTCCAGCACATATAAGGTTTGCTTGTTTGTGTTAATCATATTGCATTTGGCCGCATAGTGGCCATGGCATCTTAAGAACAGGACCCCCAACCAAAATATATAGCCACTTCCATGCAAATCAAAACTCTAAAGACCGAGGAATCAAACACAATGCAATGCCCCAAAATTAGAACCCACACAGCAAAGTTGCAAACAAAGTCCAGCCAAAAATCAGGCAATCTCCTCCATAGGTTCTAATTCTCTTGGCATTCACTATGATGAGTAGCTGGCCGATGGTGTGTGCTGCTCTGAATTACTACCAGACATAACTGAATTCCCATTCTCCATCAATGGGCATAACATCCCAAAGACCTGCAATTAGTGCTTCGCCCCCATTCCTACAGTATAACCTGCAACCCCAATTTCTGACATATGCCATTTGAATAATACTCACTGGCACCTGGTCCAGTATCTCGTCAAAGATATCACAGTGGAGTACCCCATCCTCTCTCACAAGCAGGACTTCCAGTGGTCCAGACATGAATACTCCCTAGGTCATTCATGGCACACTGACCATGGTCGGGCTTAACATTGTTGGGAGGGAGCATGGTGATCTCATCACAAGGCTTGGGCTGTATCATTTCCTTTCACGGAGCCCGGTTCATTGTTAAATACTGGCATAACACATTTGAAAGATGGTAAGAGGCCATAGAAGAAGGACTTACAATTGATGTCACGGCTGAGTGGATTTGTTGACAAGGTCTACTCTCTTTTTGACCTGGTAATGTACCGGCACAGCGGACACACAGGAAGAGTTGTGCTGAAGCCAATGTAAAACTCTGGTTTGCCCCATGAGGGGAAAAGCTTGGCGAAGCCAGGCAGAGGGAGGTGTTGTCGGAGGTGTGTATGCACATATAAGGTGCAGGAGATGCACATTTGAAGATATTGCTACCAATATAGCAGTATGAAGGGACATTAGTCTATTCTTTGCTTAAGGGAGTGATGTCCATCTTCCCACCAATGCACTCAACATTGTGGATATACACATATCCTTTTGTGGCCCATGTGCTCTATAGAGCCACACCTTATGTCAACTCTTCTTTTCTCTGGAAACCTATATTCCCCAAGGTTTGAAATCTTACGAATCTAATCACTTAATTTTTTGGCATCTTGAAGATAATTCTATACAGTTCAGGATATTAATGTATTCTGTTCAACAACTTCAAGAGTATTGAAAAGCACCTGAAAATAGTTTCTCAGTATCGGAAAGGATTTCAATTCGTATCCAGCCAGTTTGCAAGCATCTGAGAGCACTAGGATCAATCTGTACTGCTGTTCAAAGTGGCTGCATTGTTCAGTTATACCTTTGAAACTATGTTATATTTTGTTAATGTACTAGTTGCCAGATCAGATACTTTTTATGCTGCATACCATATTTAGATAACTATTGGAGATTTTTAACATATGGATTTTACAATAAATCTCTTCTGAGGGATTATAATTTCATCACTAAGAATTAGATTAACGCTAACTGAGTGGTTATATTGTATATCTGTTATATCTACATCTGAATAATAACAGATATACAGATACCAGGAGCATAGAGGTATGTATAGTTTTTGTCATCGTGGTATTGATTCAAACACCATTACAGGCTTACACCTCAGCTGTTAATCCTGCGTGATGTTATACTAACCAAAATGGTAAGTCTGATCCAAATTGTAATCAAGAACAAATTCAGGACAAATGTCCTGGAGTTATCACTTGACCAAAATTTTAAGTTACGTCGAAAGAGCTGAGCTTTTGAAAGGTATTAGTTTATATTTGCCTGAGTCAATATCCAGTTTTTTTAAAAGGTTCACTTACATTTGCACTCACTGCAGCATAATCTCTAGGCTGATCTGGGTATTATCTCAGGTTTAGCTATATACTCTCAGTCACTCTCCTCACCTTTGAACTTGTAGTTTATCACTTCCACTTTCATCTTAGTGCATGCCACACAAATATATATTTGAGAGCCTGATTCGAGGCCAACACCATTACTCGCCGCGATATTATAGTAGAGGCACATTCTGGATCAGATAATAATTTTTACCACAACGTATAATGATATAAGAATAATGCACAATGTGCTTTCATATGGACCCGAGACAGGAACTCTAGTCTTAGCATGTAGTCAAGTCCATCTATGTCTGCATCAATACTTACTCTCTAACTTCTCTTAAAATCGTTGTACGACACTAGGCAACCTAGGTTAGAACTCTGCAGCTCGATAGGCTGTTAGTGGCCGTTCCTAAGAATACATCGGTGGAATCAGTGGACTTTGATTACTCCTACTCAAGGCCAATTCAGGCATACTGCAGACCATGTAAAATAAATCATTTTATTAAGTAGCTGAGAGATCCGACAATCGCCACAACTAGCGGCATCTACTAATTTAACACTGAACTCAATCAGTGCATTCCATATTAAAATTTCATATGCCACTCAAGATTAAGTGTTGCTTCTGGATACAGGACGCACCGGTGATAGAATAGGCCATTTTCCTACTCCACTCAAAAACCTTCCACAGAAACCTAATGTTAGTTACTGCACTACCGTTGACAACTTGAGTTGCAAACCTGTACTCGCAACAACGAGTTCAACTAAATAACCAGTACAAGTACAAGAATAAGATATCAGAATACTCGTCCGTAAACATAACCACATCAAGAAAATGCAAAACTGAAACCTGAACGTATAAAATTCTTGAAATGGTTGAACGCTTCATATACTATATCAATCCGAATCAATCATCGACCAAAAGCAAGCTACAAGGGCCATCGAATGAGACACTCTGAAATTAGTCCTTTCGGCTGATTCTAAAGCATTCCTCTAGGACTCCACCGTTGTTCCAGGTTGTTTAGTGTGGTTGTATGTCGTTTCGTTGCCTCCGATACTACTGTTTTCGTTGCGGTCATGTCCTATGCGGATGTCGCCGCTGCGGTGGTCGTTGCGAACATCTCCATTACGACGACCGCTACTTTTCTTCTTCGGACCAATGCACTTCAAGCGCCCGGACTGGTCTTGTGCACGAAAGGGAATCTCCTTATATCCTCCGCCAGGGATATGGACAGGATAAAACCTCAATCCCTCAGTGTTGATGAAGTCTTTTCCTCCGAAGGCACAGAAGATATCGGAAGACTGGGAAAGACCCTTCGGGTTCTTTAGGATCTTCTTGGTACCTGACTTAGCACTAGTCGGGTCGGTGACAGGAGTTTTTGAAACCGCGTTATATGAATGAGCCACACGTGGAATCTTGACAGTTGGGGTCGAACCAAAATCCTGCTTAAAGAATTCGGTGATGAACTGCTCACTATCAGGGATAGTGAACATGCTAACGTCTGCAGCAGTTATCTCAGCCTGAGATGGCAATGATACCGTGGGACTGTTGACAATTTTATCCGGGAGAGTCTCAAAGGACGGCTTTGAACGCGGAGTAACTCCGCCTGTTGGGGTTATTGGAGGCCCGTTTGGGAGTGAATTGCCTGGAATTTGTCCTAAGATTCTCTGCTGAACTTCCTCGAATCTCTTGAAGTCGGGGGCAGACAGGACCATGTGAGAGTCATCAATGGCAGGTGCTACTGAGCCAATACTAAAGGGAAGATGAACACGGGTGACGACATTACCGTGGACTGGATGATCGGTCGACATTGGGGGTGGCGGAGAATTAGGACGGCTAACTTCTTTCAGCTCCTCATTCTTCCCAATGTGCTTGTTGAGGAGATGGTTGGCGTTGTCAGGGAAAAACCTCGAAGCTCGACTAGCAGCCGGACATTTAGGAGTACAAACAGACAATGGTGACGCTTCGGCATCATTAATAGCCTTAGTTGTTTTTTCTTTGTAGTACCGCTGGGACCTCAACCCATCGTCTTCAACTTCGAACTTCTTGAACGACTCCACAATGTGATATTGAGTCGGAGCAATTTGTTTTAGTCCGGCAGCGGGGTCTTCAGCCTCACGAACGAGCCGAGCACGACGGTTATCTTCGCGAGCCGCCTCGTCATCGGCTAAGATTTGACTGGGTAAGGAGTTCCACTGTTTGACCGCCTTGACACGATCATCTTCAGAAATACATGTACCGATTGGGCTCGGTGCAGTCAGGAGTGGAGGGGAATCACGGGTACTGCGTCGCTCACGATCGTTACAATAATAGCGTCCATCGCGAAAGTTGGTGTTGCCTGATCTGTTGCTACCATAGTTCACACGAGGTCCGTTGTTGTAACTACTAGGACCAGCCTTCGTGATGTTTAACCCTATAGGACGGGAGCCATCGCCAACAGCACCCCAAGGACTACTCGACGGGGAACCCCACTGATTGTTATTGCTCCTCGAGTTGGTACCACATTTCCAGGCCTGATTACGGTTATGGCTATTGTTACCATTATTGCCATTGTTGTGGTTTGTTCCAGCAAAATGCTTGAGAGCTCGGTCGTACATGGTTGGTGAGGACGAAGGGTTTGGTGAATATAGTTCTTGAGGTGGAAGATGCGAAGTGGAGATGGGGATAGGAGAAGATTGTGGATGGATAGTTGTGACAGGAGAAGAGGAAGGAGAAGTTGAAAGAATGAAGTTGGGCTGCCGGACGTATCTGTTGTGAAAGGTTGCGCCTTGGCGCTCTGGACCAAGTTGCCCCTGCCCTACTTCCATGAATGTTGAATGGGCCGCTGACCTTTCCACTGAGACAGCTATAGTTGCTGGTGGTGTTGTCGCTATCACCGTCTTCGTATCTCGTTCATACAGGTCCGTTTCGGTTCCCCTCTCCCGTTCTCGCTGCTGATCCCACTGTGAATCCATTATCTCGTCACTAATCCGGCGTCTCTCAGCTTGTACTACTCTTTCTTCCGATATGCATTTCTCGGCCGCAATTTGCACTTCCTCAGCCATCTTCATGGCAGCTTCCTTTTCCTCTTTTTCCTTCGCCTGTTTCTCGAGAGCTTCAAGCTTAAATCGTAATCTCTCCCTCTTTTCCGACTCCAGTCTCTCTTCTTCAATCTGTCGTCTTTTTCTTGCTAGTTCGCGTGCTTCCCGCATAATCCGTTCCTGTTTCACAACGACATCTTCGGAATCTTGGGGTGCTGGTTGTGGAGGTGATGAGAGATCTGTGTACATGTTCGAGGTAATAGGCTCTGAACTACGAAGGATGTTAGGTCGGGTCACAGGCCAGGCACTTAATATGGTGGGAGACAGTTCACTGTGTTGAGCAGGATCAGAGGGAACATTGTGTGACCCGTAGCCTCCATATTGTCGGGGTGGCGGAGAATTGCCGTTATCGTCGAAAGGGCTGCTGTACATGTGTCTATTTTGAGCGAAACCCATGTCATCGGGTGTCGGGGGATCAATGCCATAACGTGTGAATGAATGTCTGCGGCCCATACTGCCACTACCCCCACTTACATTTGAGGAAGTCCTCCTACGCCTAAAATCATGATGGCTGGTGCGGCCGGTTTGGAAAGCTGCCGACGGCTCTGCAGGTCCCGCTGCTTGGGGAGGTAATGTGGGCCTCTGTAGTACTGCAGGCTTAGCTACCGGTGAGCGTGTTGGCCTGCGATCATCCTGAACAGGTTCCATCCTTCCGGTGTGCGAGTTGAAGAGCTCTCTGTTTTGATTGGTGACTCTTTCCCGCCATGACCGATCATACACTTCAGAGGATACCTCCTTCACCATGTGCGATTTCCGCGGAATATCGTCCCACCGAGATGCCTCCAGATCAAGTACCGGGAGTGCGTTGCTAGAACCTGATGGCGCAGCATTCGCAGGCGGAATCTTGACCCATGGTGATGCCCGAGGCGCAGACGACGCGGCCGTCTTCATTGACTTCACGCTGGGCTTTTGCGTGATGAGAGTCTTAGGGCCAGAAGGGCTTTGGGAAATAATTTCTTTGACGGGAGAAGCGGACAGCTTGATGGACGGTGGTTGAGGTGCTACGGTAACATTTTTCCTGACTGCCTCTTTGACTGGTTCTTTAACTGGTTCCTTGACTGGCTCAGACTCCATCTTTGTGAGAGGTGTTTGTTCCTCTGAATTAAGTGTAACCTTCATCCCATCATTCCATTCAATTGTTGTCGGAACCCAATCGTCGTCATCGTCGTCAATATCCGCCCACTTTGCCTCTTTATTCGTCGCGTCATCAGAACCGAGCCTCGAGGCCAGATGAATGCCGTACGTCTTGCTGAGCTCTTCATCCGTGAATTCTTTCTTCGGAGGAGGAGGTAGCGCTAATGCCATTAACATACAACGATTTAAACTTAAACAAGATACTATACTAGATAAAACATACGCTGATTCTTGTTCCACACGGGCTGCGCTTCACCCCGCGATACACTGCCGCCCGCACTTGTCCCAGTGGGTTTGAGGGACTGTGTGGAACCACAGCTCCGCACAAGCTTCAACTTGGAAGCGACCGCAAGCCGGAGCGTAGATTGAGATACGGCTGCTCCTAGCACCATCCCTAGGGTATCCCCTGAGCACAACGCAAGAAGGAGTATAGCGAAGTAGTATACCTTTAGGTTGAAGAGTAGAATTTACTGAGGCGGTTGCCGTGGTACATGCTGCGGGTTCCTTCAAGAATTGCTTGTTTAGAGACACGGGTTTGAAAGATGGCTTCTTCGCAGAAACTTTACGGTCGAGTTTCGTGGGTGATACACTGCCCAATCTTTCCATATCGCTTCTAGCATCTTCATATCCCCTCTGTTCGATATTTCCATGCTTCCCAGCCCGATGTCAGCCCTCTGGTCAGATCCTCTCTGAACGCCAGAACTCACCATACTATTACCCGCAATACCTCCTTCAGTGTTTTCCAAATCTGCTGGTGCATTATTTTGGCTAGTTTGTAATTGCGAATGACAATTTCTAATAACAGATGTAGTGTGGGTCGAGGGTGAAGAATCGCTAAGGGATAAAGCTGTGAGTCTATTTCTTGCGCATAGCACGGCGGCAGTATCTTCAGACTTGTTTGCATCAACACCGGTTGTCGAGAGATCGACAACCGACCGCACTAGAGGGCTTTCAACATGTTGACTAGTATGCGAATCTGCCATAACAAATTTCGGTACTATAGGATCGCGCGTCGCAGGCGAAATGTTAGAGCTTAATTTTTCTAATCAACAGCAAAGCAAACAGAGGAAGGATAGAATAAAAGTGCTGTAAGCGACAAGACGGGGATCATCAGTAGAAATTAAAAAAGCTCCAGCCATCAAGTTCAGAATCTCCATACACAAAGACTGTCGCAGCCACCAACACAAATCATCACACGGAACGAACAGAAGCAGGACGTAGAAAATATGACATCTCACGAACCTATTTAGATAATTCGATCAAGACTACCAGGTATAGTAGGCGTGATTTCAAGTATGCTATAGAGTTTTGGGTGAGGCAGTATCTGAGAAATGGCGTAATTGTTGTGCAAAAGGTGGGATGTTTTGCGTGAACAACTAGACGTTTCAAAGCGGCACACGAAATGGGCTACAGATGCTAGTCACACATAGCAGTGCAAGCTCAGTAAGCATATAATGTCTATCATATACTAGAAGGAGGTCGCTTAGATCAGGCTACCTATCATAAATACGTTTCAGCATCTACAATTAATTCAAATTAACTTAAATCAGTGTCTCAGCCACCTACAGGTGTGAAAATATTTTCCTTAGAAAGCAATATTTAAATTGATTGTAATCCAGAAATTTGGGATTATCAAAGTTTAACAGAGTAATGGGGTATACAGAGACTAGAATATACATTATAATACTTTATATTCATAATAGAATAGCATATGTATTTTAAATGGTGGGTTCTATAAGGCTGTAAATATAATATTTCAAATAAGTTACAGTTTATAATTCAACAACCAGTAACTGTAAACCATGGAATAGTAACAAGAAAGAATTTATATTCAGTAATTCTATTTAGTAATGAAATATCAAAAGGTGTAAAGTTGAAAATCTAGATAATTTTAAACAATATATAATATCCAATTGCATAAAATATCAGTGGTAAAATATAAGCTGTACCGAATTGAAATTATCTATAGTGAATTACTAGATTATACATGGTCTTGGAATACAGTTATAAGTGATGGAACGACTGATGGATGATAAGTAAGAGAGTGAAATATTGGATTATCATGGATGTTCTGGAATATGAGAACTCTATGATCCTAGAGAATATTGGGGGTAAAATCATTTAGAACAATTAGAAAGTGGTCAAATGTATTGGGATGTCAGATGATATGGTGAAAATATGAATGGAATGATTCAATTAGGGGTGTATAAGATTACATGTGAAAATTCAGATGGTATAATAAAGCTTAAATAATGTTTTGGAGGTAAAGAATTAACTATATTTACAGAGAGGATTATTAAGTATAAGAGAATTTCTTTTTCTTTTCTCTTGACTTAATTACTTATTTATAAATGAAACAGATAACTGTGTAAGTAACCTTAATTCTTAAGTTGAATTGCACAATATTACAATCAAATATATATTTCAGTCAGATTACATAGTATTACCAATATCATCTAGGTCTCACTTTGTCATTTACACTGGTGTGAGTCATTTGATAACTTGTTCAATATCTAATTTTAAATACCTACTATCTCACTCTAAGTATTATTTTGGATCTCATTTCTCACCATATTAGGTTTACTGACCATCTACCCACATTGGAATTCATGTCTGCAACGATTATATACAGCATATGGTACAAATTACTTATTTGAAGATACAGAAGTATCTATATAAATAGTGTATATGGAGACTTAGTTATATTCAAAGTGGTATCTCACAAAATAGTTGATTCAATTGTATTAGAATATACTATTTGCAATCTGGATACAATGAATTCAATACAGGTGACAGAATAGATGTACTGCTTGAAGAATTGGAGAAATCTTTCCAACTGGTATTTTCGAAATGGTTGAATATCCACTTTTGTTGCAATATATACTACGTCGAAACTGGAATGGAAGGTGGTTGTATTGAAATTTGCAACCAAGAGTGTGCACAATATTAGATGATGTATATGAGAGTGTATCAATTATCAGCGAAATGTAAAACAGTCCAGAAGCTATGTACACACCTCCCAGATACTGCAGTTGACCACACTGGTACTTCTGGGCCACTTTAGACACTCCAAGCCCTCCTCTGGAGCTAAGTACAGTACAACCAGAAGCTGCAAGGGCATTCTAAAATGTTTATGAACACTCCTGTAGTTATGGAAATGCATTCAAGATTCTGTAATATTTGACCTGTAGGATAGTCAAATATCAAAATAGGTGAGATTTCTATGCAGGTCTGCAGGAGACTCTGAGCACAGCTGGAACCGCGGCACAGGTCTGTGGGAGACTTTGAACCAGGTACAGTATTCTTGCAGTGGTGGTTCTTCGGTTCACATAACCACATGCTATTTTATCCATCATTGCTGTCTTTGTTAAATATTTATGGTTCACAATCACAAGATGATTTGCTACATCATAATATGACAGGTATAATCTATCTCAGTCCATCAATAGATTTTCATGTGATATATCTGCCTGCAGACAGTATTCAAACGCAATTAGAAAACACCTAGCCATACAGATTGAGTAAACATAGGGCTCCATCTGGAGTTTGTAATTGAGCAGGTTGGGAGATGCACATGGAGGATGTAATTAGGTGAGTTTTGGAGAAACACTTGGACACTATGATTATACAAATTGCAGACTCTGATTGCATCAGTATCAAGATGCACATGGAAGCTGAGATTGAGAGCACTGAGAGATGTGCATGGATACTAATCAAGTGAGTTAGAGATACACATTGATGTCATGATTTTGCAAACTTGCACACTGTGACAGAGTGAACTTAGTGAAGTGGAGATACACATGGAGTTCATGGTCATGGGAACCTGGAGGCGGTAATTGAATGAGTATGGAGATAAACTTGAAGGCCATGATTAAGCGAGTTTGGGAATGCACTGGGAGGCTATAATCGTGTGAACTTGCAGACCATGATTGGGTGAGCTTAGAGATACACTCAGAGGCAACCGTCAAGTGAAATTTGAGGTGTACATGGACGCTGTCTATCGGTCAGCAGTAACATGAAAGGGAGGTGTGATGCGAACTGAAACTCAATTTATTTCTTAACCCATAATTGTGAGAATAGAGTGGGCAGACTTCAACCAAGTGAACCAAGAGGTGAGAAATGAGATATTTGAGACTAGCTGGGAGCAAAAGACAGTTGACCTCAGGATGATGCGGTACTTGGTGTTAACTCAGAATGATGACATGAAGAGATATTTAAGGATGACTTAACTTTGTATTATCAGGAGATGGTAGAGTTAAACACATGACAGAGAGAGATCACAGGAGATGGTGGAAATCACAATGAGAAAATGGGATTTGGGAGAATTGCATGTACAAATTAGTTGACCATACTGAATATGGCAGGGTCAACTCGCAATCTGTCCTGCAAGATCATTGAAGGAGTATGTTCAAACCGCAATCACACAAGTACTTCCTGTGATGCCCCTTCAATCTTTTTGAACATAATTGATATTCATCTCCCTTTTCTCTTTATCATCCACAAATTTATCTTTATTGTTGCCAATCAAGTTCAGTCATCCCTCTCTATATCTCTATCTTATGGCCACCTGTTAACACTGAGTACAGCATCCACTGAAGTTTGACAGCCTTCCAGCCAGCCTCTCTTAGTTTTCAAAACTATGAGTAAACTCCAGAATAAAGCTTCAGCTAACTGCTTGCCACCTAATAGGTCAATTGCTACAAGTCAGATCTCTATAAGAGCTCAAATATCAAGTCAACTCATCACATTCTTACACTTGCACATTACCTAACTAATGAGTAGGGTATCAGCACCTGTCACACCATCCTCCCAATCGACCCTCAGAAAATTGACATACTCCAAGTAGTCCACCAATCTGGCACGATTGCTTCCTTCAAGTGTATCATCAAGTTCATTGATCATTGCATGTAAATTAGCACAGTTATGGCATCTTATCACAGGTGCAAATCTGCATGATTGGGGCATCGAGGTGGATCTCTGAGTACACACTGTTTCAATCTCGAATTACACTGCATTGCATGCTACAAAGTCCATCACTAAATTCATCTGATCAAGGCCTTGAAGCACATTTTCAAGTTCTCTACCTTGTACACTCTCTGTGCAATACTAATTTTACTCAATTTTGGACATGAAGTGGATCTCGGTATTCACTCCCACATAGCCTCCAAGTACACCTCCAAAACTCGATTGATTATAGCCTCCAAGTTGATCTCCCAGTTTGCTCCATCGCCCACTCAAGGTGTACCTTCCATTGTGCCAAAGCACCACCTGCAGCGAGTCCTGATATAGACCCTACATAGATGGATATCTGCATAGATACATAGGTACATAGATATATCGATGAGATTTGAAATTGTATATGCCGGATTGAACAATGTTCAACGATGCGTAATTGCTATAATGTCAAGATGCACTAGCATACTTTCTAAAGAACATTTCGTTTTTACCAGACTGCTCTATTGCAATTCATGGTGCTTCCAGGCTTATCACCTACATCATCAGGTGCTCTTCTAATTGTACCCTCATCTCCTATAGCCACCCAGATTTGTCTCTGTTACTATCAGATGTACCTGATGGCCACTGCATTTGTACAGTCAACTCTGACAGCTTGATGCCACCTGCAGTAGTAGGAAGTGACAAGTGTCTATTCTCTGTCAATGTGAGCGATGTCTGTCCTCCCGCTGATCCACCCAAGTGTGTCGATTGTCATGTTTCCCTCTCTGGTCTATACACTCACCAGAGCCATAGCTTATGTCAACCTCGCCTCTCTTTCCACATTACATCTCTTCTAGAAAGTTCGAGACACTTCACAAAAACCAAAGAATACACCCACTCATCCTTAACTGCATGACAAAGAGTACCCAATAACCAATGGCCATCAACTCTGCAGCCTTACTCTTTCTGTTTACGTTTCACCTTTGTTTCTTCCAATCTGGGTTGTTTCTTGTATTAATCATGCATTTGCTTTGCTTTTGCAAGTTTGACAACCGGTTCCTAGGCCATTTCATTGTTGTTTCTGGCTTCCTGTGTGATTTGATATTTGTAGCTGCCGGTGACGCCCAGCACGCACTTACGCAATGTAATTGCTTCAATGACATCAGCACGCTTAATGGTAACAGCTTTGTCACTTCCATTTGGAACGGGCGAAGTAGGATGCTTTTCTTGTGCTAAGTCTGCTGTGTACTTCTTGAGTCTACTGATGTTTACTGTCTCATGGATCATCCCATAAGCCAGTAATTCCAATTCATCTGCATTTGGCCAACAGAATGTGATAATCCTATACATTACGGCCCACAGGTGTCGCACCATCCCACGAGCAGGATCTCGGTAGGCATATGGTATCGGCAGGTCATTTGTACTCAATGTCATGAATTCGCCTACTTGATGGATACCTGGCTTTTGGCTCCTGATTGCTTCTGCCGTCTAACTATCTTGTGCTTTGTAGAGGTGGTCCTGAGGACCTCACAACAAGGCCTGCAATTGTTCAATGAATGCTGCACCATCCTGGCTCTGCAATTCATTATGCTGGCATTGGCCCACCACAAAGTGTACTTGAATAGAACATGTGTTTTCTAGGTGCAATTTGAAGGGGCTTCAATTGGTAGATGAGTGTCTGGACATGTTATATGCATATTCCACTACTGGATGCATGGTGTTCCACTGGTTTTGAGGGTGAGTGGTGAATGGCTGTAGATAGCATGTGACCTACTTATGTCGGATATCTGACAGCCCGTCTGTGTGTGAGTGAAATGCTGTTGACATGAGCAGGTTAGGCTGTAACCTCTTACTCACTTCCGCCCAGAAATCTGATGTACAGCATATGTATCTGTCACTGACAATCTCTCAGGGGACACCATGAAGTCAGATGATGGCCTCTAAGAATCACAGTGCAAAGTCCATGGTATCAATGGTCTAAGTGCAGGTCATCAAATGGGTACATTTGGAGACATGGTCCAGAATGGTCACAATGCAATCGTTCCACCTGAAGATGTTGGCACATCAGTAATGAAATCTCCCCCTACCCACACACAGTAGCCTCATGCGACTGGTAGTGGTTTTCCCATGCCCACCACTTTCCCAGCCCATTGATTAACTTGTGTGCACATGTTGCAGTCTGTTGTGTAGTGTTGCAATCCTTCACATATCCCTGGCCAGAGGAAGTGCAGTCTTACCACCATATACATTTTGACCCCTCCAAGCGGCCTCTCACAGCACCGTCATGTCCTTTATGGAGGATTATGTTTCTTAAGGGTGTCGGAATGTAAAGCCGATGTGGCAAGTTATTGTGTCATTCAGCGTCCTGATTGTGGAGGTCCAGATACCGCAGCTCGTCGTGAATGGAGAAATGGTGGCTGTGAGCCTATCCCATTTGTACTGTAGCTGGAGAGGATACCTTTGGCGGGTGGTTTTGGCTATCCATCATCAGCAACGACCCTAATTTCCGTCTGAAACACCCGGGTGTTCCGGACGGCTCTGACGGCTCTGACGGAACCTCGTACGCTCTGACGGAGAAGTACACGCTACCCGTCGCCCGGGCGACGGGTCGCGTTGCGTACCTACCTCCTTTACTTTGTGGTGACGTATACGCATCATCAGAACGACACGTGTGTTACACTCTTCGCAGGGGCTGCAGTTATGCTGAAGCCGTTTACACAACGCCTGGCGATCGACGACAA
>Ga0307515_10001507_pt1 | contig 52090 bp, 55 predicted proteins | sample 17_EM_MG_FD_194513 | JGI IMG/M metagenome (GOLD analysis project Ga0307515, IMG submission 194513) | Populus trichocarpa ectomycorrhiza microbial communities from riparian zone in the Pacific Northwest, United States - 17_EM | ecosystem: Host-associated > Plants > Roots > Unclassified | place...
CACGCCGTTTGCAAAATTCTAGCCACACGAAAATATGAGAAGGGGGAACAGGAAAAACCGGCCGAAAAATGTTCGGAATGGGCGAGCTCAACTCTGCCATGAGGGGCACCCTCATACAACCCATTTTGGTGAGTGTTCGGTCGCGAGGAAGATGGGAACGAGCGTGGTCACGGACCTTCGGTGATCGATCGTTTCTCCCTTCGAATTTGTGCGGTCAAACATGAGCTGGAAGGCAACGCTCGTCCTCTCTATCTGCTGAAAATCTGAAGCGCGTTCGTCCACACCACACCAGTATCACTCTTGGGAACCGGGTCATCCAACTCGGCCCTGATATTCGACGCAGCCGCCGCAAGGGACTGGATCTCTCTGCGTCCCAAATCCATGGGCCGTCCACACGGAGAAAAACCAACAACCTACACACCGGCGGTCATTGGTGACACAACCCTTCGGTAGCTGTGGTGGACGTGGCATTCTTTTGAGGTCCAAAAACGTGCTCAGCAGGAAAATCCCCTGTAGGTACGGATCCCTTCATTCAATCCAATTGAATCAGTTTAACCAGGCATCCCTAGCTCGGGTCGCGTCTGCGGTCTTTGAGCTGGCGCGGGATCATGTAGACATATGGAATGCATCCATGTCAACGACTGACACTCAACATAATGATGGATATCTGGAAACGTGTCTTCTTCGTGGCAGAGTCATCTTCCTCACCGTCCAACTCCCGCACCTCCTACCAACTCTCTTTGCTCCCACTTACATCTCCTACCCACTCAAACAATTACACCAAGGCCCTCAATCAGCATGACAGACCTGGAAGCCAACCCAGATAGGTGTGCCATTTTCTCGTTGTATGACATCTCTCTGACTTCATGTAGTCGAGAGATCCCTGAGGACCTCTTCGGCGTCGCCGACGCGGGCTCATCCAGAAGTGCCAGAAAGAAAAGGAAAAGGATGCGGTACGCTGTGTTACACGTTTGCTACTTCCCTCACTCGATGTGTGAACCGTAATTCAGTGAAAGCTGGAGCTCGAGTTCGAGTTCGAGTTCGGATCTGTCAGAAGACTATGAACAGATACCTGCATTTGGGTGGGATCCATGAGTCATCTGATGTTATATGCTTCTGACCTTCGAACGTAGCCAGAGTGTCGAAGGAGAACCCAAGAGGGATGGGGATGTGGATGGGGCCCAGAGTAAGGGGACAGCGTTTGTGTAAGCTCTGCTCTATGCCTTAATACCTGGCCGCTATTAAACTCCCCAAGAAGTCGGGGCCGAAACTTTCTACCAAACCGGGGGGATGTTCGCGCTCAGTTCTACAGGAATTATCGAAAGGAAGCCGACGATTACGATAAGGAGTTCATGAAGAAATATGATGAGGATCTGAACACGACATTGATATTTGTACGCCTTAGATGACGTTGAAGTGCACATGTACTGAGTCGGGTTACAGGCCGGTCTGTTCTCCGCCGTAACCTCCGCGTTCATCATCCAGGTCCACTCCCAACTCCAGCCAGACTCAAGCGAGGAGACGGCCGCTCTCCTTCGCGTCCTTATTCACACGATGGACAGCACTGCTCTCGGTGGTGTCGTTCCTACAGTTCCGCAGTGGTCAGGTCCCCCACGCCCCCTCGTCCAGGTCCAAGCCCTCCTCTACGCAAGTCTCGCCGCTTCGCTCTTCGCTTCCTTCGTCGCAATGCTCGGCAAGCAGTGGTTGAACCGATACGCCATGGCAGACATGCGAGGATCCACCATCGAACGCAGCCAGAATCGGCAGCGGAAGCTCAACGGAATCTTCACCTGGCATTTTGATTTTGTGATGGAGTCGTTACCATTAATGCTGCAAGTCGCTCTCTTGCTGCTTGGTTGCGCTCTGTCTAGATACCTCCAGGGGATCGACGTCACCGTTGCATCCGTCGTCCTCGCTGTCACCACATTCGGCGCCATCTTCTACGTCTTCATTGTCGTAGCAGGGGCGATTTCCAGGAGCTGTCCTTATCAAACCCCCGGTGCCCAGATCATCCGCTACCTTTGGCAGAAGGTTCTCCCCCGCTCTTGCAAGAGGCTTCTCCGCCACCAATGGTCGGTTCTCCACCACCTTTGGGAGGGCCTCCGCCATCTTTGGAGGGTCATCCGTTACCTTTGGGCAATTATTCGCCACCCTTCACAAAGGACCCTAAATCGCTCTGCGTTCTTCCCCACCGACGACTCGACGAAGCAACAACCCGAGACCCAGTCTGGTCCAGAACAGACGTTGGATTGGGAGGTGACCGTTCTTGACTTCTGCTGCATCTCATGGATGCTGCAGACCTCATTGGACCGTCTCGTCAACGAGGTGACCCTCAAATTTCTTGGGTCGGTTCTCGCGCTCCCTGGATTCGAGAATGTCATCATCATGGATTGCCTCAACCTGCTTATCAGTTGCGTCAGCGTCACTGACAGCGACGGGGTGATGGTAATACGAGGATCAGAAGTGCTTGCAGAAATGGCTGCTACGTGCCTTCTGCGTGCACTGTCCCACACGTTGGTTGAGCACCCGGCATCGGACATACTGGGGGACGTGTACAGACGGTACAAGGGCGTATTTTCATCCGTGGATAACCTACAGAACCTCCCTTTCCACCACACAATCACTGCAATCCATAGCTTGGTCACCGGTCATTCTCCCGATCACTTCGACTGGGACGGCGTCGATCCTTCCACTCCGGAGAGCCCTTCTCTTGTGCATAATTTTGTCAAGATCGCTTGGCACCGAAAAAAGCTCGACCCAGAGGGCCATGGAAAGGTACCCCGCTGGATACTTCACTTCTCGTTTCACTCTCTATTATGGGATCCCGAACCACCAGCGTCGGTCGTTGCAGACTGCCTGTCGATCGCCGCAATTGACTTGGGATGTGAAATTTCTCAAAGTGATGTCATGAAGCTGGACAAGAGGTACGTACGTGTGACCCAACTGGAATTTTATCATCCTTACCCTTAATCAGTCCCCTTCTCTGGCGGTTCGTGACCCACATATCTTCACAGCTTAAATGGATGGCCAGGAATACTCGTCGGACTATTCCACCCCACCGCACGCTGGTCGCTACATTGTTCGTGTGGGCAACCCGGTTGGAAATAGTCGACGAACCCCAGTGGCTTTCTGGGAAATCGCATGACGCTCTGCGACAAATCTTTGACATCTCGGATCAAATCCACCTCTCTGACCCCAAATTCGCCGCTATCTACGCGGATATACTCCTCGACCGCATCGACGTGAATGGCGATCGGGTGACTGAACGTCCGGGGTCAGAATTGACTGTAAGGGCCGCCGCCATGTGTATGCTGCGTGCTCTCTCTTTTGTGGACCGGAAGGCATTGGTCGATGACGGCACATTTGACCGCTACATGAAGGATATCCCGCGGAACGCCGATTTCGAAGGCTGCCTGTGCCGCCACACGATGATCGCAATCCACACGTTACTTCTCGGACACCAGGATCGCTGGCTCGACTGGGTGGATTATATACCCCGTTCTCCGGAGCACGTCTCGTTCGCAAATGCTCTAACCCGGGTCACACACCAAACGGGCCAACAGACGATCCCGAAGGTCCCTCGTTGGGTTCTCCGCTTCGTACTCCATTCCCTATCCAAACATCCCCCACCTCCGACCTCAGTCATCGTTGCTTGCCTGTCAATCATCGCGATTGACCTAGGCTGTGATGTTTCAAGCATAAACAACCCCATTCCGAATATGTACGTTGGTGCATTGATGTGTTTTTATCTTTCTGACCAAGAGCCAGTACCCCGCTAGAAATCATCTCGGGGATAATCATTCAGAAGCTCGGAGAGATGGTTGAAGGCCCGGACATGGGTTCAACTATGATCCGCTCCAAGCGCAAGGCTCTCACAGCTCTCTTCCCACACGTAGTGCCACGGGAGAACGAAGGCCAACACGAGATGTTTGATGCGTTCTTGCGTGCTGCCAGGGCCTCACCGCGGAGTGGATTGATGTGGTATTACATTGAACCGTTCCTTTCTGCGCTGCTCGATGGAAATGCCCCTGTTCTCTCGAAGTGGGCCGTAATCCTGGCGTCGCCTCACATACCCTGGTGGCAGTTCGAAAACGGTGGACAGTTGATCGAACTGTGGGCAGCGGCGGCTTCGGAAGTCGATTACACGGACGAGATTGGTCAGAGCGTCGTCGACACGCTGTTGCAGATCGCGTGTTGGAAGTCACCACCAATACCCCCTGGAATGTGGTCGTGGCTCAACAGGCGTCCTTACCTCCCTCCTGTCTGCTCAGGACGTTACTGGGGGAGTAGACAGGCAGTTTTAAAAACGGTCCGGGAACTCGGAGACTTCGAAATCCTCACATCGTACCTGCTGCTGGTTTGGTCGGAGTGGGACTTTGTGATGCCAAGGGGCTTCGACGATATGTGCGCTTCAATTCAGGAGGATTTCGGTGGGGAGGAGATGAGCCAGCACCGGAAGGATCTTCTACAACACCTGGAACGTGTCCTAAGGGAGTTGGAGTTGGGGTTAGAACACATCCGACAGCACAAGCCGGGGCTCGAAGAAGATCGGATCCTTCTTAGGCAACGTCAATACAGGCGACTCGAGGAGATATTGCTGGAGGTGGACAAGGAAGCGGTTGACAGTGACACGCCAGCCAGTGAGTCTCCCTGATCGGAAATCGTTTCCAGTCTCCTAAATTCCTGTGGACAGGCGCAGCGCGTCAGCCGACGTTTATGTGTGCGGTTCCGCCGCAGTGACCATGTTGCGGTTCTGGAATGATTCAAACTCCTTCCCCCCATATTTCTACCTGTCCCCCAGTTATGTAGGTTTCGCAGCGATGTCTTCGATCAAAGTTAGAATTAAGATTCCTTGCGCCGCTTCATTCGAGCACCCGTTCCGTGACAAGGTGCGAATTTAGTTTCAAAGATCCATTTGCGATAAGGTGTGGCAACAGATGGCAGAGCCATTCTGAAGTGACTTAGAATGTCGTTTCAGTCGTAGAAGGGGGGGCCAACGGCCAGGATTTGCGCTGTAGACGACCCGACAGAGCTGTTGGGATCTATCTGCCTTCCTTAGCGGTCAAGTATATCGAGGTTATGCCAGGACCTGGTGAGTAGGATTTCAATTTTTAGTCTTTCCTATCGGGATGTCGAGCTTTGAGCGAAACGGCCGTAGCACCGCGACTCCAGGTGCACCACGGACAGGGTCGATCGCGGCACGGATACAACCTTCGGACGGTCACCCATTCCCTTCACCCAGTGGAAATTTCACTGAAAGCACCATGAGACATCTCGGAGATTGTCAGTCACGACCGAAACCTTTTCGCAGAAGCTTATCCGTTTCTCCACTCACGCAACATCACGCGACCTCTCTCAAATACGTTTTGTTATCACGCACACGTGGTCAACCAATCGTCCTTTACTACTAGCTAGTGCTGTCGGACTACTCCCCCATTGTCGGAGAATTGGGGCTCTGATGGGTGTGGTCCTTATTATGTAGTCGAGCTTGTAGAGACCGTGGGGGGAGGGAAGTAGTACCTTTTTGATAAATCATCGATTAAACATCGGCTAGTGGTACACTTCCACGAGGGATATGTATATATCTGGGTTTATCTAGTCCTACGGATAGTCACCCAGTGTATGTAAAAAAAACCCTCAGATTAAGTTTTCGGGTTTCGCTCGACCCTTCCATGGGGGGAAGTCCTCATAAGAATCATTTTTTATTATGTACATGCCTGACTTGTCGAAGGGTGGCGATTTTTGATCTCAAGTCGCTTCCCGTCCCACCGTTCATCCTTTCATTCATACCGTTTGCTGTCACTGAAGTACTGATACCCCATCATCACCCATATATCCACGTTCCCCCCGACATTACAGTAGGTTTCATTTCGGTGGACCGTTTCCATAGGGTGTGGTCCCAACGCGGTGTCCACCCGGAACTGCAGCATTGGCCTCGGCAGGTCAGCAACCTGGCTCTCCCACTCGATTCTTGGTCTATAGGGTCGCTAGCGACCCATGGTTCTCGCTAGGGATATATCGTCAATCCCTGCGAATGGTATGATGGTGAAAACGAGCTGCACCTGGGGGACGTGGCTCTAGCCTCTAGCCCCATCATGCGTCACGCCAGGATACCGAACCCCAATAACATCACAAGGCAAATACTGCCGGGGGCATCTTCGATAGCGTTCACCCGCACCCAACCTTCACGTCAGACAACCGTGCTTTGGTCCGCCTGCAGTCTAGGAATGCTGTTTGACAGTTGCGTGCCGCACGCTCCAACCCTGCTTACCCTATTCGGATCCAGATAAATATCAGGATGCTTGTTCGTTGTAATTTCCCCCCCTCCGCCCACCTGGTTCCCTCCCAATGACATACCTGATTCCTACTCGTATCCTCTTGCTTCTCCTATTCGTTTCTTCTCTCGTCGCGGCGGCCAACTTCACAGAGTGCTTGGAGGATTTCAGGAACAGCGACCCTTCCACAATCGGCGGCATTGACTCCCGAGGTCGCCCAACGACCCCTGCAGAATCGGTTGGACTCACATACAAGACGTGCACGGCCCGATGCGGATCAGATGCGAAGAGTTTTAGGTGGAATGAGTTCGCGCGGTCGTTTTCTTCATGGCTTCTTCCCTGGTTGGCTCTTATCAGCCAACTCCCCTTTGGATTGGGGGGCTATTCGGATGACTTTACATCGGGTTAGCTTTCCTTCCACTTCATCACTGACTTTTTTGCTCATCCGGATACATTTCTGCGCGCAATCAGTTGTCATGAGCGTGGGGTCCCCTGCCTTGGCTGCCTACTCCCTCATCCTCACCTCCCTCAACGTTCGATCGGTTTATCGCAGGGCGGAACAAATCGAGCACGAAAGCAAGTATGACGTGGCGAGGACGTTGGTGTCTCTTCAACAAACCCCTCTTGAACTCACCCGAGATGAACGTCTTCTCGTTCTCATCCCAAGTAACGACCAGTGGAGACAGGGAGTCGTCGACCGCCTAAACTCGAGGAATGCCAAGTCTGTCGCAACAAAGGCCTTCGTCGGATCGGTCGTCATGGCGTTTACCCTCACCCTCGTCGACTCCTTCGTCTCCCTCAATGACTCCACTGATGCCGCAGACGAGGGTCTTGCGGTTGGTACCGTCTGGTTGTGGCTATTATGCTTGGTTATCGGCTGGTTGTGGGTTCCGACCTTCACCTGCGGCGAATTAAACTCTGCCGTCGGTCGTGCAAACCAGAAGGCAGCGAAGAGAGCCGCCAAGAGGTCCGGGCGGGCGGCGAACAAGGCACATGGCTCCGCAAAGAGCAAGGTTACCGACGGACTTTCGAAACGGGTGTCGATCCCCAAAGGATCCAAGAAACCCGTCGTAGATCCCGTCCCTGAGGTCGACGAAGAGAACGAGAAGGCGGAGGTCGAGTCGATTCAGGAGGATACCGAACTTGTTGAACAAGAATCCAAGCCGGAAGCCGACCCCCTTCCAGGTCCCACCCACCGTCATTCCACCGTCTCTTTCCAATTTCCCATCGAAAGTCATCATGGTCATGGTTTCTTCAGTTTCAGGAACCCGACTGCAACTCATAGCGTCGTCAGCTCGTCTCGCTCCTCTGCCATATTCTCTATCTCCGGCAAAAGAAAGGTCATTCCCGAGACGGATAGGTTATTCATCCCCAAGGATACCTTCAGTTCGCTCAATCGGGACGAAATTCGACTCGCGGCGATGTTCAACTATTCCAGAATAATGCGATACCTGGTCCTCGTGGATGATGTCTTGAGAGTCTTGGACGAGCTCACCTATGAGAGAGACGAGGTGGGTCTTTCGAGAAAATGTCTGATGTTGGGGGTTGTCTCACTAATTTTCAACAGAAAGCGGGGTCCATCCGTGGGGTTATTGCTCAGGCCCCGAGAAGCGTTGTGTTCCCTCCGGGGGCCCTCACCTCGATGTTCTACGCGTCGATTTTCGCCCTCATTCTCCATTGTGGAACAATCACCGCAGCCGCGATCATCGTAATTTTCACCCCTCCAATCGGCGTGGGGTGCCGCTCTCTGGGATACCTTCTCTACGGAGCGGTAGCTGCCCTGATATTGTTCCTCACCGTCATCTCAACAATCTTCGCCCGCATCTCAGAAACTCGCCGCGAACGATCCACCACCGTCAAAGCCTTCGCTGCTTTCATCGCCGTCACACTTCGCAGGATCTCTCTCTTGCTTGCGTTCATCAACGCGGCGGGGTTAATTGTGTTGTGCTGCTTCCACTTTTCGTTTTTCCTCGACAACTGCTATTGCAACGCGAGCGTCACCGGACGTGGGACGGATTCCTACGTTATCATTTCCTACTCGTGGTGGGTCCCTACGATGAGGATTACCCGTATTGTAGCCACCGTGCTTGCTGCGGTCAGTATGGCTATCTACATGACCTCCCTCCGGATGATCAATTCTTTATCGATGGAGATCGGTTACTAGTAGAGAACTTTTTTTCTTCTACTCGTCCTTGCACCTTCCAGTAATAGTTTCAGATGAAAAAAGTTCACACAGCCACAACCACTTCGCTTTCGCAACGTCGGCTGCCACGGCTTTCCTTCATCAGGATAGGCTCTGTAGGAGCGCATGTAGCACATTATAGGTGGAGGGCTGCCACAGAGGCCAGTTGGAGTGCGGTGGCCTCCGGTCGGTCCCTACCCATACTTATCCAACCGAACGGCAGTGTGGTTGGGGCGACTCCGCTGTCGTTTACGCGTTTCTTTGACTTTCTGTCGCGCGTTCTCGAAGACCCACCACTATGAACATCTTATTTATTGTTTGGTCGAGTTTGCGGAGGGAGGGGGGTAAAAGTTATGCTGCATTTTCTTTTTTTGGTAATAAACTTTGCCCGCCTTATTCCCACGAGTCGGCTCGCGCACTTGCAAAAAATCGTCCACAAAACGTTCGAAATGGGCGAACTCAACCCTGCCATGAGGGATACCCTCATGCAACCCATTTTTACTTGAGGTCATAAGGCGCGACGATCTATCATTTGTCTTTCTGATGTCCCGATTATGTAATCGAGCACGCCCCAAACTGTTTGCAAACTTCTTCCGTTCGTGCCTATAGCACATTCACTCGCATTCGACCGTCATGTCAGACAATCATATTTGGGTCCGCCTGATGCACACTCCAACCTTCCTCCCCCTACTCAGATCCAGATAAGTATCAGAGGGGTTTCTCGTTTTAATCTCACCGCTCCAGCCTCTCCCTTCCCTCCTCCGACATGCACCCGATTCCCGCCCGCACTCTCTCGCTTCTCCTATTCTTTTCTTCTCTCGTTGCAGCGGCCACCTTCTCACAGTGCTTGGAGGATTTCAAGAACAGTAACTCTTCCACAATCGGCGGCGTTGACTCCCGGGGTAACCCAACAAGCCCTGCAGAAGCGCTTGGGCTCACCTACGAGGTTTGCGCGGCGCGGTGTGAATTGGATGCTGGGGGGTTCGGGTGGACGGGGTTCGCTGAGTCATTTTCCTCATGGCTTCTTCCATGGTTGGCTCTTATCAGCCAGCTCCCCTTTGGTTCGGGTAACTATTTAGACGATTTTATCTCAGGTTAGCTCTCTTTCCTCCCCATTGCCGATCTCACCGCTTACCCGAATCTCATTCCAGTTGCCCTGAGCGTGGGGTCCCCTGCTCTGGCTGCCTACTCCCTCGCCCTCACCTCCCTAAACGCTCGATCAGTTTATCGCAGGGCGCGACGTATCAAGCACGAAAGCAAGACAGCCGTGGCGAGAGCGTTAATAGTCCTTCAGCAAACCCCCCTCGAGCTTACCAAGGATGAACGCCTTCTCGCTTTCATCCCGATCAACGATCAGTGGAGGTTGGAGATCGTCGACCGTCTAAGCCGGAGAAACGCCTGGCCTATTGTAACAGGACCACCCATCCTATGGGTAGTCTTCGCGTTCGGCCTCACCCTCTCCGACTCCTTCATCTCCCTCGATAACTCTACCAACGGCGCATACTCGGGTCATGCGGTTGGTACCCTCTGGTTATGGTTGTTGTGCTTGGTTATCGGCTGGTTGTGGGTTCCGACCTTCACCTGCGGCGAATTAAGCTCTGCCGTCGGTCATGCAAACCGGGGGGCAGCCAAGAAAGCCGCCAAGAGGATTAAACAAAAAGTGGTCAGGGCTCCCGGTTCTATAGAGGCCAAGATTACCAGCAGACTTCCGGAGGGGATGTCGATCCTGAAAGGACTCAGGAAACCCGTCGTCAACCTTCCTCAAGTCCCTGAAGAGAATGAGAACGAGAGGGTGGGGGAAGGGTCGATCCAGGAGGTGGATATCAGACCCGTTGGACAAGAAGCAGAGCCAAGGGTCAGCCCCCTTCCCAGTCCCGCTCATCACCGATCCACCACCATCTCTTCTCAATCGGCCACCGAAAGTCAACAGGGTCATGGCCGCCTCAGCGTCAACACGAACTCGATTGCAAATCGAGGTGCCACCCAGAGCGAGAACCACCACGGGTCGGATCGACTCCTCATTCCTAAGGACGAGCTCGGTTCGCTCAATCGGGACGAACTTCGACTTTCGGCGATGTTCAACTATTCTAGGACAATGCGGTATCTCGTCCTCGTGGACGACGTCTTGAGAGCCTTGGAAAAGATAGCCGATGAGGAGGACGAGGTGGGTTTTTCGAGAAGATTTCTGGTGTTGGAGATCATTTCACTGACTCTCAACGGAAGGAGAGATCTATGATCTCTGAGATCACTGCTGCTCAACCCGCGGGGAATGCTGTGTTCCCTCCGGGAGCACCCATCTTGATGTTTAATGCGTCACTCCTCGCCCTTATTCTCCAGTGCGGAACGACCATTGGAGCCGCCTTAATCACCATCTTCAACCCTACATTCGGTGTGGGGTGCCATGCGCTGGGATACATCGTCTACGGAGCGATAGCTCTCCTGATATTTTTCCTCACCATCATCTCAACAATCCTCGCTCGCATCTCAGAAACTTGTCACGAACGATCGACCACCGTCAAAAAATACACCGCTTTCATCGCCATCGCCCTCCGCAGGATCTCTCTCTTCCTTGCGTTCGTCAACGCGGCAGGGTTGATCGTGTTGTCTTGTTTCCACTTTTCACGTTTCTTCGACAACTGCTACTGCAATGCGGCCGTTATTGGACGTGGGAAGAATTCCTACGTCACCGCTTCCTTTGAAGGGCTGATCCCTACAATGAGGACTGCCCGTATCGCAGCCACCGGGCTTGCTGCGGCCAGTGCGGCCATCTACATGACCGTTATTTGGCTCACGAGCGCTTTGCCAGCGGAGATTGATTATTTGTAGATTAGATTTTCTACTTGTCGTTGTACCTTTTAGTATTGGTTTTCAGGCGAAAATAAGTTCCGTGCAGTACGACAATCGGTATTTGGTGGGGGATCTATTGATACACCGAGCAAAAGGCCACGCGAATGGAAAGGGCAGTAAGGCTAACTTGGTACAGGTCCCACTCGCAAGGGGAACACTAGGTTCGTTCCAAACCCGGTGATTTGCAAACTTCGACGCCCCTCCTGGAGGGTAGGGGCGAACAATTTTAGACGCTTTGGTTGACTTTCACACTTTTCGAAAAAAACCTGTTTTGATGTGTGCAATCTTCGGTTCGATTCTCGCCCAAGACAAAGCACTTTGTTGTTTCAGCCCTATCTTAGGAGAAAGGCCGGCTGAATGGAGTGTGGGCAGATCGTTCTACCGATTCTCGTATGAAAAGTCCTGTATCAACAGGCATTCAGTCGGCTGTGTACTAGGTTGCGTCACTGTCATCAACGCCTACACATGTCCAATTGTCAGGTGGTGACGGCGGCAGGGAAGCGGCGCCCCCACACCTGAGGCTGACCCCCCCCCCCCCCCCATCTGCGCCCATCTCCTGTGGTCAAGTGCGTGCAACGCGTCGACAGATAGACGCTGCGTGGACTCCACCAGGATACATCCAAAAATGGGCAGTACGTAAGAATCTCGAGGACGGGTTAGGGCAGCGGGTAAGCCCTCTGATGAGCCCCTTCGCAAGGGCAAAACCCAAAGTCCAAACGTCGTTGGTTGACATTGGATCAAGCAGCATGTTAGCACCGCGAACAACATGGCCGAACAAACGCGGAGACGCCGCGATTTTCGTTCAGGCGGGATAATTTAGGGGGCGGAAACCTTGTGAGCAAGATAATTCAAATAAAGCTGCGCAAGGGATCCTAATTCTAACATTGATTGAAGACACTGCCGCGAAACCTACATAAAGGAGTGACAAGTAGAAATATGGGGGACATTCCAGAGCCGCAACCATGGTCACAGCAGCGGAATCGCACACATAAACATCGGGTGAAAAACTGCACCTATCCACGGGAGTTTAGGAGACTGGAAAGGATTTCCAATCAGGGAGACTCACCGGTTGGCGTGTCAACCACTTCCTTGTCCACCTCCAGCAATGTCTCCTCGAGTCGCCTGTATTGACGTTGCCTAAGAAGGATCCGATCTTCTTCAAGCCCCGGCCTGTGCTGTCGGATGTGTTCTAACCCCAAATCCAACTGCATTAGGACACGTTCCAGGTGTTCGAGAAGATCCTTCCGGTGTTGGCTCATCTCTTCCCCACCGAAATCCTCCTGAATTGAAGCGCACATCTCGTCGAAGCCCCTTGGCATTACAAAGTCCCACTCCGACCAGACAAGCAGCAGGTATGACGTGAGGATTTCGAAGTCTCCGAGTGCCCGGACCGTTTTGAAAACAGCTTGTCTACTCCCCCAGTATCGTCCTGAGCAGACGGGAGGGAGGCAAGGACGCCTGTTGAGCCACGACCACATGCGAGGGGGGATTGGTGGTGACTTCCAACACGCGATCTGCAAAAGCGTGTCGACGACGCTCTGACCAACCTCGTCCGTGTAATCGACTTCCGAAGTCGCCGTTGCCCACAGTCGGATCAACTGTCCACCTTTTTTGAACTGCCACCAGGGTATGTGAGGCGATACCAGGATTACGGCCCGCTTCGAGAGAATAGGGATATCTTCATCGAGCAGCGCAGAAAGGAACGGTTCGATGCAATACCACATCAATCCACTCCGCGGTGAGGCCCTTGCGGCACGCAAGAACGCATCAGACATCTCGTGCTGCCCTTCATTCTCCCGCAGCACCGCGTGTGGGAAGAGAGCGGTGAGAGCCTTGCGCTTGGAGCGGATCATAGTTGAACCCATGTCCGGGCCTTCAACCATCTCTCCGAGCTTCTGAATGATTATCCCCGATATAATTTCTAGCGGGGTACTGGCTCTTGGTCAGAAAGATAAAGACGCATCAGTGCATCAACGTACATATTCGGAATGGGATTGTTTATGCTTGAAACATCGCAGCCCAGGTCGATCGCGATGATTGACAGGCAAGCGACGATGACTGAGGTTGGAGGTGGGGGATATTGGGATAGGGAATGGAGTACGAAGCGGAGAACCCAACGAGGGACCTTCGGGACCAGCTGTGGGCCCATTGGATGTGCGACCTGGGCCAGAGCGTTTGCCAATAAGGTATGCTCCGTAGGATGGGGTCTGTAGTCCATCCAGTCGAGCCAACGTTCTTGGCATCCGAGAAATAACGTGTGGATTGCGCTCATCGTGTGGCGGCACAGGGAGTCGTCGAAAATGGCGTTGGATGGAATAAACTTTACGTAGCGACCAAATAGACCGTCATTGACCATTGCCTTCCGATCCATAAAAGAGAGCGCACGCAGCATACACACGGCGGCGGCCCTTGCAGTCAATTCTGACCCCGGACGTTCAGTCACCCGCTTGCCATTTACGATGATGCGGTCGAGGAGTATATCCGCGTAAATAGCAGCGAGTTTAGGGTCGAAGGGGTGGACTTGATCCGATATGCTATGAAATTGGAGCATGGCGTTGTGCGATTCCCCAAGGCGCAAGGGAGGGTTTTCGACTATTTCCAGCCGTGTTGCCCATACGAAGAATGTAGCGACCAGCTTGCGGTGGGACGTAATAGTCCGAGGACTATACCTGCACATCCATTCAAGCTGTAAAAGTATATCGGTCACGATCCGCCAGAGAAAGGGACTGATTAAGGGTGAGGATGATAAATTATACAGTTGGGTCGCACGTACGTACCTCTTGTCCAGCTTCATGACATCGCTTTGAGGAATTACACATCCCAACTCAATTGCGGCGATAGAAAGGCAGTTCGCAACGACCAATACTGGCGGCTCGGGATCCCATAATAGAGAGTGAAACGAGAAGTGGAGTATCCAGTGGGGTACATTCCCGTGGCCCTCTAGGCCGAGTTTTTTTCGGTGCCAAGCAATCTTGACAAAATTATGCACAAGAGAAGGGCTCTCTGGAGTGGAAGGATCGACACCGTTCCAGTCGAAGTCATCGGGAGAATCACCGGTGATCAAGCTGTGGATTGCAGTGATTGTGTGGTGGAAAGGGAGGTCCTGTAGCTTATCCACGGATGGAAAGGCGCTCTTGTACCGCCTGTACACGTCCTCTAGTATGTCCGATACCGGGTGCCCAATTAATGTGTGGGACAGGGCACGCAGAAGGCACGTAGCAGCCATTTCTGCAAGCACTTCTGATCCTCGTATTACCATCACCCCGGCGCCGTCAGTGACGCTGACGCAACTGATAAGCAGATTGAGGCAATCCATGATGATGACGTTTTCGAATCCAGGGAGCGCGAGAACCGACCCAAGAAATTTGAGGGTCACCAAATTGACGGAACGGTCCAATGACGTCTGCAGCATCCATGAGATACAGCAGAAGTCAAGAACGGTCACCTCCCAATCCAATGTCTGTGCTGGACCGGACTGGGTTTCAGATCGTCGCTTTGTCGAGCTTTTGTTCGGGAAGAAAGCAGAGCGATTGTGAACCCTCCGCGAAGGGTGGCGAAGGACCTCCCAAAGGTAGCGAAGGACCTCCCAAAGGTAGCGGAGAACCTTCTTACAAGGATGGGGGAGAACCTTCTGCCAAAGGTAGCGGAGGATCTGAGCACCGGGGGTTTGATACGGACAACTCGTGAAGACTGCCCCTGCTACGACAACGAAGGCGTAGAAGATGGCGCCGAATATGGTGACAGTGAGGACGACGGACGCAATGGTGGTGTCGATCCCTTGGAGGTATTTAGACAGAGCGCAACCGAGCAGCAAGAGTGCGATCTGCAGCATCAATGGTAATGACTCCATCACGAGGTCAAAATGCCAGGTGACGATGCCGTTGAGCTTCCGCTGCCGATTCTGGCTGCGTTCGATGGCGGATCCTCGCATGTCAGCCGTGGCGAATCGGTTCAACCACTGCTTGCCGAGCATTGCGAGGAAAGCGGAGAAGAGCGAAGCGGCGAGACTTGCGTAGAGGAGGGCTTGGACCTGGACGATAGAGCGTGGGGGGCCCGACCACTGTGGAACTGTAGGAACGCCACCACCGAGAGCAGTACTGTCCATTGTGTGAATAATAACGCGAAGAAGAGCGGTGGTCTCTTCGTTCGGGTCTGGCTGGAGTTTGGAGTGGACCTGGATAATGAACGCGGAGGTTACGGCGGAGAACAGACCAGCCTGTAACCCGACTCAGTATATGTGCACCTAAGCATCGTCTAGGACGCACAAATATCAACGTTGTACTCAGATCCTCATCGTATTTCATCATGAAATCCTCATCGTACTCATTGGCTTCCTTTCGGTAATTTTTGTAGAACTGAGCGCGAATATCTCCCCGGTTTGATGGAAAGTTCTTGCCCCGGCTTCATGGGGGTTTAAATGGCGGCTAGGTACCAGGGCATGGAGCAGAGCTCACCCAAACGCTGACCCTTTACTCTGGCCCCCATCCCAATAGATATCAGGTGCTTCGGGGCTCGGGATATATTCGCGTATCGGGGGCGGTGAATAAGTCCGAGGTAGTGAAAAAGTCCGAGGCGGTGAAGGAGTCCGAGGCAGTGAAGGAGTCCGAGGCGGTAAATAACTAAATCTGCGGATCTGGGGCGGTGTATAACTTTCGGGGGGCAAAGGCGATGGAGGTATCTGGTCTTCTGACGCATTCGAACTAATAGTCCGAGTCCGAGTCCGGCTTTCACTGGATTGAAGTTCACGCATTGGGTGGGGAAAGTAGCGAACGCGCACCTCATCGTTTTCCTTCTCTTTATACTACTGTAACTCATGGGTGAGCCCGCCTCAGCGACATCGAATGCGCCATCAAGGATCTCTCCACTACGTGAAGTCAGAGAAAGACGTCACAAAACGACAGAATGACTCACACATCTACGGCTTCCAGGTCCGCCATGGTGATGGAGGGTCTTGGTGTAATTCTTTGAGTGGGTGGGAGTGAGGAAGGTTGGTGGGAGGTGTCGTGAGGAGACTATCTCTCAATGATCGATCAGGGTCAATTGGCAAGAAGTCGATTGGGGTAGGCTGGAATCCAACCTCAAGTTCAGAGGGGTACGTTTGGTAAAGTTTTATCCAGAAATCTGATCTTTACCAACAACCCCCCAACTTTTTACCTATTCTACCTGCACACTCCTCCCTTCCCTCCGACGACGACATGCATCTGATTCCCGCCCGCACCCTCTCGCTTCTCCTATTCTTTTCTTCTCTCGTTGCAGCGGCCAACTTTACACAGTGCTTGGAGGATTTCAAGCACAACGACCCTTCCACAACCGGCGGCGTTGACTCCCGGGGTAACCCAACGAGCCCTGCAGAAGCGGTTGGGCTCACATACAAGACATGCACGGCCCGATGCGGATCAGATGCCGAAAGTTTTAGGTGGAATGAGTTCACGCGGTCGTTTTCCTCATCGCTCCTTCCCTGGTTGGTTCTCATCAGCCAACTCCCCTTTGGTTCGGGAAACTATGCAGATGACTTTACCTCAGGTTAGCTTTCCTCCCCCTTCATTATCGACTTTGTTGATCATCCGGATACATCTCCATACACGATCAGTTATCATGAGCGTGGGGTCCCCTGCCTTGGCTGCCTACTCCCTCGTCCTCACCTCCCTCAACATTCGATCAGTTTATCGCAGGGCGGAGAAGATCAGGCACGAAAGCAAGTATGCCGTAGCGAGAACGTTGGTGTCTCTTCAACAAACCCCTCTTGAACTCACCCGAGATGAACGCCTTCTCGTTTTCATCCCAGTTAATGATCAGTGGAGGCGGGAGGTCGTCGACCGCCTAAACTCGAGGAAGGTCCAGTCGGTTGCAATAAACTCGTTCGTCGGTTCGGTCGTCATGGCGTTCGTCTTCACCGTCGTTGATTCCTTCATCTCCCTCAATGACTCCACCGATGGCGCATACGAAGGTCATGCAGTTGGTACCCTCTGGTTATGGTTGCTGTGCTTGGTTATCGGCTGGTTTTGGGTTCCGACCTTCACCTGCAGCGAATTAAAGTCTGCCGTCGGTCATGCAAACCAGAAGGCAGCGAAGAAGGCTTCCAGGAGGCTCAGGCAAAAGGCGACCAGGATTAGCAACAGACATCCGAAACGGGTGCCGATCCCGAAAGGATCCAAGAAACCCGCGGTAGATCCCGTCCCTGATATCGATGAAGAGAATGAGAAGGTGGAGGTCGAGTTGATCCAGGAGGATACCAAACCCGTTGGACAAGAAACCGTGCCGGAGTTCGACCCCCTTCCCAATCCCACCCACCGCCGGTCCGCTGTCTCTTTCCAAACGCCCGCCGAAAGTCATCACAGTTATGGTTACTTCAACATCAGCGCGGACTCGGTTGCAAATCAAAGTACCGTCAGCCTGTCTCGCTCCGCTGCCGTATACACTATTGCCGCCCAGAGCGAGATCCTTCCCGAGACGGAGAGGTTCTTCATCCCTAAGGACGAGTTCAGTTCGCTCAATCGGGACGAACTTCGACTCACGGCGATTTTCAACTATTCCAGGATAATGCGGTATCTCGTCCTCGTGGATGGCGTCTTCAGAGCCTTGGACGAGCTTAGCCATGAGAAGGACGAGGTGGGTATTTGAAAACGTCTAATGCTGGAGGTTATCTCACTGACTCTCAACAGATGAGGAGGTATATCTCTGAGATCACTGCCACTCGGCCGGCGAGGGACTTTGTGTTCCCTCCGGGAGTGTTCACCTCTATGTTCCTTGCGTCGATTTTCGCCCTTGTTCTCCAGTGTGGAACAACCGCTGCAGCCGCGATCATCGTAATCTTCACCCCTACAATCGGTGTGGGGTGCCGTTCTCTGGGATACATCATCTACGGAGCCATAGCTCTCGCGATCTTGTTCCTCACCATCGTCTCAACAATCTGTGCCCATATCTCAGAAACTCGCATCGGACCATTCACAATTATCAAAAACTTCACTGCTTTCATCGCCGTCGCCCTCCGCAGGATCTCTCTCTATCTCGTGTTCATCAACGCAGTGGGGTTGATTGTGTTGTCTTGCTTCCAGTTTTCACATTTCTTTGACAACTGCTACTGCAACGCAAGTGTCATTGGACGTGGGATGGATTCCTATATCATCATTTCCTACGAGGGATGGGCCTCTACAATGAGGACTGCCCGTATTGTGGCCACCGTGCTTGCTGCAGTTAGTATGGCCATTTACATGATCTCCCTCTGGATTATGAATGCTTTATCGATGGAGATTGGTTACCTGTAGAGACCTTTTTCTTCTACTCTTCCTTGCACCATCCAGTACCTGTTTTCAGGTGGAAAAAGTACCCACAGCTAGCTCATTCCTGTTCACTGCCCTTCCAATGATATGTGTCATGTTATACGAAGGGTATATGTGACAGAAATATGGTATTGCGCAAGAAAAATGTTGATCCCCGGGACGGTGTCGGGGATTTGCGCCCCTGGCGCCGTTCAATTCCATCATTCTTCCATTCATGCTGCTGGCTGTCACTGATGCCCCGCCAGACCCCAGATAAGTATATGTACCATGAGGTTGTTCGTATCTGTAATCTCACCTCCCCCGCCCCCCCGTTCCCTCCGACGATAACATGCATCCGGTTACCACCCATACCCTCTCGCTTCTCCTATTCTTTTCTTCTCTCGTTGCAGCGGCCAACTTCGCGCAGTGCTTGGAGGATTTCAGGAACAACGACCCTTCCACAACCGGCGGCGTTGACGCCCACGGTCGCCCAACGAGCCCTGCAGAAGCCGTTGGACTCGCCTACGAGGCCTGCGCAACGCTGTGTGGATTAGATGCCGAGAGATTCAAGTGGAAGGGGTTCGCTCAGTCATTCTCCTCATGGCTTCTTCCTTGGTTGGCTCTTATCAGCCAGCTCCCCTTTGGTTCGGGAAACTATACAGACGACTTCGTCTCAGGTTGGCTCTCCTCCCCCCTCCATCGCCGATTTCATTGCTCACGTGGCTGCATTTCCACATACGATCAGTTGCCATGAGTATGGGGTCCCCTGCTCTGGCCGCCTACTCCATCCTCCTCACCTCCCTAAACGCTCGATTAGTTTACCTCAGGGCGCAACACACCAAGCACGAAAACAGGACAGCCGTTGCGAGAGTGTTGATAACCTTTCAGCAAACCCCTCTCGAGCTCACCAAAGATGAACGCCTTCTCGCTTTCATCCCGATCAACGATCAGTGGAGACGGGAAATCGTCGATCGGCTAAACCGGAGAAACGCCTGGTCCATTGCAACAGGTTCACCCGTCCTATGGGTAGTCGTCGCGTTCACCCTCACCCTCGTCGACTCCTTCCTCTCCCTCGATAACCCTACCAATGGCGCATCCGAGGGTCATGCGGTTGGTACTCTCTGGTTATGGTTGCTGTGCTTGGTTATCGGCTGGTGGTGGGTTCCGACCTTCACCTATGGCGGGTTAAAGTCTGCCATCGGTCATGCAAACCGGAGGAAGGCGAAGAAAGCCGCCAAGGGGACCAAACAAAAAGCCGCCAAGATTACCAGCAGACTTCCAGAGGGGATGTCGATCCTTAAAGGACTCAGGAAACCTGTCGTCAACCTTCCTCAGGTCTTTGAAGAGAATGTGAACGAGAGGGTGGGGGAAGGGTCGATCCAGGAGGTGGATATCGAACCTGTTGGACAAGAAACCGAGCCAATAGCCTACTCCCCTCCGTGGTCTATCCAATCGCTCACCGAAGGTCAACAGGATCATGGTCACCTCAACGCCGGTTTGAACCCGACCGCAAATCAAAGTGCCGTCAGCCTATCTCGCTCCGCTGCCGTATACTCTATTACCGCACAGAGCGAGATCCTTCCCGAGACGGACAGGCTCCTTATCCCTAAGGGCGGCTCTGATTCGCTCAATCGGGACGAACTTCGACTCGCGGCAATGTTCAACTATTCCAGGATAATGCGGTATCTCGTCCTCGTGGATGATGTTTTGAGAGCCCTGGACGAGCCTACCCATGAGAAGGACGAGGTGGGTCTTTGAAAACGTTTGATGCTGGAGATTATCTCGCTGACTCTCAACAGATGAGTACACGGAAGACTATCTCTGAGATCATTGCCACTCGGCCGGCGAGGGACTTTGTGTTCCCTCCGGGAGCACTCACCTCGATGTTCCATGCGTCGATTTTCGCCCTTATTCTCCAGTGTGGAACAACCGCTGCAGCCGCCATAATCGCAGTCTTTACCCCTACATTCGGTGTGGGGTGTCGTTCTCTGGGATACATCACATATGGAGCGATAGCTCTGCTGATTTTTTTCCTCACCATCATCTCAACAATCCTCGCTCGCATCTCAGAAACTCGCCACGAACGACCCACCACCAAAAAATACACCGCGTTCATCGCCATCGCCCTCCGCAGGATCTCTCTCTTGCTTGCGTTCGTCAACGCGGCAGGGTTGATCGTGTTGTCTTGCGTCCACTTTTCACGTTTCTTCGACAATTGTTACTGCAACGCGAGCGTCATTGGACGTGGGAAGAATTCGTATGTCACCGCTTCTTTTGAAGGGCTGACCTCTACGATGAGGACTGCTCGTATTGCAGCCACCGGGCTTGCTGCGGCCAGTGCGGCCATCTACATGACCGTTATTTGGCTCACGAGCGCTTTGCCGGCGGAGATTGAATATTTGTAGATTAGATTTTCTGCTTGTCGTTGTACCTTTTAGTATTGGTTTTCAGGCGAAAATAAGTTCCGTGCAGTACGAGAACCGGTTTTCGGTGGGGTATCTGTATTGATAAACTGAACAACAGGCCACGCGAATGGAAAGGTCAGTAAGGTTCACTTGCACTGGGGAACACGATGTCCGATCAAAGAGGACTCGCCATCGCTCTGGGACTCCCCACGGCAATCACTATGAGGTCGATGTCAGAGTACTCGTGAATCCGGACAAAGATACTTACCCAACGATTGTTGACGAGTTCCAGCATCTTGCGTCTTCCTGCGCTCTTTTTTGGGTCGGATAAATCGGTACGACGGTTCAGGTGGCTTGATGTTCTATTGATGTTGATGGGGTGATGCTGCACGAGAATCAAGGCTACGATTGCGATGGTGGAAGCGTCGAGGGTGACGGAGAGGCAATTCGGAGTTCGGAGACCGTGAGGTGGGTCAGTCAGCTTGGTAAACTGTGTAAGCGGCGACCCGCTCTCCGTCTGGTGGAGCTATATATAAACTTTGGGACCTATCGCTCCAGCCTCGAGTCCCCCCATTCGATTCTCCGCTCAACCATGTCCCAGTTCCCAGAAACCATAAAAGCTATCACGTACTCCAAGACCGGAAACATCGATGTCATCGAAAAGACCGACCAGCCTTTCCCCAAGCAGGGTCCTGGAGACGTTATTCTCAAAGTACGTGAAACCGTTGGACGTCCTCTGCGGTTAACGAGGGCTTATCTACTGGTTATCATGCATGTAGGTCGAATACGCTGGTGTGAATTTCATCGACACCTACTTCAGGGATGGGCTTTACCCCTCCCCTCTCCCCGCAATCGTTGGATCGGAGGCCGCCGGAGTGATCGCCGCACTCCCTACCGACCCCGCGGCATTGAATCACCCAGAGTACAAGGCAAGGGGTTATGCAATCGGAGCCAATGCCATCGCTGTGCGTGCGATATACAGTGTTTCAACTTTTCAACGGATTATCTTATCTTATCTACTCAGAACCTCAGAGGCACCGACGCAGAGTACATCTCTATCCCTTGGGAAAAGATCTTCCCCATCCCTCCAGAATCTGGCATCGACACCCGAACAGGGGCTGCTGGTTTCATACAAGCCACGACCGTTCTCGCGTTCATGAACGAAGCGTACGAAGTCAAGAAGGGGGACACGATTCTCATTCACACCGTCGCTGGGGGGTTCGGACTTATTGCGGCTCAGTATGCCAAGTTCAAAGGCGCCACCGTGATCGGAACGACGTCGACGAATTCAAAGGCGGAGCTTGCGAAGGCACATGGTGCGGATCACGTTATTCTGTACACCAAGGAGGATACGGTGCAAAGAGTTTTGGAGATCACGAACGGTGTCGGTGTGGAGGCGGTGTTTGATGGTGTTGGAAGGGACACGTACGTTTTCTTTTTTTCTTCTTCCCTGGATTTCTGCTGTGGAAGGCGTACCGATCCATATGACCAGATTCGACAACAATTTCAAGCTGTTGAAGAGGAAAGGAACCCTCGTTTCCTTTGGAAATGCTTCCGGCGCTGTCCCGCCGTTCTCGATCTTCAAACTTGTGGAGAAAAACGTCAAGCTACTTCGCCCAGTCGTGATGAACTACATGGTCACCCCTAAGGAAGGCACCCACTACTCCAAGCTCTTCTTCGATTTAGTGAGCAAGGGTACCGTGAAGATCAACATCTTCGACGAATACCCGTTCACTGCTGAGGGTGTACAGCAGGCCCAGACCGACTTGCCTCGTGGAAAGTCGACGGGCAAGCTGATCATCAAGATCGGGGATTGAATGTACGGAGATGTGGAAAGTATGTAACTGCTGCGCGTGTACATAACTGAAGAGAATAAAATTTAAAGCGAAGAGGAGATATCGTGAGAAGTGACCATGAGCACCGGATCTTGGTAACTTAGTTGGAGAGGCGAGGGGGCATGACGCCACTTTGGGGTTTGAAAGCACATGGCGATCGCGTCGATGACGTCGACCCGTGACCACCCCTGTGCAATATATAACCCAGCCACTTGACCAACTGCGACATATCACCTGTCTCGCTCCTCTCTCTCTCTCTCTCACAAATACTCGGACAACAAAAATGGCCTCTGCACAGTGGAAAGAAGGGATTCTCCTCAAGATCGTTAACGTCGTAGTTTACCTCCTCTTCTTGGGGTCGAACATCTACACCGTAGCCGCCCCGCACTCCATCTACGGAAACATCAAGCAGACGTACTTCACCCCAGCCAATTGGGCCTTCTTCGCTTGGTCTATCATCCACTTCCTCCTCCTTGGCACCATCATCTACCAGTTCACCTCTGCCCATGCAAAGGCCGTTGTGATCGACGGAATCTCCTGGAGGTTCCCTCTCCTCGCCGTCTTCAACGCCGTCTTCGTCGCCGTCTGGGCTAACCACCATTACATCGCCGCTTTCGTCCTTTCCCTTTTGGTTGCCTCGACCGTCAGCAACATCTACTACATCGTCAAGAAGAATCATTCCGCCGAGTCCGTCGGCGATGAGTTGTTCGTGCACTTGCCATTCTCCATGTGGCATGGGTGGACCACCGTTCTTATCTTCTTGACCGCATTTGAAGCGTTCGGTGTCGATGCGGCTAAGCATCACGCTGGGGTTTGGACCAAAGTCTTTGTATTCCTCGCCCTGTGAGTTCCGATTCCAGGGGTTTGGTGTTTCGCGTCTCTCATGTCCCTTGTGTCCTCTTCTAGCATCTTCCTGGAGGCTACGGCAACCGCCTACGCGTTCTCCTCCATTGACGGTGACCTTCCTGGCGCTTTCGTCATTTCTTGGACATTGTGGGCCATCTTCGATCACCAACGCTCCCCTGCGTACGTCGATACCAAAATCATTTGCTGACTAAGAAACTCGGTCTGACCTCAAACCTTTGCAGTTTCATTCACTGGTCCGCCCTCGCCTTCGCCATTTTGTCTCTTATTTGGGTTCTCAAGGCGACGTATGGCCTTTACCGCAAGAGCACCGGTGATCGTATCGCTCTCACCGACGAGGAGCGTGGGCCCCTGTTGGGTCGTTGATTTGCGATTAACAACGATGCTGGGCGGGCCCGTCGAAAAAAATGATGAACATTGTGCTCTCCCCGCCATGTCCTCGAATATCTTCGCATAATACCGCTGTATGAACGGTGGAGGAAAATAGTTGCTTGTATCATCGAATCCATCCTTGTAAACTAAATCCTTTGTAAGAAAAAATGGATCACTCTTGAACCCTGTTTGTTGTAGGCGAATTCGAAGAAACCACAGAAGTGATTGTTGGGGAAAGTCGGAATCGGGCGATCGACATTCCCCATACGCATTTGTTACTTCTCGGATCCCATTCCCCCGCCACGGTAACTGGCTCTAAATTTTGTCTAATGACCTTACCTTGTTACCACTGCTAATCCCCGTCGGGGTTTCTGGCGTAGAATTATCGTTTTGGGGTCCTGGATACATATTCAGCGTTAAAAAGTTCACCGGTCACCATCCAGGAACGGTATGACCTCCCGCTACACAGGGATGAGCCAATGTTCGAGATGATTAACTTTCCAAAGGACAAATAGGGGTTCGCGATCAGAGACATGGTGAGAGAGTTATTACTAGCGAGGGGGGGGGGTGAAGGCAGTGACCTTAGGATTCCCCAGCTGTGGATAGGGGAACCTAAGGGCCATTATTCTTGTCTAGTGTTGTTTTTCGTGATAAAATTATCACGAACAGAGGTTGACGTGCCAAACTGGGGTTTGAGATCGCAGGGACCCATACGAAAATCTGACATCAAGTCTTACACCGGCCATCCTCATTCAGACCTGTCACCATAATTTATTAAAATCCTATGCCAAGTAGAAGTAGACATACCAAGAGTCGAGTCACTTATCATGTTCAACATTGCACGCGCCACCGCCATTGAATGAAGGTTTGGAGAGAGTGACCAATCCAAGTATCCGGCGACCTCCCTGATGAAAAGGTCGCTGACCAAATGCACTGTATAGCTAGCAAAAGACTCTGGGAGTAGTCCGACATCCTCAAAGTCGACAATGCACATCTTCCCATTCGTGTCGAGGAAAAAGTTACTCTCGTCCATGTTGGACTGGGTGAAGATGAGTTGTTCGCCTTCGAAACTGATCTTCTTTGGCTGTAAATCGCTGCCCTGTGGGATCCATTCGAAAACCTAGTTCAGGTTGAAGTTTAGCGGCTGTTGATTGATGGGGAAGGTACGATAGCATGGACACACCTTATTCACGTACCTTTCTAGGGCATCCATACTCAAGAAAGCCAGACGCGCCGTACCATCCTTGAATACTATGTGGCGCGCATGGCCGTCTCCCACAGAGCCAATTACGGCATCACGAGGAGCGGGGAGGTCACGAAGCCACTGGAGTGCCTCGGCAACCTGTCTAGGAGCGCTCCCGGCTGGGGTGGATTCGGCATCAATGTACTCCATGACGAGATACGCCTTCCAGGTTTCAGGGGTAAAGTAGTCGTAGACCTTGGGAACGCGTGGTGCGCTCGGGTCACCAAGAGTCATTTCGAAGATGTACTCTTGGGTCTGGCATTGGGGCCACAGGAACGCTACTACGGATGGGACACGTCTGTTACCGACACTGATTAGAATACTTTCATGCTGTCGCCCACACCAACCACCCAAACCTCGCAGTACGTTATGTGTAACATAGGTCACTGTGAAAAAAACCGCACCTTAAATTCAGTCACTGAAATTGACTGAAATTGAGTTTGTTTGTGTCTCCTTTCAGTTGGTTTCCAGGTGAGCGCCCGTTTTCAGCATCACACACTGACTGAATTTCATGCTTTGGTTCAGTCGGAAAACGACTGAACTTGTAATTTAAGTTACCTTTGACTGAATTTAAGGCGCAGTTTTTTTCATAGTGGGTACCTCTACCTTCGCACAATAAACTAGCATCCCAAAAAAAATTGGGGCCACAGAGAGCGATGGTCATCATACTGGACGAAGTACTTCCCGAGGACCACGCAATGCCCGGAGCTGGGTTTGTTTATTTTGTGTTCTTCGCAATGCGCAATGATAACACTTTTGAGATCGTCGGATAGTGGGGCATACAGCATTTCGAGGCGAACTGGATGGAGAGACGTAAGTGAGGGTATAGAATGAAGGGAGAAGCATACGCACGAGGAGAAAGGTTACGTTGAGTTGAGAGGAAACGGCGGGAAGATGCAAGAACGACTTGTTGTTATATACTCTGATTCGCATTAGCAAAAACGTGAAATTCCCTGTGGCGTTCAGACTCATAGTCTCGGCGCAAGGCGGGATCCAGCCCCGCGGGATCCACGTCAAGACTCACGAGGAGTTGGACCCGAGGAGAGGTCCTATCTCCGATCAGCCGGAGGTCGTCACAACGAGGAGAGACCGATTAAGTAATCACCCCTAGTTCAGGGGTTTAGCGTTTTGCGTCACCTGACCTCTTCTTAGGGGGCACCCCATCCACCGAGGGTGACCTCGTTAGTGTTTTCAAATTTCTTTTGGCCATTTTTGATCATCAATGCTCCTCTGTGTACGTTTCTACCAACTGGCCTACGTCCTTTCCCAAAGAATAGGTGAGCCAGGACGTCATCTCCACCGTCGTATGGTATGAACGCCTTCGGCCTTTACAACATCCTGGTTCTGGTAGTGCAATCCTTTTCCCCCTTTATCACTACCCGCATTGCTATGAAACGCGCAAACGACCATCAAACCCATTGTGTGTCCGACACTGTGATTGTCCTTGTTATGGCCCTCGCATTTCTCACCGCCTTGATTTTCGTCCTGCTGCGGTGGAGACGTTCGTGCAATGGCGCTGTCGAGCCGTCATCATTTACTCTGGGATTCAGAGGAATCTTCTACTTTATCCCGCTGTGGCATCTCGCTTTGCAGGTCACTTCGTTTTGGTCGTCACCGCAGGCTTCAGGTTTTCAGTGAGTTGAGACAGCGGGTTACCAGGGAAATTGGGTGTTCAATGACCCACTTGTGGGATCATAGCCTGGAACAAACATGCACATCGCTCACAGGAATTCTAACGGGGGTTGGGAGTTCTTTAACTCTGGACTCCGTGAGAGCTACAAATAGCTTTACCCTTAATCAGCCACATTGTCAATCTTTACTCATTTGTCTCCCCTGGGCCCAGGGTCCATCTTGTTCCCCCACTGGACCATAGGACTCGCCATTCTTGTGTTGAGGGAATTCCTCATAACCAAGTCCTCCCTCAGAAGTCTATGCATAATTTTCCTTTCCTTATTTTGCATTTTGTGCTTAATCATTTGTCATGACACTCCTTATGCCCTATACCTAGTTTCTGTTACATACTATACAGTTTCAATGTCATCAACATATTTGACCATCTACAGTGATGGAATGGTGCTGCCACCAGTTATCCTAAGTCTCACTGTTACAATTTTTGGGACCAGTGGAGCCCTATGTACCCATGCACCAACCTCAATATGAGGTTTGCTCAAAGATGTCCCTACATCCTCTCATGCCATGCCCCCTGTTTTATTTAGGCATCTTTCCTGGAAAAGTGATAAGGAAGATTTGGGGGAGTGACTCCCATAATCATCACTCCTTCAGGTTTAAGGGTTTGACAGTAGTTAGTCGTGGGGGTGGTGGTGACAACAGTGCAAATCTTCCCAGACTTTTCAATCTCTATCCCCAGGTAGATACATTATCAAAACCTACATTTTGATCCAATGAATCTCCTTTGAGTACAATAATCACATATTGAAAGGGCTGGAGTTTCCCAGTTCATCCCCTTAAGGCTGAGAACATCCCAGTATGTCACATAGTGTGATGATTTCAAGCATGAACAAGATCAAGATGGAAGATACCAAATTTATTGAACTATCCATACAAAACATACTGATAACCATAGCTATCTAGTCACAGAATATATACACAGTATCTACTGAGAGATTGCGTGATTGAAGTCCAGAATCAGTACCTCTCCAGATGTATAACCAGCAATTAGATATTGTCCATCCCACTGTGACCTGGTGGGTGTTGCATATCTCCCAGATAATTGAAAAAACTCTTTTCCAGTGACCATATCCTTGATCCTTGATGGTCTGGTATTCCATTTCTCAGTACCACTGATAACATCTAGACAGAGTCTGTCTGGTGGTGGGTCAGACAGTGGAACAGGAGTTGACCCTGGGATCCCAAAGTCCCACCCCTGGGCTTGTGAATCCTTGAAGTGAACCCAGACCCTTGAACCATCCCCAACAAGGAGGTGACAGGAGGGTTTACCCTTGAATCTCACTACACCCACAACCTCTCCTGTGCAGATAGACCAGGCCTGAATGGACCCTGAACCCAGCCAAAAGACTTTGGACCTATCCCCTGATATCCTGAGGTCATTGGCTCAGGGAATAGTGGATATAACCAGCATTTGGGATTCTTCTTTCTCAGTATCCCAGATATAGACTTTCTCAGATTCATACCAAACAAAGATAAACCTGCTACCAATCAGTTGCAGGTCACCCCTGTCAAAGTTTTGGGCTGGGGTATGGAGAGTTGCTTTGCAGAGGCCAGACAAGATGTCCCATATCCTCACTACTCCAGTTGAATCACTTGATATTGCAATACCATCATTTGCATGTAGGGTGACAGATGTGATTGAAGCTGAAGTGGGAGGTGTAGACTTTGGGTCCATTGAAGAGGCACTAATCTGCCAGAACTTGATTGATCGGTCATAGGATGGTGGGATAAGGGAGGAGGAAAATTTGAGTGAGGTGATGTCCCTGGTGTGTCCAATAAAGGTCTCAATTAGGTGAGGATATGGGCAGGTGATATCCCAGATGTAGATAGTGTGACCAGTACCACCAGCTACATATTTTCCATCAGGAGAAAGGCAGCAGCACTGAAATGAATTGCTAGGAGCCTGGAGCCTGGCAATAACTGCTCCAGAATCAGAGTCTCGAACTGTGGCAACCTGTTCCCCCCATGAAATAAACTGAGTTCCATCTAAGGAGAAAGCAATATAACAGCCTTCATAGGTGGGCCTAATTTGGTGGCCATTGATGTCCCACTGCTGCACAGTGTAGTCACTGGATCCAGATATTAATAGTTGGGAGTTTGCAGGAGAAAAGCTGACAGAGTTGACCCAGTTGTTGTGTCCATCTATAACACAACAGTGGCACTCCCCTGTCTTAGCATCCCACAAGCGAATTGTCCCATCTATAGATCCTGAAGCAATTATAGCATTGTCTGGTGAAATAGAAACAGAATAAACACAACCAGTGTGGCCATGGAAGGTCTTGACAATCCCACCAGTTTGGATATCCCAAAACTTAATGGTTTCATCATTGCCCCCAGACACAAGGAATATTCCATCCTGTGAGAAGGTAAGGGATCTCACATAACCTGTGTGCCCAGAAAGAGCAGATGTTTGGGTTCCAGTGATTGCATTGAGGATAATAATATCACCAGATCCAGAACCAACTGCAATAATTTCTTTCCAATATGCAAGGGTTATTAGGTAGCGATCAAATGAAACAGTGCGGTAACATGTCCCCCAGTCAACTTGGAGTCCCTTAACTACGTTGACCTCCTGTGAGAGCTCTGAACTGTAGCACTCACGAAGCCAAGATGAAGAAGGGGAAAATGGCAGGGCATAATGATAGACCTTGGAAGGTGAGTTGTGGATCACATCAAAGTATTCCAAGATGAATCGCTGGCTGTCATCTGCCCACTTGCAGGTCAAGCCTGCCTGAATAAGTCATAAGTATGGGCTCCAGTGGAAGACCTGTTCACAACTCACTGAAGTGTACCATTGTTGAATATCATTAATGGCATGAACACCAACATCAAGATTCCCCATGATAATGAGGACCTCAATCCAAAAGAGCACTTGTGTTGTAAAGAATTCATCAATTGCCCTATACACTTCCTCCACACCACCACCACTGCTGGGGGACCCCACAAGGTGCTTTGCCCAGAACTGGCATACATATTCCAATGTGTCCCCAATCAATGCCTTTCGACGACCAGGGAGATCTTCAACTTTGTCAAGGGAAGCATAGTCATCAAGATCACAGATGTTCTTCTTCAACCCCTCCTTCATCAACTTGAGGCATAAGAACAGGATCTGCAGGTGATGAACTGATGGATTTATGAAGAACCTTTCATCCCTACATCGTCCTGGGTCCATAAGGAAGTCAGGGAATGATTTATGGAAAACCTGAATGGGAGCAGCCTTCTCATTTGGGACTAGGAGGACAGAATGGAGGGAGCGGAGAGTGACAGAGATATCAGACATTCCAAGGAGGGTAGAGAGTGTTTCCATTGGGAGTGGGTTGAATACAAGTAACACTGCCCCCAACACAGACCTGAGGTGGTAATAGAACCCCTTGTTCCCTACATGTATGTCATGGAATGATTGTTCTAGCACCTGAGTGTAGAGTAGATCAATCCCCAACTCTCCTTCATGGGTTGTACTTTGTGGGAGTGAAACAATGAGAGCAAGCCTCTTGGAGGGGGTGTGGTGTTCAGATGTGACAAATTTGATGACTGTTGAGGCATAGATGAAAAGTCCTTCTGCCTTCTTGCAGAGAATGTCAATGTCATCTGGACTTGGCCAATCCTCTGTCAAGTCACAGTCACTTCGGGTCTCGGCAATGTCGGCCAACTGAGTCCTGAAAAATAACTTGATATCACCATCCACCAAGGAATGTTTGACATCGTGGAGCCTGAGCACTTCTGTGATGGGCTGAAGTGATTTCAATCTGAATCCAGAGCGGATCCGAGGTTCAGGACGACCGGTGATAAAGAACTTGACGTGCGGGATCCTGTCCACATATCTGGAGAGCACAGAAAGGATGGCAGACACGGGTTCTTTGTCTTTGCACTCGTCGAGGGCATCAATGATGATGAGGGTCTGAACGCGGGTGGCTTTGAATGGGTCAATGATAACCTTCTCCATCTGGGAACAAAGAGATTCCCGTCCGACGCCGGGGTTGGCCCTCAAGACTCGGAGTAACTGCTCTCGGAATAGGGGGTACCGATATGCGAGTTGGAAGGCGAGCGTCGGGAAGATCGCTTGGAGATTGCTCCTGTCCTCGAAATCTCGCGAGCAGAAGAAACTCGCGCCAAGTTTCCCGTCCGCAAAGCTGTTTTCGGCGAATGTCTGGGCGATGGTCGACTTTCCGGTCCCTGCGAGGCCATTCAACCAGAACACACGGCGGTCCTGTTCGTCCTCCAGCCAACGTTCGAGTTGCAAGAGGACATCCCTCCTTGTTCCCCTCAGGCAACCCTGTCTGTTTCCGGAACAATAGCCGGCCTCGACGGTGTGGTGCATACTTTCCAGAAGATGGCGATCCGTATCCTCCTATTCACAAGTTACTACATGGGGCAGGACTGTATGGGAGCCGAGACTTACGATCTCTTGACAGCTCTTGTCGTAGATGTCCCGCCGTAGCGAAGTCTGAGGCAGATGTTAGGTCAGATGTGGGCGAGTATTTTGAGAGTCCAAACCTGATAATCCGTTAAGGCATCTCGAATGTCTTCCACCAGACTGTTAAATCTCTGTGCGTTCTCAGAGTTGCCGAGGAAGCCCACGAGATCCTCTTGGGTTGTCATTGAGTTCATATCTTTGCCAATCACTTTCAGTCTCCTGGCGTTCCCCGTGCGTCAGACTCGGCCCCGATCTTGGAGAGTGTGAACTCACCGTTCCAGCTCGTCTCCTCTCTGTTTCTCATTGACATCCTCCGGATGGATAGGTGCGGAGAGTGATTCGGAGAGCGCTTTTACCCGGGGCACCAGTGATCCAATGGCATGTTCGTTCACCTCTGTTCGCTAGAATGACCGTAAGCATCGTGGATTGAACGTGCGGGAGGGAGGGAATACCTCGCAATTGTCCAGAATAAAGCAGAGACCCTCCGCGATAGATTTGAGCGGAGGGTAGGCATTTGAGGATCCTTTTACCCTACAAAGGATTGATTTGGCCTCGGCAAAGGCAGTCGGCTTCCGATCCTGTTGTGTCTCATCTGCAGCAACAGAGTTAGTACATCAACCAGGATAAGGTTTTTCACGCAGCGTTGTATTCCTGACCATGCGAGGGGACACCATTCACTGGCGCGATTGATGGTCCGATAGCAAGATCCCCTGGATCTGGGTCACCCAATCTCTCTCTTCGGTCTGTGGTTCCAGCAGATGAACTCTTTCGATTGTTCGGCGATGCGGAGGCGGGGTACTGGCGACTCATGTTGGCGTTGGTTGACGTAGAGGAATGGTGTGATGATGGTGGTGTCTTGGGCAAAATTATTTTAAGTTTGCGCTAAATGAAGGTCTTTCTGTCAAAACCCGGTCGAACAAAAAAAAACAGGACTCCCACCTTCTCGGTCTTGCTCGTTCTTATGTCGCCAACTCATACCCCTCTCTTTACCAGGGCCCGCAGAATGTTCCTTCCTCTGGGCTTTGTTCGTGGCCCCACGGATCACCCACCAACTCCGCACACCCTGTCTGGTTTTTATCTGCCAGTCCAAAACTTTCAGGTAGTGGTTATGGGGAACTAACACGCCAAGATATTGAAGGAGGGCAGCATTGAAGTCCGACAGGACACTCGAGCCTATTCAACTCGTTGGGCATCACAATCGACGGGCCCAAAATCTATGTTCATGCTTAGCTCAAGCGGACAACGCGTCTGGATCGCGAAGAACCGCTCGTTTTGAAGTGCAATATTGCGTTTACTTATGGCCGACCCGCAGTTCTGTACTAGGGATACGGTTGGATACGGGAACGCCGTACCGGTCCCCATCTTGGCCACGGGGCGTTTCGAGGGATGATATTGCACGGCATGTGGCAGTTGTCGGCTCACCGTGAGTCCGACTCCATGACAGTCTGTTCATGCATACTGACTAGCACATAGGGTATAGTAGGCCACAACGGCATGCATTACCCTGCGGACGCTGGATCCCTCCCCGTGATCAGGCAGGGGTGTCCGAAGGGGACGATAAAGAATGTCCTCTCGCAGATCGAGCGGCGGTTAGCGGACGAGCAAGATTAACGCGTGCTTTGACTGTACCGTCTTGCGGGGGACCGGAAAGAGTCTAGTTTTGCGAACGGGAAACTCGGCTTGGGTTACATTTGCTCGCACGAGATTTCGAGGACCAAGTGATCTTCCCGACGCTCGCATTCCAACTCGCGTATGACTCCGGCACCCCCTGCTCGCACATGCACTGTACATCCTCCATTGGCCTCGATGGGCGTCGCTCTCCGATCTTCACAATCAACCCCAGCATTGCGCCTTCCCCATTCAGGCCGGTCTGTGCTTGCCTTACTCCCTCAGCAATGAGTCGGATCAAGTTTGCTACTATGGTTCGAATGGCGATATCGGACTTGGGAGGGACTGGGAGACCTTATCCCATGGGATGGAGACGTAGATTGCAAAAATTTATCGAGCAAACTAAAAATACATCTCTAAAAAGCAGATACCTTTCCGCTCGATAGACGAACATTTGCACCAGGACGGCTTTCGCGCAAATGCGAGATTCCCCCGCTTTAAAATGTAGGTGGTTCGGCACCAAAACATCGGTAATCCGGTGATCTCTGTCTCCAACAACCGCGGGTAGAGAGCCGACTTTGTACTGGCCTGTGTGGTAGGAGTCGGCGAAGTTGGCAACTCTGCACCCAACCTTGATAATGACATTCCTGGGTTGCGTCAGGGGAAGGGCATTACAACCACGCCGGGGGGACCTGTTACGGAGTACGCAATGGTTTGGATTGTGGATAAAAAGTTGGGGAAGCACCTTTGTGCTCAGAGTGGTCTTAAGGAGGCGGTGGGGAGGATTCATGCGACGACAACCCTCACAACTATGGGTGCCGGCCATCTGACCGCACGAGATTGTGCCTATCAGTGTTCGGGCTAATAGTAGGCTTTGGCATTGTGCCCGGCGACCTGGGACACCTCCGCCGGGAACCGCGGTCGGCGCGTCACGAAGCCTCATGTTGAGCATTCACTTCAGCGGACCCGAGGGAAACGCGTGACGAGTGAGCCTGCAACCAAAACAACCATGCGGCCCCGGTGATTCGAGGACTGAGGAGGCACAGGCGTGTCCCAGCCATCGCGTGTCCCAGCCATCGCGTGCCCCCCCCCGGCAAGTGTCCCATGACCCCCGCCCATGCATTCCGAATGGTGACACATTGGGTTCGAAGAAATGACGAGAAGTGAACGACGTTACGGAGGTGGACACTGAGTGAAATCACGGCGGAGAAACACCTGGATCAGTTGTGCTGGTTTGCAGAAATAGGGGGTGAAAGTCACCACAAATACTCGAGAACTTACCTGCGTCAACACACCCCATACCGAGGAGACCAATCATCCACCTCCTCGACACCGCAATTCCGAAGCCTTTTCGCCATGTCCATCACAGCGTCTAGGCAGTAGACGAGGACCTCAGGAAAGCGCATCGCAGATTTTACCAGAAAGTTCAGTATTGGATAGGTCAGTTTGAAGTCCCTTGGGAGCCGGTTCGATATTCAAACTTGGCATGACCGGCGGAGGGGGCGTAACGCAGTTCATGAAAGTTGAAACAGAGTCTCGGTTGGCGGTGGAAGGGAAGAGGATTTGACGTTGGAGACGGTGAGAGTCCAGACATAGGAGAGGGGAGGTGGTGGATGTGGAAACCGTCTTTGGCGTGTCCAAGTCCTGCCCGGTGCCCCACCCCCCAAAGTCCAAAGCGCGATGTTGGATATTCGTAGTGACGGTCACGCTCGTTGTTGTTGGGCTTCAAGCTTCAAGCCTGACTTCCCACGCTGCTATCTAGTCAGCTCTCGACTTTCGTTGGCTCAATCTGCGCTCGACCGATAGGTGTTTATGATGGAACAGACGCAGCGGCTGTCGGACGGTTGGCTAACGCTCACCTTCCGATGACTCGTCATCATCCCGTAAATCGCGCCCGACGTCGGGCCATTCAGCCTCACGATTCCGCCACAAACGTCCTCGTGCACGTCTATTACGGCAAGAGCAATCCGCACTGCCGTGGCTGTAGAAGCGGGTGCATTCGGTCCTTGATGACGCGACACGCCTACCTTATCGAACGCTACGGCTTGCGACCGGTGCTATGTGCTCACTTGATTTCTTGGGGCTAGGCGCAACGGTATTGAGTCACATCCGCCACGAGCAGCGGTCTTTACATCATGTCTAATGATCTCTCGCTCCGAAAACTGTCATCAGGTCAATGTATCTGTTATGTTGAATACAACACACTGAACCTTCTACGTGGGTCGTGGCAAACACGTCGCACCCTACCTATACCGCCACACTTCCCTTTTGAGCTCCATCCTTGCCTGCGTACCTATAAAACAGGCCCAGCTGGAACCACAGAGATCAAATGTCCCTGAAACACCACAGGAGCAGAAGCTCCTCAGTTTCATCAGTCGGTTCTTTTGCCACCACACCCGACATGTCATCGATGGGAGAACCTCCTTCGCAGGGTGCTGCGACAGAGCCCCATGGGATTGGCCTATCCGACCCCACCCAGAGCGCATATCGACGAAGGATTCTGGAAATCATCGACCGCATGCGAGCTACCGGGTAATTCCTGTCAATTATCCCACCACTGCGACGTATCCTCATTTTTTTGTACTGTAGGGTTGGAGCAGATATCGATTTACCCACGATCGCCGTGATTGGTTCCCAAAGTGCTGGAAAATCTTCGTTGATTGAATCGATATCCGGAATTACGCTCCCCCGAGCCGCTGGTACCTGCACCAGGTAATTTCGTCAGGCTTTTCGTCCGTTCCAGTTCTCACTTCGGAGAAAGGTGCCCAACCGAATGTCGACTATCGTATACCGATCAACCTTGGTCGTGCAAGGTGGTACTAAGGAAGACTGTTGACAAGCAGGGGCAGCTATTGGGTGTTCCAGATATTATTCCCTTCGGGGCTGTCATCACGGACAAGGGCCATGTAGAAGAGCGCATTCGCCGTGCTCAGCGTGCCATCCTGAACCCAAGTACCAGACCCGAGACCTTCCTGTCAGGACCGGACGAGGACCCCGAAACCAGGGAACTCAGCTTTTCGAAGAATTGCGTCTGCCTTGGACTCAGTGGTCCAGATCTGGCCGACCTGTCGTTCTGCGATCTTCCAGGTAAGTACTTCTCTCGGGACCCTATCATCCCTTCTCTCAACCGTGGCCCTATTCGCAAAGGTTTGATCGTCAGCGTCGGTCAAGGCAGCAGTGACTCGGACATAGAATTGGTCAGGGACCTCGTCAAGACTTACATCTCCAGACCGAGTTGTTTGATCCTACTTACCGTCACTTGCGAGAGTAAGTTCAGCGGCGCGCGATTGAAGTCCTTGATGTTAACCCCCCACGCAGCCGATTTTGAAAACCAAGGTGCCCACCACATGGCAAAGCAATACGATCCAGATGGGCAACGGACCATTGGTTCGTGAACTTATCCCTCATACGAGTTCTCCAAGCTGATCTCTTGCAGGTGTCCTTACCAAACCAGACCGTATTCCCTCCGGCGAGGAGGACCATTGGTTGCGGTTCATAAGGGATGAAGCAGAACACCTAGAAAACGGATGGTTCGCCGTCAAGCAACCGTCAACCAAGGATCTTAAAGAGGGTATCACTTGGGAGGGAGCTCGCGAGCTAGAGAGGCGCTTCTTCTCGACCGCCCCCGCGTGGTCGTCAGAGACGGATTACCGCCATCGCTTTGGCACTCACAATCTCACCGAATCTTTAAGCAAGATATTATCGGATCTAATCAAGCGTCGGTGAGCGTTGTCCGACACGTCTTATTTCATCACGACTCACAGTCTCATCACTCTAGGTTACCAGAACTCGCGGGTGAACTGCAGAAACTGCTGAAGGAGACAGAGGCTCAAATTAACAAGCTCCCGGCGGCCCCTTCCGATGACGCCCAGGGTGAGGTTCTACTGTTGATCTCCGACTTTGCTCGCGAGCTCGCAGCCTACGTGGAGGGCACCCCCGATGACAATGGGATCCACCAAACCATCCGTCCGCTGAACCAAACGTTTTTGGCCGCGATCCGGCGCACTGCTCAAAATTTCTTCCCATTTGAAAGTAGACACGGGGGTGGTTATACACACCCCACGTTCCTCCCTTCGGAGGAAGAACCAGTGATCTATGCTGGCGAAGAAGACACGATCTGCGTGGATGAGGTGATGGTCATGGCAAACAAGTGAGAGACACCACCTTCTGAAAAATGCCGACCTCTCACTTCTATTCATCGATTAACAGGGCTAGAACGCGAGAACTTCCGGCTCACGATTTGTACATTGTCACGAAGCGACTCATAAAGATATCCACCGAACAGTGGGATGACCCTAGTCACGACCTGTTGCAGGAGGTGTATGACGCCCTGGTCTGGGAGGTAAACAAGATGGTGGATGACCGCTTCCACCCTTTTCAGTACGGGGGTCTTCATCAATCCGTCAAGTGAGTCCAGTTCTCTTGTTACTTGCGGCACTCGGGAGTCCACCAACAGCACATTTTTTACAGGTCAATCGTCAATGATGTGCTAGCAGAGTTCCAGGCTTCAGCATTACAGAAGATTGACTGGCTCTTGGTTATGGAAAAGAAAGCTCCCTTCACGTTGCACGAGCCTTACCTCATGGACTACAGGGAGAAAATCCTGGGATCGTATCGCAATGCGCGAGCTCCTCTGCTCCGCGGAGGGAATCACCACTTTAAACCTGAAGAACTCATCGCCCGGGATTCATATGACCAAGCCCTGCGTTACATGGCCATCGCACGAGCCTACTTCCAAAGTTTGCAATGGTTCTTACCCTTAACGTTCTAGCGGATTGCTTACCACCCTTCCAGTTGCTTTCAAGAGGTTCACGGACATGGTTCCGATGGTGATCGATCAGGAGCTCCTGCGGGGATTGGATTGGGACCGCGGGCTCAATTCCGCTTTAACGAAAGGCCTTGAGATTACTGGACCCGGTAGCCTGGATAAAGCAAAGGGATACTTGCAGGAGCCGCCCGATGTCAAGAGCCGTAGGGAAAGTTTGATGAGGAGGCGCGAAAGACTTCTGTCTGCGAAGCGGGCGCTGCAGAGCATTTGATGGAAGCTTTCGTCCCTCCATGATCAGTCTTCCTGTACTTTGTATACGGTTTTTGATAAGGTTTTAGTCGTGTATCCCGCTGTGTTACCAAATTTTATGGAATTCTTCCCCTTCTCCGACTGCCCAGGAGTGAGCGCGACGATCAGCCACACTGCTTGACGTGGAATCACCACGAGTGACCATTTTACTCACTGCAACTACCGACCACGGACACGTCGGGTGTTTTCGCACATGGCTTGTGCTACCAATGGAAAAAGAAGAACGGCCGTGGATCTCTTCTGGCAACTCCCTCCATCACGCGTTCCGACGTGTACTTGAATTCTCATTCGAGTTTCCAAGCGACATGAGAAAAACTCCTTGTGCGGTACTCGGGATTTCCGTTGTTGGCTCGCGAGGAACATCAGAACGTGGCGGACCGATGTTCTTCGCTCCGAGTTACCACACTGTGCCCCTTCCTCCGCGTTTCGAAGATGGAAATGCCACGGTCGGTCTCATACCACGGTAGCAACAAGGGATAATAGATGCGTGCACGCGTTGTAACGCTGGGTTTGGTCATATTGCTTCGACTGCATTACGGCCACACTATTTGCTGGGGATCCATGGTCACCAATGGCGTATATAAGGGAGAAGGGGGGGTTCAGGAGCATCCTCATGCAGACCCCTCCGATGCGAAACAGACTACGGATGATATCCAAGCCCATGTCCACTTCCTCCATCAACTCGTTTGTCACAACGTCGGACTCTTCTCAGATGTCACTCAGCTCGAGCTCTGTTCCTATACCTCCCGTGCCTCCCGTGCCAGTCTCCCCCGTTCAGGATCGTGGTGTCGGTTTATCCGACCCAGATCAAAGCGCAGGGAGGCGCAGGACGCTCGAGCTCATAAATCGTATGCATAACACAGGGTAAGTATCTTTATCTGGACTGACGAGTACGCGGCTAACCTCCTCTTAGAGTTCAGTCCGACATCGACCTACCGATGATCGCCGTGGTTGGATCGCAAAGCGCTGGTAAATCCTCCTTAATCGAATCTATCTCGGGCATCACCCTTCCCCGCGCGAGTGGCACCTGTACCAGGTAAGTCTGACTTGTCCTCTCGTATGTTTAACCTGACCCTTATTCCACCAATAGGTGCCCCACTGAATGCCGCTTGTCGTATTCTGCACAACCTTGGTCGTGCAAAGTATCGTTGAGGAAAACATTCGATGAGCAGGGGAGACCGATGGGGACCGCAGAGAACATATCTTTCGGCCCAGTTATCAAGGACAAGAAACAAGTCGAAGAGCGTATTCGCCGCGCTCAACGCGCGATCCTCCGCCCCAGCCAAAACCCGGAAATGTTCCTATCCGGGCCGGATGAAGATCCGGACTACCGGGAGCTTACTTTTTCCAAGAACTGCGTGTCTCTTGAGATCAGTGGGCCGGAATTGACAGACCTATCGTTCTGTGATCTTCCAGGTACGCTTCCCCCCCTTTCCCCCCTTTTCGTTTCACCGTGAACCTGAATATGCTCGAAAAGGTTTGATCGCCAGCGTTGGCCAAGGTGGAAACACCTCTGATATCGATCTCGTTAAGGACTTGGTGACGACATATATTTGCAAACCAAGTTGTTTGATCCTACTCACGGTCACTTGCGAAAGTAAGTCCCACAGGAAGCATTTCCCATCCTCATACTGATACCTGCACAGCGGACTTTGAGAACCAAGGAGCGCACAACATTGCAAAACAGCACGATCCGGAGGGGAAGCGAACTATCGGTATGTTCTTCTTTCTTCTCCCTTCCTCGAGGACACCAACTGATTTTTTACAGGCGTCCTTACCAAACCGGACCGTATCCCAACCGGGGAAGAAGAGAACTGGTTACGTTTCATCCGAAACGATGCGGAGCCACTGGCGAACGGGTGGTTTACTGTCAAACAACCTGGCTCTAATGACCTCAAGACTGGGATCACATGGGCAGACGCTCGTGCTCAGGAGAAGCATTTCTTCACGAGCACCGCTCCCTGGTCGAGTGCCGAGACGTATTGTCAGAAGAGGTTCGGAACGTCGAACCTGACGGAGTCCTTGAGTAAGATCCTATCGGATCTTATTAAGCGGAGGTGAATTCCGTATCCTTGACGCGCGTCGTCATGGTGCTTAACTTCCGGACTCCTTTAGGCTTCCCGAGCTGGCAGATGAACTCCAGAGCCTCCTCAAACTAACAGACCTCCGCCTCCGAAAGCTTCCCAAACCACCTTCCGATAATCCTGTCAGCGAGATTATCGAGATGATCTCGGGGTTCTCTCGATCGCTATCAACTTTCGTGGAGGGCACGCCTGACGAACGAGGAATTCATCAAATCGTTAGACCGTTACACGAGAAATTCAAGGACGCTATCAAGGAGACCGCTCCCGACTTCCGGCCATATAAATCCGGGGAGTGCCTCCACTACGAACCACCCACCTTTCTTGCAGCGGAGAAGGCAGAACTGGGTTCGGACGGTAGTGCCATCTACGTGGACCAGGTGATGAATTCGGCGCTTCAGTGAGTGAAACTGACCCCCCTCCCCTCCTCCCCTTGTTACTTGGTGACTCAGACGAAGTGTAGGTCGAAGACACGGGAGCTTCCGGACAATTATCCGTTCGTTGTCACGAGGAGGTTCATCAGAGAGGCGACCGAGAAATGGGCTGACCCAAGCCACGAGCTCTTCGAGGCGGAGTACGCTATCATCGTTGAAAGGGTGAACGGCATGATCGAAGAGCACTTCGCGTCCTTCGTTCATGGAGGTCTCTATCACCGAGTAAAGTGCGTTCACTTCCTTCATACATTTCCTTCGAGCCATTGAACATGCTGGATACCGTTAGATCCATCATCAACGAGGTTCTCGCCCAGTGCCACGCCGTCACGCTCAAGAAGATCGATTGGTTGTTGGAGATGGAATCCTCGGCGACTTTCACTCTTAATGAGCATTACTTTTCTGACTACCGCCAGAAGTTCCTCGAGTCCTACCGCAACGCGAGGGCCGAAGAGAACAGGAGGGGCGAGGAGGATCTGCGCCCGGAGGAGTTGATCGCTCGCGATCGATTTGAACCCGCACTACAGATCATGGCGAGTGCCCGCGGTTACTTCCAGGGTGGGTTTCATCGTCGCGGTTTCTCTCCTTTATCAAACCGCTCACGACTCGTCCAGTCTCGTTCAAGCGGTTTACGGATATGGTCCCGATGACCATCGATCAAGAACTGCTCCGAGGTTTGGATTGGGATCGTGGGGTTCGTACGGCCCTTGTGGAAGGTCTTGAAGTTACCGGTTCCGATAGTCTCGAGAGGTCCAGGCGGTTCTTGCAGGAGCCCCCCGACATTCAGTCTCGAAGGGAAGACCTCTTGAAGAGACTTGAACGCCTGCGCTTGGCCAAGCGAGAGCTCCAGAGCTTGTTCTGAACCGACTCCCATCATTTTTACTGCCTCCGCGTGCTCTAGAATATTTTCGTGTGTTTTTTACCCAAGTTTTTGACTGATCTTTGTCGCGCGTTAGCATCTTGCGTATGTCTTGAATCATAACATCTACTCGTTCCCGTTTCAATTTCACGATGTAACCGGTACTAGATTGTCCGATAGAATCGCACTAAGCATGCTACAGCCATGTCATTTCCGGGGCTCGATTGTACATCCGAGTACGCTCTACTACCGATTCAAAATAGCGTGATGGGCGCGGCCAGCCACTGAAGTGGTCTAAACCGAAAGCCGTCAACAATCATCGCGCCGCAATAAGAGACTTAGGACCGGTGAGCGAATGTATCAGTGCTCAGGCCCAGGATTCAGGAACGGCCTCCCAGATACGTACCCACGCGGGTGATATACGCAACTAGAGCGGATAGATTGCCAAGACTAGGTTATGTGAGTTGTGGCGCACTCGATACGTATGGTCGTAGTAGGGTTGAGACTAAACCCACAAAAGCCACCGATTTCGCGCCAGGCTAACTGAATGGCGGTCGTGAAAAAGGTTCATTACACTTTCCGTCCTTTGACGTCGGAGTCATGATGTTTGGGGTCGTGGGAATGCCGTATGGTCGATTTATTTGGTGCCGAGCGGGCACGTACGAGAAATGCAACGATTACGCCTATGTGTCAGAGCGAAAGGGGAGAAGCTGTAGGAGCGGTTTGTCGGAGGAAATCTGCACCTCATATCGCGATGTGTAACATTGTAACATTGGTACATTTACTATCACAGCACAACAAACATACACGGAAAAAAAAGGGTGTGCGAAACCCGCAGAAGGTCATAACACCCGACACGACGTTGTGGCTGCGGGAAAATACGCTACCAAAAAACTTGTACTAAAAGTTGCAGGGACGAGTAGAGAGAAACAATTTTTTACAAATAATCGATCTCGGATGGTAAGGCACTCATGAGCCAAAGGAAGATCATGTAGATGGCCATACTAACTGCAGCAAGGACCGTGGCCGCAATACGGGCGGTCCTCATCGTAGAGATCCACCCCTCATAAGTAATTATAACATAGGAATCAAACCCACGTCCGAGGACGCTCGCGTTGCAGTAACAGTTGTCGAGGAAATGGGAGAACTGGAAGCAAGACAACACGACCAACCCCGTCGCGTTGATGAACGCGAGCAAGAGGGAGATCCTGCGGAGGGCGATGGCGATGAAAGCGGTGAGGGTCTTGACGATGGCGGATCGTTTGTTACGAGTTTCTGAGATGCGAGCGAAGATTGTTGAGATCATGGTGAGGAACAGGATCACGACGGCCGTCCCTCCGTAGATAATGTATCCCAGAGAGCGGCACCCTAAACCGACAGTAGGGGTGAAAACTATGATAACCGCGGCTGCGGCGGATGTTCCACACTGGAGAATAAGGGCGAAAATCGACGCATTGAACATCGCAATGAGCGCTCCTGGAGGGAACACAACTTTCCCCGCGGGCTGAATGGCAGGGATTTCAGACTTCCGTTTCTCCTGCTGAAAATCAGTGGCTTCAGAGTTCCTCTTCTTCTGCTCAGAACCAGCGAGTTCAGAGTTCCGCTTCTTCTGCTGAGAATCAGTGAGACAACCTCCAACATCAGACGTTTTCTCGAAAGACCCACCTCTTCTTTCTCACGAGTGAGCTTGTCCAAGGCTCTTAAGACGTCATCCACGAGGACGAGATACCCCATGATCCTGGAATAGTTGAACGTCGCCGCAAGTCGAAGTTCGTCCCGATTGAGCGAACCGAAGGTACCCTTTGGGATGAGGAGCCTATCCTTGTCAGGATGGATCGAGCTCTCGGCAGCGGTAGAGCGGGCGGCAGTGGAGCGGGGCAAGCTGACGACACTTTGACCCGCAGCCGGGTTCGCATTGTCGCCGGGTTGATCGTGGCCACCACCCTGTTGACTTTCGGTTGATTGAGAAGAGACAGTGGATTGGCGGCGGGCGAGATTGGGAAGGGGGCTGGTATTCGGCTCGGTTTCTTCTCCAACGGATTTAGAATCCTCCTCCTTCTCCTTCACCTTCTCGTTCTCTTCAGGGACTTCGGGAAGATCGCCGACGGGTTTCTTGGGTCCTTTCAGGAGCGGCACCCGTTTCGGAAGTCTGGTAATTTTGGACTTTGCAGAGTTGTAAGCCTTAGTCGCCTCTTGTTTGATCTTCTTGGCCGCCTCTTGTCTGATCCTCTTGGCCGCTTTCTTCGCTGCCTTCTGGTTTGCATGACTAATAGCGGTCTTTAATTCGCCGCAGGTGAAGGTGGGAACCCACAACCAGCCAATGACCAGGCACAACAGCCATAACCAGAGGGTACCAACCGCATGACCCTCCGAATCGCCGTCAATGGTATCATCGAGGGAAACAAAGGAGTCGACGAGGGTGAAAAGGAACGCGACGACAACCCATGCGACGGATGAACCCGTTGCGAGAGACCAGGCGTTTCTCCGGCTTAGACGGTCGGCGATCTCCTGTCTCCACTGATCGTTGGTCGGGATGAAAGCGAGGAGACGTTCATCTTTGGTGAGCTCGAGAGGGGTTTGCTGGAGGGCTACCAACGCTCTCGCTACATCTGTCCTGCTTTTGTCCTTGATGCGTTGCGCCCTGCGAAAGACTAACCGAGCGTTCAGGGAGGTGAGGGCAAGGGAGTAGGCGGCTAAAGCAGGGGACCCCACGCTCATGGCGACTGATCATGCGTGGAGATGTATTTAGGTAAGCAACAAAATACTCGATGAAGGGGAAGGAGAGCTAACCTGAGACAAAGTCATCTGCATAGTTTCCCGAGCCATAGGGGAGCTGGCTGATGAGGGCCAACCAGGGAAGAAGCCACGAGGAAAACAACTGAGCGAACTCCTTCCACCTGAAACTCTCGGCCTCTGATCCACATCGGACCCTGCACGTCTCGTAGGTGAGCCCAACCGCTGCTGCAGGGCTCGTCGCGTGACCTCGGGAGTCGACTCCGCCGATTGTGGTAGGATCGTTGTTCCTGAAATCCTCCAAGCATTGTGTGAAGTTCGCCGCTGCGACGAGAGAAGAAAAGAATAGGAGAAGCAAGAGGATGCGAGTGGGGATCGGGTGCATGTCGTCGGGAGGAGGATGAGATTGAAAAAAAACGAGCGACCCCTCTGCTATTTATCTAGATCTGAGTAAGAGGAGGAACGTAGGAGTGCGCTCACGCTATCACCCAACATTCCTGGATCGCGGGTGAACCCAGAGCAGGGTACGAGCACGATTGTATGACATGACCGTTGAATACGAGTGAACTTTATCCGGAGATCCTGTGATACCGAGCCAACCGGGACGCTGGATCATATTATAAGAGAAAACGTGGATATCTGGGTGCTGATGGGGCGTCAGTGACAGCCAGCGGCATGAATGAAAGAGGGGTGAAAGGTGGAGCGGGAAGCAACTCGAGATCAGGATATCGCTGCCATCCGATAGAGTATACCGGTTATAAACACCACATCCACCCGGGTTCCATTTACAGGTGGAGATGCCACCCCGCGATGAGCCATCGTCCGTACTGAACGGGGAACCAGAGAACCGCAATCGCACCCCAATCTCCAGATCTAGAAAAAGAGGGGGTGGACTCGGCAGCAAAGCACGCCAAGTCAGGGTGATTGACAGGCAACGTGTGCCTGAAAAAGCGTGTGTTTGACAGTCGAAAGCGGTCATATGGCCGTTTTGCGCGCTGCGCGAGGAGAGAAAAGGAAAAGCTCTGGGATTGTGATACCCATATGATCGTGAGAGGAAGGAACAGCGCTGGTGGGACTGTGCATTGAGTTCCCGCGATGAATGGAAGCAACTGCCAGATATCCAGCATGGATTACGAAAATCACGACGCCGCGAGGGTTTTAATGTTGCCGGTGGGCAGACAGCGGTCGAGAAAAAAAGGGTGGACAGAAAGTCGCCCTCCCAAGCATGCGGACTGGCGTGGCGAAGAGTATTCGTGAACTGGTGATTGTGGTCTGAGACAGAGTTGTCAGTGAGGGTTGGACTCGAAGACCGGAACCGTCTGTTGGCACGTGACAGCTTCGGGTCGATCCGACCTCGGGCCCGGAGAAACCTGTCGAACACATGAGTTTGCGAACGAACGCTCGGTCCTTCCAAGGGTTTAGTTGCAATTCAAGATGTTCGGCCGAACACGAAACGGCGGCCAGCGTTAGATCCAGGTCCATTCTTGTAACCGAATCTCGGAGGAAATGACTTGTTTGAGACTCGGAAAGCATCACATTTTGAAAACCAAGGCGCCCACCACATGGCAAAGCAATATGATCCAGATGGGCAACGGACCATTGGTTCGTAAATTTATGCCCCATACGAGTTCTCCAAGGTGTCCTTACCAAACCAGACCGTATTCCCTCCGGCGAGGAGGATCATTGGTTGCGGTTCGTTAGGGATGAAGCAGAACACCTCGCAAACGGATGGTTCGCCGTCAACCAGCTGGCAACCAAGGACCTGAAGGGGCGAATCGCTCGGGGGGAAGCTCGCGAGCAAGAGAGGCGCTTCTTCTCGACTGCCCCCGCTTCGTCGTCAGAGACGGATTACCGCCATCGCTTTGGCACTCACAATCTCACTGAATCCTTAAGCAAGATACTATCGGATCTAATCAAGCGTCGGTGAGCGTTGTCTGAAAAGTCTGATTTCATCACGACTCATCGGCTCCTTACTCTAGGTTACCAGAACTCGCAGGTGAGCGCTTGCTGAAGGAGACAGAAGATCAGTGAGGTTCTTGCCACTGATCTCCGACTTTGCTCGCGAGCTCGCGATCTATGTGAAAGACACCCCCGATGAAAACGGGATTCACCGAACCATCCGTCCGCTGAACGAGGTGTTTCTGGCCGTGATCCGGGGCAATGCACAACCCCCCCCCCCCATTTGAATGTGGATACAGAAATGGTTATACACGCCAGAATTGACTACGTTTCACCCGAGATGATGCGGAGCCGCTGACGAATGGGTGGTTCACGGTCAAACAACCGGGATCTAATGCCCTCAAAATCGGAATCACATGGGCAGAGGCTCGCGATCAGGAGAAACACTTCTTCACCAGCACTGCGCCTTGGTCGAGTGCCGAGACGTGCTGTCAGAAGAGGTTTGGAACGCGGAATCTTTAAGAAAGATCCCGTCGCATCTCATCAAGTGAAGGTTGGTTCTGCATCATCATTGTGTGTTGTCATACATGCTTAACTCCAGGACTTTGTTAGGCTTCCTGAGCTAGCGGACGAGTTGCAAAGTCTCCTTAAACAAACAGAGCTCCGCCTTCGAAAACTCCTAAAGCCGCCTTCTGAAAACCTAGTCAGCGAGATCGTCGAGATGGTCTCTGGGTTCTCTGGGTCGCTTTCCACTTTTGTGGAGCAGGCTGTGAATTCGGCGCTTCAGTGAGGGAAACCGCCCCCCCCCCTCCCCTTGTTACTTGGTGACTCAGTTGAAGTGTAGGGCGAAGACGCGAGAGCTCCCAAAAAATTATGCATTTTTTGTCACGAGGAGGCTCATCAAACAGGCGACTGAGAAGTGGACCGATCCAAGCCATGAGCTATTTGAGGCAGAGTACGCTGTCCTCGTTGAACGGTTGAATGGCATGATCGAAGACCATTTCACCTCCTTCATTCACGGAGGCCTCTACCGTCGAGTAAAGTGCGTTCACTTCCTTCTTATGCTCCCTTTGGACCTTTGAATACGCTAGGTATCCCAGATCCACCGCCAACAAAGTTCTCGCTGAGTGCCGCGCCGTCACGCTCAAGAAGATCGATTGATTGTTGGAGGTGGAATCCTCGGCGACGTTCACTCTCAATGATCATTACTTTTCTGACTACCACCAGAAGTTTTTCCAGTCCTACCGCAAAGCGAGGGCCGAAGAGAACAGGAGGGGAGAGGAGGATTTACGTCCGGGGGAGTTGATTTCCCGCGATCGATTTGAACCCGCATTACAGATCATTGAAAGATACTTCCAGGGTGGTTTCCATCACAGTTTCTCTCTTTGCCAAACCGCTCACGAATCGTCTAGTCTCGTTCAAGCGGTTCACGGATATGGTCCCGATGACCATCGATCAAGAACTACTCCAAGGTTTGGATTGGAATCGTGGGGTTCGTGCGGCCTTAGTGGAAGGTCTTGAAGTTATCGGTTCCGATAGCCCCGAGAGGTCTAGGTGGTTCTTGCAGGAGCCCCCTGACATTCAGTCTCGAAGGGAGGATCTCTTGAAGAGACTTGAACGCCTGCGCTTGGCCAAACGAGAGCTCCAGAGCTTGCTCTGAGCCCATACCCATTGTTTTTGCTGGCCCTGCTTGCTCTGGAATATTTCCGTGTGTTTTTTACACAGGTTTTAGACTGACAGTTGTTGTACGTTGGCACTAGGTTATGTGAGTTGTGGCACATTCACAAACGCGACTCGACATGTATCGCCGTGGTAGGTTGGGACTAAACCCACAAAAGCCACCAATCCACCAGGGCACTGAATGGGGGTCGCGTAAAGGTTCGTTACACTTTCTATCCTTTGACGTCGCAGCCGTGGTCAACTTATTCGGTGCCGAGCGGGCACGTACGAGAAATATAACGATTTCGACTACGTATCAGACACAGGTATGCGAAAGGGGGTGAAGGGGAAGCCAGAAGGAGAGTTTTTTCGGAGGAAATCAACCGACCCACTGAGTTTTCCTAATTATTAAAGAGACTGAGCCGCGTCTCAGTCAACTAACTACAAGAAATATAAGTAACTAGTGGCGAACGAACAATAATAGAAAAGTAACCCACTTCTCAGTATAACGAGCAAGACTGAGGAGTGCCAGCGAATCGAAAACGCGCTGTGTCCGTATGCCAAAACAAATATAAACATATTACAGGAAAGGCGAAATGCTATCGACGCGTCTGTCGGTCCTAGGGTAAGATACTTGTCTCAACGACAATGATTGGGTACATTTCATATCTGCACCTCACATCACAATATGTAACACAGGTACATTTATCACAGCACAACCAACGCACACCGGAAGAAAAAAAAGGTGTGCGAAGCCCATGGAAGGACATCGTGACGTTGTAGCTGCGGGAAATTTTGTGCCCGAAAACATGTACCGAAGGCTGCAAGGACGAGCAGAGAGAATCAATATTTTTACAAACGTTAGTGCCTTAATGTTAAACCGCTCATAAGCCCAAGGAAAATCATGAAGGTCCCCATAGTAGCCACAGCAAGAGCCGTGGCCGAAGTACGGGCAGTCCTCATCGTAGAAACCCACCCCTGGTAGGAAGTGAGGAAATAGGAATCCGTCCCACGTCCGATGACGCTCGCGTTGCAGTAACAGTTGTCGAGGAAATGTGAGAACTGGAAGCAAGACAACACGATCAACCCCGCCGCGTTGATGAACGCGAGAAAGAGGGAGATCCTGCGGAGGGCGATGGCAATGAAAGCGGTGAATTTTTTGACGATGCCGGATCGTTTTTTGCGAGTTTCTGAGATGCGAGCGAAGATTGTTGAGATGATGGTGAGGAACATGATCACGATAGCTACCCCTCCATAGAGGGCGTAACCCAGAGAGCGGCACCCCAGGCCGATAGTAGGAGTGAAAATTATGATGATCATAGCGGCGGCGGTCGTTCCACACTGGAGAATAAGGGCGAAAAACAACGCATTGAACATCGAGGCGAATGCTCCCGGAGGGAACACGCAGGGGTCAACACCCCCCTGTTGAAAACCAGTGAGACGATCCCCAACATCAGAGATTTTCTCGAAAGACCCACCTCGCCGCCCAAGTCTCTCAAAACGTCATCCACCAGGACGAGATACCGCATCATCCTGGAATAGTTGAACATCGCCGCGAGTCGAAGTTCATCCCGATTGAGCGAACCGAACTCGACCTTACGGACGAGGAGGTTATTTACCTCGGGATTGACCGAGCTCCGGGGAGCGACCTGTTGGGTGGGGTCGACTCCTTGTAAGGTCTCCTGGATTGACTCTTCCCTCCCGTCCTCCTTCTCTTCAGGGATCCCAGGAACACCGAAGACGGATTCCTCGGGACTTTTCTGGAACGACATGGACCTTGTAAGGGCCCGTACATTGGCCATCTCTTGGACGGGACTCTCGGGTGTTCTCTTCGCTGCTTTCCTCGCTTTCTTCGCTTCCTTCGCTGCTTCCTCCGCTCCCTTCAGGTTTGCATGATCGACGGCATCCCTTAATTGGCTGGAGGTGAAGGTCGGAACCCACAACCAGCCAATAACCAAGCACAACGACCATAACCAAAGGGTACCAACCGCATGGCCATCGTATCCGCCATCGATGGAGTTATCGAGGGAGACGAAGGAGTCGATGAGGGTGAAGATGAACGCGATGACGACCCATGCGACGGATGAACCCGTTGCAATAGACCACGAGTTTCTCTTGTTTAAACGGCTGACGATCTCCTTCCACTGCTCGTTAGTCGGGATGGAAGCGAGGTGTCCACCTTTGGTGAGCTCGAGAGGGACTTGTTGAAGCCTTGTTAGCGCTTTCACCGCGGTTTTTTTGTTATCGTCATTGAGGGGTTGCGCCCTGTGATAAACTGATCGAGCGTTTAGGGAGGTGATGACAAGGGAGTAAGCGGCCAGAGCAGGGGACCCGACACTCAGGGCAACTGATTGCGCGTGGAAATGAATCGGGTTAAGCAATGAAATCGGAGATGAAGGGGGGGTAGAACTAACCTGAGACAAAGTCATCTGCGTGGTCTCCCGAACCAAAGGGGAGCTGGCTGATAAGAGCCAACCAGGGAAGAAGCCACGAGGAAAACAATTGAGCGAACTCTTTCCACTTGAAACTCTCGGAATCTTTTCCACATTCAACTAGGCACGTCTCGTAGGTGAATCCAAATGCCGCTGCAGGGGTCGTCGGGCGACCTCGGAGGTCAACGCCGCCGGTGGTGGAAGGGTCTTTTTTCCTGAAATCCTCCAAGCATTGCGTGAAGTTTGCCGCTGCAACGAGAGAGGAAAAGAATAGGAGAAGCAAGAGGATGCGAGCGGGAATCGGGTGCATGTTGTCGGGAGGAGGATCGAAAAAACGAGCGACCCCTCTGCTATTTATCCAGATCTGGGTAAGGGGAGGTTAGAGTGCACACACGCTGTCACCCAACATCACTGGATCGCTGGTGAACCCAGAGCAGGTACAAGCGCGATTGTCTGACGTGACTGTTGATTACGAGTGAACTTTATCCGGAGATGCTGTGATATCGAACCAACCGGGTCGTTGGATTCTATTATCAGAGGAAATGTGGATGTTCGGGTGTTGGTGAGGCGCCAGTGAAAGCTAGTGCATGAATAAAAAAGGGGTGAAAGGCGGGTCTGGAAGCAACTCGAGATCAGGATATCGCTGCCATCCGACAGGGTGTAACAGTTATAAACACCACATCCACCCGGGTTCCATTTACAGGTGGAGACGCCACCCCGCGATGAATCATCGTCCGTACTGCACGGGAACCAGAGAGCCGCAATTGCACCCCAATCTTCAGATCTAGACAACAAGGGGGTGGACCCGACAGCAAAGCACGCCAAGACAGGGCGATTGACAAGTAACGTGTGTCTGTTTGACAGTCGAAAGCGGTCATATGGTCGTTTTGCGCGCTGCGCGAGGGGAGAAAAGGAAAAGCTCTGCCAGGATTATGATACTCAGGTGATCGTGGGAGGAAGAAACAGCGCTAGTGGTGGACTGGACATTGAGTATACTGAGTTCCCGTGATGAATGGAAGCTACTGCCAGATATCCAGCATGGATTACGAAAATCACGATGTCGCGAGGGTTTAGTGCTGTCGGTTGACAGACGGCGGTCAAGAATAAAAGCGTGGACCGAAAGTCGCCCTCCCAAGCAATCGATTCTTGTCCCCGACTTCTAGCAGATCGCTTACCACCCTTCCCAGTTGCGTTCATTGAAGAGCTTCGCGGACATGGTTCCGATGATGCCATGGTCGATCAGGAACTCCTGCGGGGATTGGATTGGGACCGCGAGCTCAATTCCGCTTTGACGAAAGGTCTTGAGATTACTGGGCCCGATAGCCTGGATAAAGCAAAGGGATACTTGCAGGGGCCACCCGATACTATCAAGAGTCGTAGGGAAAGCTTGATGAAGAAACGCAAAAGACTTCTGTCTGCGAAGCGGGCGCTACAGACCATTTGATGGAAGCTCTCGTCCCCCAACGTTCAACGTTTAACGTTGGACTAGATATGAATTGGCTAAAAAGTTAAATGGTAAAGTACGAAAGAATCACTACGTGCTTTCGTAAATACGCGTTTCCTAATATATAACCGGTCTTCTCTGGCGAAGCACTCATGAGCCAAAGGAAGATCATGTATATGGCCATACTAGCGGCAGCAAGGATCGTGGCCGAAATACGGGCGGTCCTCATCGTAGAGATCCACCCCTCATAAGTAACGATGATATATGAATCCGTTCCACGTCCGGTGACGCTCGCGTTGCAGTAGCAGTTGTCGAGGAAATGGGAAAACTGAAAACAAGACAGCACGATCAACCCCGCCGCGTTGATGAGCGCGAGCAAGAGGGAGATCCTGCGGAGGGGCAATGGCGATGAAAGCGGTGAAGTTTTTGACGATGGTGGACGGTTCGCGGCGAGTTTCTGAGATGCGAGCGAAGATTTTTGA
>Ga0307515_10001508_pt1 | contig 52088 bp, 61 predicted proteins | sample 17_EM_MG_FD_194513 | JGI IMG/M metagenome (GOLD analysis project Ga0307515, IMG submission 194513) | Populus trichocarpa ectomycorrhiza microbial communities from riparian zone in the Pacific Northwest, United States - 17_EM | ecosystem: Host-associated > Plants > Roots > Unclassified | place...
TAAGATTTTTGCTTATGCTTTTAACAAAACTCGCCAAAGCCTCTCAGACGTGATTTTGCAATTCGGAAGACGGCGTAGGTTATTCCGACGCTAGCTAAAAAATCACGTCTGAGCTCGCTGAGGTAAGAGGTAACCAACGGAATCACGTCTGAGCTTGCTGAGGTAAGTCTGAGCTTCTGAGGCGCGCGTGCCAGTCGCTTGCTGAGATAATGCGTTGCCGTCTGCTTAAACTGCTTCGCAAGAATTCATGTCCATCTCATACCCCTAATCTCATGTCCTAATCTCATGTCCTGGGATGCCATTTGGTTTACTGTCTCTGTATTGCAACCCAGTCACGGTGTGATGGCGTGCAGCATGATTGCCTGAAGCTTTACGCCCCGCCTAGACAGACAGTCATGGCCTCCCACCAACGAACTCTTGTGTTTTCGGATGCTTCCTCTTTTAGCATCTCCACATCTCCTCACAAAAACCTTCTCTGCGCAAAACCAAAATGGATGATCCGGAAGAAGGTGAATGGGAATACGAGTATGACGAAAACGAAACTGAAAACTTCTACATAACGCTTGACCTTTCCAATGCCGCACCAGCCTCAAAACCGAGGAAAGCTGATGTATCTTCGCTCACCCAAACCATCGCAGACACTGCTAGACAAACCCGACATTCAACTGGCGACCTCCATTCAGGAAGAGATAACTCTGCAAGTACCCCCACCCACTCCAACCCCGATTTGGCCAAATCGAATGGCATGAATGCAATACAAATCCTTGATCTGCATACTCACAACCCGCTCATATCCTACCAAGGCCAACTGTTAAGCTGTCGTTGGGCCTCCACTATTGGTTCAGACCTTCTCTTTGCAGATGCGCCTCAGGATCGCGAATCTTACCCTGAACCTCTCCGGGCTTTGCCATCATTCGATCTTCTCGGTATCAGTTCAACCAAGCTTATTGCAACGATTACACAACTTCGGCCTCGCTATTCCTCTCCAAGCACGCAAGAACAAAAGGCCGCCCCAGAGCCCACCCAAGCCAATACTATTGGCGATGACCCTCTTGAGACTGACATCGTCAATATCCCGTCTTCACACGATGCTCTAAAAGCGCAGAATAATCAATTAAATTTTCTGAGCCGTCTTAATGCTGCAAAAGAGAAGCGAGGTGAAAAAGACAGGACTCCAGCAGCAGGTTATAAGAAAACAATTGTTTTGGATGAAACGGATGGGACTAATATACAAAGTGGTGAAGACTCAGCAGCTGGCAACCAGCAAGATACACTTGTTGACTACGAGATACCAGCCTGGCCTCAGGCACGCCAAGACGATGGTAATGAGAATGGTGGAACACGGTATAGCACTGATACCGGCGTCAGCACCAGTCATCATAACGACGCATCCACAGCTCCTTCATCATTAGTGAACCAGATGGTGGAAGTGGGTGAACCACCGAATGGCCGAGTTCAGCCTATCCATGATGAAATCCTTCCGGCAGTGCAAAGCCGTTCAGCTGAAGATGATGTAGTAATGAGCGAATCTAACGACCAGCCTGCAACTTGAGAAGTATCATTAAATATCAAGCGGGACGAGCATAAAACCTCACGGCAAGGCTCTCCTAGCGTCTCCAGATGAATATGGTCTAAAGCATCTCTCAAACGAGACTTTCTGAACCATGCCCTTCTGATGTCCAAGCATTTAATTCACTCAATTGGTCTACTCCATACACATCGGTCTCATTGGGAGCCTTCGGCTGAAGAGTTCACTTTGCAATCATGAATCTCTTAGCATCCTTATTCTCAAACATGCCTGTCAGATTTGACAGCTGTAAATTATACACCTTCATTAAATGTATTCCTCGAATACTTTCTACATTCGTAATCCTCTCGAGACGTACTTGGATTTCCGCAAAAATCCAGTTGCACGTTATGATCATTAGCTGTAGTACTTGTCAAAGTGAATTTGAGAGTGCCATGTGTTGGTGTTTCCGTATAACTATGCAAGGTTGATGGACGTTGTTGAGTGGTTCCTCCCGAGAACTGTCAAACGTACCCGCTTGCTTTTCTAGGGAGATTTCGTGTGCCTCCACCACTCCCATATTGGTTGGTATATGGCATGCAATCTGCTGTTCGACGCAGTCAGTCCTTTCCTACTCTTCGCAGAAACTCTTATTGTACACTTTCTTTCGCTAGTGCTAAAAACCAACGCGAATAGACACATCGCATAATGTCATATGGCTACCCTCTACGCAAAGTAATCCGCCGTAATGAGAAACTTAATGCCACAATATTAGCAGATCAGCCTTTTACTGCCATGTTCCAGCGTCTCCACCTACATACCCTCTTCGAAGGCTCAAACCCTCCCCACAGCCCCGCAGATGAGAAAGACACGCCACCGGTCACTATCTGCGAGTCTTCCGAAAGTTCATCCAGTTCAAAGAGAAGCTCGAGGATCGCGGGCGGTATCTTAAGTGAGGTAGCAGACTGGCTGGGTCTCAATGAACGCGATAATATGTGGGCAATTTGGAGGTGCCATTTATGGAGGGTATGTTGATAAAGCATGCTAAAGGGACAGCATGATTCATGGATTTTTACTAAGTCTGATCTTTGCCCCGGACAGACATTGATAGCAAACATTCATTTAGGCCTTCCCAACTCCCAATGAGATTGCAGCACATTTCGCTGCCATTCACCAACTGCGTCTTCGGATTCAGAACACTCAGAACCCTCAGAAGTATTTTTGCATCTAATCGCTATCCAAATTCTTGCTTCGTGCTATAAGCTCTCTCGCCCAGGCGCAGCCTCCCTACCTTCGTCACTATATCTTAGCAAAAGGGAACCAGAGCTTATAACTAACCTTCGCCTCCATACGCAGTTCCGTTATTGTCCTGCGGCTGGCCACCATGCACGCAGCTCACCGAGGGGTTCATCGTGGCCGGTCTTTACAGTGGCCCATCTCTTGAAGATCAATTGGCGGAGGAAGTGAGTTGTCGCCGGCTTTAAAGAAGCGTGAATTGAGAGCCAACGAATCCGAAAGTACAACAACTTCACTCAAATGGAGTAGGGACTTGACAAGATCAATAGATGGTTTACCGCCCTCCAATTCAGACCCTGAATCTCGTCGTCAATCTGCAGACACACACTTCCGATTCCACTGCAGAAGAAGGCTGCTTCAACACAACTTGGAACATATAAACCACGGTCATGTCGGTTCCCTTTGACCAATACTCACCGTCTTCCAGTCGCCTGTCCTCAATGGCAACGGCCGTCTTCACTCTCATGCAAACAGCAAAAGCCGGTCTATTAGACAGCAATCTTGCAGACCCCTCGATGTAGAGGCTGGATTTCCATAAATCCTTATACACGTCCCTAAGTTCACGTGCAATCTTTCACCCAGCGAATCTTGGAAGCTTACCATTACGACAGACGACATCTACACTACTAATTTCGAAAGGGTTTTTTTTCTGCCGTTCCCAAACCATTGAAAATCGTAAAGTAAATAGAAATGATGGTTACGTGAGGGCAGGGATGCATATAACTATTCTATTAGTTACGTGAGTTATAATTACTATATAATATAGCTAATCGTAGTCGAAATTAATCTTATGATTATAGTTACGATTATATAATCAATATAATCACCTACGGTAAGAACGCGTAGGAATAGAATGCAGTAAAAGCTTTAGGATAATAAGGCGCTTACTATAAAGCGCCAAGCCCGTGTTTTTTACGTATAAAATTGCCGAGCTAAGAAGTAAGATGCTAAGGTAGTAAAGGGTATCGAGATACTTCAAAGCACTATCTGAGACAGGAGAGGGAGAAATATGGAGTGTGGAAAGAAAGGAGAGCTCTGACGAAGGCGACTGGTCGGAGGACAGTGTGGACAGGAACGGGAAGCAGCTCCACCGCTGCATAGATACCCTGGTGCCTAATTGATTGAATGGTCGCAGGCTGAATAGTGGAGGCTCGCTGTGCCCTAGCACCCAAGTCTGTAAGAATACCAAAAGCTTCCTAAGTAGTGATGAATATCAGTCTAAACAGACATGCATTAGGAGCCTTGCCCATATTAAAAAGGTAGAGAATCCCAGTCTTTCATTTCACTTTTAACAAGATATAACCACCCTTATTGGGCCCGCTACATTCGTGTCGTCTCAGAAGCTCAATCAACCATCAGCACAGTCGTCGCTCGGAAGATAATCTCTCCTGTCCACAGTACACCAAATCAATGCAGCGAGAGCACTGTTGCCCTCGTTGCGGAATACATCCACAAACTCACGCATTAAGCATGACTCAACACATATCTCCTTAATTCATCTCTCGCTTTCAAAACACCAGGCTCCTTCTCCGTCTTTGACTCAACCTACCAACCTCAACCCGCTAGCCGGCGCTCCAACCATTGCGACCTCGCAAATCTTGCACACGGTACCCTTGTACTTGGCGTGATACTTTGTACCATCATACGGACAAGCAACCCATGGGCTGCCGCCATAAATCGGCGTATAGCTCGCCGCACAGATCTCGAAGTCGGCGAAAGTGTCGAAGTCGATCTCCGTCGCATCAGAGGGATTGCGCTCGCAAACCGCCTTGACTTTGCGCGCGCTCTCCTTAAATTTCGCATTGCTGCCGCGGTCAATGAGGCCGTTGGCGAAGCCAAGCGCGGACGAGTGCTGCTTGTTGCGGTTGGCGAAGTTCATGGCGGCGAAGAGGGTGAGCGCCTTGTGCTGCGGCTCGAGTTCTGGGACGGTGAAGTAGGCGGATAGCTCAAGGGCGCGCTTCTTGATGTCGTCGGAGAATGAGGAAATGTCCTGGGAGTTCTTGACGAGGGAGCGGCGCTCAAGTTCCATGGAGATTGCGAGGGCGTATTGGGCTGCTGACTTGATGACTTTTTTGGCCTAGGGTCCAGTAGTTAGTGATGACGTGGTCACTAGAACGAAAATCGATGGGTTTGGACTTACTTCGGTGACTTCTTGTTGTGAGGACACCGCATTCACCAGGAGTAAATGGAGCAGTTTCTTGAATGTTTGTACACTGTCTTCTAGTTTGTTCTTCACCATTGCTGCTTTACCAGCTGGCAGCTCACCAGCTGTGATAGATTCGAGGTCACGCGGTATGATCGGTAGAACTTTCCTCGGGTCAATCTCCGAAACTGTTCTCCGAACATAGTTGACTAGAGGCGGCATGCTAGCATTTGCAGGAAGGAATGTTCTCGAGGCTTGGTATATCTCTTGGAATCGACTTTCCAGCGGTTTGAAGTTCACCGCGCCAACTTGTCGGTTGAGGAGCTGCATAGCGGTCTCAAAGGAGCCAGCAGCGACATGGTCTGCTGCAATCGGTGAATTCCGTGCCCACATGTCAGCTTCGCTGCTACCCGCGCCAGCATCAGCACTCTCGACGTTGACGAAGTCACTCTCAGCTTCAACATCGACGTCATCGCCCATGTCCCAGCCAGCAACGTCTTCGTCCTCCTCAGCTTCGTCCAGATGGCCGTTGCGGGGAGCATCGACGTCGGGTTCAGGCTCTTCGTCGCCATAACCATTTGTGGCTGGGACTGCTTCATCCTCGATACCCTCTACTTGGCCCATTAGAGCTCTTTCAAAGACTGAGGAGGAGGTGCCTTTCACAGGCCAGTTGCTCTTGAATGTGGGTACGATTGGTTTTAGTAGTGATAACGGTTTGCCTAACGTTGGGAAGCTAATTTGGTCCTCCGTGAGTCCACTCGCCTCTAAGATCAATTGACACTGTTCTTCGAGTCCATGGGCCTTTGCGGTCATGTACGCTAGAGGATATAAGTCAAGCTCTTGGAACATCTCAATTCTGTTCTCCACATCTCCTAAGTAGAGTGCATTCTGAAATCGTGCTGTCATGTCTCCACGATGTTCGGCAATTTTGGCCATTCGCTTTAGTTTCTCCTGGTCGCCTGTTGCGAGGTAGAGGAAGGAGAGCTTATCGAAATTCCGGAGTTTCTGATAAGTCATTTCTACGACCTGGTGGTTGCCATGAGAAAGTGCTTCGGTGCTTAATCGTTGCCAGAGTTTTGGACGGTCCAACTGCTTAGCCATCTCGACAGCGACTTCTAGATTTCCACACTCAATCGCGAGTTCGAACCGTGTCTGTGGGTCTTGGACGAATTGAAGAGCGATCTCAGGGTAACCCTTCTTTTGGAGATAGGCGATTATACTCTGTCCAACAAGACTAGATGTCTTAATGATGTTAAGCATTTCATCGTAATTCCTCTTGACGAGAGCTAGCTTGAAACGGTATTCGGTGGGATCAATCTGAAGGACTTTGGGTTTAGCCGCTCGATCTAAACAGTACACATTTCGGCCTTTGACTCTAACAAGATAAACAGTATGCTCAAGTGTTCGTACGATGCCATTGTCACTGTTACTTTCGATTAGTAGATATTCCACATTTCTAGGCGGGCAATTCCTTACCCGTTCATCAACGTGTACTTGATATGATTCAACGTCGAGTAAAGTAAGACGCCAGCGTCATCCCAGGTTGCGCTCTTTATCCTAATAGTCTCATGCAGAGTGCTGACCTGCTCCAAAGTCTTGGTAACGATTGTCACATTGTGTTTGCTCAGGAGTGCGGCATGGAGACCGTCGGTTGACCACACAACATACTTCACACCATTTACGGCGAGTTCGGCGAGGTGCTTCTTTTGCTGAATATCATAGAGAACAACGGATGTGGCGGTGATCAACAGCAGGCACCCGGTGCCGCCAAAGAAGATGTCTACTGTGCCATGCGGAGGCTTGATTGTCTTCGTCGTTGAATTTGTGAGATCTTTGATGTCGATTTGTTGATTTGACTGGGTGAACACTGCAAACCTGTTTCGAGCCACGAAAACAGCCGAGTTCCCGGAACCACGCTTTGTGTCTGTCGGCTCAACTGCGCCAGTGGCATCACGCGGGAGGTTTATCAGCTCGTAGCATCCGCTATCTGCGGGGGAGGTAACCAAGATTGCTCGCTCAGCAGGGTTATAAGATAGAGTCCGCGGTGGCACCCATGGGCTGCCTAGTTTCTTGAGAGAAAGCATAGATGGCGACTCTAGGTTTTTAGCAAAGTCGTATGAGCGAACATGTTTCTCTTTAGTGATATAGAAAAGTTGGTTTTGGTAGACCGATGATGCCGGTCGTTCCCTTTCCAATTTGAAGACCATAACGCCGTTATCATGACCAGCCGCGAAAAGGTTAATCTCCGGGTGAGCGGCAATAACCCAGAAGCGATCGTTTTCCCTTTTAAATGACTGAACGGAAGTCCGCTTGTTGAGATCCCATACACGGAGAGTCTTGTCCTCTCCAACAGAAAGGATGAGATCTTGATGTGGGTGGAATAAACATGCAGAAGCGTTTTGGAAATGGCCTCGACATGTATCGACTTCCCAAGCTTTGGTTTCAGACATCCTCCAAAGTTTGACCAAGCGGTCATCACCAGCAGAAACAATTAACGGCAACGTTGGGTGGAAAGCTACCCAATTGACTCCCCGATCATGACCTTCAAGAACAAATTTAACCACGGCATCTGTATTTCCGAACATATCTGCTTGGTTCGCATTCGATTTAGCCATCTGGTCCTCGAATGTCATTGATGTTGGCGCCGAGTGCTTCTTCCTCAGACCGGATATATCCCATACTCTAACCGACTGATCGAGGGATGCTGAGACGATGAGGTCCTCCTTAGGGTGAAACTGGGCGCACATTGTATAGTGGTTATGTCCGGTCATTGTGCAAACTGTAGAGTCGTTAATTATAGCTTAAAAGAGTATGCGCTTCACAACTGCATACTCAGGGATCTAAGAACTATTAGCACTTTCTCATCTCCTGTCGTAAAAGCTTCAGACACACCTGTTTTGCCAATTCCAAATTCTAATTGTCTATGAATTTAATTGTCAGAATATAGCTCGCATGTTTGGGGGCATCATCTTGCTCACTTGGTCGTCCGATGATGATACTGGAAGATTATGTTAACATGGTGGAACGCACAGCTGAGAAAGTTACTAAACTTACCAATCCACGGTAGTTCATGGTGAAAGAATACGGTTCGAACATAGTCCAAGTGTCCATTTAACGTAAACAAGCTAGTTGAATGTGCATCAGAATATGGATCCGTAGTGCGATTCTGGGAGAATCATCTTACCATCTACGGCTCTGATAACTCCAGATTTTTATCTAGAAGCTCTTAGTTTATGCCTGAAATTAGGATGAAGGGATATTTAAGGTGCGTAGAGCGTAAGTTAGGTGTGAGATATGACGACAGCTCAGAGACCGAAGCTTGGGAGGTAGGGATGTGTGAAGGTTTTAAAAATTGCGCACCTTATAATCATCGCCGCCAGACACAAATCTATCATCTCCATAAGCACAATATCCATATACGCGGCCTTTGTAGGGGCCATTATTCCAATGTTCTTGAGGGGCTCACAATGGCTGTGTCTTGTGGAAGTCAATGCCCCGAACTGGTCCATCATGCTCCTCAAAGCGGTCGATAAGCGTACCCATCCGGTAATCCCATAGCTGAATGGTCGAAGAATGGAGTGATACGAGAATCCATGGTCTGTCTGGCGGTCAGTGGAGGCCTGTGAGAGGGACGGTGATTCAATTCGCTGCGCTGACCTCTTTGGATGAAAGGCAATGCCCTTGGCTCTAGATGATTTCGACTCGAACTAGGAATGGTGAGTGGACTGCAGGAGCTTGTGCGGAGTATGGGAGAAGCTTACCTTGGTCAACATGGATGGGGAGGACATAGTGGGATTGTAGGAGAAGCCGCAGCTTCAGGCACGCAGAAGTGCGCTCAACGTCCAAACCAAGCTGCAATGGCCTTCTCCGGGAGGCTGTATGTCGGTAAACGCGTATTATGGGTAGGCATACACAGGTATGGGTAGGTCTGGATTATTGGTGCGGCCACTCTCTACCCACGCCTTGGTGTTTCGCCAAATGTTCAATGTGTCTATTTGAGAACGGCACTAGGGCCAACGCGGGACTAGCCCAGGGCAGAATAGCGAGGCCGGCTCAGCTCACCACCACGACATATCAAAAATAATTCCTAAAAGCACTCTCGAGAATTATTCAGCCCTCAGAACCGCCTCGAAGTGCGCCAAATGCGGTCCGAGGCTCAAATATGCACGTTGACGCCCAACTTGTTAAGAGGGTTCTCACCGGAAAAGAAAATTACGGCTGAGGTCATCGGTTTTCTCGGCTTCCCACGTCAAGCTTGCCCCTCGAATCCATTACATCCATGCTCCCCCGCGCTTCCGTCACCAATGACCTCGTTGTGTTGCTGTTCGTAAAGGTGGCCAACATGCCAACGCGCAGCATTTTGACGGTAATATTGGGCTGCAGCCATTGGCCTGCTGCCATGCGATCAGGATGCATGGTGAGATTGCCCGGAGACTGCTAGCGACAGCCTCCCGCTAATTGCTGGCCGACACATATCATGAGGGCTATCGGAGTCAAGACAAGGAAGCACCTGTCGAAATTGACCCGCACCCACCGCGGCCACCTCACTCTTAAAACCGCAGCTGAATATCTGGCGGCATCCCGCGCAATTCTCGAGGCAAGGGATCGTGAGCATTGCAGGCTTGTCTCCTCCGTCCATCTCCCTCTTTTTGCACCCTATTCGGCCACAATCCGTTTTGTCTACCCCCGGATTGACCAGCTCTCACTGGCTAATTACGTCTGATCTGACCTGCAATTCCTGCATTGCTGCCTATAGGACAAAGTATTTCAGGCCGTACGATAAGCCAAGAGCGTTGCAGGGACTGACTTGTAAAAAGACTCCACCTATCCGCCTTGCGAACGTCGCTCAGACATCGCCGTCAAATACGTCGAATACTCCCAGAAAATGATATTGCTCACGAACACCACCCCTTACAAACCAAGATTAGAATTGCTACGTCGGACATTCATACCTTGACTCTTAAATTCCACTTCAACGCTCAATTTGCGACGCAAATTTAACCTATACATCCAAAATTTGTGGGAGATCGTTCAATATCTCCTTACCCATTCCCTATTATGGAGACATCCAACATGCCGCCACCCTTCGCCTTCCCTCACGGCCACCCCTCATCGCCGCCTGCCACACCAGGCTCTCGCTCGCACTCACGATTTCCTTCGGTGGCGAGCCACACCTCCCCGATGTACAAACGGATGGGATTTTCCATGCTTAAGCAGTCACCGCCGCTTGAATTCATTGAGCCTATAGGGCATGGTCCACAGTTTCACTTCACCCGACCCCAATCAGAAGACTATTCGTCGCATCCATCAAGTAACTCTGGACATGCATGTGCTGCCAGCCCTCAAGGGTCGGATGATGATGATGACGACGATGAAGAAGACAACTCCGACTCCTTTTCGGAGAGTGGAGAGTCTCGTACCGAAGAAGAGAGGCCCGCCGCTCGAAGGGTTGAAGTGGCAGATTTTGAGCTGGAGGAAGTCGAGAGCGACCCAGAGTATGACAGCGAAACGGAAGTGGTCAGACCAGATCATTTTGAGGATGCGAGCAGCGAGAGAGCAACAGAAGAACGACTTGAAACAGACACAGGAATCATAAGTAAATTCTCAAGCCTACACTGCACGGGAGAGTTGAATGATGAAGAAGAGCAGAGGGCCAGTTACAGAAAGAAAAAGAAGCGCTGGAGCGCCGGGATTTTCAAACGCAGCCACAGTCAAAGTGTAGGCAGCGATACGGACATCGAAGATTCCGAAGCGTTAGATGCTCATGATGTCGGCTCAAGCGCCCGGCGACTACGGCGAAGAGTGAGGGGCCCCGGTGAGAATCAGTCATCCCTGATCTTTGACGAGCTTCCAAACACGAACATCGTTGAGGTAGAAGAACCAGATGACGTGGGCAGTAGGAAGGGGCCACCGTCGATTCCTTCAGATGACGGATTTACTCTTGACGCCCTGCCTTTCTGGGTCCTGGACGATCCGATGGATATGGATTGGGATTCCAGTCGCCCATCTTCAGCGACGTAAGCATTGTTGGCGAGATTAGATTGGCTTTCTTTATTTTCTACTGTTGGAGCATCGCCGCATTTGTTTGAGGTTGAGTTGTCGACTGGGGTTTTTGTTTCTTGGGAGTGTTGCCTTTTTCTAAGCGCCCAGCGTTCAGGGCCCTGTTGCGTTGTTTTTGGAGGGATCATGTTTCGGTGTTTTGTGCCGCATTTGCAGATTTAGCCATGTTTTTCAAATGTTTCTAAACATCTTCTAAACATCTGCCTATTTATGGATCGCTTACGAGGCCAAGAGGGTGAGGGCATTTTGGTCAGCCGCTTACCCTTGGTGCCTGGGCAACTGCGCAAAGTGCCGAAGCCGACGACGCAAAAAGGCGCGAAAATGCCCAAAAATCAAATCTTGGTGGTGGCACAGCTTGCAAGGCTGCCCCAGCCAAGCCGCTGGGCTCCCGAACGCCAGGAAACAACGCCAACGTCGTCCGATCGATCCTGTTTCAACTTGCCCAAGGCGGTTACTTTCCACCATAAGCTTATTATTAGTCTTCTCACCATGTGGCCTCACAGCCATGATGCCAGCTCAACGGCTTCGACCTTATCCGGTCCAGCTTCGCCTGATGGCTATAAAAGATGGCCTCTCTCACCGCTGTGTACTTCTCTTCCATCTCACAGCATCACATCAAATCAAAACAAAGACCGGTTTTCCTAATTTCCTTATTTCCTTATTTCCTTTTTTCCTTTGTGGTCACTATTTCCTTGCTGTTTACGCACAATCTTTCAAACACCAGCAACAATAATGTCTTCCATAATCACTAAAGTACTCGTCGCTGCTCTCGCTTTTGGCGCTGCCCAAGCTCTCCCCAACCCTGTACAGCCCTCACAGTTAACTTCCAGCGTTGCTGTGGCATCGAGCACCTCTACCGTAGCGCCTCCTGCTGCAACGCCTGTAGACAACACTGCCTTAATCATTGAGCTCGAGACAGCCCCTACGGCCATCAAACGGTTCCAGAAGCTCTTGACCGCGGCTGGGCAGAAGCTTCTCTCCGCTGCTGAGCTCCAGAAGATTGTCGTCTTCGACTTCAATGGCGCAACACCTAACCCGGGCGCTAAAGGTATGTCATACAAATCTGGTTCTTAATCTCTGCAAACCTGTGCTAATAACGCTGTAGGAGGCGCAGCAAAGGCGGCTACCATTGAGAACTTCCCTATTCTTACCGATCTCGGCATCTCAACAACTTTGGGCTTCCTTGGCCCCTGCGGAATGAACTCGCCTCACATCCACCCTCGTGCTACTGAGTTTCTTACGGTCGTGGAAGGCGAGGTAGACTTCGGCTACATCCTAGAGAATGGCCTCGTCCGGGCTCCCAACCCATCAGAAATCACTGGCCACCTGAACAAGTTCCAGGGCACTGTCTTCCCTATGGGTAGCATCCACTACCAAGTCAACCCCACCTGCTCTCCCTCCACTTTCGTTGCTACCCTTAACTCCAACGACCCGGGCACCAGCCAGGTCGCCCAGAACTTCTTCGGGCTGAACTCGGATGTTGTCAACGCTACGCTCGGCTTCCCGCAGACGCTCAATGGTGAAGACTTGGAGACATTCCGCAAGATGATTCCCGCAAATATTGCCCTTGGCATTGAGTCATGCTTGGCGAAGTGCGGAATCCCCAAGAAATAATTGTAATTCGAAAGTATGGCTTATAATGGGGATTGGAGAGGTCCTTTTGGACAGCATAGCGATGGTGTTTTAATGGTTATGTCAATTGCATTGCGCTGGTATTTGGGTTTCCTTTTTAATTATTTTCTTTTGATGCTACTTTTTCCGTCCTTGGTGAGATCATATACACAAAAACTTTCCCGACTCTCGTTATAAGAATATATCCTTCCTTCAAACCTTTGTGTTGTTTCGGCTTGCTCGCCAACGATTCTCATGCTTTATTATTCGTCCAATTTTAAATCTAACGAAGTCCTATATTGCAGAGTCGTCGACCCGCAGGTCCGAATGATTGTTTCCGTAATGGATACAAGAGGATGTTGCACCTTTCGAGAAAGACGTACTCATTCGCGCATATGAAAACGGCGGAGCAGTATCTTCCGGAGCTGCACCAAGCATACGGCCAGTAATTCAATTAACCCCCTAAAAGTCGAATATCATCAATTGAAACTCCCACCTTGCGCCTGCAATTTTGGGTATTCAAACGCCAAGGTTACAAACATTCAAAATCAACCTAGCAGAAAAAACTCCACCTTCCACGGCCCATTCCCGTCAACTCTTTCTGTTTGCCCATTTAGATGTATCGGCGTTGTGATCTTAGGGTCGCCCCACATGTAAGAAAGTCCCTCGACTGTGGCTCCTCATCCAAGCTTACATACACTATGCTGCAGGCTATCATGTCATACGTGGGTACTGTAGATAACTGCAATGCGTGCCATCACCTCGCATTTGCCGGATAGCAATTATACCACCAATTTAGTAAAAAATTGTTGCGCAGATGACATCACGCAATGTTTATCCATCTTTCAGCTGTTGGAGTCGGCGGTTGACGACATCCCAATCATTCATCGATCAATTTTAGACGGCTTTATTTCTCCAATCATAAACCTTGAACTCATAATCCGCTTACTTAAAGTTGGTGCTGATCCACACGTCCGCGACGTCCATAGTATTACTCCCATGCATCATGCTGCACTCCAAGGACCATATCGCACTTCCAATAGTCGGGAATTTATCAATTTACTCCTGGACAAGAAACTTAGTTTGAGTTGCAAAGACAATTACAGTACGGCTGGTCCTCTCCCTATTTGCTGGGGCCCTTGTTAGTGAGCATAGTGGGGATTATGGGAGCGCGCTACATGTGGCATCGTACTGCGGTCACGAGAAGGTGAAGCAGTTACTAGAAGCTAAGGCAAATGCTTGTTCCAACGAGTCTCCATATGGTCAAACGCCTCTCTCGCGAGCTGCGGAAGGAGGCATGCAGCAGTAGTACAGCTACTGCTTAAACAAGAAGGTGTTGATGCCAACTCTAAGGACCATAACGGTAGGACACCACTGTTGTGGGCTTCCGAAAAGGGCAATAAAGCTGTGGCAAAGCTGCTGCTTAAGCACGGGGCGTCGATGCCAATTCCAAAGACAAGAATGGTGCAACGCCGCTGCTCTGGGCGGCGAGTAGAGGGCAGAAAGCGGTAGTTCAACTACTACTCGATCAAGAAGGCGTCGATGCCAACTCCACGGATAACGACGGTATGACGGCGCTGTCCCTGGCCGCAATAACTATGCATGCAGCCACGGTAAAGCTGTTACTCGAGCACAAAGATGCCAAAGTCAACATCAACTCCAAGGATGATAACGGTGAGACGCCACTGTTCTTGGCTGCGAGAGAGGGTTGCGAGGATATGGTACGGCTACTGCTCAAATACGGTGCCAGCATTTATGCAAGGAATAAATGTGAAGAGACGGTGGAGTATCAAGCGCGTTCACGAGGTGGCAAGAGTATGGTGCGGCTGCTAGAAACACCTGGAGAATTGTAGGTTTTTTCTGGAATAGGTCTCTTGTCACTTCATTTATAACATTCCATTATTTTCTCGAAGATCTGCAGTATATACTGGGAGAAGCTAGAGTCTTGGCGATAATGGTCATTTGTGGAAATCAGTAGCTTGCTTGTTGGACTAGATTTATTGTAAACTGATCCAGCCACTTAACCATGTATTTCAAAAGGTAATGGAGCATATACAAACCTCCTATCCTATATGTATGTAAAGGTGGTTGACTATAATTAAGTTTTTCAAATTTGATGATACTTATGCTGTCGCAAAGTCCAGCGCAAATGCCCTTCGTAAACTGTAGTTGTCATGATGAGCCCCTATGAAATTATATAATGATCTCGCAACACCTTTTCTTTGCCCGTCTAACAACTAGTTGTATTGTGGTCATAGTCCACCAATCACTGCATCATCTAATAGTAAAACAGAGGGTACGACTTAGTGAAAGTATTCGGCTAAAAGTGCTGTTCGTACAGAACATTCGTATTCCAGATCCCGAATCTTTAAGTAGCTAGCCTCGCTACATACATGTACGCATAACTTAGAAGTTAGACAGTATTTGCACAAAACAGGTCCTAAGAATATCCCACATGAAGTAAATACATACATACACATATGCAAGAGGATAGGTCCACCCTACCCGCCACTAGCTCCGTATGGAACTGTATGGAACTGTATAGAGTATAGGCTCGCAACCAAATAGGGGTGGGAGGAGCAATAATTTATAGACAGTGAAATGAATGAAGAGTTGAAGGAATGCCGAGAAGGAATGCAGCAGATGCAGGACTTTTCATCCACGCATGCAGTTTTCGAAAAATTGAATAGAGAAAGAAAATATCGGTGGCCGTGGTTCGTCGTAAGCAGGTCCCCGCTTGTCGCTCCAATCCAGACAAGCCAATCCGGTTGCTGCCCTCACCCCTCTGACACCAATGGTAGTGCTCTTTAGTCGATCAGCGGCGTGACGACCTCGCATGAACGCCCTCAAGCAGAATCGCTAGGCACAGCAATTGGCGCTTTCGGCCCACAATTGGTAGGCTACGCACGGTTCGCCTTTCTCTCCACACATTTCTCCCCATATCCAATTGCGGTTCGCGCGAATAGCGTTGCATGGCTTATGACCTTCCAGTGCCAGCTCTTGCAAGCTCTCTTATTCTTACAGCAGGTCCCTTGCTCATGCGTTGACTGGACGTCGATGTTGAGGTGGACTTGGTGGAGACTGGGGATGATGTATAAATATATTCACCGTCCACGTATTGCGCCTCGCTAATGAAGGTGGTGCGTTTTTCGCGGCGAGTATAGCGCTGCTCGAGGCGGTAGAGTTCGAGTTCTGATTAATGTTAGCGACAGAGGGCGAAGTGGAGGGGCGTTGAGTAGCTTGCGAAGATTTTGAGGACGGAGAATAAAAGTACTTGGCGACACAGGTGCGGGCGTAGAAGAACTTACTGGCCTGGATCTTTTCTATTAAACCCATATTGGATATGTGTATTAAGATGGAGGGAGGACCGTGTGCTTCGGAGGGTAGTTCTAACTGAATGAGGACGTCGCGATAACCTGCTGACGGACGATCCCAAGATATCACAAGGTTACAGACCAAGGGAAGGCAATGGCGCTCGTTCCCCTTCTGTGGTAGAGAGTGTGGGTGCCAGCAGTCAGCGCTTGTAGCAATGAGGGGAAAGAGTTGGAAAAGCACTTGGAAAGACTCGGGCTGGCGGGAGATATGAGGAGCTCGGAGGGAGGTGTCGCAGAAGAGCGTTGATTAGGGGCCTTCGTTGGTTTCTTCGCCGGCTGCAATGCACGGGGCAAGCCTGGGTTCTGGAAAACTTTATCGAGGACGGAGGAAGCACGCCAAGGAAGCGATAGTTAAGGAAAGGTTGGGCGGGATAGGTAGGCCAGGCCTGTCGGCAGCAAGGCAAACGACGTCGCAGAGGTACCAAAGCCAAGGGCGGGCATTGATTGCCAGTTTTCTCAGGGCAAACCCGTCGCTGATCCGTCAATGCACAGCGTCCACGGTGGAGAAACAGTACCCTGGCAGGTGAAGACGGACGGGAAAGAAGGGGAGGGCAGGTGCCATGCAGGTAGGAAAAAAACGTGGAAACCATGACTCGTTTACGTCTACGCCATCGTTAGCGGCCCCTGCAAGGTGCAACGAGTGCACCCGCCGTTGGCCATTGTCCGAAAGAGAGCCGCCATCCCACCGGCCATCCCACCGGCCATCCCACCGGCCATCCCACCCGTCATTCGTAAACGGCGAAGCCAAACGTCCACCTGCTGCATCTGCTGCACCTGCCGAATCTATGCACCTTTATCAATCATGACCCTCAACATATCGTATAAAACATAATCTTCACTTTGCTGAACCCCGCTTCCGAGGTTTCCTTCGAAATGAAAATGTCCGACGTCTTTTTATTTATCTACAGCGAAGGAATAAAAACAAGCCCACTGCATTGCTCATACCACCAGCGTTTGATCTCACTCATCATTCGATGCCTCCATGTTCAAATTTGTCTCTCCTGACGCCGCTGCCATGCTTTCAGGACTTTTAAAGCCTCGATTCGGGCACTGATCCCTCGACTACAGCAACGGCTCCTACATTTCCAGCATCAGTAGAGCCATTGAGAAGCGACACGACGGAGATGACATCAGAAGGCTCCAGGAGGTGCCAATTGGCAAGAGTCTGCTTTGAGCTAGCTCCAACTGTGACAGAAAAGACGTGGTCTGGAGGCAGTTTGGATTGCCGCAAAGAGCGGAACATATCTGCCGAGTGTCAGCCGCACATTGCTCTCTAATCACCAAACATACGTATCCAGGATCACTCTGCGCATGAGGAGAAAGGGCAGACTGACCTTCGTCCGTAAAGTCATCACCGAGGCAGAGAACAAATTCGGGGGGTTCGCCAGGCTTGTCACCATATGCCTGAATTAACCTTTTCGCGATCTCGCCCTTGTTCACAAAGCGTGGACGGACTTCCAAGTTGGCTTTACCCGTCATCACTTCGACATCCCAGTTCTTCGCGACTGTATTCTCAAGATGCTTTTGACACTCACGGGCCTGAAACGCCCCGTACTCGGGGTCCGCCCTACGATAGTGCCAGGTAAGGGCAATCTTCTTTCGCTCAATAAAAGATCCTGAGAGCAAAATTTGTCAGAATCCATCCAACCAAACATGAATATGTCTAAAAGCACGGTATACCTTGTGTTCTCTCCGTGTAGTGCTGGAAGACATTCATCACCTCGGATTGCCAACTCATGTCAGTCTTGTCAGTAAGATTCTCCCATTCGTCGCTTCTCGGATGGCGCATGAAGCTACCATGCTCAGCGCTTAGCCCAAGCTCTGAGATGTGACCCATCCATTCATCCAGAAAAGCCTGATCTCTTCCACTAATGATCCATACCGAGTTTGATGGATCAGAAGCTAGAGTCTTGAGAGTGCGAATGACGCGATCCGACGGGATAGCAGACTGTGGGTCCTTGACAATGGGTGTTAAAGTTCCATCATAGTCGAACATAAACAGCCTCTTCTTTGCTTGCCGGAATTGGTAAAGTAACTTCGCCCGATCCAGTGCAGGTGTAGCGAAGGATTGGTCGAACGAGGATAGATTCGTCATCAGCCGCTTGAGATAGTTGTTGGTCCACGACTGTACATTGTTTGCCACCACGTGCTTGTACAGCTTCTCGTGCTGCTCTTTCCGCTCTTCCAAAGGCATTGTCAGAGCTTGAGCAATGGCATCAGCGACGCCACCAAGATCCCACGGGTTAATATGTATAGCACTTCCCAAGCTTCCAGCCGTCCCTGAAAACTCGGAAAGGATGAGTGGCCCATGATTGTCTTTTTGGCAAATGACATACTCGAGACTCGTCGTATTCATGCCGTCTCTGACACTCGTGATGAGCCCGACGTCTGCAAGTCGTAGGAGAGCAAAGTACTCTTCTCGGGACAGATACTGAGGAAAGTGCTGAACAGGAGCAAAACTGAGGGACCCGAAGGAGCCATTAATTCTAGCAACAAGGTCCGCAATTTTATTAACAAACTTATTGTCGGCGTCTTCCTGATCTTCTTGAAGGTAGCTCGGACTAGTGACCTGGATCAACACAACTTTATCATGCCATTCTGGATACCGCTCGAGGAAAATTTCAAAGGCCTGTAGTTTCTGGGCGACTCCTCTGACTGCATCGAGGCGATCTCTGCCAACGATAATTTTCTTACCTGCGTAGAGTTCGTGAATCCCCTTGATTTTGTCTTCTATCGCAGGATCACCGAATGCCCGTTGCTGGGTCGAAGCGGCATTGATGCCAATTGGGAAGACGTCTACGGCAACATGAGCCCCGTATGCGTCAACGCCGGCCGAGGACGAGTCAAAGCCAAGAATGCGTGTGCAACAAGAAGAGAAATGACGCGAGTAGCTGTACGACTGGAATCCAACCATGTTGGCGCCAAGGACTCCCTCCAGGATTTCCTTTCGCCGACTAAGGCATCGGTAGAACTCGCTGCTGGGAAAGGGAACGTGAAGGAAAAAGCCGATGTATGCATTTGGAAGACGCTGGCGGAGTAAACTTGGTAGTAAGAGGAGATAGTAGTCATGGATGATGATGATGTCTCCAGGCTTGTAGATTTCCAGAATCCGATCCGCAAAAAGTTTGTTCATACGATAGTAGTCTGCCCAAGATCGACGTGCTGCACGACCGTCCGCTGGCTCATTTTGTTTATAATGGAACAGTGTGTATAATTCATGCTCAGCGAACCGACGCCACCTGGACTGGTCCTTGATAATGGCCACGTCCTCCTCGTTCATTTCATCTGTGAGCCAGACTGGAACAATCTTTCCGCCATGATCCCGTTCTAGTTGCCTTTCCAAGCGTTGTCTGTCAGCACGACCAACTCTGATGCCTTCGGTTTGCATAGGCTGAGGCGGCTTAGGAGTCCCATCGACAGGAATTGGCGCAGATGCTTTGTTGGCCGTAGAGGCATTGGGTACCGAACTGAGCGAGGCACTAGAGGCCGGCTGTGCTCCCGGAACTTCTGTTATTTCACCTGTCCATCCTACTAAGGTATGGTTCCATGGTGACGCGGCGGAGGCTAAATACGAGAAAGAGTCGAAAAGAGCTGATGTCCCACGTCGCGATTTCAGCTCCTGTTAACCATCAACAACATGCCTAGGTATCAGTCATGTTGGAAGTAAAAAGCGGTTCGGCTGGCAGAAAATAAAACTACTCTTGCGCAGGAGCTCGTTCGGCGCTGGATATTGCCTCAAAGCCAAGCAAAGAAAATTGTTGTTGCAGCATCCAAACCATGAGAAGGATTTACAAAACAAGATTTTACGATTGAGGAAAGCATTGACCTACCCAATCAAGACCTGGACAATATCCGAGAGTGTACGGTACACAGAACGTAGCACTTATCACTCCGCCACTAAGGTTCAGGCTAGGATGTGCCGCCCTTGGATCTACGTCCGCGAGATCGTGCTTTGAAGTTGGATCTCCGACAAGGCTCAGCCGGCGCAAAAGCTCTTCTCCTGTTCTTGCGCCAGCCACTGCTTCAGTGGGAGAGCTTGGTCTAGCCTCATCCTTAGGTGCAAAGTATGAATTCGCATTCCATTGTGGGCCTGGCGCAACCTGAGCGGGGTCAAAAGGTAGGCTTGTGTCTTGTGGGGCACTTTCAGGCTCGATATAGGCAGAGTGCCCAGCTAGATGGACACCAGGAGTGACAGGGACAGAGGTGACCGAAGGGTGGAGCGCAGGATGGGTGGAAGGTTCCTGCTCCAGCTGCGCAGGGCGCACAGCGGGAGACATGGGCTTACTCTCTCGGGTGTCGCACTGCATTTTGTTAGATTAGCTCGCAGGCAGTTGGTGCAGGAGAGGACGGTATAGGACTTTGGTAGAGCAAACGACAGCAACAAGGCCTTCTGTGCGACAACCACGCGTGTCTAACCAGCAGGTGTTACGAAATGCTAGGTCTCACCTTCTCGTCTAGTAGTTAGAGCAGCTGTGAAGAACAGCTCAGGATTGATCAGGATTGATGTCAGAAGCCGAATTGGGATATGTGAACGTTACTGCCCAGGCATGCTTTTACGATGAAGGGCGTCGAGGGGCACTGAGGGGTTTTGAAGGCGGGCCAGAGGGTGGAATTGCTCGATATGTATCCGTCTGTGAAAATTGTTGCGCGGGCTTTGGGAACAATTGGATCAAGGGAGGAGGAAGTAATAATCTCTCAAGCTTGCACCTGCGCATTCTTGCAGTTGGGTTGAAACCAAAATCTGGCCCACAACCGCTCCAACCGGCCTGAGTCCTTGCCCGCATTGCACCGATGAGGTAGCCCGCCGACAACCTGCCGTAGGCGTCTTGAGCGCCCAAATTCGACCACTTTCTCTGTATGCTAGAAAACGAATGAAGATGCTGGAATAGACGCTTGAATTCTCCTCGTTCTCCCGGGACGGAGAAAATCTGCGACGTGGTTTGTTCGCTGCTATGGCTTTCACCATGGCAATTGGGCTTCAAGACAGGCTCGCCAAGCACCTCGGGATGTCTCGCATGATGTCCTCCAATTGAGGCATCGAAGACGTCCACGCATTGCTATCCACGCAAAGTGAACTGATTTCGAGTTGGGCCCTACAAGTTCTGCTGTGCATACTAGGTACTCCTTGCCATCGTCAGCGGAGGTCATATGTGATTGCTCCCCTTTCGAATTAATTTGTGCTGTTTTTTTTGTGCCTGTTGTAGATTAGTGGTAATTTATCTACGAAACCTTACACTTTCAAACACGTTCGGGAAACCACGATGCAACCACCCACAGTCATCGCACTCAATGCATCTTACCCGGCATAGCTCCGTATGCCTTGCCCATAATGCTTTCAGGCCTGCGACTGTCTTATGGCAGCAATTCGTCCTTCCAAACAGATCGTTCCTCTCGCATCAGCGCTATTCCTCAACCGCATCTCTCTCGAAAGCTCAAAACCTCCCGTCTCGGACAGCAGATGACCAGCAAATAAAGTATCCCCCTCCCGAAAGTATCTCCTCCGCCAACAAAAGACAAATCGACGATATAAATCCTGATGACCTGTCTGCTACACTCGAATCCCACCGCGTTTCGAATCGAGCAACCCTAATCCGTCGTCAACATATCGGAGATCCGGAGAGCCCAGATATATGGAGGCCAGCTAGAGTACCCGACTCGCCCGGGTTGACAATCAGGCCAAACGCCGAGGATCTCGCCCTAGACGCCTCACAAACGCGTACCGATGGAACTAGCAGTATGGCCTCCGCAGTTAAGGGAAGTGGAGGCATGTTCGAGCATGTTAAGGCAAAACCCAGTGGTTCAGGTGCCGAATCAGCGGAATCAGGACCGGAAACAAACCAGACGAGTGACAATCTGGATCCAATGTTGGCTGCTGAGGGCTCCAAGGCTAATTTGAAAGAACGTGATCGAAGGAAACTGCATCCGAGAAGCTACACTGGCAGGACATTCAAACACACCATTGGAGTTCTTGAGTATGAGGGTCAGAATGTTTTACCTATACTGGGGGCTGTTGTGTCAGATAGCGCATTACCTTGGACAATTCCGTTTGACTCTCGAGCTATAAGTGGCCCTGAGAGGTTAGTTATTCATCCTATTTCGTGAGTGCGACCATTGTTTAACTGGGGCCTAGGCTGTCTCTAGAAATTTCTGCTTTCCATTCCTACATGATGCCAACATCAAAGGAACAGGCTGGCAGAGAAAATGTCATTCGGCAATTGAAAGCACTTGCTAGCGAAATTCTTCCTGGTTACCAATACGAGGTTTTCGGATCTGAACGAACTGGCTTGGCGTTGGCCGTCTCAGACATTGATCTGCGATTATATTCTAAAACTTCCGAAACAGACCCTGATACACTACCTGAAATGGCACCACGTTATCGAGTTCGGAAACAAATGACCAAAAAATTGGCAAAATTGCACGATGGGCTGCAAAAGAGCGGCCACTACATATTGTGCAATCTACGACACGCACGGTACCCACTTATTACCCTACAACATAGGAAATCTGGCCTTGATATTCAGGTTGTAAGCTCAAACGACACTTTGATTTCCAGATTATATATCAAGAAATATCTCGAAGAGTATCATGGGCTGCGAGAGCTCTTTACAACGCTCAAAGTCATGTTTGATGTGAGAGGTTTATCAGATGTCTTTCGTGGCGGCTTGGGATCATATAGCATTTTTATGATGGCAGTTGCTAGTTTAAGGCACACGCCCCATACTCGGTCCAACGATCTCTCTCAAAAACTCATGACATTTCTGAACTTCTGGTCTGCTTTTGATACTTATAATCTCGGGATTTCGATCGAACCTGCTGAAACGTTTGCAAAGAATTCGAAGCGAATAGCAACCACAGCACAGCTGAAGAAACTAGAGGAATTAAGTAGCGTAAGTGCCGGACTTTCTATGCAGCCGTTATTTGCTAACCAGTTACGAAGATACAACAAAGTTGGTTAGACATCGGTCAAATCGACCCTGCTCAACCGTATCTGTTATGTTTGCAAGACCCTGCGGATGCAACCAATGATCTTGGTAAGAAGGGCTTTGGCATTAAACATGTACAGGCGACATTCCAAGCCATTGAAAAGGAGCTCAAAAAAAATATACAAGATAATCAGAAAGCCTCTCTTCTTGCTCCGCTAGTTGGCTGTAGTTACGCATTGTTCAAAGACAGGAGAGAAAAGTTGGAAGATTATGGAGAAACAAACCAGCATTCAGAGGCTGCTGAGTAGCCGGGCGAGTAACGGCACTAATACACAGCTTGGCGATTTGAGAATTAACTTCAAGCCTTTGCTAGGTGCCTATCCGTCTATCTGCTATCGGTCGATTTCTTTTTGGAAAAGGTTACAGGGTTTGGTTAATAGTGCTGGGGAGTACAAAACCCACCGCTTCCCAGCAAAACCAATGCGAAGCCAGAGAGTCTCTAGAGTAATGGGGGCTTCAGAAGCTCAAAACTTATGGTTTTTTAAATACGAGACTGCATATTTGTTCCAGTATGGACTGACTCATTCTCGCAAGGTCTACTAAATTGAGAAAATTATCAGGGATCGTCTCGCTAAAAGTTGCTGCATTTAGTATGATAAAACTGCTACGCCCTGCACGCGCCCTTTTACGTATTCTCAGTAAAAGAGGCCAACCACTCGTTTGAGACTTGATATACAGCATTTGAATCTGACACCACCCGCTAACCAAACTCTTCCCCCCGTTTCTTACTCCATTGACATTTGACGAACGCCGTGGTTTTAGGAGACGCGTTTAATAGGCGTCAAAACTTCATTACGGCCTTCACTCAGAGCTGCAGCTTTCAACGATATTCTCCAAGTCCAAATGCCATTATTATTCGAACTAGTTATCCACCCTTTGTTAATAGTCTCCGTTGGCGTGGCCACAGTTACCGCGTTGTCCTTCCGCGCTGTCTCTTACACGTATTTGCCTGATTCAATCCCATGGGTTGGCTGTCGAAAGGAATTGTTTTCAAAGCTCAGAGCTAACCTCCGCGAATACAAGCAAGGACTGCAGTTCCTTGATGAGGGTTATACTACAGTCAGTCAGCGAACCCATACCGAGAAATGAGTTGCTTATACAGCTGCATGATAGTATTGCAAAGATGGTAAATCATTCATAACACCGAACGCTACTCTACGCCCTGAGATCCTTTTGCCACCATCTCAGACTTCCTGGCTCTTCAAACAACCTGATGATATCCTGAGCGCCAGAGCTGTGCAGAAGTCTCTTCTAGCAACCGACTATGTCCTCCCGCGACAGACATTCGAGATCGATTTTCACATTGAGATCGCTCGAATAGCTTTGACACGACAGCTCGGTGCTCTCACAGACTCTATGGTTGACGAGCTTCGCCTTACTATGGACGGAATACTAGGCTCAAATACCGAAGACTGGACTGAAGTAAATCTATCTAGTGCTATGCTGGCTATCATTATGCGTAGCAATGCACGGGCCTTCGTCGGATTGCCTCTATGCAGAGACAAGACATACCTGACTCTAACCTACCAATATTCTATGGCCATTGCCATCTGCGGTTTTACCATTCGCGTTCTCATCCCCGACGTCCTGAAACCCATCTTCGGACCTATCTTTGCGTTGCCATGTCGTTGGTATGCCTGGCGGTGCAATCGTTATCTCGTCCCAATAATCAAATCACGCTCTGCGAACATGCAACTAAGTAAAACAGATGAAGGTCGTTTTACTTCAGTCTCAAGCAGCGACCCTGTCCCTAACGATCTCCTTCAACATATCACATCAGCAGTATATTCATCACCATCACATCTCCACTGCTCCCCTCACATCATCTCCGCTAACCTCGCCATGCTCAATAATACAGCAACACACACCACGCACTTGACCATTGTACACGCACTGCTAGACCTTCTCTCTCACTACTCGCCCGGCCCATCTTCTCCACTTGAGTATATCCGCGCCGAGGCCTCCGTAATTCTCGCCTCGCATAACAACACCTGGACCAGCGCAGCTGTAGCACAGCTCCACCGCGCCGACTCCGCGATCCGCGAATCGCTGCGGTACACCACAATGGGCGGGCGAGGCAGCATGAGGCAAGTAACGCCCGCCTGCGGCATCCAGCTCCCCAGCGGCGAAACAGTCCCGCAAGGCGTGTGGGTGGGTCTGCCCGTCACGGCCATCCACCACGACGCCGCCTTGTACCCCGAGCCGGACGCGTACCTGCCGTTCCGCTTCTCCGACGAGCGGGAGAAGCTGCAGGCGGAGTCGGGCGGGCCCAAGGCGCTGGAGGCGTCCAAGCTCGCCATGACTACGACGTCACACACTTTTCTGCCTTTCTCGCACGGCCGCCATGCGTGCCCTGGCCGCTTCTACGCTGCGCAGCTGCTGAAACTGCTCCTTGCGGAGCTGGTGCTTAGATACGATGTGCGGGGGCTAGAGGAGCGGCCGAAGAATATAATAGTGTCGGATTTGACGATGCCGCCTGACGGAGTGTCGGTTTGGGTGAAAAGGAGGAGCAACGGGGACGAAAAAGAGGAAGGGGAGGGGGAAAGATAGTTGGGTGTTGAGTGGTTCGGTTCGGCAGCCAGAACCTGACAGAGGCAAGTAATTGTAGCAGCCGGTTAAACATTATATTTGTATATGTAAATAGTTATTTCTAGCTCACTCTGCTCTTGGCGAATGCGGTATCCACTTCAATCTAGTTGCTTTCTTTACTAGTAAATACTAAACTCAGTCACGCCATACTGCGGTGCAGACGCCCCCCGCGGGACTATCTCCGATCGTAATCTAAGGCCGCGGAAACGTGATGCTTGGAGTCATAGGGCTGAGGCCATCACAGCATGTTTTGACAAGGCAAAATACTCATAAGGCAAATTCTAGAATGCAAATTTCACCCCTAAACACTCCCGTGTATGAAAAACCCGCATATGCATCATAAACAAAAGCCGCAAGGAAAAAGAAAGGTGTTTTGAAGCGGGTTTTGAGCCACTTCGACTTGTAATAACAATATAACCAGGCCGTCATCGTGGGTTTTGGAAAGCAGACTCTGAACAATAAGTTCTCCATTATCCACCCATGCTCACTTGAACGTAATCCACAAAGACAGCCTCTGCCCACTATCATTCCTACGTAAACTGCTCCCTTTGACGACTGACGGAAAGGAACCGCTGAGTGAAAGGCCATGAACTGGCCCTCCCCTTATTTTTTGTCTGGCTAGATTGCGTACTTTCGAGTCCACTCCCTAGCTGTGGACTCGTAGCGGGATCGGTCGGTCTTGTATACATGGGCAATCTCGGGGACTAAGGGATCGTCCGGGTTCGGGTCTGTCAGCATGGAACAGATGGACAGTAGCACTAGATATGGTATTAGTGTTGTTCTTTCAAAGATGTAGCTTCACGAAGAAATGCTTGCCTTTTGAGATTGTCAACGCCGGGCTCCACTGATCCCTGAGAATATCAAGGCAAATACTGCCGTTGGAGTTGATGTTGGGATGGTAAATGCGGGTTGTGAAGTTGACTTTCGGTGGCTTGAAAGGGTAGTCGGTAGGGAAGTGAATCGCTAGGAAGAAGACGCCGCCCGAGTATGGAGAGTCACCCTGTTGTGCGGTCTGTCAGCCTTGCCGATTTCGCAACGGACTTGCTGATGAGGTGGGGTAAATGTCTACAGCAGAAGCAAGATTTTCATCGCTGGGAAGAACTTACAGGACCCATAATCGTTGCCTGCCAATGAAACTATTACAGAAATTCAGTCAGCTCACTATCCCGCTTATGGCATATCGTTACAGGTTGGAGGTATGGTTGCCGCCCCTGCCGCCTGTATTTCTGAAGCGGGAGATACGCACTAAATCATCTCCGATGGGGCCTGCAGAGCATGATGAGGGTGGGTCACTGTAAAAACATCGTCAGCAAAAGTTCGGGGAACAAAGAGTTCTGCAAGGCTCTGCAGCACCCACGGCCTTGCACCCCGCATCATAGCCAGTCATGCGAGTAAACATACGGCCTGATGGGCGAGGGAACAGGGTTATAACGTACCGACCAAGGTCAGTGAGTTCTTTGTTGATACGCTTGAGGGCCATGTCGACTAGAGAGTGTGAAAGTGGTTTTGGTGGGCGTGGGCAAGATTGCTCGTGAGTGATCGAGTGGTGTTGGAGGATTGAACCAGAAGTGGGCTGCGGCAGAATTCGAGGTTAGCGCCTTGAATCGCCCCCAAAGAAAGCCTGTGGCGCATCACTGGCAAGAATGAGCAGGCCCAACAACGTACCTGGCCCGAAGTATGTCAGGGGATGAACGGCAGTAAGAGAACGGCAGTAAGAGAACAGCAGCGGGTCTCGCGGTGGGCGCAGGTGAAGGTTTTGGATGCGGGAAAGAGTAGAAGGATGGACAGCTGGGGCAGGCCGTGGAAAGAAGTAGGTTTTATTTCTGCACCAGGGCTGAAAACCTGACTGATCCAGACATTCACCGAAAATCTTATCAAGGCTGGTGGCAAACGAAAGGTCTCAGTCCCCCGAATCATCAGCCTCAGCCCCCTTCAATACTCACCAATACTCACCAATAATCGCTAATATATTGGTCGCCATGCAGCCGGCCGTGACAACGCCGTGACAAAGCATCGAGCACCTTCGACCCCGCAGCAAAGCTAGATTCCCCTAAAACACCGAGTCTCGAGCACACTTCTGCAAGCAGCCGTGAGGCCGTTAAAACTATGAAACGTGGGACTGCATTCTTGGTGTATTAACAAGTGCCACTATCCGTGTTCCCTGCATTCCCTACTATCTCATATTTACATATTTTGAACATTTTCCATCTACAAGGTCCTATATACATGAATTATATTTCAACACTTGGTAAACACCTAGCAAAATGCTTGCAGCCCCGTGATAGCTCTTCCAAGGATGAGAGCTAGTGCGTGACTACATTAGTTGAGTCTCAACAATCTAACTCGAGCGAGACTTACAGTGAATGTCACTTTGCCCTTCATAAGTCTGAGTCACAAACAAATTTGCTACGTGTCTACCGATTCCATACTCATCACTGACTGCGTTGCCGCCAAACACTTCTTGTAATCTAGATATTGGATTAGCCCGTGGAATCTGGAAGAATATATGGCGACTGACGCTCTAGCGTTGACTAGTGCTCTATCGCAATTCTGTCTCTTAATCATTGAAATCATCTCCGGAGCGGCTTTGCCTTCGTCTTTTAGTCGTCCAACCTGAGTTGCGGCTAAGATACCGTATGCGGCGTCCGTAGTAGCATCCGCGAGCTTCTTTTGAACTAGTTGGTATTTTGCGATCGGGTTACCCTTGAACTGCTTCCTCTGTAAAGCGTACTCCCTCGCTCTCGAGATGCAATCTTCCAGCGCGCCCATGGTCCCCCAAGCAATACCATATCGCGCAGAATTTAAGCAGCTGAAGGGACCCCTCAGGCCCTCAACATCAGGGAACATATTTGCTTCTGGCACGGGACATTCATCTAGATGGATCATGCCGGTAATGGACGCCCTGAGGCCGTTCTTATGTTTTATAGGTGGTGTTTCGAGGGTTCCAGGTGGGCATTGATCTCTCTCAATCATGAAACCACGGATCTTTCCGGTACTTTCTAATTTCGCCCATACAAGAAGCAAGTCAGAGATGGGCGAATTCGTGATCCAAGTTTTCGAGCCGGATAGAGAGTAATAACCCTTCTTCGATGAATGTGGCTTTGCGATTGTCTCCATGGATCCCGGATCCGAGCCGTGATTTGGCTCTGTCAAACCAAAACACCCCAAGAGCTTCCCTTTTGCCATCCCAGGCAAAAATTTGTCCTTTATTTCTGGAGTACCAAACTCATCTATGCCGCCCATGACCAGTGAGCTCTGAACCGAGTAGCCGGATCGGTAGCCCGAATCCACTCTCTCCACAGCTCTTGTGATCAGCCCTGAAGCCACACTGCTTACGCCGGCGCATCCATAGCCTTGTATCGTGGAACCAAGAAGGCCCAGCTGTCCCATTTCTTCGAGAATTTTTCGGTCATAATCTTCATTTCGGTACGCCTCTGGAAACGGAAATTAATGGTGTGCTCCAATAGATGATTGCAGGAAAGAGTACCTAATACCCTTGGGAGCATGCGTTCCTGGCAGTAGGACTCGGCGGTTTCGGCGATCGCCAATTCTTCTTCAGTATACAAACTATTCGATCCAAGAGGATCTTTCCAGTCAAATGGTGCTGGTGTATGAGCATATCGCCTTCCAATTGCCGCAGAACGCGCGGAAGCATTCAATTGCCTAGCGGCATGTCTCCAGGCGGGTTTGAGCATTGTGAAGCAAGTCTAAAATGCAATGGAAAGTTTCTAATAGAATAAAATTGAAAGGAGCGAAAGGTGTTGAGCCGATCCAAGTGAAATATGTAAAGATATAATACCCCACGGATCGGCAGACGTAATGCTGGCGGATAGTGCCTGGGACCGCGGCCCTGATTTTCACCGAATTCTGCCACGCCGAATGCGGCTTCTTTAAGTGAAATGTTAACATTACTCTTCAGTTGAAAATAGTGAGAGCATGTATGTCGAATAGTTTTTAAGGTTTCAAATATCTATAATAAAGGCGGCGAAGGCGGTGAAGTGCTTTACATTTATTGACGGCCGTCACTATAGGTAGGGCTGAGAGGCACGCTAGTTGCTGAGCACGCGTAAATGGAATCGCGAAGGTGACGCCAGAGGCTCTTCCTCGCATCCAGCACCACTCTTTTGTCTGAGGTGACGGACTTTCGCTCATCAACGTCGTAACGATCCGCACCATCTCGCCAACCTCTTCTTTCTCTAATTCCATTCAACTTCACATTTAATACCAACCATCTCGTCAGGATGGGAATCAAATCTCTCTTTCAACTAATTAATGAAAACGCCCCCGATGCTATCAAGACGGGAGAAATCAAGAATCAATTTGGCCGCAAGGTCGCAATCGTGGGCTTTTCACTTTCTTGCGCGTAACTCGAAGCTCACTAACACTTGCAGGATGCGTACGTTCCTCATAACCTCCAAGTATATACCTATCTAACATCCGCCCCAGCTCCATGAGCATTTACAGCTTCCTCATAGCTGTCCGCTCCGACGGCCAGCAGCTCATGAATGAAACTGGCGAAACAACCTCTCATTTGATGGGTATGTTCTACCGCACACTGCGCATAGTTGACAACGGCATCAAGCCTCTCTATGTCTTTGATGGTGCCCCACCAAAACTAAAGTCTGGTGAGCTCGCCAAGCGATTCCAGCGGAAGTCAGAGGCCCAGCAAGCGCACGAAGAGGCGAAAGAGACGGGAACTGCAGAAGATGTGGAGAAGTTCTCAAGGAGGACGGTGAGGGTAACCAGAGAGCACAATGCGGAGTGCCAGAGATTGCTACAGCTTATGGGCATCCCGTATATCATCGCACCGACAGAGGCGGAGGCACAGTGTGCTGTGCTGGCCCGGGCGGGGAAGGTGTATGCTGCTGCATCGGAGGACATGGATACACTGACGTTTGACTCTCCGGTACTGTTACGCCATCTCACTTTCAGCGAGCAGCGAAAGGAGCCGATCCTGGAGATTCATTTAGACAAAGTTCTAGAGGGACTAGAGATGGATAGGACACAAGTATGCACCCAGACCCTTGCTCTCAAATCAAGCAATTACTTACATCCTTTCTAGTTCATCGATCTCTGCATCCTCCTTGGATGCGACTACCTTGACCCTATTAAGGGCGTTGGGCCTAGCACTGCTCTCAAACTCATCCGTGAGCATAAAAACCTCGAAGGCGTTGTCGATACCATCTCCAAGTCCTCGAAATATACTATCCCAGAGGACTGGCCCTACGCTGATGCGCGTCTCCTCTTCCTTGAACCTGATGTCCGCTCCGCAGATGATCCTGAATGCGACTTCAAATGGGACGCCCCCGATGTGGACGGACTCATCAAGTTCTTGGTCGAAGAGAAGGGGTTTAATGAAGATAGGGTGAGAAGCGGAGCCACTCGACTGCAGAAGAATCTGAAGACAGCGCAGCAGAGTCGGCTGGAGGGCTTCTTCAAGCCAGTTGCCAAGACGGCAGAACAGCAGGCCAACTTGAAGAGGAAGAATGAGGCGAAGATGGGCGAAAAGAAGAAGAAGCAGAAGCAAAGTGCTAAGGAAAGGAAGGAAGCGAAATCGAAGCCAAGAGGAGCTGCTTGATTCGTGCGTGGCATCAGGGTGGTCGATCGGATGAGAAAAGGATGGCTGGGAATATGGCGTTTGTGGGGCTGTTTAGTCGCTGATGGGCGGCATGAGAGCTGGCGTACAGCGTATTACGTCGTGTTAGGCCTAATCACCCCTCTGGATGGCTTCAACGGCGAGAGCTTTATGCGGGAAATAGCTTAATGAAGATATCCCGCTACGGAATCTACAATATTAGCCTAATAGGCATGGGTCAAGAAGTTCCAACGATAGAGTTCTTATAACGCTCTTGCTGGGAAGGCGAATATAATATCCTTAGTAAACTCGACGGCATGTGATTGGTTACCCGGTCTCTAAATCGCATTTGACAAGCTCAAATGGAACTCGACATTCCCTAGCTATTCACTACTAGCCCAAGTTAGTGGCCCCAAGGATGATGATGATTGATATGGGTCTCTTCCGTAAGTGTTGTTCAGTAGTTACCATACTGCCCCAAATACTACCCTTAACACGTTGGTTTGCGTCCTACCGTTATCGATAAGAACTAGCCAATTAAATCAATTAAAAATGCTATACGCGTTGTGTGATTCTAGTTTTGCAGGGACCACTTGATCTTAGGACGCAAGTGAGGCGGAGAGAGTACAGAAGTTCCATGGAACTATACATTTTTAAACATCCAAACTAATGCTTTTGTAAAAAAGAAAAGAAAAAAGAAAAAAAGAAGATAGGGTTGTGAACGTTCAAAGGCTTTAAGTAGCCAAACGAAGGATAATGTTTTCACTCAGGCATATATCCCGAACGCCATTAATAGAAGCATACATGTAGGCGTTATCTGTATATTCTCTGCTAGGCATGCGGTTTGAGATGGGAATCTAGGGGGCTTTAGAGTTGAAGGTAAGAAGATATTTAGATGCTTTTCATAAATATCTAAAGTCATTCACGACGGCATGTATAAGAGACCATATTAAGTGTACGCCTCAGAGGCATATAGAATAAAGATTCCAAATATCCTGAGTTTAGTGACTCCATACGCGAAACCAGAAAACCGGCCTCCGTAGCCAAACCCAAACACCAGCATTGAACCATAGTCCTTACACCCCTAAATTACAAAGTATCATGCCCTTACGGCTCGTGTAGTTCTTTCATAAAACTCTAGCGTCATCGCCGCCAAAAAGCACGGAATCTCCTTTCTTTCCTCCACCCAAAACGTGATCAAATCTCTGATTTCCATTGCAAACACACTCTGGGGTCCCCCGCTTACTTTCATAGTCCCATTCTCACCATCAAACACAATACTGTTCTCCCCCGTCTCTTCGTCGCCAGGGTAGAACATGGAAGTCACGCGAACACGGCCGTTTGGCATGAAATCCATCTTCCACCCAAGGACTGATGCCACAGCCTCTCGGAATTCCAGCGATTTCGCTGTCCAGATGGTCTTAAGGCGTTTAATGCGTTTCTCACGTTCGGCGACTGTGTGTTGCAGCTCAGCGATTTCATCGCCCGAGGCTGCGACTGTAGCTAGAGGAACGGAGTCGGGCGCTGGCTCCGCACCTTCGAGGCGGGCAAGGAGAGCAGCGTTTGCCTCTCGGAGATTTTTCACGGTGCTGAGCTTGAGTGCTTCGGCGTCGGCGGTGGGGTTGGAGCGGAGCTCGAGGATGCGGGTGCGTGAGGAAGCCTTGAGGGAGCTAAGTTGCGCTATATGTGCTTTTACATCCGCTTCGAGCATTGCGTTGCGTGTCTGTAATTGCGTGAACTCTTCTTGTAGTTGCCGATTCTTGCGGCGTAGCTCGCCCAAGCGCTCATCATCCTCCGAGTCGAGAGGACGCTTTTTGCCTCCGGCGGTAGTGGCCGGGGCCTGTTCTTGACGTTGTTTCGCAGCGGTAAAATCTGCTTGTAGGGTCTGGATTTCTTTACGGTATTCGTCGACAAGATCTTCCAGTTCTTGGATCCGTTGAGCTTTTTGTGAGTCGAAATTCTCCGGTTGCATCTCGCTTTCTTCAATGTCGAAATTCTTGAGCTGAGCGCGGAGATATTCGACCTCTTTCGTAGCTAATGCTTTCTGCCGTTCGAGCCTAGCGCGAACTTTGCTGTCTCCACCACCTCCTGATGTTTTCAATTTCTGGAGCTCTCCTAATAATTTGGCCTTCTCATCCTCGAGTATTTTGATGTTTTCATCTTTCACGGATAGCTCGGGCTGAACTGCTCCTAGCCTCTCCAAAAGTGAAGCATTCTCAATACGCTCCCGGACAAAGGCTCGTGCAAGATCTTCGGGAGAGTCGAATTGCAACTCCCCTTTAGTCGACGTCTCACTCTCGAGGTACGCTGTCCACGACTTCTTCTCGTCTTCTAGTAACTGTCTTTTCAGTTGTGCTTCGCTCAGCTCCCGCCGTAGGTCATTCATCATGCGAACCCTGCCCTCTAATGTCCTCTTCTCTTCCTCCACGACCTCAATGCTCTTATGAATCTTCCGGTATTGTTTGAGTTCCGCATGCTGTTCGCGATTCAAGGCCTCCAATTTCTTAATATGCGCCACCTGCTCCGAAAGCTCTCTCTTAATGACAGCTAGTGTATCGGTATCTCCCGTCTGAGCCTTGAGTTGTAAGACATCGGTTTCTAGACGTCCAATCTCAATCTCACGCTGGGATAATTTCTGTTGTGTAGTCTGTAGTGCGGTGACTTTGGCGTCCAGATCCGCCCGAAGTCCTTCGACTGATCCTTGCAAAGTGTTGTAACGGGTTTCCAATTCATTGTAACGATGCTTATTCTGCCTCTCTATGGACAATAGCTCCCCTTGTGCTTCATCAAGTTCCTCCTGTAGGGTCTGACTTTTGTCTTGCGCAGTACGAAGGTTGCGCTCCGATTCGAGCTTCTCATTTACGCTCCGATCCTGCGTGTCTTGCAACTCCCGCACCAACGCGTTGTATTTAGCAGTTGCCGCATTGTTAGAGGTCTCGGACGCCTTGGAAATAATCAGTCAGTAAGTTTTACGATATCTCCGCCCATACTCAGCTCACCTGTGCCCGCCGGAAGTCCGCCTCAGCCTTATTCTGAACTTCTCGCAATTCCTTCTGGTGGCGCAAATTTGTTACTTCGCGCTCCTGCTTGAGAGATTCTAACTCATATTGGAGTGTGTTTATTTGTGCTCGAAGGTCTTCGTTGCCAGGGTCTGCGCAAAAGTTAACGATGCGCTTGCAGTACAAGGATAACTGACCTGGTCGGACGGCATGAGAGGTTCGTAGGGTTTCGCGAAAAGGCGGCGGAGGGGGGGAGGAGGCGCCAGTAAGGAAGTCATAGGTAGGTTGGGTTGAATTTCGACCCGCCGCCATCGCAAAAGATCAAACTTGAAGAATAGCTTAATCGGGGTAAAAGAGATAAAAGAGAAATCGAGGCAGTCTCTCATGCCATGAGGAAGCGAAACGCTACACGTCTCAAGCAGTACGGTGAAATGGAGTCGATAGCGTCACAATGGAAACAATGGCGTCCGTATTGTCACCAAAATAATCGATTCGGTGAGGTTGCTGAAAGCGGACAGCATCGCGAACTCTCCGCGTGGCACGTGAGCTCTGAGAACGGACCTCTTCCATCGAAAGAACCCAAGCAAGTTTCATCGACGTGATAGTCAGCGCATGTCTCTGTCAAGGACACTCATGAGACTTCACAAGATTTTTAGTACCTTTGTTATATAAATATGGGGCGGAAGATGGGCAAGAGAGGGCATGGAATACCTCTTCGCAGGAGTGCCTTCAGGAATTCATTAATGTCTTCCGAGAACATCAGCGGCAACGATGAGATACTAAAGTATTCATTAGATGCAGAACGAGCCATAATTAGTACTCATCAGAACTCATTTTCACTAATTCTCTCCCACTTTAGGCTTTAGAGTAGTATGTCTTGTTGACACGTAGCAACCCTCTTCTTTCGCGTTCTCTAAAGATTTTCTCAAATCCTATGTGGTCTCTTCATGTCATAGTCGAAGCATCAAGTTATGTGCTTGATTCTGGAATATTTTCAGACAACCTATTAAGGCTTAGTGGATCTAATTACAGAGAGGCCATCCTGATAAGATTAGAGAAGCCTTTGATCAAAGATGTATGCTTTTCTTCTTTCTTCAGGTTCTTCTTTACGGCGGCCACTAACCTGCTCCCTCGCCAGACTCTCTGGATAGCAAGAAGGAGCGCCGAGATGCATAGCTCTGTCATTACAGGATCGCAAAGACTTATGCAAGATCCAATAAAACGGATTGAACAGTATGTCCTCTCATTTCTCAACCCTCCCCAAACTCATAGATGAAAACCTTCCAATCACGCTTAAACCATATCTTAGATGCTCGCCAGGATGAGCATGATTTTCATTCTTTTATTTGAACTTGCAGGCATCAGGGAGTCATAATGAAAAGCTACAGGCATTTTTGAGGATATTTCGATGCCTGATGCTTGGGAATCAAGTGCTTCATATGGAAGGCTCGGGTTATATGTCGTATATTATACCTTCAAATCATTCTAAAGGATTCCAGAATTCTGCTAGCATGGCATCAATACTCTAGCTGATATGCAAAATGGCAGGTGATCAGCGGATCCCGGCTACTTGGCAGTATCAAGTGCGTTCTTCAAGTGACCCCAAGGAGATTACTTCTAAGATATATGTTTCTGCCTTAGGTCATGGCGCGAGTGTGAGCAGACTGTTGTCGCTTGCTTATTCCAGCTTGTTATGCAAGACTACGGCATAATCCCTATTAGTAACAGCGAAATTACAGGTGAGGCCGTGCCTTGCGAGAGACTTGTTATCTCACAGTCAGGCAATAGGTTTGTTTTTAGGATGCACTAGCTAAGCACACGGATTCTTCATAGTGTCTAGACACTGGGTCAAGTGGCAACGACTATGCTCATTTTTGTATCTATAATTCACTTAGCTGCCGCCATTGGCGAATCTACTACTTGTGGGCACGGGTGAAGCACGCCTCTCTCTTTAGACTACAAAAACCTTTAAATCTGATTGGCAATCACACCACACCCCGGCCATGAAGAATGCATCCAAGAGAGTGCATACCCCTCGACAACTTATCTCCGACTGTATCAAGCTTCGCGCGGCACCGCACGGTCAGCTTCGCAACGTGATGGATAATATAAATCCATTAAGCGCCTAATGTAGTATAGCAGGCATTTCTTGGGGTGATGGTTGATGTCGCGTCCCCACCATATGCAGCGTGCTGTCCAATGATTTCGCAGATATACATCCGCTTTGCGGCAAGAGGCCAAACAATGGGCCCTTTCGGTCAGCTAAGTATAGACGGGACAAAGGTCAAACGGGAACGGCTCAATGCCCCTGCAACAGCTGGTGGCTGGTTCAGCAGTTCCTCAAGCAGTGTTTCAGGTACTGCCCTACAAAGCTTGGCTTACTAGATACGCGGTGTTCCACGGTTTATTAGCTTCTTCTGGGGGGATGGCTTCTTGCTGGTACAGCGGGTTGCCCTGTTCGCGTCGCCAAAGAGTAATGTGAAGACCGGCTATGGCAAAGGCGCATTCGCTATGTCAGGCCTCAACTCCAGCGCAACATGCAAGGCTACTCGAATTTCACAGATCACGGACAGAAATAACAGGGGTGAGCCCCAGTGCTACTGCCAGGCGAGGTTTTCTGCAGTGTGAGACATGCAAGACGGTTACACCAATGAAATAGCTGGAGTCGGGTGTAGTCAAATTGTGGAACAGAATCCCAGAATCCCAGCGGCTAGCGCTTGGAGGGCAAGCTCCCCACTGCCAATTCCTGCCTCTTCTGTATCCAAAGCTGTGCCTAACCGAACTAAAAAGATCTTTTCGAAAGACATATCCTCATACCATCGCCTACCACCTCCCGTCCTTGCCCGCTGTCGCGCATACGTCGAGACCAAACGCCGTTCCGCTTCAAAATCAACCCCGCCATCCCGCCGCGCCCGGGGTCCACTCCTAGTGATAACACCTCCCAAGAGCAACTGCAAGCAACCTAGGTATGTCGTGACCTGCAGACAGCTGGTAACAGTTTTGGTCGTTTATAAGAATTGCCTATGCTGTTCTTGTAAATCTACTCGGTTGTTAACCTACTTTTCTTTGTAGACCTCCACAGCGCCCTGCCCCGCATCTATTCCACCCATTTGCGCAGACTCGTTACGCGGACGGACCGGCTGGCTGCATACCACGCCGGTATCCTTTCGTAGCGCTTGCCTTGTGCACGCGCAAACGTGAAGAAAGGTCTGCCGAGTCGAACGAGGTCCAGCAAAGTAGTCACCATTTAGATCACCGAGGCCTGCCACCCACCGCATACCGCACCGATTCCCTTCGAATACATAAAAGAATAAGGGCGTTGGAGTAGAGAGAGCCTTGAATTGAGGGGACTCGTTCGAAGGCCTCGCCGTATTGGAAAGGAAGTGTCAACTTCCAGCCTTGATCTGGTACGTGGAAAGCGGTGTGCTCTGAGAATACCTTCTCCAGGAAGCGGCACACGTCATTCTTACTATGGTTGTCGGGTATACACTACGACTAAAAACGGCATTCAATTCAAGAAGCGCAATTTCTTAGTTCAATTCAGCTTCGCCGTACGTGTCATACGTCTTTAATCTTGCTCGTTGCAAGGAGTAGGCAAAACTTAGAAGATGTGTTTTTTTTACCGAGAAGATCATCCTTTGGGTCGAATCACCTGGGCTCTGCGTGGTGTTGCATTCTCATGTCGGCTTTAAGATAATCTCGTTTATTCAGCTTTATGATCTGACCTTCACTGACGAGACAATGGATTGCAGATTTTACCGAATTTCCTTTCAGCACCAACTTTTGTCGTCTTGACTACAAATTCCTTGGTTGGATCGGCGAATCCACTTCAGTCAAGCAAAATCAGACAACGCGCTGAGCTGTCGGCCTTGGGAAAGCCAAGATAGCGCAAACGCGCATATTTTCACCAATAGACCGACAAAATGTCTCGTACACCAGCCTCGGGCAGCTCGAGGAAAATTTCTTTCAATGTTTCTGAGCAGTACGATATCCAAGACGTGGTGGGAGAAGGAGCTTATGGAGTTGTCTGGTCAGTCTTCACGGAAGGAATTGGCTCGATTAATGCATCAACGAAGGCCATAACTGACAGATCTCTCAGTTCTGCACTCCACAAGCCTTCAGGGCAGAAAGTTGCAATCAAAAAGATTACGCCTTTCGACCACTCAATGTTCTGTCTACGGACACTTAGAGAGATGAAGCTTTTGAGATACTTTAATCATGAGAACATCATCTCCATTCTTGACATCCAAAAGCCACGCAACTATGAAACCTTCACAGAGGTCTATCTCATTCAAGTGAGAGCGACTCGACCATTCCGGCAGAGAAATGAGCTAATGATGCACAAAGGAACTAATGGAGACTGACATGCATCGAGTTATCCGAACGCAAGAACTCTCCGATGACCATTGCCAATACTTCATATATCAGACTTTACGCGCCTTGAAGGCGATGCATTCTGCAAATGTCCTGCACCGCGATCTCAAGCCCTCCAACCTTCTCCTGAACGCAAACTGCGATCTCAAAGTATGCGACTTCGGACTTGCAAGATCCGCAGCCTCAACTGAAGATAACTCCGGTTTCATGACGGAGTATGTCGCTACCCGTTGGTACCGTGCGCCTGAGATCATGCTCACTTTCAAGGAATACACTAAGGCAATTGATGTATGGAGCGTGGGATGCATCTTAGCAGAAATGTTAAGTGGAAAGCCGCTGTTCCCAGGCAAGGACTGTGAGTTTGGTTAAACCGATCAACCGAAGTTTGTACTCATTTAATCCCCTAGATCATCACCAGCTTACCCTAATTCTTGATGTCTTGGGCACGCCTACTATGGAAGATTATTATGGCATTAAATCACGCCGTGCCCGCGAATACATTCGCTCACTGCCGTTTAAGAAAAAAATCCCCTGGAAAGCCATGTTCCCCAAGACTTCCGACCTCGCGCTCGATCTGCTAGAAAGGCTTCTCGCGTTCAACCCAGTCAAGCGCATTACAGTTGAGGATGCTCTCAAGCATCCATATCTGGAGCCATACCACGACCCAGATGATGAGCCTACAGCAGACCCTATCCCAGAGGAGTTTTTTGACTTCGACAAGAACAAGGACAATTTGACCAAGGAGCAGCTGAAGCGTGAGTAATCCTTAATTCTATTTTAATTCAAACTACCGCTAACTTAAACAGTCCTCATCTACCAGGAGATTATGCGATAAATCCGCCCTTCAACACGCCCTAGTCGGCTATGCCTTTGGATACTTCTGGCATCAACTTGGGCAATTGGTAATGGGTGACAATTTTTATTCGGCCGTACGACTTGTTTTAAAGATTTTGGGTGCACTTAACCCTTCTCATATTGGAACTAAGGGTCGTATGATGATTAAATTGGTGAAAGCTGGCAGCTGGGTTGGGAATAACGCCATAAATATCTCTTGCATTGGCGTGGTTACGGGTTGAGGAGTCCTTCTCCAATCAATCGGCAAATGTGTTTCATTGGGTGCTTCTCTATTGGTTTTTGCTACGATATGCGCACGCGCCTTCTGAGGAAAGAGAGGCGAAGCTTATGATGTCGGGTATTAGGACATGTAGGTGGAGAGCGGGGATGCATTGCTGAATCTCCTATGTGGTTCATCTCGTTTCATTCTCGGCAAAAGGAATAGAGTGTGGTAATTGAACTGGATTTCTTGCTTTGTGATGAGACGTGTGGGTCTTTGACTATAAGTATGGATAGAAAGTCAGCTAATCTACACATCTAAAAATATTGACTTGTAGCCAGAACGAAAATTCCAATCCAACAGATAAGAAAGCGCTGTAATAGCTTCCGGTACTTACGCTTTCGGCGTCCGATTTTCCCCATTGGCCCCGGGTCCCTTACTTCCACTAAATCAACTATAACGAACAGTACCGTACAATCGGAAGTCGGAATCCATTCTCCTGATTGATTAGTCTACAAGGCAAAGTTTATCCATCTTCCCAAGTCTTAAGCTTTGAACAGCTGGCTCCTAAATCATCCCCCCAGCTCTATTTTCACCATGCCACCGATCTTCATCTTTGGTTTTTCTCTTCCCATCTCACCTGCCTAAACCCCCTAAAGTTTCTCTTGTCTTTCCTCTCATGCCAACTTACCCTGGCCTCCATTCTCATCCTCATCCCTTGGCCCGTTACTTTCTGTCCGTCAGCCGGGCACAGCCCGCCCGCGCCACGCTACCCCACCAATGCTTATCTGACACCTGCAAGTTGCCTGGCCATTACCTCTCTATATCCAGTTCCCGGTTGTTGTTTTGGGATGCCATAGAGCGTTCCTTTCGTCGCCTTTTGTGAAGGCTCCAACCCATGGACGCAAGCATGGAGAGTGTAAGGAGGACAATACACGCAATTGCTATTATCTCATCATGACTAACGCCGTGGGTGACAGGAAGACGAGAGGCAGTGGAGTTGGAAGAGTGTGGTTGGCCGGCTATGCCGCGGTGGTACAGCTGATTGAATTGAGATTGAAAGGGCGACCTGGTGCCGGCAGTGTCGTGTATCAGGAATGAATACGGCGGGAAGAGCGACATCGCGTTAGAAGGTAATCTGACTATCTGGCGACTAGTTGTGCTTTCGCGGCCAGCCTGGTTAGAGGCGATACTACTTAGCTGTCTTCGAGACATGTTTGGTTGGAGGATATTGGAGTATAAGGTAATATATCTGTGGGTTCTTTAAAGTTTACCTATTTACCCTGACACGACGGGTTGCTTGGAACACTATTACCTTGTCGGGAAGTTTAAGGAGTATGAACGCTTATTGTTGCAAATTTGCGAGAACAGTGTTTGTGAAGTTTAAGTTGAGTATGATATTATACATACCTATGTACAGGTTGCCTCGTGCGGAGGATTTCTCGGCGCCCCCTTAATGCGTGAGTGGAAATTCTATGAGAAAGATGCTAACCGTAACGCCGCCATAGTTTTAGATAATAATACAGATACACTAACGAGAGAATTTTCAATCACATTTCCTATCTTTCCAACCCGTCCGCCACCGCTCTTCCCATCTATCACAATCAAACCTCTCTTTTCCGAGTTTAACATTAACAGCATTGTGCGCCTCGCACATCCAGCGGCCAAACTCATCACGCGAGCTCACTCGAGGCGCATTGCGGTCCTCTTTGAGCCACTGTTGGAAGTCTTGCGCACATGTCCAACATGGATAAAGTTTTGAGAATGTGGATAAGAATCGCGTTGTCTCTTGTTGCAGTTCTTGAGATGGACGAACTGGATATGTTGCAGTTATTGAGTGTAAGAGTGTCCAAGATGAGTGGCCCAGTTGTTCTACGTCTGGCGGACAGTCTGAAGGCTGCTGAAGGTCTGAGACGGCTCCGGCCGGCGGAGTTGCCGTAGTCGCCGAATTGGGATCTTGAGTCTTTTGCTTCGTCATCGCTGCCCACGATGCAAAGGATGTACATGAGCGGCACCTACGATACAGAACTTGTTAGCACGGTCATAGGGATTAACACACCCACACATCTAAAAGTGTTCTCGTGGCTCGAGAAACTCACGGCTTGCCATCTGCGCCCAGAACAACGCCTTTGGGGAATCTCTTAAGCGGCGAATTAGCATGATCACCACTTTCTACCGTCTCCGAAGGCTGTCCTGGCATTACTGTAGTCCTCTCTATATTCCTCTCTATGGTGCCAGAGAAATGTGGGAGTTCAGTTCAGTGGATTACAAAGGCTTCGACTTTTGTAGTCTGTGCTTTCGCCCGGCTTTGAGGAACTAGGGTTTCTTCCGTCATCACTTCATCCCGACGAAGATGCTAACCACCACTAATCTCTTCAAGAGCAACTACCAACGCTATGAATGTACCCATTGCAGCTAATGCACTAGGCACGATTGGTGCAGTATGTAAAACACCTCGAAAATCGAAACAGTCACTGAGTTTGCTTGGCACAGATATGTTGGTCGGTTCAAGTATGCCATAGCGCGCCGATGAGCGAATAAGCAATTGGACTAAATACTGTTTAGCTCATACCACAAATTATTATTAATTACCGGAGGCAAAATGCAATCGGGCTACAGCCCACGATGATGATGCTATGGGCTTGGGCAGGAGTTCCTTTAGGGGTCTACAACATTGTTGAGAATTTTAATATTGCTCTTCGCATTCAGCCCCAGATCCTGACTTTTCTAAGTCTGATAACATGGATTCAGTGTTTTTACTATCAGAAGGTTTGTTATTTTTGCCCCCATGAATACAAATTTAAGTAATTGCTGATTTTTTAAAAGCACTGGTCAATATTACATGCTCTAGCCGTGGTCGTCCCAGTCGCTTCACTTATGGGCGGAATACAGGCAGCACTCATCATTGCGCTACGTATAGCTCGCTCCGAGAATATCCAATGGCCAACAATTTTGATGGCGGTGCTATCGGCCAGCCTGCTCGCTGCGGGAGTGCTCCGTCATTACTGGGATATCTATGTTCACCGTACCGTTCGCGGCATATCTTTTATTTTCGTCGCTATCGATGCGGCAGGCGACTTGTTCTCTCTTGTCTCCATATTATTCCAGCCAACCCTTGACGTCCTCGGACTTGTTATCTATGGTACAGAGCTTGCATTGTGGATAGGGGTATTTGCCTGCGGTGGATATTTCAATCTTGTGCCCTGGGCGAGAAAGAAATTGGAGACATCAAAGTCGAATATATTGGCGAACGTTTCTCCGAGGATTACAGGTCGTAGTCAAGGCATTGAACAAATCGCCCTACACGATATACCATCGTCAACGTCGATATTTCGGACCCCTTCCGGCGAAATTGCGGCTGCACTTGCTAGAACTAGTGTTTCTAGAAGAGCAAACATTGATGACAGCGAAAGTCGGGTGACAACTACCGAGGGAGCCGCGGACTGAGTGCTTGCTCCACAGCAAGCAGACTGTAGAAAATCCGAAAGTGCCAAGAGAAAATACGTTAATGACCAGAAGCATCACCTGCATTCCAAGTGTGCTTCGGACTCCCAGTCAACTTGGATCGGTAAGGTATTTGTAGCGTGCTCTATAGCGATTCTGAGATGTCGTCTGCATCTAATCAGGTACGATCATAGTTGCTTCTGTGCCGAGCTTCATACTTTGATCATTTAAGTTGTCTATTCACCTAAGCGAAAACGCGTGTATTTGTCAGTGACTATAAGTTGGGGTGAACCGCAGAACCTCATTTTGCTTTATCTTGCCCTTACTTCTTCCGCCTCCTTTGTCATTATTCCCTGAACCTCCACTCTTACCTTCCATTTGTAGCATCACGGTCACGCAATAAACCCCAAATCCTCAAGCCCATCTTCGCTTCTCCATACAATCTACAGTATCGACCCATCAAGAGCCAACTTAGGTCCATCGTATCATAAATAGAACTCTCCATTGTGTGAAACCCACAGCCGCTATGTCTCCTCACGCAGGTAAATCGCAATAACGCCTAGTGGTGCGCGTACTGGGATACGTACTGACATTGTCAAAGTTGGCCAGAACACTCCATCATCGCCCTCTCCGGTTGATCCAAAGACTTCTCGCTCTTGTGCCGACAGTTCTTCAAGCGTACCTAGCAGTTTTCTCCCTGTACCCTACAACACCCCTACCACTTGCTCGCTAGCCGGCGATGTTCAAGAGTCATCAGTGAACCTCCAAGCCGTAACGCAAACTTTGGACGCTGTGCAGGAAGTCCACAATGAGGCAGCCGATGATGATAATCCTCCTAGAGTGCCCGAAAACACACCTTGCCACGGGACACCCAATTCTCACCTTCGCGCTACTTTTCACAATTTACCTAGTATTGATGAGAAGCTGGAGAATCTGCCGCCGGCGGTGATGAGCCCAACAAGCTGCACTTCGCGCTCACCACGCTCCTCGATTGCGGGTGAACAAGGTGAGCCTTTCGGCCTTATTTCAGTTGCTCTTGGTAGTCCTCGGGACTTTGTCAATGCCAATCTCTCCGACAAGGCAACCATAGGCTCACTACTAGCAGCTTCACGTCCGGACACGATAACGCCAGTCCATGTTCCGCTTACAGTGGAGAATCCGGCCAAGAATTTGGATAATGTGAGAGAACACTCTGATTGGCATGAAAATATTGAGGGGGACCTCGATAGGGATTTCGTGCGACTAGCAAATCTAGCGAATGACGACTTCCAGAGAGACCCGAGTACTACAGCTGCAGATCACTATCATCGGAGGCTACTAAAACTGCTGTCAAATTCGAATCGAAAGTATATAATCACAGAGCTGGGTGAGGCAGTCGTCTCCACTATGGCGGAGCGCGGCAGCCTAGCTAAAGTGAAGCCAAATATGGTCACAAATTACGAGTTCCAGATCCTGAAGAGGAAGGTTGGTGATGTGGAATCTGTGCTTACCACTTTACTAACACTACTTGCAAAGGGTGGCGATGAGGAATTGGTTGATTTAGGCAAGAATATGGCAGAGTTGATGAAGGGGTATGTTGAGAAAACTTGATGCTAATCACAAAACGCGAAGAGGATAAAGGCAATGGCGGTTATCAGAGTTGGATCAGGTGTTTCAGAAATGTTCCATACTTAATACCCGCCGGGCAGGTCGCCGGTTCACTCTTAAGCATGGCCAATCATTTGCTTTCTGACAATATTTTTGCTCGTTTCCCTTTCACGTGTGCTCATTCCCCTTTCACATGTGCTCGTTTCTATCGGCTCGTCAGCAGGCAATACTAGGATATGAGGTGTACGACTTCGGCGAGGCGTAACGACTATCATTGGGCAATCGAAGACATATCCCTTGGTGCGAGGAGCATACCGGGGAAGCATAGCCCAATGAGAGAAAGCCGAGATGTTGACTACCCGCCCGTCTCTAGCGTTATGTACGTTCGAACTCATAGCTTAAGTTTCCTTCACGAGACCGTAGTTACATATAAAATAATATCCTGGATAAGCTGTGGAGAGAACTCAACATTCAAATTATTGTCATTACCCTGGAGAAACAGTTTTGCTTCCAGTTCTGCGTACATACTCAAAACAACAACCTACATCGCAGTCCTTACACCAGCAACCTGCAGCAGCCCTACAAGACCTAAAATACCTGCTGCGGGCCTATCACCGGTTTTAACATACCACCCGCTGCTCCCGAAATAGATAACACTAATCAAGGACGCGATCGCCAAATCAATCGAATCATTGAAGCCATCAGTAGCCCACTTCCAATTTACCAGACCTAAGTATAGTCAAATTAGCTGACAAGCGTTCAGATCGCCTGGTTTCAATCGAATGCGTATGACCAATTAACAAAGGAGACAGAAACAAGCTCACCCATCATAGCAAAAAACACACTCCCCTGGTACCAACTGGATCTTGCCGCTCCTAGAAGAATTGGTGGCAGGCGACGGAAGGCAGGCTCTTGAAACATGGGAATACCTTTGAACTGACGGCGGTAGTTAAAATTAAAAGTGATCACTGGGATTAAAGAGGTTGAAGATACTAACAGTATGAGCAAGTGAGACCAAGACATGCGCGATTGCTGCTGTTTGGAGCAGTTTGTTAGGAGTCATGTTCAAGAGTTGACTTAAGAATTGATTTAAGCGTCTTGAGTAATTCAAGCAAACCTTAAACAGTATTTTCTGATTATTGTTGGAGATCGAGGGGTAAGGCCGGGTAGAGTTATAGTCGCCCCGAGGTTTCGGGCAAGTAGAACGAGTTAGAAGTAAGATTTAAGAATTAAAAATACAAATGTCTAGAGCAGGCTATGTTAAAACAGCAGATAGATATTATCAAATTAGCTAAAGATGCCTTTTGGATTTTTACAGTATTTCTAAGGTGCGGATTGTACTGAATCATCCGTGTCTGGTTTAGCGCCTGCCTCCAAGTCAGTTAGGCGAAAACTTCGGATCAATCGCTCGCGAAGCTTGATGGTTTTTTTTTGACAACCTTAAGTTCAGAGACCGTCGAAGAGGTTCGCTACGCATCCGCCCTCCACAATGGACAATTCACTGCCAGCGCTTTTGTCTACTCTGACGACTTCCCTCGATTCTGCACTCACTGTTCTACCTGATGAGACTGCCATCCTGCCACCCAAGGAAGGCATATCCCTACTTGACGTCAAGAACGAATTATTACTCTCCTATCTACAAAATCTAGTATTCCTCATCGTCCTAAAGCTCAGGTCACAGCTCATATTCCCAGCATCAGAGAAGCAAAACAAGGATAAGCCATTGGATATTCATGATGAGGTGGTGAAGAAACTTGTGGAGCTACGGGTTTATCTAGAGAAAGGTGTTCGCCCTCTTGAAGGCCGCCTAAAATACCAGATCGACAAGGTCATACGTGCAGCAGATGATGCAGCCCGATCTGCAGTGCGGAACTCCAGTGAGCACCGCCAGCGATCGCATCATGCGCTGAAACAAAAACAGGATGAAGATCCAGAGGCCTCGGAGGTCGACCATATAGGAGAAGAGTCTAGTGGCTCGGTATCATCAGATGAAGAGATTAATGAACTGTCGTTCCGGCCAAATCCTGCTGCTTTTATTCGAACAAAGCAACCTACAGCTAAGGCGACTCCAGATGCCTCAGCTAATGATGGTATCTACAAGCCTCCTCGCATTACGCCGACAGCACTTCCGACTACAAGAGGTCGGGAAGAGAGAGAAGCGCGCCGGCCTGCGAAATCGGCAACTCTTGATGAGTTCATTGCTACGGAGCTTTCAGCAGCGCCAGTCGCTGAGCCTAGCATTGGGAGTACGATAGTCTCTGGAGGCCGACACACAAAGTCAGAAAGGGAGCGAGAAGAGGAGGCAGAGCGACGAACATATGAGGAGGCAAATTTCGTACGGCTGCCAAATGAAAGCAAAAAGGACCGCGCTAAGAAAGGCCAACGGAACCGTGACGGAGGGTATGGTGGTGAGGAATGGAGGGGGTTGGGTGCAGGGTTAGACAGGATTGACATGTTGACGCAGAAGAAAGGCGGCACGTCCGGAGCGCTGGAGAGAAGTCGTAAGCGTCCAATTCAAGACGGACCCAGAGGCACGGGTGCTGAGTTGGGGGAGAGGTTCGAGAAAAGGAGGAAGATGCAATCCAGAACTAGACGAAGATGAAGGCCGTGTGGGATTTTTACTTAGCCGCCGGCCCTCCCTCCGATGCCGTCATGTCGCACCGCTCCTGTATGAAGTAGAATAATTGCAGATTTAAAGATTTTTCAGGATAGGGAGGGTAGTAGATCCTTCCTTGGCAGCAAGCCTGCCTCATTTCCAGATGGTGTTCTAACTGCGGGTAATGGGAAAATATCTAATATTTCCCCTGATAAATGGCTAGGCCCTTACCATATTCTGCCAATTTGGCTATTGTCGGTCTCCCTCAAATAAGCTATTTTGGGCAAGCAGGGCTTTCGTATCTTTTACTAACCGAAACTCCCATGGCAGAAATCTGAGTATCTCAACTATCCACCAAGATTATGTCTTGACACTTCGATTCCGGCAGATTTGGATAGTGATGTTTTGAATTTCTGCATTGCATTGCAATATCCCTTGCACCGGTACTATTATAGGATACCCCCGTAACACCTTATATATATCTACCTATTTCTACTAACTTAGTATTTAAAGACCGATTACGAGACCGCAATCTACCGTTCTTTACCGCAATTTACTACTTCTACTACATTCTACTAAGTCTATTAAATTCTGCTAAGTTCTGCTAGGACCGCTACCCAAATCCTATCCTGCCCTATATATAGCACGGCACTTACTAACCTAGCAACTAAGTAAACGATATATACCCCTTTCTCCCGCCTCCTACCTTCTTTCCTTATATAACGTCTTAACTTTATTATATAGTTTATATACGTAGCTTAATAATATCTATTTCGCTATATACTATTATTACTTATACTTACTCTATAATATCTCTCTTTATAGTAAATCTTAGAATTACTTAGCGTTAATCTATTAGGTCTATACGTTAAGCTTATTAACTATTATATATCTATATACCTAGCATATTAACAAGTTTACCCTAGTATTTCTTATAAGGCTTTATTATACTATTATGTTATTTAGGAACTATAGAGGCTATAGCTAATATTACGGCTAATAAAAAGTTAAATAATACTAAATATTTAAAAAAGCCTTTTATAGAGCTTTTAATAAACATTATAAAGAAGTCTCGTAATAGTAAGGATTAGAAGAGACCTAAGTATCCTTTAAGCATTAGAAATGGCTGCCCTTTATATAAAAGGAACCTATATAAGGGGATCTTGTAGATAGGGGGCTATAAGGACACAATTATGGAACAGGATAGATTAGTGAGAGAGACGAATCCTTAAGGAGGTAAGGCCTCTAGAATCGTGGAGACTATATACTACGGGCACGTGCCTCTAGTACGTAACCGGCGACCATCCGAGGGGCGTCTAGGGGTTGTCCTAAGGGCAACCCAAGGTGACCGCAATAATATCCCTTACATTGCCCCCCCCCCCTCTTGCGGTTGGCCCCCGATCGCTATTACCTTACGGTAGGGAGATTATAAGGGCTTATCCCGGAAGGGGTTCGGAGAGATATTAGAGAGGTGTTGGTATACCACTATATATTATCTATCTATCTAACCCCTGCTTTAAACTCCTAAAAAACCTTAATAAGGGAAAACGTAACTGGAGAAAAGACGTAAGGATTACTAGGAACCTACTAGAAGCCTACTAAAAGCCTATCGGTAACTACCTAGGCTGACTTAAGGATTTTTATATAATTTTATATCTAAGCCTTTATGCCGGTCTATAATTAATTACAAGTATTATAGGCAATTTGGTGTTTCTAATATAGTTCCGTAGAACTATTTAATATATAGTTTAATATATGGGGCTTTAGCTTGCTATTATCTTTTAACTATTAAAATATAATCTATAATCGTTTTATATAATCCTTTGCGTTACTAATATATTATTCCCGCATTTGCCCTTAGGCTATTAGATACGGTTAAGGTATTAATTAGTTAATTAAGGAGACTTATCTTCTAAGATTTGGTGTATATGCTTTTAAATTTAGTAGTCCTGTGCCGTATATTTAGTGTAGCTCTACTACCTAGCAAATAGGGATATTTTATAATAGTAATTATAGCTATTATACAATTGTTAAGAATGTCTATAACGTTGTTCTTTAATACTATAGTATTATTTTAGATCTAATTTAACCTATATATATCTTTAATTTAATATCTTAATTACCTTCCCCTAGCCGCGTAGTTAGTTTTTATAAGGAAGTAATAGTTAAATAACTTATACGCGTGTTTCCTTCCTTTTAAATAGCGCTATTATAACGGAGTTATATTAGTAAGGTTGCGGCTATTTACTAGAAGAGTATTAGACGGTAAAGTATAAAGATACTTTGCTTATTAAGCTTAATCCTTTTTCTTAACACCTTACTTCCCATTATTAACCTTTGTCTAATTTAGACGTATCTTTAATATATTATTAAGATTTTCTTCTTTTTTATTATTAATTTAATATGCCTCTTTGTTTTCCTATTAACTACTTTTTTAAGTAAATTCTATAGTGTATTCTAGCCCTACCTTTATATATAAAACCCTAACCTCCGCTAACCTATAACTAGTGCTAGTTCTACTTAAATAATTTTACCTATATATCTTTAAAAGACTAGAAATCTAATAATAGGATTCTGGAGGCTTATAATAAGATATACTACGTTAGATCTAATACCTTTAGTCCTTATAATTAATGCATACGTACTAAGAGCGGTAGTTATATTAAGGTAAGCTTTTCTATCCTTAATAGATTTCTATTACTAACTTTAAGCTTTAATAGCCTGGGCCTAAGTAGCAACAATCCTTTAATATTCTTAACTACTATATTGCCTGGGCTTTATCTTATTCTAGTACTAATACTAAACGTCTTAGTCTAATGCGAGACTATACTATAGCTATTTACACCCCCTATAATTCTTAGCAAGCTAGCTAGTAACGCCTAATATAAGAGTAAGGTTAGTATACTAAGAATAAGGTGCGGGATAGGGGTTATAAAAAGAAGGTTACTGTTTACTATAGAAAGGAGTTTATATATATATATTAAGTTTTAAAAGAGCATAATATAATGCGGTATTAGGTAGATTACCATTTAGGTACCTAGTAGATAGGTAACTGACAGTTACCGTAGTAAGGTCTTAGTAGTTCTGGACTATACTAGCCAGCTAACGTCTCTGTTTATTCTAGGCTTAAGCGTATCTTTATTAACTATAAGCTTACGCTATAAGAGCTTTATTAGTATTAGTTTAGACCTAATATTAATATTAAGCGTTTAAAAGTCTCTACTTTAGCTATACCTTATTATCCTGCCCCTATTTTTATACTTACTTATACACCTACTAAGGTATCTAGATCCTATTCTTATTAGCCATTACTTAGTAGCCCAATAGATACTAATTCTACTCCTAATAATAATAAGGCGTAGTAGCTTTTTAGATTGGGCATTTATAGTTTAGACTTTTAGGATTCGTTTTTGTATATAGTAGCAATTAAGTACCTTAATTAGGTGCTTAAAAAGGCCTTATAAGGCTTTTAAAAAGGGCTTAGAAGCCCTAAAAACAATATTTCTGGTATAAATTAATAAATAGGAATGTAATTCTAGCAAAATGCCCTATTAACTCTATGCTATATACGTAAAAAGGCTAAGGACCCGTCCTGCCTTAGGCCGTAGCCCTATCCTTATAGTTTTTAAAGCCTATCCGTTTTATATCCGATTTAACCTATTTACTCTTTTCGCGAGCTTTCTTTATAGGTCGCGATAATACTATGGTATTAGAGCGCTTTCTGTGACTTATAGATTAAGGACCTTAGTCCTAATATTCTTTTAGAATATCTTTATAATAATTAAGGTAATCCTCTAGTTCCTATATAGAGTCCTTAATAGGCTAGCCTAGCTATTTAACTTTAAATTAAAGCTTGTTCTTAATAGACTTATAGCGTAGTATAGCTTTAACCTTATACCGCTTGCCTACTACCTTAGGGTATTTAATTAGGCCTAGACGGAAGTTCTTTTCTAGCGGTAGTCTATACTATAGCTCTAGTAGGTTTATATAAAACACTAAATATATATAGGCTATAGATAGGGGTAGCTAGAGATAATAGGCTAGCTTACTAATTTATTCCTTAACTTAAAAGGGACCTAGGTATCTTATATTAAGCTTCTTTAATAGTTAACGGGTTTTAATATTTATTAAACGTAATAGAACCTTATTACCTACTCCGAAATGCTTATCCTAGTGCTTATAGTTATACTAAAGTCTCTACTACTCTTAGGTATCTTATAGGCTCTACTTTATATACTTTTATTACTCCTTTTATTCCTAGAGGTATCCTTACACTCTTTAGTAGATGTCTTTAAACTTCTTAGTAAGATCCTATAACTAATTATACGGCCTTAGCTAGTAATTATTAGGTATACTATTAAACCCTAATAGTTAAACGCTGTAAGTAATCTGGATTAGTGTAAACCGATATAATAAATATTGCTTTAAATTATAAGCGTACTCCGCGTATAGAAGTAGCTTATATTAATTATCTTGCTAATAGTTTAAATATATTTATAGGTAAGACTCTAGTTCCTAGTTCTAGTGTTTTATTTATCCGTCCGTCTATAAATAAAAAGCCGTACTATAATAGTAGTCTATCTTTAAATAGAAGCATAGGTCCGACCAGTATTAGCTTATAAAGATGCTACCCCTATTAGTAATAATGGAGTATAGCTAATCTACTTTAAAAAAGCATTTCTCCTTAATTAGGTTGGCGAGCTCTTATATATTAATTGTCTTATTAATAGGAAGGTATTAGATATACTTTAAAAACCTATTAATAAGTACGAGGACTGAATTGTATATTCGTCCTTAGCTATCTTTAGATAGCGGGAGATCCGTAATAAAGTCTATAGCGTAATATTACTATAGCTTACTAGCGGGGGGAACTAATTTAAGTAGACCCTATAGCTT